>Ga0126307_10003357_pt1 | contig 10941 bp, 8 predicted proteins | sample Plot28_FD_89955 | JGI IMG/M metagenome (GOLD analysis project Ga0126307, IMG submission 89955) | Serpentine soil microbial communities from UC McLaughlin Reserve, CA, USA - Plot28 | ecosystem: Environmental > Terrestrial > Soil > Grasslands | place: USA: UC McLaughlin Reserve, Lake County...
GATCGGCGAGGCGCACCTGGAGCGGATGGGGTCGCGCGAGACGATCGTGCGGGCCAAGAGCGAGATCGTCGAGGGCGCCGAGACCGTGGTGCTCAACGTCGACGTGCCCGAGCTGGCCGAGCTCGCCGACCGGACGGCGGACCAGCGGCGCGTGGTGCGCTGCTCGACGCGGCCCGGCAATCCGACCGCGGACGTCGTCGTCGCCCCGACCGACGCCGGCCTCACCGTGTGGATCGGCGGCAAGGAGATCGGGGTCGCCACCGCGCCACCGGGCGCCCACGAGACCAACATCGCGGTCGCGGTCGGCATCGCCGACGCCCTCGGCGTCCCGCACGCCGCGATCGGGCGGGCGGTGGCGTCGCTGCCCCCGGTGGACCATCGCGCAACGGTGCACCGGACCGACGGCGGCCCGGTCGTCGTCGACGACACGTACAACGCCAACCCACCCGGCGCCGAGCGGGCCGTCGCGACCGCCCGGGAGCTGACCGCGCCGGGCGGGCGCCTGTGGGTGGTGACGCCGGGCATGGTCGAGCTCGGCGACGTGCAGGACGAGCGCAACCGGGCGCTGGCCGAGCGGGTCGCCGGAATTCCGCGGGCGGTCCTGGCGGTGGTGGGGCGGACCAATCGGGCCGCGCTGCTCGCCGGCGCCGCCCGGCACCCGGGCGCCGAGGTGCTCCGCTTCGACACCCGCCCGCAGGCCGTCGCCGCGGTCGCGCAACGGACCGGCGCCGGGGACGTCGTCCTGTACGAGAACGACCTGCCCGACCACTACCCCTGATCCCCCGAAAGGTCCCGATGAGCAACGAGACCGTCGCCGTGGTATTCGGCGGCCCCTCCCCGGAGCACGACATCAGCATCCTGACCGGCCTGCAGTGCGAGCGGGTGCTGCAGCGGGCGGGCGCCGAGGTCGCCGCCGTCTACTGGGACCGCGGCGGGGAGTGGCATCTGGTGCCGCCCGGCACCGAGGCGCGCGACTACCTCGACGGGGCGCCGGCGGCGGCCACCCGGCTGGAGCTGCGGCTCGGCTCGGAGCCGGGCTGGTACCGGCGCAAGGGCATGCGCAGCGCGGCGCTCGAGGTCAGCGCGGTGCTCAACTGCTTCCACGGCGGCTTCGGCGAGGCGGGCGGGGCGTCGTGGCTGTTCGAGCTGATGGGGCTGCCGGCGACCGGCGGCACGCCGGGGGCCGCGGCGCTCGGCATGGACAAGCTCGCGTTCGGCGCGGTGATGGCGCAGGCCGGAGTGCCGACCCTGCCCCGGGTCGCCCTGCGGCGGGACGTGCCGCCGCCGTTCGCCGGGCCGTACCTGGTGAAGCCCCGCTTCGGCGGCTCCAGCATCGGCATCGAGTCGGCCGCCGACCACGACACCGCGGTCGCGCTGCTCGACAGCAGCAGGCACCTCCGCCTCGGCGCGGTGGTCGAGCCGTACCGGTCGGACGTGGTCGACCTCAACATCGCCTACCGGAGCTACCCGCGCTTCGAGACCTCCCTGCTGGAGAAGCCGCTGCGCGCCGGCGACAGCTCGGCGATCTACTCGTACGAGCAGAAGTACCTGCAGGGGGAGGGGCTCGGGTCTGCTCCCCGCGAGCTGCCGGCGCAGGTGCCGGCCGAGATCACCAAGGCCGCCGAGGACCTGGCCCGGCAGGTGGCCGAGCTGACCGGGCTTACCGGCATCGTGCGGGTCGACTTCCTCTACGACCGGACGGACCTGTACGTCAACGAGGTCAACTCGATCCCCGGGGCGATGGCGCTGTACCTGTGGCCGGCCGAGGTGTCCGCGTCCGGGCTGCTGCTCGACGCGGTCGCCGAGGCCCGGCGGGCCCCGCGGAGCGGCCAGTCGGCCGACTCGGACGGCGCGGCGCTGCGGTCGGCAGGGGGGATCGCCGGCAAGCTGGTGGGCCTGGAGAGCACCCGCGGCCGGACCTGACCCGTTTCACCGAGCGGGCGCACCTTGGCGCGCTCGAGGGCAGGGCCGGCGACCGGCTGGTCGCGGCGCTGCGGCGGCTGCTCGCCCGGGTGCTCACCGCCCAGGGCTTCGCGCGTACCCGCTGGAGTGGTGGCATTGGTCGTACGGCGACCAGCGGTGGGCCGCTCAGCACGGCCTGCCGCGGTCGCGTTGTGCGGCGGTGGAAGAGCCGCCGGCCTCGTCGACGGCGGCCGCCAGCAGGTAGTGCAGCGCCTCGCCGAGGGTCTGCCCGGCGGCCTCGACGGCGAGCGGGAAGAGCGAGGTCTCGGTCAGCCCCGGGCTGATCGCCACCTCGAGCAGCCGGGCGTCCCCGTCGGCGTCGACGACGAAGTCGGCCCGGGACAGGTGGCGGAGGCCCAGCGTGGTGTGGGCGGCGATCGCTGTCGACTGCAACCGCTCGACGAGGTCGGCCGGCAGCTTCGCCGGCGCGCTCACGACCATGCGGTCGGCCGAGTAGCGGGCGCTAAAGTCGAAGCGGCTCCCGCCGCTGAAGTCCAGCGAGACCGGCGGCAGCGGGACCGGCCGACCGTCCCGCTCGACGATGCCGACGGCCACGTCCAGGCCGTCGATGTAGCGCTCCATCAGCGAGACGTCGCCGTAGCCGAAGCTGCGGACCAGCGCCTCCGGCAGCTGCTCGGCCTCATCCACACCGGTGATGCCGAGCGCGCTGCCGCCGGTGCTCGGCTTCACCACCAGCGGCAGCCCGAGCCGCTCGCGGATCGCGGCGAGCAGCCGCGCCGAGCCCAACTCGCGGAAGGCCTCGCTCGGCAGCGCGAGCCAGTCCGGCACCGCGATGCCCGCCTGCTCCAGCGCGACCCGGGCGTTCGCCTTGTCCCAGGCCAGCCGGCAGGCCCGACTCGACGAGCCCGCGTACGGCACGCCGAGGATCTCCAGGACGGACTGCAGCACCCCGTCCTCGCCGCCCGGACCGTGGGTGGCGAGATAGGCGACCTGGACCCCGTCGCCGGACAGCCGGTCCAGCAGCGTCGCGTCCACGTCGTACTGGTGGGCGTCGACGCCGACCGCCCGCAGCTCGTACACGGCCCGGCGCCCGGATTGCAGGGACACCGCGCGCTCGTGCGAGAGTCCGCCGGCGACGACGGCCACGCGGCCGAGGTCGCGGGTCACGGTGCGCACCGGGCGGCCTCCTTCCCGGGTGGGGGACCGAATGATGTCACCCGCCCGGCATCGTCAGCGCTTGGGCAGCGCGCGCGAGATCGGGGTGGCAAGCCGCGCGGCCGGCCCGCTCGCCTCCGCGGTCGGCACGACCGTCTCCACGTACACCGCCCGGTCGACCGCGGTGTACGCGGTCGTGGCGCCGCGCCGCTCGGCGAAGAAGGTGACGCCGCTGATATCGAGCACCTCCGAGTCCGGCCGCAGCGCCGCCGGCCGCGGCACCCCGCAGCGCAGGACCACCGGCGGCTCGCCCCAGGCGACCACGTACGGGGAGGACGAGTCGACCGCCCGGGCGGTCCGTTCCCCGAGGGTGACCGGCAGCGCGGAGATGAGCTCCTGGCACGCCTTCTGCCCGGCGGCGGGAAGCGGGGGCGGCGAGTCGACCCGCAGCGGGGGGAGGACCGCCGGCGAGCTCGCGGCTGCGGTCGGAGTGGGCGTGGGCGTGGGGCCCGACCCGACCGGGCCATTGACGGCGAGCACGAGCACCGCGGTCACCGGCAGCGCGACCGCTGTCGCGGCGACGGCGGCACGGCGGCGGACTGGGTCCACCCCTGGTGCTCCTCGGGTGGCGGGCGGTGGTTCTACAGGCGGTGGTTCTACAGGTGGACGATGGGACAGGTCAGGGTACGCGTGATGCCGTCCACCGCCTGCACCTTGGCGACCACCAGCTTGCCCAGCTCGTCGACATTGCGCGCCTCCGCCCGGACGATCACGTCGTACGGACCCGTCACGTCCTCCGCCTGGGTGACGCCCTTGATCTCGGAGATCGAGCGTGCCACGGCCGCCGCCTTGCCGACCTCGGTCTGGATCAGGATGTACGCCTGGACCACGGCGAGCCCTTCGACGGTGGCGGGAGGGGTGGAGGTAGAACGTACAACAGGCGCAGGCCCTTGGGGATCACTGAGAGGATGCGTGCCATCACTGTCGCTGACGAGGGTGAGTTCGGGCTCGTCGATCGGCTGACCGCCCGGTTCCGCGATTCGAGCGCGGCGCGCGTCGACGTTCCGCTCGGTCCCGGTGACGACGCCGCGGTGCTGGCGACGCCCGACGGGCGGGTGGTCGCGACAACCGACCTGCTCGTCGACGGGCGCCACTTCCGCCGGGACTGGTCGACGGCACAGGACGTCGGCCACAAGGCCGCCGCGCAGAACCTCGCCGACGTCGCGGCGGTCGGCGGCGTGCCGACCGGGCTGCTGGTCGGGCTCGCGGTGCCACCCGACGTCGAGGTCGAGTGGCTGGAGGGGGTCGCCGACGGGCTCAAGGCCGAGTGCGACGGGGTGGGCGCGGCCGTGCTCGGCGGCGACGTGGTCCGCAGCGACAGGCTCACCCTGGCCGTGACGGCTCTCGGCGACCTGGGCGGCCGGGACCCGGTCACCCGCTCCGGCGCGAGGCCGGGCGACATCGTCGCGGTGGTCGGCCGCCTCGGCTGGGCGGCCGCCGGGCTCGCGATCCTCGGGCGCGGCTTCCGGTCGCCCGTGTCTGCGGTTGCCGCGCACCGCCGGCCGGAGCCGCCGTACGCGGAGGGCCCGCGGGCGGCCGAGCACGGGGCGACCGCGATGGTGGACATCAGCGACGGGCTGGTCGCCGACCTCGAGCACGTCGCGATCGCCAGCGGCGTCGGCATCGAGCTGGACACCGCGAAGCTGGACGTGCCGGCAAAGCTGCGCGACGTCGGCGGGGCGCTCGGCGTCGACCCCCTGACCTGGGTGCTCGGCGGCGGCGACGACCACGCGCTCGCCGCGACCTTTCCCGGCTCGGCGCCGCCGCCCGCGCCCTGGCGGGTGATCGGCCGGGTCGCCCGCGGCCGCGGGGTGCTCGTCGACGGCGCCGCCTACCATGCCCCCGGCGGCTTCGACCACTTCCGGTAGTAAGTGTCAGCCCCCGTCCGGTCCGCGCCGCCGGATGACGGACCGACGCCCCCTCACTACCGTGGCGGAGTGGTCGTCGCTCCACCTCGTGTGCTCACCGTCGCCGGCTCGGACTCCGGCGGCGGCGCGGGCATCCAGGCCGACCTGAAGACCATGCTCGCCCACCGCGTGCACGGGATGAGCGTGCTGGCCGCCGTGACCGCGCAGAACTCCGTCGGCGTCCAGGGCTACTGGGAGCTGCCGGTCGAGGCGGTCCGGGCCCAGCTGGCCAGCGTGCTCGGCGACATCGGCGTCAACGCGGTGAAGACCGGCATGCTCGCCTCCACCGTGCTGGTGACCGCGGTCGCCGACGTGCTGTCCGAGGTGGACGCCCCGGTGGTGGTCGACCCGGTCGGGGTGAGCAAGCACGGCGACTCGCTGCTCGCCGAGGACGCGGTGGCAGCGCTGCGCGACCGGTTGCTGCCGGTGGCCGCCCTCGCCACCCCCAACCTGTACGAGGTGCAGCAGCTGACCGGGGTGAAGGTGACCGACGAGGCGGGGCTGCGCCGTGCCGCCGAGGCCGTGCTCGAGCTCGGGCCGCGGGCCGTGCTGGTCAAGGGCGGCCATCTCGCCGGGGACGCGGTCGACCTGCTGCTGACCGCCGACGGCGTGCAGCGGACGTACCGCTCGGCGAGGCTCGACAACCGGCACACCCACGGCACCGGCTGCACGCTCGCCAGCGCGGTCGCCTCCCGGCTCGCGCTCGGCGACGCGCTGCCCGACGCGGTCGCCGCCGCCAAGGAGTACGTGAGCGGCGCGATCGCCGCCGGCTTCCCGCTCGGAGCCGGCATCGGCCCGGTCGACCACGCGTGGCGGTGGCGCTGACCGGCTCCGGGGCGCCCGCGAAGAGCCTCCGCTGAAGATCGGCCGCCGGTCTGCCATGCTTCGCGGTGGCAGCCGACGAGAGCGAGAGGCGATGAGGCCCGCTTCCCCTCACGGGGGAGCGGGCCTCAGTGGGACGGGCGGGACCGGGAGGTCAGCCGCGGGTGACCTTGCCGGCCTTGAGGCAGGACGTGCACACGGTCACCCGGCGCCGCGTGCCCGGGCCGACGAGGGCGCGCACGGTCTGCACGTTCGGGTTCCACCGCCGGGAGGTGCGGCGGTGGGAGTGGGACACCGACTTGCCGAAGCCGGGCCGCTTGCCGCAGACGTCGCACAGGGTGGCCACGGGAAGCTCCTCGAGATCTCGTCGAAAGGCCCGGCGGAACGGCGCGCCGGGCAACCGCGCCAGTGTAGCCAGCGGCGCCGAGGCCGGCCAAACCCGTACCCTGCCGGACCGGGACGGGAGACCCGCGGACGGGACGAGCGGGCGGCACGGCGGCAGGAGGTGGCGGAGATCGACACCCTCGACGCCTCGGCCGTGCGGCGCTGGTGCGGGGCGGCCGTCGCCGGTCTGGAGAGCCGCCGGCGCGAGCTCGACGACCTCAACGTCTATCCCGTCCCCGACGGTGACACCGGCACGAACATGCTGCTCACCCTGCGGGCGGCGGACGCGGCGCTGCGCTCGGACACCTCGGGCGATCCCGCCGCAACGCTCGCCGCGATGGCCCACGGCGCGGTGCTGGGAGCCCGCGGGAACTCGGGAGTGATCGTCAGTCAGGTGCTCCGCGGGATGGCCGAGGGTCTGGCGGGCGCCGCGACCGGCGGTGCCGACGGTGCCGCCGGTGCGAGATTGGCCGCGGCCCTCTGTCGGGGCGCCGAGCTGGCCTGGGCGGCGGTCGGCGAGCCGGTCGAGGGGACCATGCTCTCCGTGGTCCAGGCCGCAGCCGAGGCCGCCGCAGCCGCAGGAGACGAGCTGCCCGAGGTCGCCCGGGCCACGGTCGAGGCGGCGGTGGGCGCGGTGGCGCGCACCCCCTCCCAGCTGCCCACCCTCGCCCGGGCCGGCGTCGTCGACGCCGGCGGGCTCGGCCTCGTCGTCCTGTTCGAGGCGCTGGCCGGCGTGGTCGCCGGGATTGATCCCGGCTCCGACGGGCGGGCCGGCCGCGCCGGGCGGGACCGCACGGCGCTCGAGGCGGTCCGGGAGAGCGGCTCCGACGCCTACGCGTATGAGGTGCAGTACGTCCTGATTGCGCCGGACGACGCGGTGGCCCGGCTGCGCGAGGAGCTGGCCGAGCTCGGCGACTCGCTCGTCGTCGTCGCGGCCGGCGACGGGCAGTGGGCGGTGCACGTGCACGTCAACGACGTCGGCGCGGCCGTGGAGGCAGGCGTCGAGGCGGGCCGACCCCGGCGCATCACCGTGGCCCGGTTCGCCGACGCCGTCCCGCAGGAGGACGGATCGCGGCGGGAGGGGGTCGCGGTGGTCGCCGTCGCTCCGGGCCCCGCGGTCGCGGACCTGCTCGTCGCAGAGGGGGTCGTGGTCGTCGGAGGGCCGGCCGGGTCCGACCGGGCGTCCGGGCTGCCCGATCCGGAAGCCGTGCTCGCCGCGGTCGAGAACACCTGCGCCGCGGCCGTCGTCGTCCTGCCCGGCTCGGCGGCAGCGACCGCGGTCGCCGACGAGGCGGCCGTGCGCGCACGCGCCGCCGGCATCGAGGTCGCCGTCGTGCCGACCCGCTCGCCGGTGCAGGGCCTCGCCGCGGTCGCCGTCCACGACGAGACCCGCCGCTTCGGCGATGACGTGATCGCCATGGCCGAGGCCGCCGCCGCCACCCGCTGGGCCGAGGTGGTCGTCGCCACCCGGGATGCGCTCACCATGGCGGGGCCCTGCCAGGCCGGCGACGTGCTCGGCCTCGCCGAGGACGATGTCGTCCTCATCGGACGGTCTGTCGGGGACGTGGCCGCGGAGCTGCTGGACCGGATGCTCTCCGGCGGCGGCGAGCTCGTCACTCTCCTGGTCGGCGAGGGCGCCGAGACCGGGCTCGGCGACCTGCTCGACCGCCGGGTAGCCGCCGGCCATCCGGGCGTCGAGGTCGCCGTCCACCCCGCCGGCCGGCCTTCGGCCCCGCTGCTGATCGGGGTGGAGTGACGTGCCGACCGCCGCCACGCCACTCACGGAGGTCCTCGGGGGTAGGACCGCGAAGGCGCTGGACACGTCGCTCGGGCTGCGGACCGTCGGCGATCTCCTGCGCCACTATCCCCGCCGGTACGCCGAGCGCGGCGAGCTCACCGACCTCGCGCACCTGCGGCTCGGGGACGACGTCACCGTCCTCGCCCAGGTGATGAGGGTCAGCCGCCGCCCGATGCGGCAGCGTCGCGGCACGATCCTGGAGGCGATCGTCGGCGACGGCCGCGGCACCCTCAAGCTCACCTTCTTCAACCAGGCGTGGCGGGAGCGGGAGCTGGTCGTCGGCCGGCGCGGCCTGTTCGCGGGCAAGGTCACCGCGTTCAACCGGACCCGGCAGCTGATCGGCCCCGAGTACAAGATCCTCGGGGTCGCCGACGACGAGGAGGTCGAGGACTTCGCCGGCGGTCTCATCCCGGTCTATCCCGCGTCCGGTGCGGTGCCGACGTGGGTCATCGCGCGGTGCGTGAAGCTCGTGCTCGAGATCGCGGAGCTGCCACCGGACCCGCTGCCCGCCGACTTGCGCGAGCGGTACCGGCTCGTCGGCCTGGACACCGCGCTGCGCGGCATCCACCGGCCGGCGGACTACGCGGCGCTGTCGGCCGCTCGGACCCGTTTGAAGTGGGACGAGGCGCTGCCGCTGCAGGCGGTGCTCGCGCAACGCCGCCGGGCCGCGGCCGCTCGCCCCGCCATCCCCCGCAAGGCGAGGGTGGACGGGCTGCTCGTCGCCTTCGACGCCCGGCTGCCGTTCACCCTCACCGCCGGCCAGCGCGAGATCGGCGAGCTGCTCGCGGCCGAGCTGGACTCCCCGCATCCGATGCACCGGCTGCTGCAGGGGGAGGTGGGCTCGGGCAAGACGGTCTGCGCGCTGCGGGCGATGCTGCAGGTCGTCGACGCCGGAGGGCAGGCGGCGCTGCTCGCGCCGACCGAGGTGCTCGCCGGGCAGCACGCCCGCTCGCTGCGCTCCCTGCTCGGCCCGCTCGGCCGCGCCGGGGAGCTGGACGCGGCCGATCAGGCCACCGGGGTCGCGCTGCTCACCGGCTCCCTGCCGGCCGGGGCCCGCCGGGAGGCGCTCGCCGATACCGCCTCGGGTGCCGCCGGCATCGTGGTCGGCACCCACGCGCTGCTGTCCGAGGGCGTCGAGTTCGCGGACCTCGGCCTGGTGGTGGTGGACGAGCAGCATCGCTTCGGCGTCGAGCAGCGCGACGCGCTGCGGTCCAAGGGAGATCCCCCGCCGCACGTCCTGGTCATGACGGCAACGCCCATTCCGCGGACGGTTGCCATGACGGTCTACGGCGACCTGGAGACCTCCGCGCTGCGGGAGCTTCCCGGTGGCCGGTCGTCGATCTCCACCATCGTGGTGCCGGCGGGGGAGAAGCCGGCGTGGCTGGAGCGGGTCTGGCGGCGGATCCGGGAGGAGGTCGCCGCCGGCCACCAGGGGTACGTGGTGTGCCCGCGGATCGGGGATGCGGCGGCCGCCGGTGAGGACGCCGACGAGCCGTCCGATGTGGACGGCGAGGAGGAGGACGGCGGGATGGCGCGCCGGCCGCCGCTCGCGGTCCTCGACGTCGCGCCCGGTCTCGCCGAGGGCCCGCTGGCGGACCTCCGGCTCGGCGTGCTGCACGGCCGGCTGCCAGCCGACGAGAAGGACGCGGCGATGCGCGGCTTCGCTGCCGGCCAGGTCGACGTGCTCGTCGCCACCACGGTCGTCGAGGTCGGTGTCGACGTTCCCAACGCGACCGTGATGGTGGTGCTCGACGCCGACCGCTTCGGGGTCTCGCAGCTGCACCAGCTGCGCGGCCGCGTCGGTCGCGGCTCGGCGCCCGGCCTGTGCCTGCTCGTCACCGACTCGCCGCCGGACACCCCGGCCCGACAGCGGCTGGACGCGGTGGCGTCCACATTGGACGGTTTCGAGCTGGCCGAGCTCGATCTCGAGCAGCGGCGGGAGGGGCAGGTGCTCGGCGAGGCCCAGTCGGGCCGGTCGTCCTTCACGCTGCTCTCGCTGGCCCGCGACCGGACCCTCATCACCGAGGCGCGGGAGGAGGCGACGGCGCTGGTCGACGCCGATCCCCATCTCGCCCGACACCCCGGCCTCGCCGCCGAGGTCGGGGCGCTGGTCGAGCGCGAGCGCGCCGACTTCCTGGAGAAGGCCTGACGAACCTCAGAAGCTCCACCGGGTCGAGGTGAGCGTCCCGTCCGTGCCGAAACCGAACACCGTCCGGGGGATCACCTCGTTACACCTCGTACGGCGGCGGGCCAGCGGTCGCCGCACCCTCGCCGTGCAGCGCGCTGTCCAGCACCCTGGCCTCCCAGCCGTACTCGCGCTCTGCGCGCGGCGATCGGCAGCCCGGCCGCCGGGTTCCTGCCCGTCATCCGCTGCTCCGTTCGCCCACCGGGAGCCCGACCCTAACGCCCGGAGCGGCGATAGATCCGCGCCACCACGTCCTCGATGTCGGGCTCGGCGATGCTGAGGTCACGTAGTGGAGCGCGTGCGTAGACGGCGGCGACCGCGGCAGCGGCCGAGCTGGTGAGCTCGAGGTGCTGGCGCAGCCCGCCGGCCTCGACCCCGACGAGCCGGGTGCCGGGCAGGTCGTCGAGCGGCGGCGCCGGCTCCGCGAGGTCGACCACCAGCACCCGCCGCACGCCGACCTGCCGGGCGAGTCCCGGCAGGTCGCCGGAGTAGACGACCCGGCCCGCCTCGACGACGACCACCCGGTCGGACAGGCGCTCGATGTCCGGCAGGTCGTGCGTGGTGAGCAGGATCGTGGTGCCGGCCTCCCGCCGCTCCTCGGCGAGGAACGAGCGCAGCGCCTCCTTGCTGACGATGTCCAGACCGACCGTGGGCTCGTCGAGCAGCAGCAGTTCGGGGGAGTGCAGCAGGGCGGCGGTGATCTCACC
>Ga0126307_10003358_pt1 | contig 10941 bp, 11 predicted proteins | sample Plot28_FD_89955 | JGI IMG/M metagenome (GOLD analysis project Ga0126307, IMG submission 89955) | Serpentine soil microbial communities from UC McLaughlin Reserve, CA, USA - Plot28 | ecosystem: Environmental > Terrestrial > Soil > Grasslands | place: USA: UC McLaughlin Reserve, Lake County...
CCGGATCGTCGATGTACTCGAAGTACGCCTGGTCGACGACGACGAGCACGTGGTCCGGGACGCGGTCGAACAGCGCGTCCAGCTCGGCTCGCGTGTTCGTCGTCCCGGTCGGGTTGTTCGGGTAGCAGACGTAGAGGATCTTCGTGCGCGGCGTCACGGCGCCGAGCAGCGCGTCGAGGTCGTAGCGGTGGTCGCGCAGCGGGACGGTCACCGCCTTCGCGCCCTGCTTGGACGCGTAGATGACGTAGCTCGGGAAGGACGGCCAGCCACACACGACCTCGTCCCCCGGGTCGAGCACCGCCTGGCTGAGCATGTCGATGCAGCCATCCGCGCCCGCGCCGACGCAGACGTCCTCGAAGGCGACGCCGTGCCTGTCCGCGAGCGCCGCATGCAGGCGGTAGGCGCCGCCGTCGGGGTACCGGTTGAGGTCGCGCGCGGTCCGCTCCATCGCCTCGAGCGCGGCCGGGAGCGGCGGGAAAGGACCTTCGTTCGACGCCAGCTTCACGACGCGGTCGAGGCCGAGCTCGCGCTGGACGTCCTCCACGGGCTTCCCGGGCTGGTACGGGGTGAGCCCGCTGACAGCCGGGCGGAAGAACGTCTCGTCGAAATCGGCCATGCCGGTGCTCACGTCACGGACTCTACGCGGCCGCCCGCGCGTAGGCTTTGAGCGTGCCGGAGCTCGGGCTGTTCCCCCTTCCGCTCGTGCTCGTCCCGACGGAGCGGGTCCCGCTGCACATCTTCGAGCCGCGTTACCGCGAGCTGATCGCGGAGTGCCTGGAGCGCGACGAAGAGTTCGGGCTCGTCCTCGCGACGGGAGACGGCGCCGTGCACGAGGTCGGCACGCGTGCGGCCGTCGCCCACGTCGTGGAGGAGCTGGACGACGGGCGCCTGAACATCGTGGTGGAGGGCCGCGAGCGGTTCCGGCTGCTCGAGCTGACGAAGGGCCGGTCGTTCACGACGGGCGAGGTCGAGGACGTCCTCGACGACGCCGACGACGTCCCCGACGACGACGACCGAGACCGCGCGCTGGAGGTGTTCCGCGACCTCGCCGAGACGGCCGGCGCCGAGGTCGAGATTCCGGACGCGTCCTCGCCGCTCCTGGATTTCGAGCTGGCGGCGCGCGTCGACTTCGGCGTCGAGTCGAAGCAGGAGCTGCTCGCGTCGACATCGCCGCGCGAGCGGATGACGAAGCTCGTCGCGCTCCTCGAAACGGCACTCGAGGCGCTCCGCCTCGAGCAGCAGCTCCACAACCGCGCGTCGGGCAACGGCAAGGTGTCGCCGCTTGCGCCGGACGCGTAGATGAGCCGCGAGACCTGGATGCGGGTGTCGCTCCCGGTCGCGGGCGCGCCGTCGTCGCCCTCAGAGCAGCTTCGCCATCAAGATCACGTCCGCGAACCTGCCGGCGGACGTGCGGTACTGGGCGCGGCGGTAGCCCTCGCGGTCGTAACCGGCTGCTTCGTACAGCGCGATCGCTGCCGCGTTGTGTGGGAAGACGTGCAGTTCGATCTTGCGGATCCCGACCCGGCGCGCCCACTCCTCGGCCGCCCCGAGCAACGCGCGGCCGACGCCACGGCGGCGGTGGCCCTCCGCGACCATCAGGCCGACATCGGCGACGTGGGCGCTCGCGGGATGCGGCTCGCGGGCGAGCGACAGCCGGCCGATCAGCTCCCGGTGCTCCTCCGCCACGGAGACGGCGCCGGCGAGGCTGCGGCGGACGGCGCGGAGGTAGCGCCGCTCGTCGGCGACGCTGCGCGGCCACACGTCCGAAAGCAGCCACCCTTCGGGCTCGGTGCCGACCGCGCGCGCGAGCTCGACCAGCTGAGCGGCGTCCGCGGGCTCCGCAGCGCGCACGCGGAAGCTCACGCGGCGACGACGACGCCTGCGCCGCCACGGCGAGGATCGCCGGCGGCGGCGAGCGCGCCGTCGGCTTGCACCTCGACGGCGGACGCACCGCCGAAGAAGAGGTTGCGGCGCCGCCAGCGGATCACCTCGTACCCGAGCAGCGCGAGGCGCTCGACCTCCGGAGGATCGAGGCCGCCTTCGCAGTGCACGTGCGGCTCGTCGAGGTGCACGCGCGGCGCGGCGACGGCCTCGTCGACGGGCATCTCGTGCGCGAGCACGTTGACGACGATCTGCATGATCGCGCCTCGCAATCTGACCGACCCCGCGCTCCCGACGACGAGGCGAGGCAGGCCCTCGGCGTCGAGGACGATCGACGGCGCCATCATGCTGGTCAGCCTCCGCCCCGGCGGCGCCCGCGTGCCGCCGACGAGGTCGTACTCGCCGAGCATGTTGTTGAGGTGGATCCCGGTGCCCGGGACGATGACGCCGGACCCCGAACCGGTCGACGACGAGAGCGAGGCGGCGTTGCCGTGCGCGTCGAGGACCGAGATGTGCGTCGTGCCGCCGGGGGCCGCCCGCTCCGCGACGCCAGGTTGCCGCGCCGCGATCCGGGACGCGGCCGCAGCGATCGCGTCGGACGCGAGCAGCCGCCGCGTGAGCCCGCCGCGATGGAGCCGCGACGCGAAGCCGCCCTCGCGCGCCCGAGTCTGTTCCCGCATCACCTCCACGAGCGCAGCCAGCGCCTCGGCGCTGCCCGCGACGCCGCCGGGCCCGATCCGGTCGAGGAGCGACAGGCCGTAGGCAATGAGGACGCCGCCGGAAGACGGCGGCGGGTTCGAGACGAACTCGTGGCGCGCGAACGGGACGCGGACCGGCCGCCGCCACACGGGGCGGTATGTCGCGAGGTCGTCGAGGGTCAGCTCTCCGCCGCCCTCCCGCACCGCAGCGACGGTCGCACGCGCGAGCTCGCCACGGTGGACGGCGCGCGCGCCGTCGCGCGCAATCTTGTCCAGCGTGTCGGCGAGATCGGTCATCTCGAGGACGTCGCCAGCGCCGAGCCGGGACCCGTTCCTCCCGTAGACGCGGCGGCCCTCGTCGGTGTGGCGGAGGATCAGGTCGAGGATCGCGTGCAGATGCGCCTGGGGCTTCGTGAGCTCGACACCCGTCCGTGCGAGCTCGGCTGCAGGCGCCGTGAGCTCGCTCCACGGGAGGGAGCCGAACGCGCGGTGGGCCGTCTCCAGCCCGGCGACCGCACCCGGAACGGCGCAGGCCGCGGGCCCGATCCGGAAGATCTGCTTCGTCTCGCTGTCGAACGCGACGTCGATCGCGTGCATCTGGCCGCCGCGCGCGTGCTTCAGGCCGAGCCCGGGCGTTGCGACGAAGAAGTCGAGGAGGCGCGTCGTCCGGTCGCGCGCGCGGTGGACGAGCATGAACCCGCCCGCCCCGGGACCCGTGAGCGGGCTCTCGACGACCCACGAGGCGAACGCCGCTGTGACGCACGCATCGACCGCGTTCCCACCCGCGGCGAGGACGCGCGACCCCGCCTCTGCCGTCAGCGGGTGGCCCGCGGCAACCGCGCCTCTCATGCTCGGGAGCGTAACGGCCGATGAAGCGGGTACAGCCCGTCTCCGCCGCACGAGATTCACCGTTTCCTCACTAACCGCGGCGCGCCGCAGGCGTCCCCGTATGCGACCACACATGAAGCTCTCGTCGAAGATCGCGTTCTCCGTTGTCGCTCTCGCCGCTGTCGTGGCAGTCGCGACGATGCCGCAGCTTCTCGGCTCGAAGGTGTCGGCCGCGTTCGCGGCGCTGGCGGGGGCCGACCCACGCTGGCTCGCAGTCGCTGCAGGCGCGTTCGGCGTCTCCTTCCTCACGTCGGTCGCCGCGTGGCGAGCCGCGCTCGCGGCGTCCGGCGGCGACATCTGCCCGCGGCAGGCGGCGGCGCGGATCGGCGTCGGCTGCCTCATCAACGCGGTGGCACCGGCGAAGCTCGGCGACGCCGCGAAGGTCGCGCTGCTCGCGAAGGTGATCGACGGCCGCGACCGTCTCTGGACCGTCGGCGGCGTCTACGCAGGTCTCGGCGCCGCGCACGGCCTCGTCCTGGCGGGGCTCGTGGTGGCGGCGTCGGCCACGGGCGCCGTTCCGCTGTGGCCCGTGTTCGTGTTGTGCGCGGCCGTGGCCCTCATCGCCGGCGTCGCCCTCTTGTCGTCCCGCTGGCGCGGCCACCACCGGCTCGAGCATCTCTTCGGCGCTGTCGCGGCTCTCACGCGGTCTCCGCGCGCCGGAGCCGCCGTCCTCGGATGGACGGCGGCCTCGTCGCTCGCGCGGCTCGGCGCTGCCGCGGCGGTCGGCGCGGCGCTCGGCCTGCCGAGCCCGCTCCTCGCGGCGCTCGTGATCCTCCCGGCGATGGACCTCGCGGGCACGATCCCGCTGACGCCGGGGAACATCGGCGTCGCGAGCGGTGCTGCGGCGCTTGCTCTCCAAAGTCGCGGAATCGGCGTCACCGACGCAATCGGCGTCGGGATCGCGATTCAGGCGCTGCAGACCACCGTCTCGGCCGTTGCGGGAACCGTCGGCGCGCTCTACCTCGCGCGTCCGAACAGCGCCGCCCGCCGCTGGGCGGGGCGCGCCGCTGCGGTCGCCGTCTCGGTCGCTTTCGCGGCCGCTGTCGGCGTCTTCGTGCTCGACCTGGTCTAGGTCATCCGCGGAGGAACGACGGCGGCTCCAGGGCTTCGCCGTTCCGCGCCGCGCCGGCCGCCCCGCCGCCGGCGCCCGCGCCGTTGCGACGTCGGCTCCCGCTCAGACCGGTAGCGACGACGGTGATCCAGATCTGGCCGGTCAACCGCTCGTCGATCGTGGCGCCGAAGATGATGTTCGTGTCGTCCGTAGCCGCCGCGCGAACGGCCTCGGCCGCCTCGTTCACCTCGTAGAGCGTCAGGTCGTCGCCGCCGGCGATCGAAAGCAGGATGCCGCGCGCGCCCGAGATCTCCGTGTCGATCAGTGGACTTCCAAGCGCGCGCTCCGCGGCCTCACGACCGCGGTTCTCACCTGTGGCGAAGCCGATTCCCATCAGTGCGGAGCCCGCGTCCTTCATCACAGCGCGAACGTCCGCGAAGTCGAGGTTGATCAGGCCGGGATTCGTGATCAGATCCGTGATCCCCTGCACGCCCTGGCGGAGCACGTCGTCGGCGATGCGGAATGCGTCGAGCATCGACGTCGACTTGTCGAGCACCTCGAGCAGCCGGTCGTTCGGGATCACGATCAGCGTGTCGCACGCGCGGCGGAGCGCTTCGACGCCTTCGTCGGCCTGCTTGCGCCGGCGGCTGCCCTCGAACTTGAACGGCATCGTCACGATTCCGACGGTGAGCGCGCCGATCTCGCGCGCGATCGACGCGACGACCGGTGCGGCGCCCGACCCTGTCCCGCCGCCCTCACCGGCGGTCACGAACACCATGTCCGATCCGCGCAGCGTCCGCTTGATGTGATCGTAGGAGTCCTCGGCGGCGCGCCGGCCGAGCTCGGGCTCCGCGCCCGACCCGAGGCCTTCGGTGATCTCGCTCCCGATGTGCACCTTCGTCGGCGCGTCGCTCATCTGGAGCTGTTGGATGTCGGTGTTGATGGCGACGAAGTCGACCTGGGTGAGCCCGGCATCGAGCATCCGGTCGAGCGCGTTCAACCCAGCTCCGCCGACTCCGACCACGCGGATAACGGCGAGATACGACGCGTCGCCGCGCCCGCGCTCGAGCCGCGCCGGGTGGTCTGGAAGCGGATCGAGCCACGCCGCCGCCGGGCGGTCGGGCGCGGACGCCGCCTCCGGCTCTCGCTCCGGCTCGGGCTCCGGCTCGCGCCGCTTCTCGGCGTCGCGCCCGCGTTTCGCGGGATCTGGGACGGCCGCGACGATGGGCTTCGGCGGAGCGGCCTCGCGCACGTCCTCGTCCGGCTCGGTCTCGGGCTCCTCCGCGCCGCCGCGGCGTTGAGCCGCCTCGGTCGCCCGGAACAATTCCGCGAGGGGGCCTTCACGCATGCTGGCGCGATTTCTGGCCACGGAGCACCTCCTTTGCGAGGTCGCGGTAGAGCGCTGCCGCTTCGCCCGCGGGTTCGTAGGCGAGGACGGACGAGCCCTTCACCGGCGCCTCGGCGTACCGGATCGTCTTGCGGATGCGGGTGTTGTAGACCAGGTCGCCGAAGTTCTCGCGCAGGATCTCGTCGGCCTCGCGTGAGTGCGTCACGCGCCGGTCGTACATCGTCGGCAGGATCCCGACGATCTCGACGTCCGGATTGAGGTTCTCGCGCACGACCTCGAGCGTGTTCTCGAGCTGGACGAGCCCGCGAAGCGAGAGATACTCAGTCTGGACGGGCACGATCACCCCGCCCGCGGCCACGAAGGCGTTGACCGTCAGCAGTCCGAGCGACGGCGGCGTGTCGATCAGGATGTAGTCGTAGCGGTCCTTCACAGGCGCCAGCGCCTTCGCGAGCGCGCGCTCGCGGCCGATCTGGCTCGACAACGCGAGCTCTGCCCCGGCAAGGTCGATCGACGCGACGGCGACGTCCACCTCGCGCCGTTCGATGACCTGCTCGAGAGGAAGGTGATGCACGAGCACGTCGAACATCGACCGCTCGATCGTGTCCGGGTTCATCCCCTGCGACATCGTCAGGTTCCCCTGCGGATCGAGGTCCACGAGCAGCACGCGGAGGCTCTGCTCGGCGAACGCGACACCGAGGTTGAGCGTCGTCGTCGTCTTGGCGACGCCGCCTTTTTGGTTCGCGAGCGCGATCACGTGCGTCTCGCCGACCGTGTCACCGTTCGGCGACGGGCGTATGCCGGCGCGCGTCAGGAAGTGCGCGATTGCCATGTGGAACGCCTTTCTCGTTGCGCTAGCTCATTCCTTCCGCCTCCTCCCGAAGTCTTGTCACGGCCGACCGCGCGCGCACGTCGCCCTCCAGCCGCGCCCACGCCTCCGCCTCCGTGACGAGCGCCCGGAGCTCGTCCAGCAGATGGTTCGGAGCGGGCTGCGACCGTCCGAGCGCCTCGATCCGCTCCAGCCGCCTGATCACGCGTGTCGCTTCGTCCACGTTTCGACCGTAGCGACAGAGAAGTCGCGTGTCTGTGCCGAATCTGTGACAAATCGGCAACGCCGGTCGTGCGCGGCGCCGCGGTGAGCCGCGTCGGCGGGCGCTACGCCGCCGTCGCCGACACACGCACCGTCGCCGGCCGCGGCCGCAGCCCGAGAACGCTCTCGTCCAGGGCTACGACGAGGTCGCGCCGGCTGCCGTGCAGGAGCGTCGCTACGAGCGCTCGGCGCACGGCGTCGCGCGCGACCCGTCCCAGGCGGTCGTCGCGAAGTGCCGCGAGGAGAGCGGCCCGATCCGTCCCTTCCTCGCCGAGCAAGACGGCCACCCGCAGGGCCGCGGCCCACGCGCCGTCTCCTTGCGAGAGCAACGCCACGAGCGCCTCACGGAGGTGCGCCGACCGGAACGGCTCGTCGGCGAACAGCGAAAGCTCCCAGCGATCGAGCGCCTCGGCGAGCTCGCGGTCGTCGTCGGCACCAGGCAGGCGCTCGCGCAGGTCGGCCGCGAGTCGACCGCGGGCCGAGTCGAGCCTCGTCGGCTCGCCGAGGGGCTGCGTCGCTGCGATCGGAAGCAGAGGGGCGACCTGCAGCGGCTGGTAGTCCAGCCGTTCGAAGACGACGGGACCGGCGGCGACGGCACCCGCCGTGGCGAGGCGGAGCGCGGTGACGGCGTCCGCGAGCTCCGCCGCCGCGTCGGGGAGGTCGCCGTCTGGATTGTCCAGCTCCCGCGCGAGCTCGACGACACACAACCGATCGACGTCGCGCCCGAACGCCGGAGGGAGCAGGCCCTGGGACTCCGGCCAGAGCTGCGCGAGCTCGCCGGTGACCGACGCGCGCACGCGGATGTCGCCGCCGAGCTCCACAGGTGACCCGGCCGCGAGGCCGACGAGCGGCGCGACGGCGGCGTACGAGCGGGCTGTGCCGAACAGCGAGCGCTCGAGGTCGCGGTAGGCGAGCTCGAACGCGTCGTCGTGCCAGTCGAAGCCGCCGCAGCGGTCGGCGGTAGCCGCGAGCAACGGCAGCAACACCGAGCGGAAGAGCGCGTCGTCGTCGCTCCCGCCGAGGCGTCCGTGCGCGCGGGCGAAGATCGCTGCGGCCGGCTCGCGCCCCAGGTCGGCAATCGCGTTTCGTGCATCGGGAAGGCGCCGAAGCGTCGGCGCCTGCGAGTCGAGGAATCCGCGCACGAGCGGGCGGTACTCGTAGAGGGACGGCCCCGCGCGCGTCGCGTGCTCCTCGAACGCGAAGGGAAGCTCAGCGCCTCGCTCTGCAGCGAACGCAGCGAGGCAGAAGGCGCGAAGGGACTGGTAGAGGTGCGGCGCGTGGACCACGACACCGATTACGCGGCGCGCGGGGCCTCTCCTACCTGACACCGATCGCACCAGTACGTCGTCCGGTTCGCGTCGCCTTGACCCCACGCGCGGATCGTGGCGCCGCAGCGTGGGCACGGTCGGCCGGCGCGGCCGTACACCTGCTTCCCGGGCTCGCGCCCTGCGTCAACCGACGCGCGCATGAGGGTTGCGGCCGTTTCGAGCGCCAGCCGACGCTCCTCGGCCGTCACGTCGCGGAGCCGACGCCACGGCGAGAGACGCGCTGACCAGAGGGCCTCGGTCATCCACATGTTCCCGATGCCCGCAACGAGCGTCTGGTCCAGGAGGATCTCGCCGATCCAGCGCGTGCCGTCGGCTCTCGCGATGCGCGCGAGCATCGCGTCAACGTCCGCGGGCCGCGCGAGTATGTCCGGGCCAAGCCGCCCGAGCGCTCGCGTGTGCAGCTCGAGCACCGGCCCGTTCCAGAGAACGCCCTCCGCTCGGTCGCCGCGCAGCACGAGCCACGGCGTCCCCGTCCGCGTCTCCCCGCGCACGCGCACCGTCCACCGCCCCGACATCCGCAGGTGCGACCGAAGCGCGATCCCGCCCTCGAACCGAAGCACCAGATTCTTGCCAACCGCTTCCACCGCCTCGAGCCGCCGCCCGTCGGTGCGCTCGGCCACCTGCGTCGCCCGCGCGCGCGGGTGCGGCGCCTCGACTTCGAGCCTTTGGCCGACGAGAATCTGCAGACGCCGCGCCGCGCGATGCAGCGTGTCTCCCTCCGGCACGTTTTCGAGCGTACCGTCGTGGGGCAGAGTGTCCTAGGCTTTTCCAGCTTCGATGGCTCCCAACCTCAATATCGCTGCACTCGCACGCCGGACCGGCGTCCCTGCCGACACGATCCGGAAATGGGAGCAGCGGTACGGCGTGCTGCGTCCCGAGCGCACGACGGGCGGCCAGCGGCGCTATTCGGAGGAGGACGTCGCGCGCGTCGAGTGGTTGAAGGCGCGGCTCGGTGAGGGGTATCGGATCGGCGAAGCGGCGACGCTCCTGGGGGCCGTGCCGCTCGCGGCGCCCGCCTCGCCCGACGCGCTTCGGAAGGCGTTGGCGGGTGCGGTCGTGCGAAACGACCTCGCGAGCCTCATCACGCTCGTCGACCAGGCGCTCGCGCTCAACCAGCTCGAAGACGCGCTGACGGACGTGCTCGCACCGGTGCTCACGGCGGTCGGTGACAGCTGGGAGGCGGGAGAGATCTCTGTCGCCCAGGAACACCTTGCGAGCGGCGTCGTCCGCGCGCACCTGGAGCGCCTGCTCGCGGACTCGCGCGCAGCCATCCGCGGCACGGCCGTCCTCGCGTGTGCGCCCGGCGAGCGGCACGAACTGGGGCTGCTGATGCTCGCCGTGCTCCTGCGCGCCGACGGCTGGCAGGTCGCGTACCTCGGCGCTGACACGCCGGTCGGCGACGCCGTCGCGCTCGCCGAACGGAGCGGCGCGCGGCTCCTCTGCTTCAGCGCGACGATGGCTGAGAGCGCGGAGCGCGTTCAGAACGAGCTTGACGCGCGGACACTAACCGAGGACCTCGAGATCGTCGTCGGCGGGCGCGGGATGACGAACGACCACGCGCGTGCGCTCGGCGCCAGCTACGTCAACGGCGACCTGCGCGCGAGCGTCGGCGCCCTCCGGAAGCTGGCGCAGTGACGGCGCGTGCGCGCGCAGCCGTCGGCGGCGCCGCAGCGGCGAGCGCGTGGGCGGCGCTCGAGCCGCTGGACCGTCGCCTCCTCCGCCACGACTACTCGGACGTCGCAATGCTCGGGAAGCTGGTCACTCGCTCGCGCTGGTGGCCGCTCGCAGGCCTCGTGATCCATACGGCGAACGGAGCGACGTTCGGCCTCGCCTTCTACGAGGTGAGACGGCGGACCGGCGTGCGTCCGCGGCCGCTTGCGATCGCGCTGGCGATGACGGAGCACCTCGCGCTCTATCCGCTGGCGTACTTCGTCGACACCCGGCACCCCGCGCGCGGCGAGCGAGGCCTGGCGCCGTTGCTCACGCCACGCGCATTTGCGCAGGCGACGGCCCGCCACGCGGTCTTTGGCGTCTTGCTGGGGCGTTGGGCCGCCGCGTAGGCCGCCCAGCGCCCGCGTCCTGGACCCTCACCAGGTCTCGACGATCTCCTTGAAGCGCTCGAGCGCGTCCTCGACCTGCGCCTCAGGGTTCTCGAACATCCGCGCTGCAATCTCGCCGGCGGCGCCGGCGGGCGGCTCGTACTCGAACGCGACCTCGATGTCGGTGTGGTCGTCGCGGCTGTCGAAGCGGACGACGCCGGCGTTCGCGACGCGCGACCCCTCGACCGACGCCCACGCGATCTTCTCGTTCGGAACGTCCTCCGTGATCCGCGCCTCCCACTCCGCATCGACGCCGAGCGGGCCGTCGACCTTCCAGTGCGTGAGGCGGTCGTCACCCCCGACGGGCGCGACCTCCTTCACATGCGGCATGAAGTGCGGGAAGTTCGTGAAGTCGCGCCAGTACGAGTAGACCTTGTCGACCGGCGCCTGAACCGTCGTGTACTTCGCGATGGCAGTCATGACGCCGTCTTTACCCGCGCGCGGTAATGTCAAACTTTTGTCCTATCTTTTCTTCCACCGCTGCAACCTCCGAGTCCGCCTGCCGGCGGAGCCAGAGGAGCGCGAGGTCCTTCGCCTTCGCCTCGAGCATCACGTCCACCG
>Ga0126307_10003359_pt1 | contig 10938 bp, 13 predicted proteins | sample Plot28_FD_89955 | JGI IMG/M metagenome (GOLD analysis project Ga0126307, IMG submission 89955) | Serpentine soil microbial communities from UC McLaughlin Reserve, CA, USA - Plot28 | ecosystem: Environmental > Terrestrial > Soil > Grasslands | place: USA: UC McLaughlin Reserve, Lake County...
GCCACGCCGATACGCGGATGTGCGAGAAGCACTACTCGCATCTGGCACCGTCGTTCATCGCCGACACGATCAGAGCCACCGCGCCGCGCTTTGGAACCACCGCGTCCAGCGAGAATGTCCGCACGCTGCCGGTAAGGGGGTCAGCATGAGCGAGACCCTGGAAGACCTGGAGCAGCGGCTCGGCGACGGTATAGTGGCGAAAATTGCGGAGCTGCTCGACCTCTCCCCGCCGCAGCCGCTGCCGAGACTGCAGCCGGGGGGCGATCGAGATCTAATCGTCAGATTTCTTCTACGAGAGAACGAGAACCTGCTCATCGAACGCGAGCACTTGCGCCAAGTGGTGTTGGCGCTCGCGGAGGCAACGCGGTTCCTCAAGGCTCGGTCCGACCATCACGCGGCGCTTTGTCTTGTCGCCGATTTCCATTGGGAGCAGGACCAGCACGGCGGGGGAATGAAGAAAAACAGCTTCACACTCGCGGAGAGTGATTGCTATCGCGAGCGTTACGAGGACTGCCTGGGAGATTCTCTCGAAAGAAAATACTTCCGCGAACTCCAGCAGCGCCCGCAACTCAAGAGGATCGTGGAGGAACGCGGCGAGCCATACGAGGAACTCATCAGAATTTTTGCGCTGAAGCCTACTGACGAAACCGCCGCCTAGTTTCGCAGTATGCGTTCCACCCGTGAACTGCTGCAGTGGCGCCTCCGAACGAAGGAGCGCCCACCATGCCGCGGCGGCCAGCCACCAATAGCCCCGACTTTCCCATAGCAAGCCGTCGCATACCTCCGCCGGAGGTGAGGCCGCCGTTACCGTCCTCGTCTGATCACAGCGGCGTACCAAACCGGGCATTGTTCACCGTCGCGGAGGCGCTGCAGGTGCTCGGAGTGTCGAGACAGACGCTCTACCGCGCTCTGCACGAAGACCGTCTGTGCGCCCACAAGATCCGCGGCAAGACGGTGTTCAAGCGCGCGTCTCTCATCGACTTCCTCGATGGCCTGGAGGAGCGACGTGCTCGCGTTGCTTAACTACCAGTGCCGTGGCGATCGCTAACTCTCTTCTTAATGGGCGGCCGAGCGGTGAGGGTTGGGTCGCGTGCTGCCCGGCGCATGACGATACCACGCATTCGCCCGCGGCTTCGCCAATGCCGCGCTCGCCCGAGCGCCTGAACCGCGCCCTCTCCGCTGGATTCGCAGCTCCACCATCCACGCCAAACGAACGAGGTCGAGATGATCAACGAAGACGACGACGACTTCCTGAACGCAGCCCGCCGTGAGCGCGGGGCACTCCCTTCGGGCGAGTATGTGGCCGAGATCGTGCCCGGCAGTGTTGTGCCGTTCACGACGCCTCAGACCCGCGGCTGCACGGTCCGCGTGAAGATCTGTGCGGGCGACCACTGCGGCCGCGTGATCCGATTGCGGTTTCTCGAGGATGGAGCCCCGTCCCTCGACGGCATGATCGCTCGGGACATCGAAGCTCTGGCCTCCTGGCAGAAGGCTGTCGGCGCTGGACCGTCGCCGCGGCAGGACGGGATCGGCGGCGTGCTGAAGGCTATCTGGGTGGTGAGCAAGAGTAGGGATGTTTTCCTGCGGCTCACGACGAAGACGGGCAAGGACGGCGTAATCGAGACGCTCCTACTCTCCGCAAGGTGTGACGATGTTTAGCAGCCTTCCCGGCTTCGCTGCGACGCACCTCGTCGTGCAGGGCCAGGGCAAGCTCGCGACGAAGCAGATCCGGCGCGGAGGCGACGGCTGCCTCGAGAAGATCGACTACAGCGAAGGCGCGAAGTGGTGGCGCATGTCACCCTTCGCAGCCGCCGATCATGGAGCCATGGCCGCTGAGCTGGAGAAGCTTGCGGCCATGCCGCGGTCGCTGCTCGTTATGGGCGACTGCGTGCCCGGGCTCGACCTGGCGCTGGAGCACCGCCGCCGCTGGGCCGCCAGCGAGCCGCTAGAAAACACCCTCCTCGCCGTGCCGCGGGCGTGGCTGGCAATCGACGCGGACGATGCTCCCGTCCCGCACCGCTGGGCGATGCCGAACGTCTCGTGGAGGGCGCGATCCATGTGCGCGACCACCAGCTGCCCCCCGAGTTCTCCAACGCGACGATGCTCGTCTCCCCGACTTCGAGCAGTGGCCTGCGGGGGGCGACGCTGTTCCGCGGTCGCCTCTGGTTTCTGCTCGACCGGTTGATCCCTCTCGCCGATCTCCGCGCCTGGGCGATGGGGGTAAGGACCGTGGGAGGCGCGGTCGATCCCGCCGCGATGCAGGCGGGGCAGCCGATCTTCACGGCGAGGCCGCAGTTCGTGGGCATGGATGATCCGATCCCCCCGCACCTGCTCGCGACCGTAGTGAGCGGTGTTCGCGACCGGGTGGACCTGAACGCAGACCGTTTTGCGGTGAAGGTCGCCGAGATCGAGCGCCGACTGCAATCAGTCGTGGCTTGCACCGGTCTCGACTGGCGCAGCTTTCTGCGCCGCACCCTGGGCGGCGAGCTCTCGTTCCACGAGCCCTTGAAAATGGGACTCGGCCGCGCTGCGCGCTCCGGCGAACGCAACGAGGCGATCATAACCTTCACCGTGGCTCTGCTCGCCAAGCGCGCCGACCCCGCCCGCCGCGCCCAATACAACGCGGCCTGGATCGGCCGCACCTTGAAGAGCTTCCGCGCGAAGGATGGCCACACCCGCAGCCGCCTCGAGGCTGCCCGCGCCTCGCTTTTCGCGGAAGTCTGATCGTGTCCGCAAACACCGAGCTGCCAGCCTCCGTCGCGGCGTCCGGCATCCCCGCGGCCTACGTGCCGCGCGAGATCCGGCAGGCCGTCGCGGCGATCAGGGCCGCCGGTGGATGGTCCGTCTCCCTTGAGCCGGTCGCGCTGCAATTGGGACTGAAGCGCACGACATTCCTGCGCCGGGCCGATCTCCGCCTGCCCCTCGATCCCGAATACATGGGCGAAGGGTTCGCCGTGCTGGCCAAGCTGCGCGAGCAGCTGGCCAAGATCGAGGCGGCCGCAGCCGTAGCCGAGCACCGGGAATGGCGCTCGCGCGGAGGCTGCGGGTCGGGCGGAGGCTTCGTCGGCGTTCGATGTACCAGACTCCGCCGCGGGTACCGCGAGCACGGCTCAGGACGGCGAAGACGCGGGCTATGGGGGATCCGCTGGACGACATGACGCTGACAGTGAGGGCGGCACAGCTGGCACGGCTGGCACGGGTGGCGACGCTGACGCCGAATGGGAGCGCGCGGCCCAGGAATACGCCATCGAGAACGAGGACGCTGCTGCGGCGGCGGCGGGCAAGCCGAAGGGCTCCGCCGTCGATCTCGACGACGAGATCCTGGCAGCGATCATGCCGAAGATCGATCCGGTCGCGTTCTACGGGCCGCTGGGGCCGATCGTCGATGCCGCAACGGTGCATTCGGAAGCAACCAAGACAGGCATCGCGATGCAGATCATCGCCCACGTCGGGACGATGCTGCGACCCTTCTACATCGATCTCGGTGACGAGAAGCTGCCGCTTAATCCGTTTCTGATCCAGTGCGCGCCCAGCGCGATCGGCCGGAAGGGTACGAGCGCGAAGTTCGCCGATACCATCATCGCTCCTGGCATCGCCGCGCATGCAGCGAGCGTCGCTTTCCAGATTCGGTTGGCCGAGCAGGGCGCCGCCCGCGCCGCCGCGGCAAAGGCCGCGGCCGAGCGGGCAGTGGCCGACGCCGAGGCTCAGATCGCCTGGGCGATGACCGTCACCGAAGAAGCAAAGGGGGCGGCGGAGGAGAAGCGCGATCAGGCTCAAGCGGACCTCGATGCGATACGGACGCGTCTGAACATCTGGCGCAAGAAGCTCGCCGACACGAGCCTCGCCCCGGCGACGCTCGAGATTTATATGCGCAGCGTCACCAGTGCCAAAAGAGAGGAGGCTAACCTCGAAGCGGCTGTCGCAAGCGCCGAGGCCGACGTCGCGAGGACCGCGGCGGCCTTGGCGGATCGCCCGGCAACGATTGCCGCCGCGAATGAGGCGCGCCGGCAGGCGCTGACAGCGCTTGCAGGAGTGAAGGGCAGCGCGGCCGTGAACGTCCAGCCGTGGCAGCGCCTCTACGCCGAACTTGCGAAACCCCCGGTCATCCTGTCCGGCATCTCCTCGGGCGAGGGCGTGATCTTCAACATTCGCGATGCCCGCGAGGGCCGGGAGGCAAGGAGGACGACCCCGGTGTCGAACAGAAGCGGATGCTGATCTCGCTCGCGGAGTTCGGCAGCGTCCTAGCCTTGGTGCGTCGCCCTGGTTCGACCCTCTCCCCCGTGATCAGAAACGGCTACGACTGCACGCCGCTGCAGACGGCCGCGAAGGTGGAGCCGGTGCACTGCGCCCAGCCGTACATCACGCTCTCGGCCGCAATTACGCCGGCAGAGCTGTTCGGGATGCTGTTCGACGGACGGGACACCGCAGCCTCGGCCGATAACGGCCTGGGAAACCGGCCCCTCTACCTCTACGCCGTCCGTGGGAAGCTGGTCGCGAATCCGAAGCCCACGGCCGGCGCCGACCGGATGGCGGAGGAGATCGCGAAGAACATCCACTCCGTCTACGGCGCTCTGCAGCCGACAAAGCCCTTTCTGGGCACAGCGATCCCTTTCACGCCCGAGGCGGCCGCAGTCTACGAGCAGGAGATCTACCCTGAGCTGAACGCCATTACGGGGTACAGCATCAACGCCTCCAAGCTGTTCGGCCGGCTCACCACGAACGCCCGCAAGATTGCCGGCATCCTTGCCGTGATTGCGGGAGAGCCGGCCGTCAGTGTTGGGGCGATCAGGGCCGCGGCCGCGTGGGTCCGCCACGGGGCGGCGACGGTGAACGCCCTGGCGAGCACCGTCGATGAACGACTGAAGACCGCGCGCGCCCAACAGGCGGCCGAGACGGTGCTGGAGGCGCTGGGTAAGCTCGGCGGCCCGGGCGTGTTGGTACCGCAGCGGGAGGTGCGCAGGGCAGCCCATCTGACCGCCGAGCAGATGACGGCCGCCATTGGCTTCCTGACGGGGCAGGCGCCGTCCGCGATCAGGATCGAGGCCGAGACTTACACTTCGGGGAACGGCGCGCAGGCGCGCCGGCCGGTGATCGGGCTCGCCCAATGACACGGCGCCGCCGTCCCGAGAAAAAACGGTGTCGTGCCAGCCGTGCCAGCCGTGCCACCCGCTTCTGTCAGTCGGCGGCACTGTCACGGCGTGCTGACCCAGTCCGCATGCCGAGGGCATCCTGGGGCTTGTGCCAATGACAGCAGGGCGGGCTGACAGTACGTCCGGCACGGCTGGCACGGCTGGCACAGCACCCTTTATGGAAATTCGCGCAGCGCAATACGCCAGCCTTCCTCCGTCCGAGAACCAGACCCTGCCTGGCCCTGTTCCAGGCGTGAGGACCCGGTAGGGTGAATAAGCTCTACAACGCCACCGATTTCGAGCGCGTTTCGGGCGACTTCTACCCGACGCCGCCCGACCTCACGCGCGGTCTGATCGACGGCCTCGCCCAAGCCGCCATAGCGCTTCCTGGCCCAATCCTCGAGCCGTGCTGCGGTGCCGGCGCGTTGGCCACCGTTCTCGCGACCGAGAGCGGACTGAAGGTCGTCGGCAGCGACCTCTATCCCGAGCGTTACACTGAAGCCGCCGCGCTCTACGCCACCACCACACCGGTGGACGCCGTGACGCTGCCGCCCCCGCATAGGGTGATCGAGATGACCAGCGCCGCGGCCTTGGTGACGAACCCGCCTTACCGCGGTGACCACCACCGAATTGCCGAGGCGTTCCTCAGCCTGCTGCACGGCGGCTGCGTCCGCTTTGCCGCTCTGCTGGTGCCGCACCAGTTCGATGCTGCTGGGCGGCGAGGACACCTGTTTCAGGATCCGCTCTGCGCACTGCGCATCGTGATGCCGTGGCGGCCCGCCTGGATTGAGGGAACGAAGGGTGGCGGGACGATCTCCTCGACATGGTGGGTCTGGACTGCGGAGCCGCGGCCTAGCGCATTGCCAGGCACTGTGTGGGTCAAGAGGAGGCCGAGTGCGAGCACCCAAACCGGACGGGTGACTACGACAGAGCGTACATTCCCGCGCGATCAATGTGCGAAATCGCGCTGAGAAGGATCATGAGGGTGGTGCGCCGCTCGTGGCGAGATCATATTTTATCCGTGTATCTAAATCGGTCCCCACATGGCTGACGCCCCCTCTTCAGAGGCTGACATCGCAGTCCCGCACCGCGGACGAGGACGCCCGAAGACTGAGGCCATCGCACTCACCAAGGCGGCTCGGGCGCGCTTCGACACGCTCGCCGCGGGGAGCATCGAAGCCGTGTTCCAGGCGGTGCTGACGGCCGCCACGCAGGACGGCGACATGGCGGCCGCCAAGCTCCTGATCGATCGCGTCATACCTTCTCGCCGCGGAGCGCCGGTCTCGTTCCACATTCGGCCGCTGAAGACGCCAGAGGACTGCGCATTGGCCTACGCCGACCTGCTCGACGACGTCGGCGCTGGCCGGCTCACGCCGGAGGAGGCCCAAACCATCTCGTCGATTGTCGCCAAGCGCGCCGAGCTGTTCCCATCGATCGAGCTTGCGAGCGAGATCGAGGCCCTTAAGGCGCAGCTCGCCGCCATTGTAGGGCGTCCACCCCCGCCGACGCCGATCCGCCGCCCGTTCGCAATCGCTTGACCGTGAAGTGCGGTCGAGTACCCGGCGGCCCACAACGATTCTAGTTGACTTTCCGGTTCACCGCCGAGCAAATCGCGTTCAGGTCTTCGCCATCGACTGTCTGTATTCCATGCTTTACGGCCAGGCGCAGAGCATCCGGCGTAAAATAACTGGTTGTGACAATCATGCCGCGCACCGGTTGCGTGGAGCCGCCGGGCATATCAACCATACTACCGATCAACTCGCGGACGATGGAAGGGCTGATTTCGTTTTTTGGCGCATAAAATTTGCACTGTACGACCCAGATTTCCATTACTTGGCCCGCCGTCTTTTCCGCCAGGATATCGATACCGGCATCACCTTTGCCGCGCACCGCTTTGTGGCGCACGGTGAACCCAAGATGGTCTTCGAGGAGAACGGCGATGGCGCGCTCAAAGGCGAACCAATTCGATGCCAAGGGTTCGTCCGCGGGCACTTGCGGTTTGAAGACATCGTAGAGCAGGGCGATCGCCGACCGACTCCGGTATATGGCTTGAGACTCGGCGCCCCCGCGGTAGTGCCCGCGAACATACGTGAAGCCTTCCGGTAGGCGGATATTTTCCCGCCGCGATATTGCAACCTGCAGTGGCAAAAGGTTGTCGGCCTTGCGGAGAAACGGGCGAACGAAGTGACGCGCTCGGCCGGCGTGCTCAAGCTTTTCGTTCAACCGGTCGAAGCGAAGGCCGCTTGAGATATAGCGAATGCGGGGCAGATAGACGAAATGGCGCTCCGCTTTGGAAGCGCCCTTGAGCCCGACGCGCTGGCGTTGCTTGACATCGAAAATTTTGCGGCGCTCCTCGGCTACCCAAAAATCCCGGACTAGGGCCGCCATCAGCGTCTCCAGGACTGCAGCCACTTCTTCACCGCCCTGCTCCTTGGGCAGCATCCATGGGCTTACGAATGTTTGTGTTTTAATTCCAACGCTGGTTGACCAATAAGGGTGCGAGGCGGCGCGCCATACGAAGTACACTTCGTCGTGGACCTCGGTGAGTTCGACGCCGATAAACGGCCCCACCCTCACTTCCACGAAGGCGCGTTGCGGGATTGTCCAACGGCGGAGCGCGATGGCCTCATCTAGCAGGTGGCTCGATGCCTCGTGAGCCTGTCGGATGTCGATACTAGGTTTGTCCCTATCCCAGGCCATGCATTCCTCCACCGAGATCGGCATGTCCCAGGGATCGAGATAAAGATGGCCGTCGAAGAGCAAAGTCGGAAGCTTGCAGTTCCAGTATTCTTGAGCCTCCTTATCTGCGGTGATGGCGAATTCATCCGGCTGCAGAGTCCATGTGTCCATGCTGTGCCGACGACTGTCGAGATACATCTGCCGGCGCCCGGCGTCACTGATCAGCGGGTCAAGTTCGATCTCGTAACAGAGCTCCAGGATGGCCGAAAGAACCGGCAGCGCCTCGCGCGCTTTCGTCTCGGCAGGAGCATAAACGCCACCAACCCTCTCGATAGTTTCACAGGTCGCCTCGCAATCTCGAAGGATGGCCATAACGGAATGATACCGCTCGACGAGGGAACCGTTGCCGGCCGCGACTTTCGCCAATTGGCCGATCAACGGGATGTCAGCAAGTGGCGTGGTCGGTAGGGCGGCGGCCGCGCTGGCGGCCAACTCGCCCATCGATTTAGCCAGGAACGGATAGCGATTGCGGCACTTTTGGAGCCATCCTTGCTGAAGCCACTCGAGTCGGCCGTAGGCTGATGTGAACATCTTCCCCACAGAGTTTAGTCGGACCAGGGTGGGATCGAGGAGGCACCTTGGGTCGGCGGCGAGTTCGGCCTCTGTCTCGACAGTCATATCGAGGAGACCGGTGAGTGCTGCGAGGACATCCAACTGAGCCGAGTAATTGGCCTCGAGCGCCTCCTCCAGCCTTCCCAAGCGGAAGCAGGCGACCAACATGCGGCCGCCGCGCAGCGCCTCGAAGGCTCCGTCGCTGGGCAGCACCGCCACTGTCGCGCCCCCCCTTTGTTGCATCATCACACGCAGGCAGGCGCCGAATGGGCTACCCCATACCAGGAAATCGAGGCGCTCGATTTTGTGGGGCGGCGGGCGGGGAAACACGATCACCGCACTCCCATCCGGCATTACCCCAGAATTTCCGAGAAAACGCTCTATACCGTCGCGCCGAAACGTTAGCAGTAGCGGTTGCTCGCTGATGGCTTGGTATACTTGGCGACGCTCATTCGCGGAAAGTGGACGCGGTACAGGCCCCCGCTCACGCAGGAGCCTGATGAATCGCTGGTGGGCGCGCTCCGATTCGGGCAGTTCCCGAGCTTCATCGTTCGGTCTATGTGAAATGGTGCACCCGGTCACGTTGGGTTGTTTAGATGACGAACCTGAACTCGCCACCAAGGGGGCGGGGCTGTTCCGCCGCCTGCCGGTTTCAATTTACAGAAGGGAAACTTGGTTGTCAGTACGTGCCGACGATTTTAGACTCGGCTCGTCATGATCGATCCCGAGACCATAGTTCGCGTTCGTCGGCACTGGGATGACTGGAGGACAGGCGCGGTCCAGTTCAAACACCTCGACGATTTGCGGGCCGTCTCGCCGACTGAGGCCCCCCGGGCCAGAGGGGTTATTCGTCCACAAGGTCTCCCGAACCTCCAAGTTCGACCCGAGAGTCTTTTTGCTTGGGCAGACCATCCTTAATGCGGAGGACAGTTTCGGCGTAGTATCGGTGAACGGCTGGGTTGAAGGGTAAGTCGGGCAGGACGGCGGCAGGAACCTCGGTTACAAGCCACCACGGGTGCTCGGTCAGCAGATGTCCGCCACACACTTGGCACCATTTGCGAATAGTCTTCTTGGTCTTCCCGAAGCTCCCGACGCTATCGGCGCCCGTTGTAATGCGAACCGCCTCGGGAGCCCATATCGTGTAGGCGTTCACTGGCGTGGCTGACCATTGGCGACAGGATGTGCAGTGACAATAGCCCATCGTCAACGGATCACCGGTAGCCACCACCTCGACCGCACCGCAGAAGCATTTGCCGGTGTGTTTGCCGATACCGCTTGGGGCTGGGCTGACTCGGGGATCAACTGCTGACGGGCCTCGCCTAATCTCTCCTTCAGCTTGCAACCAGTATTCCTCAGCGTTCCCGCTGCGCCCACCTCGCTCCCACAGCTCGTAGGCTCGCCTTCGGATTTTCTCTTCACGGTTATTGGTCACCGCCCATCCTCAGCAAACTCGTTGCCGCGCGGGTTGATGCTCAAAGAGCCGCGGCGATGGCCGCCTGGATGCCCCGGATATTAGCGCCGCGCTTCAACGTTTTCTGGATCGGATCCGTCCGGCCAGAGGTCCAGATCTTCAGCTCCGAATCCATGTCCAGCGTGCCGGCCGTCTCGATCGAATAGGAGGTGATGGCTCGGTATGGGATCACGAGGTAATCGATCTTCCGGCTGGTAACACCCTGCTTGTCGACCAAAATCAGACGTCGATCGGTGAATACGAAGAGGTCTCGAATGAGCTTGAAAGCAACCTCCACCGATTCTTCCGGCAAGAGGATGCCGTCGAGCTCCTCGCGAGTTTGTTCTTGCGTGAGGTCGCTCGCATTACCTAGCAGGCGGCTTACCAAACCCATCATCTCCTCCTATCGATTGCGCGACAAAGAAGGCCGCCGGACGCAGACTGGCCGTCGTGCATTGCCAAGAAGCAAGACGTTCCGGTGTTCCGCCCGGTCCATTGTCGTGTGCCGTGTGGCGGCAGCCAATGAGAGCCGCGCGAGCAGGATCTTCGATTCGTACCCTCGCCAGCGCGTCCAGATAGGAGTCACTGGCGCCTTTCTTGACGCCTCTCCGTGCGACCAGTGCGCCTCGCCTGGCGCCTGTCCTGACGGCCTCCGCGTCTTTCCTGACGGCGCTCCATACCCGCCGTTTGCGCTTCTGCATCTGGTGCGCTTACAACGCTCGAGGCGGCAAAAGCGGCCGTGGCAAGTCCGAGCAGGGTGAGAGCCTTGCGCCGCGAGATCGCCTCGGTGGTTAGGATTGCAGTCATGAGTAGCTCCCAAAAAGCGGCCCCATCGTGAAACCGAGGTGGACGAGAAACTATTGAGCCGCTCTCCCGCTGCTTGACTTATCGCGCCAGTGATCATGCCAACGCTGTGGGCGAAGCTCGATCCAAGCGACGTCGGGGTGCATGAACAGCACGGCGACGACGGCTGTGAAAGCAATGGCATGGCGTCTCGCGAGCCGTCAGTCCCAGCGCATTTGCGTCGCTGGCCGCGAACCTTGACGCGCTTCTGGCCGTTTGGCACCC
>Ga0126307_10003360_pt1 | contig 10938 bp, 8 predicted proteins | sample Plot28_FD_89955 | JGI IMG/M metagenome (GOLD analysis project Ga0126307, IMG submission 89955) | Serpentine soil microbial communities from UC McLaughlin Reserve, CA, USA - Plot28 | ecosystem: Environmental > Terrestrial > Soil > Grasslands | place: USA: UC McLaughlin Reserve, Lake County...
CCGCGGCGCTCCAACAGGGCGTTCGTCGCCACCGTCATGCCGTGGGCGAGGGCGGAGAGAGAGCCAGCGTCCACCCCTGAGGCGCTTATGGCGTTCATCACGCCTACGGACTGGTCCCTCGGCCTCGATGGAACCTTCGCTGTGATCAGCTCCCCTTCGGAGAGCGCCACGAGGTCGGTGAACGTGCCGCCAACGTCAACCCCGAGCCGCGACCCGCTCATAAGATCACCCAACCCAATTATGACTCTCCTTCTACTTCGGTCACGTCTCTCGGCACCGGGCGCGCCTCGTTCGGGCGCTGATGATCTCTCTACTGGCCCTGGCCGCGCTCTCTAACTCTAAGGGGAGATCCCTCCGAGGTCCTCCTGAGTCTTCAGGAGGTCGGTCCCTGCAGTCTCCCTTATCGTCAGGACCACGAGGAGCGTCGCCACGGCGGCGATGATCACGATGAAAGCGGGCGAGAGGGGGCTGCCGGTGCTGGAGACCACGTACTGCGCCAGGTAAGGCGAGCTACCCCCGAAGATCGCGACCGACAAGTTGTAGCCGATGGAGAAGCCCCCGTAGCGCACGCGCGTCGGGAAGAGCTCCGTGAGGGCAGCGATGGACGTGCTTATGAACACGGCCAGGAGCGCCCCGAGCGCAACCTGGGCCAGGATGGCGGCGAAGAGGTTGCCTGTATTCAGGAGCAGGAAGAGTGGGTAGGTCAGCACCACGTAGCCGATACACGAAGCGAGCAGCAAAGGCTTTCGCCCGACGCGGTCAGAGAGGGCACCCAGCGGCGGTATGAGTGCCATCCCGACGAGCAGGGTGATCGTCGTCGACAGAGAGGCAGCCGTCGGTGAGAAGCCGAGCGGGTCCTGGAAGTATGTCGTCATGTAGCTAAGGACGACGTAGAAGCCGACGTTCTGGATGATGACGAGCCCGCCGACCTGCAGGATCTGCTTCCAGTTCTCCGTGATGGACTCCCGCAGGGGCGACCTGGCGACCTCGCCACTCTCCTTAAGAGCCCTGAACTCAGGAGTGTCTTCGAGTCTCAGCCTTATGTATAGACCGACGATCCCGAGCGGCCCCGCGAGCAGGAAGGGTATGCGCCATCCCCAGGAGACCAGGGCGTCTTCAGGGAGTACAGTCGTCAGGAGCAAGACCAGGATCGAACCCATGAGGAAACCTATTAGTGTCGAGAACTCGAGCCAGCTAACCAGGAAGCCCCTGCGGTCGTCCGGCGAGTACTCGGCGAGGAATGTGGACGCGCCGCCGAACTCCCCGCCCGCCGAGAATCCCTGCAGGCACCGCGCGATGACGAGCAGCAACGGTGCCCACACGCCTATCGTGGCGTATGGTGGCAGCAACCCGATCACGAACGTAGAGAGCGACATCAGGATGATGACTGTGGCAAGGACGCGCTGGCGTCCGATCTTGTCGCCCAGAGGCCCGAAGAAGAGCCCCCCGAGAGGACGCACGAAGAAGGCCGCCGCGAAGATCGCGAACGTGGACAGCAACGCGGCGGTCGGGTTTCCTGATGGAAAGAAGACGGCCGCAAGCGTCACCGCAAGGAAGCTGTAAGTCGCAAAGTCGAACCACTCCACGGTGTTGCCGATGGAAGCCCCGACGATGGCCCGCCTTAGAGTCGTCTCTTCGACCTGTGGTACGTCTGGCCCTGCCCCTTGCTCCCGCGAATCCATACTCCCTACCCCCTATTGTTCCTGCTTTTCCCCTGTCAAACAAGTATAGAGACTGCTAGCGCCTCCTGCTATGGCCCGTCGCATGGAGATACTGCGACTTCGGGCTACAAGGTATGTACACCACCATCTCCTCTACTCTTGTGATTCCTCCGAACGGGGCGTAGTCCTGGCCCGCAGGCGGTCGCTCGCCTCTGGATCAGAGGCATAAGAACCGGGCTCTTCGCCTTCTCTCAGGACGACGCCGTAGACCTCGCGGGCGCGCTCCACCGAGACGATGCCGTTCTCGGCATCGGCGGCGACCAGGGCGGGATCTCGCCCCAAAGGATCCCCGTACCCGCCTCCTCCAGGGAGGCTGAGTACGATCCTCTCCCCGGCCTCTATGCGCTGCTGGCGTTTGGGGTGAAGCTCTCTGCCTTCCGTTGTGCTCACCACTCCCACTCCTCCCGGAGAGCCCCCCTGTATGCCCTGGGCCGGGCAACGGGTACGGTCGTACATGGCGGAGAGGACCCAGGGAGAGTGGCTGCGCACTCCTATCTCCATCTCCTGGCCGAAGCCGCCCCTGTGGCGGCCTGGTCCCTCGGAGTCAGGGCGGAACTCGCGCCTGTGCATGACGACGGGGGAGATATTCTCTATCACCTCGGCGGGCACGCCGCGGATGCCGCTCGGGAAGGCCGTCGCCGAGAGACCGTCTCCTGTCGGGCGCGCGCCCATGCCGCCGCCTGAGAAGAACACGTACGTGAAATGCTCGCCGCTTTCGCGCTGACCTGTGATCTGGGTGTTCCACAGGCTGTCCGCGCCCTGGGCCAATACTTTGTCGGGTATAGCATGTGCCAGGGCGCTGTGGATCACGCCCGGCAGGAAGTGTCCGACGATGTGCCTTGCACCGACCGGCGCAGGATGAACGGCGTTCAGGATGCTGCCTTCGGGTGCTGTGACGTGAATGGGCTGGAAACTGCCGTCGTTGTTCGGGACCTCCGGGCTGATAGCGCACTTTATCCCGAAGGTCGTGTACGCCGCGGTGTAGTTGAGGACGACGTTGATGCCCCGCTCGCTCTGCGGCGAGGAGCCCGCGTAGTCGACGTGCATCTCGTCGCCATCGACCCGGATCGAGAGGGCCAGCTGGATCGGCTCGTCGAACCCATCCGTGTACGCCTCGTTCTCGTAGACACCGTCAGGCAACGCTTCTATGGCCTCCCGCATGGCGCGCTCGGAGCGGGTGCAGATCTCATCCGAGAGCGACTCGATGTCCTCAAGGTCGAACTCCTCGATCATCTCGACGAGCCGCTCGCCGCCGACGTCGTTGCTCCCCGCCTGGGCGTACAGGTCGCCGACCACCTCGAAGGGCGCCCTCACGTTGGCGCGGACGAGACGGAAGAGCTCCTCGTTCGGCTCGCCGCGGACGAACAGACGGGTCACGGGAACGAAGAGTCCTTCCTCGTAGACCTGGCGCGCGTCCGCCCCGAGACCGCGTCCCCCAACGTCGAGGGCGTGGCAGCAATTGCCGAAGTACGCGACGATATCGCCGTCGCGGAAGATCGGGGTGATCACGGTGAAGTCGTTGAGGTGGCCCGAAGTCTGCCACGGGTGGTTGGTGATCATGGCGTCGCCCGCTTCGAGGGTCCCGGGGGGGATCTCGCGCAGGAAGTGATGAACCGAGGTCGCCATAGCGTTCACGTGGCCCGGCGTGCCCGTCACAGCCTGGGCGACCATGCGGCCCCTGCGGTCGAAGAGGCCCGCTGAGAGGTCGCCGGCCTCGCGCACCACGCTCGTGAACGAGGTGCGCATCAGGGCCCGCGCCTGCTCCTCGACGACCGAGACGAGACGGTTCCAGAGTACCTCGAGCAGGATCGGGTCGAGCCGCGAGCCGCTCACTCAGACCACCTCACGAGCAGGTTCCTCGCCCCGTCGATCTCGGCCCGGCTCTCCGGGCCGATGACGACCGTAGACTCCCGTTCCTCGACGACCGCGGGGCCTTCGAAGGTCGCGCTTGTGCCGAGGAGGTAACGGTCGTAGACCGGGACTGCAAGGAAGCCTTCCTCCTCGGGCACGTAGATCTCACGCTCCCCCTTCCGCGCCTCGCCAGGGTCGCTTTCCTCGCCGTCGAGCTGGATCCGGGGCCTTGGGCTCGAGACTTCGAGTCGCCAGGTGATCGCCTCAAGTGGTACGTTAGGACCTTCCCTACTGTACAAGCGTCTGTACTCCTTCCTGTAGAGGCTCGTAAGCCTGTCCGCGTCGTCGGGACCGAGGTTCCCATCCGGAAGCTCGACCGTCACCTCGTGCCCCTGGCCGACGTAGCGCATTTCGCACAGACGCCTTACCATGACGTCTCCGTCCGCGACGCCCGATGCGCGCAGGAGGTCGCGACCCTCCTCTTCCATCTCTTCCAGCGCCTCGTTCGCCCCCGACCAGTCGAGCTCGTGCAGGCGGCCGTAGAGGCTGCGTACGAAGTCGAAGGAAAGGGGGGCGCAGAGGAAGCCGAAGGCCGAGGTCGCGCCAGCGCCGAGCGGCGCGATAAAGCTGGGGACGCCGAGCGCTCGGGCAACCCTGTAGCCGTGTACAGGGCCTGCCCCGCCGAAGGCGAAGAGCGGATAGGCCCGCGGGTCTTTGCCGCGCTCGATGGCGTGGACCCTCGCGGCGTTCGCCATGTTCTCGTTCACGACCTGGTGGATGCCCCAGGCGGCCTCGACGGCATCTAGGCCCAGAGGAGACGCGATCTTCTCTTCGATCGTCCTCAGGGCGGCCTCCCTGTCGAGCCGCATCTTCCCGCCGAGGAAGAAATCAGGGTCGAGGTAGCCAAGGATGAGGTCAGCGTCCGTCACCGTAGGCTCGCTGCCGCCGCGGCCGTAGCAGGCAGGCCCGGGTTCGGAGCCCGCGCTCCTCGGTCCGACCTTCGGCAGGCCCAGAGGACCGATGCTGGCGATGGAGCCGCCGCCCGCGCCGATCTCGATCATCTCTATAACCGAGACCTTGATAGGTAACCCGGAACCCTTCTTGAACCGGTAGACGCGGGCTACCTCGAACTCGTTGCTCCTCAGCGGTTCTCCGCCCTCGATCAGGCACGCTTTCGCCGTCGTTCCGCCCATGTCGAAGGAGAGGACCTCGGGGAAGTCCGTCGCCCTGCCGTAGAAAGCGGCTGCAAGGGCCCCCGCCGCAGGACCGGACTCAAGCAGCCGTACAGGGAAACGGCACGCCGTCTCCACGCTTGCCGTGCCGCCGTTCGAGAGCATGATGTAAAGCGAGCCGCCGAACCCTAGCCGCCGCAGCCGATCCTCCAGGGAGCGCAGATAACCCTCGACCAGCGGCCTGGCGTAGACGTTGGCTACCGTCGTCGAAGTACGCTCGTACTCCCGTATCTCCGGCGCAACCTCGGAGGAGAGCGAAACTGTGATCTCCGGAGCCTCCTCGGCCAGGATCTCCCAAACCCTGCGCTCGTGCGCCGGATTGCGGAAAGAGTGCAGAAAGCTTACGGCGACCGCCCTCACCCCGCGCCCGCGTAGCTCAGTAACGATGGAGCGGACCTGCTCCTCGTCGAGTTCGAGCATGACGGAGCCGTCGTCGAGGGACCGCTCGCGCACGCCGTAGCGCAGGCTCCGCGGCACAAGTGGCTCCGGCTTCTCTATGAACACGTCGTACATGTCGTAGCGGTGCTCTGTGCCGATGGCGACAGCGTCGCGGAAACCATCCGTCGTCAGGAGCGCCGTCGTGGCGCCTTTGCGTTCGATCAGGGCGTTCGTAACCAGCGTCGTGCCGTGGATGATCGTGCCGAGTTGCTCGGTCTCGACACCCTCCTGACCGAGAAGCTCGACAAGCCCGTTCTCGACGGCCTCGGACGGGTCCTCATGGGTGGTAAGGACCTTGCCGACGGCGCGTTGCCCCGTCGCGTCGTCGATGAGGACGAGGTCAGTGAACGTTCCGCCGATGTCGATGCCAACGCGGTATCGTTTCTCTGTCTGCAAATCCAAGGCTCCTAAGAGATAACCGTCAGCCCGTGCGGCAGCCTGTGGAGGCGTTCGATGCCGCCGGGGAGCACGTGTACGAGGTCTTCGATCATGATGGCACCAGCATCGGTGGTGTATGCGGGCGTCTCGATAGCCAGCACCATGCCCGACTCTATTATCGTCCGGTCGCCCTCCGAGACGTAGGGAGGTTCCTCGTGGAAGGTGTCGATCCCCAGAGAGTGCCCGTAATGACCGCGGCGGAAGCGCGGGTAGCCGTTCTTGGTGATGTGGTCCTGGGCGATACGGAAGATCTCACCCACCTCGACGCCCGGCCTTATCCTCGCGTACGCCCTGTCATGCGCCTCCTGTAGCACCCCGAAAAGCCGTCCGGCTGTGGGCTTCACCTTACCGTAGGCGAACGTGCGTCCACCATCCCCACGGTAGCCGCCAACGGTCGTACCGCAGTCGAACTTGATGAGGTCGCCATCTTGCAGACCGGCGTCTCGCTCGGAGTCGACGCCGATCCCCACTCCTGCGCCGACGGCGGGCAGGATCCACTGGTCCGAGTAGTCCTGGTAGCGGGGATCTTCCATCGCAGCACGCGCGACGCCCATTACGTATCGGTGGCGCACGTCCGTTGCGCTCATGCCTGGCGCGAGGTTCTCGACCGCGAAGCGCATCCCCGCCTCAGAGAGCTCCGTTGCCCGCCTGAGTCTCTCGACCTCGAAGGGGTACTTTATACGTCTGAGCTCGTACATATCGCCTGTGAAGTCCACCCACTCGGCCTCAGGGGCAAGGGCCGAGAAGCGGCGGTGGGAATCGAAGAGCATGTAGCGCAGGTCCGTCCCAATCCTGGCGCCAAGCAGACCCCTGTCCCCGAGCAACCCGCGTACGATCTCATCCTGCTCACCCTCGTCGAACTGCGCGGGCCTTGGCATCTCCGATTCCCCGCTCCCGAGAGGTTCCTGTACCGTCTCGGCGTCACGGATCTCAGGCCACAACCGGTAGGCCTTGACGTCCTCGATACCCGATACTCGCTGCGCCGGTTTTGCCTCGAAGTCCCCGACCATCATCCCTACTTCGACTGATTCGTCTGCCGGAATGACGGCCAGCACGGTGCCCTGCATGCGCCACCACTGCATCAGGAAGTAGCTCTGAAAGCCCGTGGCGTAGAAGACGTTCGACGGGGTGTAGGCGATGTAGGCGTCCAGTCCGCGAGCCTGGAGCCGTTGCCTGATGGCCGAAAGGATCTGGTCTTTCACAGCGCAAGCTCCTCCATCCCGCCTCCCCTTCCCTTCCAGATTATAGGGATCGCGGCCGCCATGCGCCCGTCCCCCCGTTGACGCCCGCCCCAGACCTCGCCACACTTGTCCGAAGTGCGGCCACGACGCGGGAGGAAAGAACATGCCGGACGGAGCGGAGCATATCTTCGACCTGGAGCAACCACGTACCGAGAGGATGCCGATCCACCCTGCCCACAAGCAGGCCGGCTACTCCTACCTACTGCACCGCCGCCACGAGGACGAGTACCGCCCGGACGAAGCCGGACCGCGCACCGGAGCCGCGGGCGTCATCATCTGCGGCGAGCACACGGGCACCCATATAGACGCCCTCTGCCACCAGTCCGACGCCCTCGTGCTCTGCAGCGGCGTGCCGGTGGGGGAGGTGCAATCCCCGCGCGGCTTCACGCGCCACGGCGCCGAGGAGATAGAGCCCATAGTCGCCCCAGGCGTCCTCCTCGACGTTGCCGCCAAGGACGGCGTCGAATCTCTCGAGCCCGGCCGCGTCGTCACGGCCGCTGAACTCGAAGAGTGCTGTGAACTTCAGGGAGTGGAGGTCGAAGCTGGTAGCGTGGCGCTCGTCAGGCTCGGCAACGCCCGCTTCTGGGACGACGAAGAGCGCTACCTGGCAGGAGCAGGCATGGACGCGAGCGGGGCGTACTGGATGGCTGAGCGGGGCGTACTGGCGGTCGGGGCGGACAACATGGCGTGGGACGCGCCGGGCTCGAGAGATCCCGAGCTTGGGTGCATGATGGCTGGGCACCTGATCCTTCTGGCCAGGGAGGGCATCTACATCATCGAGAACCTCGCGCTCGACGAGCTGGCTGCCTCGGGACACTATCTCTTCGAGCTCATCTGCACGCCCCTGAAGCTCGTCGGCGCGACCGGCTCTGCCGTCAGGCCTGTAGCGGTCGTCTCCGGATAGTTCTCGGGTGTTTCACAGCCCGGCCTCGGGTGGAGCTTGTCACTAGGCTGGCGTGCTTGACAGATCATCCAGACAAATGCGGCGTATCCGGCCGGGTTGCAGATCGATTCTTTTCAAACCATTGACCGCGACCCATTCCAGCCGGTACTGGTTGAGCAGAACAAAATCGCCCTTCGCGATGATGACTGCTGCACGCTCCTTCATGTTCCCCACTCTGCGTCTTCCGTGTGCTGGCCGAGGGTCGGTGGGGGGCGGCGGATGGGCAGACGTTCGCCGTCGACGAGGACTGGCGAAGCTAGCATCTCGAGGTGTCCGGCTGAGGGATGAGCCAGGTCCCTCAGCATGCCCGAGCCGAGGAGGTGCTCGTCGGCGAACACGTCGGCCAACGTGTTGACTGGGCCGCTAGGGACGCCGGCGGCCCGGATCTCCTCAGCCCACTCGTCAGCGGGCCGCTTGCCGAACTCTTTCTGAAGCTCTCCGATCAGTGCCTCCCGGTTGGCCACACGGTCGGGGTTGGTCGCGTAGCGCTCGTCCTCGGCCAGCTCGGGACGGTCTACGGCTTTGCACAGGTTGGCAAACTGGGTGTTGTTGCCGACGGCCACAACGAGGGGTTTGTCAGAAGCATAAAAGGTCTGGTATGGAACGATGGAGGGGTGAGCGTTGCCTATCAGGCCTGTGTCCTCGCCGCTCGTGAGGTACTCCTGACCGCGGTTGGCGAGCCAGCCGAGGGTGGACTCGAAGAGCGGAACTTCGATGCGCGCACCTTCTCCAGTCACGGTGCGACGGTGGAGGGAGGCCAGGATCGCGTTCGACGCGAAAAGGCCGCACACTATGTCCGAGATCGCAACCCCTACCTTCGTCGGCTCGCCGCCGGGCTGGCCCGTGATGCCCATGACACCACCCCTGGCCTGCACCAGAAAGTCGTAACCAGGACGCTCCTCGTCAGGCCCAGGGCCGAAGCCCGTGATGGCGCAGTAGATGAGGCCGGGATTCGCTTCTCTTAGAGCTTCGTAGCCGAGGCCGAGCTTCTCCAGGGCTCCGCGCCTCCAGTTCTCGATCACGATGTCAGCCCTGGCCGCGAGCTTCCTGACTCGCTCCAGCCCTTTCTGATACTTCAGGTCCACCCCGATGGAACGCTTGTTACGGTTGACAGACAGAAAATACGCCGACTCACCACCTGCGAAGGGCGGGCCCCAGTGGCGGGTGTCGTCTCCACGCTCGGGATGCTCGACCTTAAGAACGTCTGCGCCTAAGTCACCGAGCACCATCGTAGCGTATGGTCCAGCGAGGACCCGCGAGAGGTCGAGGACCTTGACGCCTTCGAGCGGCAACTTCGGACCATCGTCCATGCGCCCAGTGTAGCGCAATGCAGCACGCACCGGTCTTCGGCCTCCGCTCGTCAGCACGGCGCTTCGCGCCTTGTCAGCATGCTCCCTCCGGTCGCTTTCAGCGGCCAGCTTTTCCTCGAACGGCGTCTCCCACACTCGCTAAACGAAACTCCACGATGAGAGTCTCGCCTTGCGGACGGTGGCTACTATCCCCATGCTCTTGCTGAAATGCTGACCTGCTGAAATGTTGACAAGCCGGCGCAGCCGGCGTGCTGAATTCGCAACGCCAGGATGTGTGCTGTGGAATAATCCTGGGTCGATGGTTGAGCTCCGAGAGAGGTGAGAAGATGGCTGTGACCCAGGCCGGAAGCAACACGGATGCTGGCTCCTCCACCCGCCCCGATGCGATAGATTTCCTGAACATCGACGCCCACCTCTCCGACGAGGAGAAGCGTGTCAGGGAGAGGGTCCATTCCTTTGTGCACCAGAGGATCAAGCCGAACATTGAGGGTTGGTACGACGAGGCCGTCTTTCCGAGGGAGATAGTACCCGAGTTCGCCGATCTCGGGCTGCTCGGGATGCACCTCTCCGGCTACGGGTGTGCCGGCAAGAGCGCGGTCGAGTACGGCCTGGCTTGCATGGAGCTCGAGGCCGGGGACTCCGGCCTGAGGACCTTCGTCAGCGTGCAGGGCTCGCTCGCCATGAGCGCCATCCACAAGTTCGGGTCAGAGGACCAAAAACAGACGTGGTTGCCGCCGATGGCGAGCGGAGAAGCTATCGGATGCTTCGGCCTAACCGAGCCGACAGCGGGCTCAGACCCCGCGAGCATGAAATCGTATGCCCGCAGAGACGGGTCAGACTGGGTCTTGAACGGTGAGAAACGCTGGATCGGGCTCGCCACCATCGCCGATGTCGTCGTCGTCTGGGCGCGCACGGACGAAGAGAAGAACCCCGTCCGCGGGTTCCTCGTTCCCACCGATACGGAAGGCTTCTCGGCCACAGACATAACCCCCAAGCTCTCGATGCGGGCTTCGATCCAGTGCGACATTCAACTCCAAGACGTCCGACTCCCCGAGGGCGCGATGCTGCCCGCGGCCAGGGGCCTCGGCGGACCATTCGCCTGCCTGGGCGAAGCCAGGTACGGCATCATCTGGGGCGCGATGGGGGCGGCGCGGGACTGCTACGAGGCCGCCCTGGCTTACGCTATCGAGCGTGAACAGTTCGGACGGCCCATAGCATCTTTCCAACTCGTCCAGCAGAAGCTGGCGAACATGCTGATCGAGGTCGGCAAGGGGACGCTCCTCGCGCTTCACATAGGCAGGATGAAGGACGCGGGCACGCTCAGGCCCGAGCACATAAGCTTCGGCAAGCTAAACAACGTCAGGGAGGCCATAGAGATAGCCCGCGAAGCCCGCACCATCTTCGGCGGCAACGGGGTCACGCTCGACTATCCTCCGATGCGCCACATGAGCAACCTGGAGAGCGTGAGGACCTACGAGGGTACAGACGAGGTACACACCCTGATCCTCGGTGGGGCCATCACAGGTATCCAGGCCTTCCGCTAGAGCAGAGGCCCTCGATCTCTTTGCAAACGCAAGTCAGCATTTCAGCACGCTCACGCTTCGCTTGCCAGCACTTCAGCTTGCCAGCACTTCAGCTTGTCAGCCTTCGCGTGCGGAAAAAGCCCTGGCTGAAGCGTGCTGAAATGCTCTAAATCACCGAACTGGAAGGACCACCAGCAACGTAAATCGTCTCACCACTGATGTACGAGGCGTCGTCGGAGAC
>Ga0126307_10003362_pt1 | contig 10934 bp, 9 predicted proteins | sample Plot28_FD_89955 | JGI IMG/M metagenome (GOLD analysis project Ga0126307, IMG submission 89955) | Serpentine soil microbial communities from UC McLaughlin Reserve, CA, USA - Plot28 | ecosystem: Environmental > Terrestrial > Soil > Grasslands | place: USA: UC McLaughlin Reserve, Lake County...
GCCGCTGGCGTCCCCGCCCTCAGCGGGGCTCGGTGGAAAGCCGGCGAAGCAACAGGAGCAGCACCGGGAGCGCTCGTACGGGGGTCCGGGGGCCGCCCCCCGGGAGACCTCAGCCCGCGCCAAGGCGGGAGAGGACGAGCTCCCGGACGAGCTTCGGATCGGCCTGGCCTCGGGTCGCTTTCATCACCACGCCGACGAGGGCGCCGGCGGCGGCGACCTTGCCACCGCGCACCTTCTCGGCGACGTCGGGCTGGGCCGCGATCGCCTCGTCCACCGCCGCCGCCAGCGCGTCCACATCGGACACCCGGCGCAGCCCACGCTCGGCTACCACCGTGTCGACGTCGGCGCCGGTCTCCAGGACGCCGCCGACCGCCTGCCGGGCCAGCCCCGTCGAGAGCGTCCCGTCCGCGACGAGCTCGATCACCCGGGCGACCTGCGCAGGGCCGATGGCGAGCTCCGTCGGCTCCACCCCCGCCGCGTTCGCCTGCTGGGTCAGGTAACCGAGCCACCAGTTGCGCGCCTCGGCGGGCGACGCGCCGGCGTCCACCGTGGACGCAACGAGGTCGACTACCCCGGCGTTCGCCATCGACTCCATCTCGAAGGGCGTGGCGCCGAGTCGCTCGGCGAGCCGGGACCGGCGCACCGCGGGGAGCTCGGGCAGCGTCGAGCGCAGCGCCTCCACCCACTCCGGGTGGGGCGCGAGCGGGACGAGATCGGGCTCCGGGAAGTACCGGTAGTCCGTCGCCTCCTCCTTGCTGCGGCCCGGCGTCGTCTCGCCGGTGTCCTCGTGGAAGTGCCGCGTCTCCTGCACGACGCGGCCTCCTGCGTCGAGCACCGCCGCCTGACGCGCAATTTCGAACCGGACCGCCCGCTCGACCGACCGCAGCGAGTTGACGTTCTTCGTCTCCGACCGGGTGCCGAGAACGCCCGAGCCGGCCGGCGACAGCGACACGTTCACGTCGCAGCGCAGCGAGCCCTGCTCCATCCGCACATCCGAGACACCGAGCCCGCGCAGCAGCTCCCGCAGCTCTGTGACGTACGCCCGCGCAACCTGTGGCGCGAGCGCGCCGGTGCCGGTGACCGGCTTCGTGACGATCTCGACGAGCGGGATGCCGGCCCGGTTGTAGTCCACCAGCGAGTGGTCGGCGCCGTGGATCCGACCGGTGGCGCCGCCGACGTGCAGGGTCTTGCCGGTGTCCTCCTCCAGGTGCACCCGCTCGATCCCGACCCGCACCACCTGGCCGCCGACCTCGACATCCAGCCAGCCGTCCGTGCAGAGCGGCTCGTCGTACTGGCTGATCTGGAAGTTCTTCGGCATGTCCGGGTAGAAGTAGTTCTTCCGGGCGAACCGGCACCACTCGGCGATCGTGCAGTTGAGCGCAAGTCCGATTCGGACGGTCGACTCGACGGCCGCCGCGTTCGCGACCGGCAGCGAGCCGGGCAGGCCGAGGCAGACCGGGCAGACCTGGGTATTGGGCTCGGCGCCGAAGGTGGCCGGGCAGCCGCAGAACATCTTGGACGCGGTGCCGAGCTCCACGTGGGTCTCCAGCCCGATGGTCGGGTCGTACCGGGCCGCCACGTCCTCTGTGAGTGTCGCGGTCACAGCGCCGGAGCCTCCCCGGTGAGCGGCCCGCCGCGGTCGGCCTCCAGCGCGGCGGCGACTCGGTAGCACCGGTCGTCGGCCAGCGCCGGCGCCATGACTTGCAGCCCGACCGGCAGGTCCCCCGACCCCTTGGACCTGGCCAGTCCACACGGGACGGAGATGGCCGGGACCCCGGCGAGCGAGGCGGGCAGCGTGCAGAGGTCCGCGGCGTACATGGCGATCGGGTCGTCCACCCGTTCCCCGATCGGGAACGCGACGGTCGGGGTCGTCGGCGACACCAGCACGTCGGCGCCGGTAAACGCGCGGGCGAAGTCACGGACGATCAGCGTCCGCACCTTCTGAGCCGAGCCGTAGTAGGCCTCGTAGTAGCCGGAGGACAGCGCGTACGTCCCGAGGATGATGCGCCGCTTGACCTCCGGGCCGAAGCCGGCCTCGCGGGTCAGCGACATCACCGTCTCCAGCGACCGGGTGCCGTCGTCGCCGACCCGCAGGCCGTATCGCACCCCGTCGAAGCGGGCGAGGTTGGACGAGCACTCGCTGGGCGCGATGAGGTAGTACGCCGGCAGCGCGTAGGCGAAGCTCGGGCAGGAGACCTCGTGCACGGTCGCGCCGAGCTTCTCCAGCCGGGCGAGCGCATCCCGCGTCGTCGCCTCGACGCCCGGCTCGTAGCCCTCGCCGGACAGCTCTCGCACCACCGCGACGCGCAGACCGGACAGGTCGCCGGTCGCGCCCTGCCGGGCGGCGGCGGACACCGGCGGCACCGGCGCGTTGATCGAGGTCGAGTCGCGCGGGTCGTGCCCGGCGATCGCCTCATGCAGCAGCGCCGCGTCGAGCACGGTGCGGGCAAACGGCCCGGCCTGATCGAGGGACGAGGAGAAGGCGACCAGCCCGTACCGGGACACCCCGCCGTACGTCGGCTTGTGGCCGACGATGCCGGTGACCGCCGCCGGCTGCCGGATCGAGCCGCCGGTGTCGGTGCCGATGCCGAGCGGCGCCTCGAAGGCCGACACCGCCGCGGACGAGCCGCCGGACGAGCCGCCCGGGATGCGGGAGAGGTCCCACGGGTTGTGCGACGGGCCGAAAGCGCTGTTCTCGGTGGACGAACCCATCGCGAACTCGTCCATGTTCGTCTTGCCGAGCACGACGATGCCGGCCGCCTTGAGGCGCTCGGTGACGTGCGCGTCGTACGGCGGGACCCAGCCGGAGAGGATTCGCGAGCCGCAGGTGGTCGGCACGCCCTCGGTGACGATGACGTCCTTGAGCGCCAGCGGGACGCCGGCTAGCGGGCTGACCGGCTCCGCGCCGGCGGCCCGGCGGTCGTCGACCGCGCGCGCGGCGGCCATCGCCCCCTCCTCGTCGACGTGCAGGAACGCGCGGACCCGGTCGTCGACGGCGCCGATCCGGTCGAGGTGCGCCCGGGCGACCTCACCGGCGCTGGTCTCGCCGGCCGCGATCACCGCGGCGAGCTCGGCGCCGGTCATCCGGGTGAGATCGGCCACCGGTCAGGCCTCCTCGTCGAGGATGCGTGGCACCCGGAAGCGGCCGTCCTCGGCGGCGGGGGCGGCGGCGAGCACGGCGTCCCGGTCGAGGCAGGGGGTCACCACGTCCGGGCGCAGCACGTTGGTGAGCGGGACCGAGTGCGACGTCGGCGGCACCTCCGGCGCGGCGACCTCCTGCACCCGCGCCACCGAGCCGAGGATCACGTCGAGCTGGCCGGCGAAGACGTCCAGCTCCTCATCCGTGACGGCGAGACGCGCCAGCAGGGCGAGGTGTGCGACCTCGTCGCGCGTGATGCCGGCCCCTGACTCGGACATGCGGGCGAGTGTACGGCGGCTGCCCCACCCACCCCGACCCGGTTTGCGCGCCGCGGACGCGCCGCCCGGGATGTTCGATCGACTTCGCCGGGCGCCTGACCGCAGCACCGTCCCTGCCGCCCGACGACTGTGGTCGGCCGGTTGGTGCACGTGATCGATCTCAGGACCGGGCGGTCGGCCGGAAGCCCTCCGCAGTCTGCTGCCCGGGCGGCGGGTTCTCCGGGAAGTGGCAGGCGACCCGGTGCCCTGGGCGGAGCTGCGCCAGCGGTGGCTCGACGGTGCGGCAGACCTCCTGCGCCTTCCAGCAGCGGGTGTGGAAGCGGCATGCCGGCGGCGGGTTGAGTGGGCTCGGCACGTCGCCGGACAGCCGGATCTGCTCCCGCAGGTGGCGCCGCTGCGGGTCGGGCACCGGGACCGCGGACAGCAGCGCCACCGTGTACGGGTGCATCGGCGTGGTGTAGACGCTCTCCTTCTCGCCGAGCTCGACGATCTTGCCCAGGTACATCACCGCCACCCGGTCCGACATGTGCCGCACCACCGACAGGTCGTGGGCGATCACCACATAGGTCAGGCCGAGCTCGCCCTGCAGGTCCTCCAGCAGGTTGATCACCTGCGCCTGGATGGATACGTCCAGTGCGGACACCGGCTCGTCGGCGACGATCAGCTTCGGCCGCAGCGCCAGCGTGCGGGCGACGCCGATCCGCTGCCGCTGCCCGCCGGAGAACTCGTGCGGGTACCGGTTGTAGTGCTCGGGGTTGAGCCCGACCAGCTCCAGCAGCTCCTGGACGGCGGGCTTGATGCCGTGCTCCGGCTTCACCTTCTGCAGCCGGAACGGCGCGCCGACGATGGCGCCGACGGTGTGCCGCGGGTTCAGCGACGAGTACGGATCCTGGAAGATCATCTGGATCTCGCGTCGCAGCGGGCGCATCTGCCCCGCCGACAGGTGCGTGATGTCCCGGCCGTCGAAGACGATGCGCCCGCCGGACGGCTCGAGCAGCCGCGTGAGCAGCCGGCCGGTGGTGGTCTTGCCGCACCCGGATTCGCCGACCAGCGCGAGGGTTTCACCCGGCCGCACGGTGAAGTCGAGCCCGTCGACCGCCTTGACGGCAGCTATCTGGCGGGCGAAGACGCCGTGCCGGATGGGGAAGTGCTTCCTCAGCTCGGAGGCCCGCAGCAGCGCGCCCTCGGCGTCGGCGCCGTCTTGGGCCCCCGGTGCCGCCGAGGACGCCTGGGGGGCGGTGGTCACGAGACCTCCTGGCCCTCGCCCGCGATCCGCGGAGCGACCTCGTCTTGCCAGATCCGACGGCGGGTGGATGTCGGCAGATGGCAGGCCACCCGGTGGCCCGGCATCGACTCGAGCATCTGTGGGACGTCGGTGCGGGCAGCGCCCTCGGTGAGTTCCTCGTACGGGCAGCGCGGATGGAACGCGCACCCGGGTGGCACGTGGATCAGACTCGGCGGAGTGCCCGGGATCGGGATCAGCCTCTGCCCGCCGGCCCGGTCGAGTCGGGGCATCGAGCCGAGCAGGCCCCAGGTGTACGGGTGCTCCGGCCGACGGAAGATGTTCTCGGCGGCGGCGTACTCGGCCCCCCGGCCGGCGTACATGACCAGGATGTCCTCGGCGAGCTCGGCGACCACGCCGAGGTCGTGGGTGATGATGATGACCGCGGAGTTGAACTCCGACTGCAGATCGCGGATCAGGTCGAGGATCTGCGCCTGAACGGTGACGTCGAGGGCGGTCGTCGGCTCGTCGGCGATCAGCAGGTCAGGGTCGCAGGACAGGGCCATCGCGATCATCGCGCGCTGGCGCATCCCGCCGGAGAACTGGTGCGGGTAGTCGTCCACCCGGGACGCCGGCTGCGGGATTCCGACCCGGCTCAGCATCTCGATCGCGTGCTTGCGGGCGACACTCCGGCTGACGTCGTTGTGGATGCGGTATGCCTCGATGACCTGCTGGCCCACGGTGTAGAGCGGGTGCATCGCCGACAGCGGATCCTGGAAGATCATCGCCATCTTCTTCCCGCGGAGCGCGCGGACCCGCTCAGGAGTGAGGCCGAGCAGATCCTCCCCGTCCAGCCAGATCTCACCTGCGAGCCGCACGTTGGCCGAGTCGTGCAGGCCCATGATCGACAAACTGGTCACGCTCTTGCCGGAGCCGGACTCGCCGACGATCCCGAGCGTCCGGCCACGCTCCAGCCGGAACGACAGTCCGTCGACGGCCTTGACCATCCCGTCGGCGGTGGGGAAGTGCACCCGAAGGTCGCGTACCTCCAGGAAGGTGCTCGGCGGCGGACCGACGACCGTGGCGGCGTCGACCGCAGGACCGGCCAGCCGCGGCTGTCCCTCACGGTGGGTGCTCATGCCAACCGCACCCGGGGGTCGACGACGGCGTAGAGGACGTCAACCACCAGATTGGCGATGATGATGAAGAACGCCGCGACGAGCGTCACACCCAGGACCTTCGGCAGGTCGTTGGTCAAGATGGCGTCGACGGCGTACTTGCCGATGCCGGGAAGCGAGAAGGTGCTCTCGGTGAGCACGGCCTCACCGAGCAGCAGCCCGAGGTCCAACCCGAAGATCGTGAGGATCGGGGTGAGCGTCGACCGCAGGCCATGCTTGAGCACGACGGTGCGCTCGCGCAGGCCCTTGGCCCGGGCGGAGCGGATGTAGTCCTCGTGCATCGTCTCCAGCATGCCCGCCCGGGTCAACCTGGCGTACAGGGCTGCGTAGAGGAAAGCAAGCGTGATCCACGGCAGGAGCAGGTCGTAGGCCCAGGCGGCCGGATTCTCCTGCAGCGGCGTGTAGCTGCCGCCCGGTGCGGTCCAGCCCAGCTTGTAGCTGAAGATCGAGAGCGAGAGAAGGCCCGTGAAGAAGACCGGCAGCGAGACCCCGGCCAGCGCGATGGTCATCGCTGCGCGGTCGAAGAAGCTGCCCTTCCGCACCGCCGAGATCACGCCGGTGCCCACGCCCGCCAGCAGCCAGAGGACCGCGGCGCCCAGCGCCAGCGACAAGGTTACCGGCAGCCGGTCGAGCAACTCCGGGAAGACCGGATTATAGGTGACGAAGGAGTAACCGAAGCAGGGTGCCGGGCAGTACTCCGTCGTGGGGCCCGTGCTGTAGTCGGCGCCGGCCACCAGTCCCTTGACGAACCGGCCGTACTGCACCGGGAACGGATCCGAGAAACCGAGCTTCTCGGCCACCTCGTGGATCTGCTCCTCGCCCGCGGTCCTTCCGACGTAGCGGGAGGCGAGGTCCTCGGCGGAGGCTCCGGCCAGGCGCGGGACGAGGAAGAAGATCGAGAACGTGACGAAGGTAACGATCAACAGCAGCAGCACGGCCGCGATCAGCCGCCGGATGATGAATGCGACCACAGTCCCGGGCTGGCGGTGGCCGGCGAAACCGGTTCGCCGGCCACCGCCGCCTTCACCTACCTTCGGAGTGAGGGAGCTACTTCTTCACGCCAATGGAGACGTAGTCGTAATAGCCTCCCAGGCCGTCGTGGACGTAGACGTTGGTCAGGTTCGGCGGACGGTAGAGCAGGGTCTTCGCCCAGACGCCGGGCAGGACGAGCGCGTTCTCCATCACCTTCCGATCGACCTGCGGCCAGATCTTCTCGCGCGCGGCGTTGTCGGTCTGCTGCTGCGCGTCATCGAGCAGCTTGTCGACCTCGGGAAGCTTGACGCTCAGGTTGTAGTTGCCGCCCGAGGCGCGGATGGTGCGGCTGTCCGTGATCTGCGAGATGAAGCCGAAGCCATCCGGCCAGTCGGCTCCCCAGCCGTTCGTCATGAGGCCCAGCCCGTTCTTCTTGGCGTAGTCGGGCTTGCCCGCGTACAGCGAGAAGTAGTCGCCCTGCGGGTACGGCTTGAGCGTGAGCTTGATTCCGGCCTTGGCGAGCGCCTGCTGCAGGGACTCGGCCGTTGCCTTCTCCTTCGGCCGCTCGGCCCGGTAGGACATGTTCGTGGCGAAGCCGTTCGGCTGGCCGCAGTCGGCGAGCTCCTTCTTGGCCGAGTCCAGGTCGCCGGCCGGTTTCGACTCGAAGTTGTACAGATCGAATTTCTGGGCGCCGGGAATCTGCGGCGGCAGCATGTTCGTCGCGATGTCGCCACCCGCCGGGCCGCCCCAGGCGTTCTGGTAGCCGGTGTGGTCGGTGGCGTAGAGGATCGCCTTCCGGCAGTGGATGTTGTCCAGGGGAGCGACGTCCGGGTTGACCGAGGTGTACCAGAGTCGGAGCTGCGACGCGGAGTCGGCGTTCTTCTTCAGGTCGGGGTTACCGAGCACCCGGCCCTGGGTGGCCGGCTGCAGGCCGGTCCCCACGACGTCCATGTCGAGGTCACCGGAGAGAAGCCGGTTGTCGATGTCCTCGGCGTTGACGTTGAGCGCGACCTCGATGCGGTCGAGCATCGGCTTGCGGATCGGGTCGGTGGACTGATCCCAGTTCGGGTTGCGGACCAGCACGAACCTCTTGCCGAGCTGGTTGCTCTCGAACATGTACGGGCCGGTGGCGACGACGTGCTCCTTGTACTTGATCCCGGTGTCCTTGGCCCGCGGCACCGGCGTGGTGGCCGCGAGCTGGGCGAAGTAGTCGAAGCCGCCGAACGGCTTGATCAGGTGGAAGATGATCGTCTGGTCGTCCGGCGTCTCGATCGCCTTGAGGCCGAGCTTGTCCGGGCTGGGGTCCTTGTACGGGCTCTTGTAGCCCTGCAGATCCAGGAAGTCGTTGAAGTAGGTCGGGCCGTTCACGAAGACGTCCTTGTCCAGGGACCGCTCGACGCCGTATTTCACGTCCTTCGACGTGACCGGGGTGCCGTCCTCGAACTTGATTCCCTTGCGGAGCTTGTAGGTCCAGGTCTTGGCATCAGCACTGGCCTGTCCGAGTGATTCGGCCAGGTCGGGAACGAGCTTCAGGCTGTCGGCGCCAGGGGCGGCGGCCCACGTCACCAATTGCCGCGTGTAGAACCGGTTGAAGGTCCACTCGTAGCCGTAGTAGTTGTCAGCCGGGTCCAGGGAATCCCAGTCGCCGGCGTTCGCCATCCGGAGGGTGCCGCCCTTGACGTCCGACGGGTTGAAGATCTTGCCCACGCCGGCGTTGTACTCGGCGACGCTGCCGCCGCCACCCGTCGATGTTTCGTCGTCGCCGCCGCCGCAGGCTGCAAGGGCCAGCGTCAGCACCAGCGTGGTGCCGGCGGCTGCCGTGATGGCACCGGGTCTTCTCTTCATGTGCTGATACACCCCTTCGTTGTGTGGGAGCCAGTCACCTGGTGGGCGGTCGGTTCATCGCGCCCGCGGGTCGAGCGCGTCGCGCAGGCCGTCACCGAAGAGGTTGAACGACAGCACGGTGACGAAGATGGCGATGCCCGGCACGATGACGAAATAGGGCGCGATCGTGTACCACCGAACGGCGTCGGACAGCATGCCACCCCACGTGGGCGTCGGCGGCCGGACCCCGACGCCGAGGAAGGACAGCGCCGCCTCGAACAAGATGTTGGTCGGGACCAGCAAGGTGGAGTAGACCAGGATGGGCGCTGCCAGGTTGGGCAGCAGCTCGCGTCCGATGATGTAGGACCCGCGCGCACCGAGGCTGCGCGATGCGTCGACGAACTCGCGCTCGCGCAGCGACAGGGTCTGACCACGAATGATCCGGCCGATGTACGGCCAGCTGAAGAACCCGATGATGAAGATCAGCAGGGCGATGCGCAGCTTGTCACCCGACAGTCCGAAGGCGCGATCGGGCACGACACCGGCAAGGGCGATGGCGAACAGCAGCAGCGGGAACGCCAGGAAGACGTCCATGACCCGGCTGATCACAGTGTCGACCCAGCCGCCGAAGTAGCCGGCGATGACGCCGAACGTCGTGCCGAGCACGACCGCCAGGACGGTGGCGAGGAAGGCGACGAGCAGCGAGATCCTGGCTCCGTAGACGATCCGGCTGAACAGATCCCGGCCGTTCTGCGGCTCGACTCCGAGCGGGAACTCCCACGTGATGCCTCCCCATCGGCCCTTCGGGACCTGCAACGTCGGGTCGATCAGGTTCTGGTGGAACTCGTTCGGAGGGTGCCCGAGGAGCCGCACCAGCAGGGGCGCCACGACCGCCATGAGGATCAGCAGGAGGACGACCACGCCGCCGGCCATCGCCACCTTGTCCCGGCGCAGCCGCAGCCAGGCGATCCGCCACAGCGACCGGCCCTCGACCGCCCGCGCCTCCAGGCCGGCGAGGCCGGCCTCGGGCTGCGCCTCGGTCGCCGCTCTGGTGACGTCCAGGGGAGCGGTCATCAGGTCCTTCCCGGATCAGCGGTGATCCACGACGCTCTGCGCAGCACGGACGGACCGGCCGTCGCCGCCCTCGGACTCTCTCCCAACCAGCGCACTTGCGCCAGCACTTCCGCCAGGCTGTGTCGGGAATGAGATGAAGCGGTGTCCGGACGGTTAGGCCGTTGGCCCGGCCTCCCGCCGCGGGCGGCAGGGCGCGGGTCCGCCACCGGGCGACGGCATCAACCCATGAATCTCCGCCGCGGGGAGGGCGCGATGAAACACGGCGTACACATCGGTGCGGCAGGCTGGGCGCCGGAGGTGACCCCGCGTGTCCTACCTGCTGCGCGTGCTGCTCCCGGACCGCCCGGGCATGCTCGGCGCGGTCGCGTCCGCACTCGGGCGGGTCGGCGCGGACATCCTCAGCATCGACGTGGTGGAGCGGGCGGCGGGTGTGGCCGTCGATGACATGATCGTCGACCTCCCGCCGGGCAAGCTGGCCGACGCGCTGGTCACTGCGGCGGTGTCGGTGCCAGGGGTCACGGTGGAGTCGATCCAGCGGTACTACGCGGGCGCCGGCGAGGCGCATCGCGAGCTCGAGCTGCTCGAGGCGCTGGCGTCCGCGCCGGACCGCGCCGCGGAACTGCTCGTGGCCGGGGCGCCGCGGATCTTTCGGGCCGGCTGGGCCGTGGTGGTGCGGTACGACGAGCGGGGGCCGCTGGTGGAGGCGGCCTCCCCGGCTGCACCCGAGCTGAGGGATGTCGACCTGCCGTGGCTGCCGATCGGCCGGGCGCAGGTGCTCGACCCGACCGCGCGCTGGGTGCCGGTCGAGTGGGGGGCGCTCGGGACCGAGCTCGCCGCCGCTCCCCTCGGCCACCCGGACCGAGCCGTGCTGGTCGGCCGCCCCGGCGGTCCCGCATGGCGACCGGCCGAGCTGCTCCGGCTCGCGCACCTGGCGGGAATCGCCGTCACCGTGGCCGGGCACTCCAACCAGCCCCAACCCGCCCAACGCGGCCGCCGCTGACGCAGCCGCCTGCCGGCGGCTGCCTGCGCGCCGGCTCGCCACCGACCTCCGGCTTGCCCGGCGTGTCGGAACGAGGACACGCCCAAACTTGATCCACACCCGCTGCGCCGGGCCACAGCTGGCGAGCCTACGGTGGCGGCGACGGGTCACCCGCCGACCCGTCGCCGCCGCCCCCTCGCCAGCCCCCTCGCCAGCCCCCTCGCCAGCCCCGTGGCCAGCGCCCCTCGCCGGCGCCCCTCGACGATCA
>Ga0126307_10003364_pt1 | contig 10931 bp, 8 predicted proteins | sample Plot28_FD_89955 | JGI IMG/M metagenome (GOLD analysis project Ga0126307, IMG submission 89955) | Serpentine soil microbial communities from UC McLaughlin Reserve, CA, USA - Plot28 | ecosystem: Environmental > Terrestrial > Soil > Grasslands | place: USA: UC McLaughlin Reserve, Lake County...
CCGATCTCGACGAAGGTCCCGTCCTCCATGTAGTACACGCGGTCCGCCGCCTCCTTCGCGAACTGCATCTCGTGGGTGACGACGATCATCGTCCGGCCCTCGTGCGCCAGGCCCTCCATCACCTTCAGGACCTCGCCCACGAGCGACGGGTCGAGGGCCGACGTGGGTTCATCGAACAGGAGCACGCGGGGCTCCATCGTCAGCGCGCGGGCGATCGCGACCCGCTGGCGCTGGCCGCCGGAGAGGCGGTCGGGGAACTCGTCCCGCTTGTCGACGAGACCGACCTTCTCGAGGTAGCCCTCGGCCTTGTCTTTCGCCTCCTTGACGCTCATGCCCTTGACGTGGACGGGCGCCTCGATCAGGTTGCCGAGGACCGACCGGTGCGGGAACAGGTTGAACTCCTGGAACACCATGCTCGCCCGGAGGCGGAGCTGGCGCACCTGCTCCGCGGCGGCGCGGTCGCGACGCCGAAGGGGCGACGCGTCGACGACCACGCCGTCGATGTCCACCGTGCCGGCGCTGGGCTCCTCGAGGAAGTTCAGGCAGCGCAGGAACGTGCTCTTGCCCGAGCCCGAGCGACCGAGGATCGTGATCGTCTCGCGCGGATAGACCGTCATCGAGCAGCCGCGGAGCACGTGGTTCGTGCCGAAGTACTTCTCGAGCTCGGACGCGCGGACGACCGGATCCGAGTTCGGCGGCACGAGAGAGCCGGGCCGCTCGGCCGCGTGGATCGCATGGCGGGCCCCAGCCGGCGGTGCCGTCACGAGTGGGCCCGCACCCGGTCGCCGACCGCCATGCGGCGCTCGAGCCGGTTCTGGAGCAGCGAGAACAGGATCGTCATCGCCCAGTAGACCAGTGCCGCAACGAGGATCGTCTGCATGGACTGGAACGTCGGGCGGCCGGCGGCCTGGGCGCGCCACAGGATCTCCTGGACGCCGATCGCGGAGATCAGCGACGAGTCCTTGAGCATCGCGATGAAGTCGTTGCCGACGGCCGGGGTCACGATGCGGAACGCCTGCGGCAGGACGATGCGCCGAAACGCCGTACGGCCCGTCATGCCGAGCGACTGGGCCGCCTCGACCTGCCCGTGCGGCACGGCCTGGATCCCGGCGCGGAAGATCTCGGTCATGTAGGCGCCGTAGTTCGCCCCGAGTGCCAGGATGCCGGTCGGCAGCGCATCGATGACGATGCCGGCCTGCGGCAGGCCGATGTAGAGGAACAGGATCTGGAGCAGGAGCGGCGTGCCGCGGAAGAACGACACGTAGAAGCTCGCCGCCCCGTTCAGGTACGGGTTGGTCGAGAGCCGCCCGAGGGCGCCGAGGGTCGCGAAGACGATGGCGAGCGTGATCGACGCGCCCGAGACGAACAGCGTGATCCAGACGCCCTGGAGGATGAATGGGACGACGCGGGTGATGAAGACGGTGTCGAGCTTGACGGTCACCGCCACGAACGTGATGAGCGCCGCCACGATGACCAGCCAGGTCGCGACGAACTGCGCCCGCCACCTGCGCCGCCGGGCGTCCTCGGCCTGCCGGATGCGCGCGCCAAGATCCGGCTGGGCGCCGCTTTGAGCGGCTGACGCCGGGACGGTCATCGGAGGTTCCCTGAAGTGCGGCGCGCCCGGCGGACGCCGGGCGCGCGGGACGAGGTCAGGACGGCTTGGTGCTGACGTCCTCGCCGAGCCACTTCTCGGACAGGGCCTTGAGGGTGCCGTCGGCGTGCATGTCGGCGACGATCTCGTTGAGCACCTCGAGCATCGACGCCGTGTCGGGCCCGCTCTTGTCCATCGCGAACGCGACGGACACGACGAAGATCGGCTCGTCGAGGAGCATCTTGATGGGCTGGTCGCTGTTCACCGCATCCTCGAGGCCGTTCTTGTTGGCCACGATCGCGTCGAACGTGCGGCCGGCGGCCAGCGCCTGGATGCACTCGTTGTCCGTCGGCAGCGCCGTGACCTTCGGATCGGTCGGCGGCGGCACCATGTTGGGGTCGACGATCTCGAGCGTGCCGGCGAGCCACTGCTCGTACGTCGTCGCGGTGCCGACGCAGAACGTCTTGCCGTTCAGCTCTTCGAGCGTGGTGACCGTCGAGTCCTTCGGGACCGCGACGCCACCGCCGTCGTAGTAGTACGGGTCGGCGAAGTCAACGACCTTCGCGCGGCCCTCGGTAACGCTCATCGAGCCGATCGAGATGTCCCACCGGCCGCCCCAGTTGCCCGCCGTGATCAGGTCCCACCCGGGCGTCTCCCACTGGATCTCGATGTTCGTGCCGAGCTTCTCGTTGAGGCGCTTGACGGTCTCCTCCGCGGTCGCGGTGTCGAAGCCCTCGTAGGTGTTCGTCTCGGTGTTCAGGAACGAGAACGGCTTGTAGTTGGGATCGGTCGAGATCCGGATCTTGCCGGCCGCGATGATCTTGCCGAGCAGCGAGTTCGGATCGATCGAGGCGGCGGCCTCCGAGGGGGCGGCGGATCCAGGCGAGGCGGCCGCGGATTCGGCCGGCGTCGAGGCAGCGGGGCTGCTGACGGCGGGGCTCGCGCCACCGCTCGAGCAGGCCCCGACGAGCACGGCAGCGACGCCGAGCAGAGACAGGCGTCCACGCAGGGACATGGCTCCTCCTTCACGGTTCGGCCCTGTCTACGCCGGGCCGGACCGCGGCATTATGCCGAAGGAGCGCGTCCTCGGCGAGAAGCAGCGACTGCGTCCACCTCGCGTCTGTGCGCCAGATCACACCGTCGGACGGGGTCAGGCGAGGTTAGGCCGGCCCGACGATGTGCCAGAACGAGCCCGCGAGCCGCAGCTCCGCGGCGACGCGGATCACGTGGCCCATGGCGGTGACGACGGAGTCCCCAGTCCCCAGGACCTGCCGTGCCTGGCCGTCCACCAGACACGCCACGGTGATCACGGCCGGGCCGTCGCCCTCGATGTCTATCGCCTCGACGACGATCCCCGTGCCCAGCACGCGCGCGAGATCCGTCGCCAGCTGATCCGCGAGCCGCGCCTGCGCATCATTCATCCGGTACCTCGCGTGCTGGCGGCGGCGGGTCACCCGAGAGGAGCCGCCGGAACGCGTCCTCGTCGAGGACCGTCACGCCGAGATCGGCCGCCTTCTGCAGCTTGGATCCCCCGCCCGGCCCGGCGACGAGGTAGTCCGTCTTGCGCGAGACGGATCCGGCGGGCTTGCCGCCGGCGGCACGGATGGCGTCCTCCGCCTCCTCGCGGCTGAACCCGTCGAGGGCGCCCGTGACGACGAGCGTCTTGCCGGCCAGCGGCCCGTGCTCGTCGGTCTCCCCGGCGTCACGGACGACGGGCCGCTCCGGCACGACGCCGGCGTCAACGAGCTCGCGCAGGACGTCGCGCGTCGACTGGTCGGTGAACCATCCGTGCATCGCGGTGGTCACGGATGGCCCGATCCCGCTCACCTCCTGGAGCGCGCCCGGCTCGTCGATCGCGACCCGCCGCAGCTCCCCTTCGACTGCCGCGAACCACGGGTCGCGCTCGAGCCCGGTCTCGGGGTCCGGTGCGGCCGGCCCGTACGCGTCAGGACGGACGCGCCGGGCAAGCCAGCGCGCGAGGTCCACGGCGGTCGACTCGCCCACCTGCGGGATGCCCAGGCTGTTGAGCACCTTCGCGAGCGGCCGCCCCGTGCGAGCACGCTGGATCGACCCGTGGAGATTCTCGGCACTCTTGCGGGCGAACCGCTCGAGGGTCTCCAGCTGCTCCACCGTGAGCGCGAAGAAGTCGGCCCGCCGGTGGACCATGCCCCGCTCGAGGAGCTGCGTGAGCACCGCCCAGCCGGCACCCTCGATGTCCATGCCGCCGCGCCCGACGAAGTGCTGGTAGGCCTGCGAGAGGCGCGCCGGGCAGACCGGATTCGGGCAGTAGTGCCGGACGGCGCCGTCATCGCGGATGACGGGGGTCGCGCACACCGGGCAGGCCTCGGGCACCTCGTACTCGCGGGCATCCGGGGGCCGCCGCTCGAGTATCGGACGGACGACCTCGGGGATGACGTCGCCCGCCTTCTGGAGCACGACCGTGTCGCCGATGCGGATGTCCTTGCGGCGGACCTCGTCGAGGTTGTGGAGCGTCGCCCGGGTCACCGTGGATCCGGCGACCTTGGCCGCGGCGAGGTGCGCGACGGGCGTCAGGGTGCCCGTCCGGCCGACGTAGGCGACGATGTCCTCGACGACCGTCTCCACCTGCTCGGGCGGAAACTTGAAGGCGATCGCCCAGCGTGGCGCACGGCTGACCATCCCGAGCCGCTGCTGCTGGTCGAAGCGATCGACCTTCACGACGACGCCGTCCGTCTCGTACGGCAGGGCATGGCGCGCCTCGCTCCAGCGCTCGGTGAACGCGATGACGCCCTCGATGTCCAGTGCGGCCGCTCGATCGGGGTTGACCGGGAAGCCGAGGGCCTCGAGGCGCGCGAGGGCGGCCGACTGGCTGTCGACGGACGGCGCCGGCGGCTCCTCGAGCAGCTGGTAGAGCCACGTGCTCAGCTGGCGGCTGGCCGTGACCGCCGCGTCCTTCTGGCGGAGCGAGCCCGCCCCGCTGTTGCGAGGGTTCGCGTACAGCGGCAGGCCGAGCTCACCGCGCTCCGCGTTGATCCGGGCGAACTCGGCCTTGGGCATGAAGATCTCACCCCGGGCCTCGATCGTGGCCGGCTCCGACAGGCGCTCGGGGATGGCGTGGATCGTCCGCAGGTTCGGGGTCACGTCCTCGCCCGTGGAGCCGTCGCCGCGCGTCGCACCCAGGCTGAACCTGCCCTTGTCGTAGCGGAGCGAGACGGCGAGACCGTCGATCTTGAGCTCCGCGACGTATCCCAGCCCCTCGGCCGGCTCGGGCGCTGGGGGCAGGCCGAGGCCGCGCCGCACGCGGCCGTCGAACGCGCGAAGCTCGTCGTGGCTGAACGCGTTGGCCAGGGACAGCATCGGTCGCTGGTGCCGGACCTCCGGGAAGCGCCCGCCGGCGGGGGTGCCGCCGACGCCCTGGGTGGGCGATTCCGGCGTGACCAGGGCCGGGTAGGCCGTCTCGAGGGCGACGAGCTGCCGGAACAGCTGGTCGTACTCGGCGTCCGAGAGCTCGGGGGCGTCCTCCTCGTGGTAGAGGCGGTTCGCCCGGCGGATCTGCTCGACGAGCGCCGCGTGGCGGGCCTCGGCCGCCGGCTCGTCGAGCGAGGCGGCCTCCTCGACCAGGACGGGGTCGACGGGCAGGGTCTCGGTCACGCCCCGAGGATACGACGCGTGCCGCCGCGCACGCCCAGGTGTCCGCGGGTGGCGGGACGGGGTCGGCGGCCGGCGTGACGATCCCGATGCGCGCGCTGCCTCGGCTCAGGAGCCGCCGCGTGATCCGATGCGCTCGACGTGTCCGCGACCGAGGTCCATCGGCGAGCCGACGCCCATCAGCGCGAGCCCGCGCTCCACCTCCTCGCGAAGGATGTCGAACGCCTTGGCCACGCCCGCCTCCCCGGCGCACGCCAGCGCCCACAGGAACGGGCGCGCGGTGAACACGGCGCGAGCCCCCAGGGCGAGCGCGATGAGGATGTCCGGGCCGCGCCGGATGCCGCCGTCCAGGTACACCTCGGCGCGTCCCTCGACCGCGTCCACGATCGCGGGGAGGACGTCGATCCCGGCGGCGACCCGGTCCAGCTGGCGGCCGCCGTGATTGCTGACCCAGATCGCGTCGGCGCCGTGCTCCACGCCGAGCCGCGCGTCCTCTGGCGTGAGGATGCCCTTGAGCACGAGCGGCAGCGGCGCCCAGGACCGGATCTCCGCGAGCGTGTCCCACGTCAGGTCGACGCTGCGCATGTCCATCGTCTCGTCGAGGCGGCCGTGCGCCACCCAGACGTCGCGCTTGGGGAGGTTCGCGTAGGCGTCCTCGCCGGGGTTGAAGCGGAGCCGCAGGACTTCGTCGCGATACCCGAGGACCGGTAGGTCCACCGTCAGGCAGAGGGCGCCGTACCCGGCGGCCGCCGCCCGCTGCACGAGGGCCTTCGTGACCTCTCGGTCTCGCTGGACGTAGAGCTGGAACCACCGGCGCCCGGCCGGCGCGGCTTCGGCGATCGCCTCGAGCGTCTCGCTCGCGACCGTCGACACGACGTGGATGGCGCCCGCGGCCGCCGCGCCGCGGGCTGTCGCGAGCTCGCCCGCCGGGTGCGCAAGCCCGTGGAGCGCGGCCGGTGCGATGCCGACGGGAAGGGCGACGGTTCGGCCGAGGATCGTCGTGGACAGATCGACCGGCGCGACGTCCGCGAGGACCCGGGGCCGGAGCCGGAATTGGTCCCAGGCGTCGCCCGTGTCGCGGATGACGTGCTCGTCGTATGCCCCCCTCGTGTAGTACGACCACGCGGCCGGGTGCATGCGATCGCGCGCGGGCGCCTCGAAGTCACGAAGCCGGACGACGTCGGTCAGATCGAGCGGCGGGACGCGCGCGGGTCGGTAATTGCGCCGCGGGCGCTCGTCTGTGGTCATCGCGCGCAGCATAAGCGGGCGTGGATGGACTTCGGATGGGCTGCGGGACCGCGGGACCCCCGATCCTGCTCGCGGCGGGGCCGCCCCGAGCCGCGACGGTCCGGGACCGTCCGAACGCACACCGTGGACTAGCCCGTGAGCTCCAGGTTGGCGAGGCTCGCCAGCATCGTCTTGCGTCCGACACCGGGGTCCTTGAACGCGACGGTGACCTCCTCGTCGTCCCGAGTGAGCTTCGAGGTGATGACGATGCCGTCGCCCCACTTCGCGTGGTGGATCCGGTCCCCGTCGCGGTACCGCCGCTCACCGGGAACGATCGGCCGCGGCGGAACGACGCCCGTCTCACGCGGCCCGAGGCCCGCTGCAACCCCGCGTGCCGAGGATGGATCGGCGACGCCGCCCCCGGCATCGTCCCAGGCTGGCAGTCCCCCGCCTGGCACAGGCATGACCGCCCCCTCGCTCGACGGCTGCCGGCCGAGCGAGCCTGAGGGAGCGCCGCCCGCGAAGGCGTCACGCTTCGCCCCGAGGTCCCGGCTCGGCCGGAAGGCCTCGCCGGGCGCCGGTGCGCCCGGTCGTCCGGACCCCTCGCGGTACGCCCCGCCTCCGCTCCGGATCCCGGCCCCGAGCCGCGACCCCCGCTCGCGGAACACGAGCTCCGGATCCAGGTCGGACCCGAAGTCGTCGCCGCGGTGCAGCTGCGGCCCGACCATCAGGTCCGCCGGATCTCGAGCAGGAACCGCGACGGGACGCTCATGCCGCCGCCGCCCCACGTCGCACGCCTCCAGGCGTGGGAGAGGAACAGGCGCTTCTTCGCCCGCGTGATCCCGACGTACGCCAGGCGGCGCTCCTCCTCGAGCTCCTTGTCGTCGTCCAGCGCCCGGTTGTGCGGGAACAGCCCCTCCTCCAACCCTGCGATGAACACCACCGGGAACTCGAGCCCCTTTGCCGCGTGGAGCGTGATCAGCGTGACGGCGTCGGCCTCGCCCTCGTATGAGTCCTGGTCCGCGACGAGCGCCGTCTCCTCGAGGAGCCGGTCGAGGGCGTCGTCCGGCGACAGGTCGTCGTAGCGGGTCGTGACGGCGCGCAGCTCGAGCAGGTTCGCCCAGCGGTCCTCGCCCTCCTCCGAGCCATCGGCGAGCATGGCCCGGTAGCCAGACGCCTCGAGGACCTCATCGAGGAGCTCGGGCAACGGGAGGACGCCGATCCGGGTCCGCAGCCGCGCGAGGAGCGCGCCGAACTCGCCCAGGGCGCCGCGGATCCGCGGGCCGATGCCCTCGACCTCGCCCCGTGCCGCGGCGAGGACCGCCTGGTAGACGTTGTCGTCGTGGCGGGCGCCCCAGCGCCGCAGCGCCTCCACCGTCTTGTCGCCGATGCCCCGCGCCGGGACGTTGATGATCCGCTCGAAGCTCACCCCGTCGGTGTCCGACCGAAGCACCCGCAGGTACGCCAGCGCGTCCTTGACCTCGCGGCGCTGGTAGAACCGCGTCCCGCCGACGAGCTGGTAGCGGATCCCGTAGCGCAGGAACGCCTCCTCGATCGCCCGGGACTGCGCGTTCATCCGGTACATCACCGCGATGTCCTTGGGCCGGAACCGGGTCGACTCGTCGTCGTCGGCGCGGCGCGTCAGCCACGAGCCGCGCCCGGACTGGCCGATGAGGCCCTCGACCTGGCGGCCGATCCACTCCGCCTCCTCGTCCTCGTTGAACGCCTCGAAGCGCTGGATCGGGACGCCGCCGTGGTTCTGCGTCCACAGCTTCTTGTCGGTGCGCCGCTCGTTGCGCGAGACGACCGCGTGTGCCGCGTCGAGGATCAGCTGCGTGCTCCGGTAGTTCTGCTCGAGCTTGACGACCGTCGCGTCGGGGTAGTCCCGCTCGAAGTCGAGGATGTTCTGGACGTTCGCGCCGCGCCAGCCGTAGATCGACTGGTCGTCATCGCCGACGACACACAGGTTGCGGTGCGCCGCGGCCAGCGCGCGGACCCACAGATATTGCGGGCGGTTCGTGTCCTGGTATTCGTCGACGTGGAGGTATTGCCAGCGCGCCTGGTACTTCGCGAGGACGTCCGGCGCCTCGTCGAACAGCACGACGGCCTTGAGCAGCAGGTCGTCGAAGTCGAGCGCGTGGGCAGCCTCGAGGCGCCCCCGGTACCGCCTGGCGAGCTTGGCGATGATCCGCTCGCGGTGATTCACCGCGTTCGCGGCGAGGAACGTCTCGTCCAGCATCTCGTTCTTCGCGCGGCTGATGGCGCCCAGGATCGCGGCCGGCCGGAACTCGCCGGTGGCGGGCAGGTCCTCCTCGGCCAGGATGCGCTTCATCAGCTGCTGCTGGTCGTCCGTGTCGTAGATGACGAAGCGGCGGTCGAGGCCAATCGCCTCCCCATCCCGGCGGAGCACCCGCGCGCACAGGGCGTGGAACGTTCCCGCCTCGACGTCCTTGCCCACGTCGCCGGTGAGGTGGGAGATGCGCTCGCGCAGCTCGCCGGCGGCGCGGTTCGTGAACGTGACGGCGAGAATCCGGTGCGGGCGGACGGCCTTGACCCCGATGAGGTACGCGATCCGGTGCGCGACGACGCGCGTCTTCCCCGAACCGGCGCCGGCCAGGATGAGCAGCGGACCGTCCGTCGTCGAGACGGCCCGGGCCTGCTCGGGGTTCATCCGCGAGAGGATCTCCTCCGCCCGCGCCTTGCGTCGGGCCTCGATCGCCCTGGCCGCGTCCTCGGGTGCGATCGGCGGACCGGCATCGGACACATCCGTCGCGACGGCCGCGAGGTCGCGCATCCAGTCGGGCTCGTCAGGGATCGTCCCCGTCTCTGCTGGAGGTCCCGCGCCGTCGGTCGCCGCGCGCCGCGTCTCACCGGCGCGCGTGCTGACGCTCGTCGCCGTGACCGCCTCGAGGGGACCCTCGTCGACGGGCCCGAGGTCGAGCCACGTGCCCTGCTCCTGCGGCTCCGCCTTGCGGGTTCGGGGCCGCTTCGCGGGTCTATCGGACGGGGTCGGACTCACCAGCCCATTCTAGGTTGCGCGGGTGATCGCGTCGTCACGCCCGACCGGTCAGGACGCGGCCTCCGGCTCCTCGATCACGATCGTCGGATCGTCCCAGCGGCTGGCGTCGAGCTCGACGTGGATATCGACCGAGCCGTCGTCGCTGACCGCGTCCACGACGAGGCGGGCGGGTCGCAACGTCTCGACGTCGGTGTCGAGCAGCACGGTCGTCCGGACGTCGGGGAAGGTCGTCGCACGATCGGCCGGGAGCATCGCGCGCAGGGTGATCGCGGGGTCGCGACCCGCCTCGACCCGCACCCGGTGGCATCGACCCGACGCCGAAGCACAGGCGACCTCCTCGAGCGTCGGCGCGATCCCGGGCGTCGCGAGGTAGGAGCGGAGTCGCTCTACGAGCGTCAGCGGGTTGATGTCGACGCCGGCCTGGGCGGACGCTCCGCCGAGCGATGCGCGTTTCCAGGCATCCTCGGGATCGGCGCGATACCACACGCCGTCCCAGACGGAGACGGCCGCGACGTCGACGCCGAGGGCGGGGCTCGTGAGCAACGTCGATGTCCGCGCGTCGTTCGGGCGGAGGTCGGCGATCACCGTGGAACCGTCGAGCCGGATCGCCTCCTCGTCGCGGTCGACGAGCGAGCCGGGGATCGTGCCGCTCAGCTCTCCCTCGAGGTGCACGGATGTCGCGTCGAGCGTCGCCTGGAGGGAGCGGGCCATCATCTCGCGCGGATCCGTGACGTCGGCCGGCAGCTGCGCCGCGGCGAGCGGGCCGAGCCCGAGCACCGTGCCGCCCGCCAGCAGGACGATCACCAGCGCCACGGCCGCCCCGATGAGCGGCAGTGGGCGACGTTTCTGCATGCGGTGGTTCCCCTCCAGGACCGGGCGGTGCGGGTGCGGTGTCCGCGACAGGCTGCCGGGTGAAGGACGATTCGGTCAAACGCCGTCCCGGTCCGGGGGACGGGCCGGGAGGCACGGCGTCGGCTTCTGCGGCTCCTTGGTCGGCGCGCGCGGTTCGCCCGGGCGTTCCAAACTCGCGACTCGCGCTGAATCGCCTTCTCTGGGACGCCCGGCGTTCCACGGGCGCGAAAACGGGGGGCGTTCCGGCCGGTTTGGAACGTCCGGCGTTCCACCGACGACCGGTCGAGCGCCGTTTGGAACGCCCGGCGATCCGGCCGCCAGGCCGTCCGGCCGCAGGCGGGCCGGCCGTGACGACGCCGCAACCGCCGCGTGGCTGTGTCCAATAGGGCATGTGACTGAGCGCGCGCGGTGAGGATCTCGGGCTAGCGTGCGTGCATGAACGGGGACACGCTGCACCTGCGGCTCGCGATCGCCGGGCTCCACGAGGCGGAGCGCCGGACGATGGCGACGCGCCGCGGGTCCAGGGCCCATCGGGTTGCGCAACGCGTGGAAGAGGCCGCTCGCCGCCGGGTCCTGCAGTTCGCGACGCTCGCCGGGCGCGACGAGGAGCAACGA
>Ga0126307_10003367_pt1 | contig 10921 bp, 11 predicted proteins | sample Plot28_FD_89955 | JGI IMG/M metagenome (GOLD analysis project Ga0126307, IMG submission 89955) | Serpentine soil microbial communities from UC McLaughlin Reserve, CA, USA - Plot28 | ecosystem: Environmental > Terrestrial > Soil > Grasslands | place: USA: UC McLaughlin Reserve, Lake County...
GAACATGACGTGGTTGTCGGCCAGCATCACCCTCACCGGCCTACTACTACGGTTCTCAGTGCCGCGCGGCTCGCCCATATATAAGGGACCTCTCGGTAGCACGATAGTGGCGCCCTGACCGCCCGCGCCCCGAGATGCCCCAGTAACGAAGAAAGAAAGAGATGTTACTCTTTAGACCACCATACACTCGTGGGGCGTCAAGAGCAAACGGGCCGCTTATCACGGCCACATCGAACGAAGGACACCGCGAGGCCGGGCACCTCCACGCGCGTGGGCCAAGGGGCGCATACTATCGCGGACTTCCTAGACCTCCGTCAACGCGAAGTTCACGCCGGCGCGAAAGCCTGCGTCGCACTCCGCTCCCTACAGGAGTAGGGCTTTCCTACCGTGGGCGCCGCTGCCATGCCTGACTCTCCTCGCTAGTCGTGGGTCGGGGCTCCGCGAAGAACACCCCTGCCCGGTCGGTTACGGTGCTGCGCGCCCTCCGCGCAGCGGCGGCAAGGCAGCGCCTCTACACGCTCGATCTCTTCGCCCGTCTCCTCATTAACGGCGGTGTAGCCGAGGTAGACGTACCCGTTCAGGCACGCGTGTGGGTGGTCCTGGTCTTCAGTGTATGGGTGCGCGTGCGGTGCGCTAGACTCTCTGGTGTCCACAGTGTCACTACCTTTCTGTGGGCCGGGTCCCGGGGAGTTGCCGCTCCCGCGGGGCCATTCCTTTATCCGACGCGCACATCTTACATGTTTTTGTTTCCTTTTTCAACCTATTGTGTTTCATTTTCGTCGCCGTTTAGTGTATAATGAAAGCGCAATGCAATGGCAGCTAAAGCGCAAGGAGATGGGTACAATGCAAGCCGTGGTTTACGTCGGAGACAGACTCAAGGATCTGCGAATCGAGCAGGCACTAACGCAGCGGGAGTTAGCCGACAAAGCCGGCCTTGGTGTGAACACCGTGAACAGAATCGAGCTCAACGAGACCGAGCCTCACATGTCGACTGTTCGCAAGCTAGCTGCGGCACTCGGTGTGGAACCTAGGCGGCTTACCAAGAAGGAGAGCTAAGCATGCCCTTAACGAACGGCCAGGGCCCCAAGAGGGCGATCCTCTACGCCCGCGTCTCCACGGACGAGCAAGCACGCTCCGGCTACTCCCTCGCCCAACAAATCGAAGCCCTGAGAGCTCACGCCGCCCGAGAGGGCTACGAGGTTCTAGAGGAGGTTTCTGACCCCGGACAGAGCGGCGCAAGCCTTGAGAGGCCGGGTATGGACCGTGTGCGCGACCTTGTGGCCTCCGGTGGTGTGTCGGTGGTACTCGCGCAAGATCGGGATCGCTTCGCCCGCGAGCCCGCCTACCACTACCTCTTGCGCCGGGAGTTTGAAGAACACGGGACGAAGATCCGCGCCCTCAACGACAGGGGAGACGAAAGCCCGGAGGGGGAGCTCACGGACGGCATCCTAGATCAGCTCGCAAAGTACGAGCGGGCAAAGATTGCAGAGAGGAGCCGCCGTGGCAAGCTCAGGAAAGCCCGAGAAGGCAAAATGGTTGCCGGACCCGTGCCCACCTACGGATTTCGGTACAACAACTCCCGCGATAATTACATCGTGGACGAGCGCACCATGCCCGTGGTGCGGCGTATCCTCTATTTGATCGGTGTCGGGGGCTATTCGATCAACGCCGTCAAGCTCACCTTCGACCGCGAAGGGGTGACTACGCCGAACGGTGCAGCCTACTGGTCTCACAAAGCGATCAGAGATTGCGTGTTGGAAGATGCCTACAAGCCACACACCTTCGACGAGATTAGCAAACTGATCACACCTGAGGTCGCATCGCGATTAGACGAATCTCGGCACTACGGCATCTGGTGGTTTAATCGGCGGAAGACGCGGACGAGGCAGGTCTCGGAGCAGGGCCCCAACGGGGTCATCTACCGCAAGAGAACCTCCGCCAGCGAGAATCCGCGGGAGAGTTGGATAGCCATTTCCGTTCCCGACGCGGGCATCTCTCGCGAGTGGGTAGAGGCAGCAAGGGACGCCATAAAGGATAATCGGATTACCTCGTCCGCCGGACAACGTGCCTGGTCGCTCTCCGGAGGCCTGTTTGTCTGCGGCGTTTGCGGGAGGAGTATGACCGCCGTGACGACCAGCCGGCCCAACGGCAAACGCTACTTCTACTATCGTTGTCCGAGACGCGTACAGGACGGTACCGCGGCTTGTACCCAAGCAAAGTATTACGTCGCGGAGGAGGTCGAAAGCGGCGTCTGGAATCTGGTGTGCGGCATCCTCACTGAGCCGGAACAGCTACGCGATGACCTTGAACGCCTCATCGAACAGGAACGGAAGAGCGTGCGCGGGAATCCCGAAAGGGAGGTCAGGACATGGGCGAACAAGCTTACTGAACTAGATAGCAAACGCAGCGGCTACATCGATCTCGCCGCCGGCGAGATCATAAGCCGCGAGGAACTCAAGGCTAAGCTTGCGCAATTAGAAGAGGCCCGCGAGATCGCCGAAAGGGAACTCGAAGCCTTGCGTATGCGACAAGAACGATTCGAAGAGTTGGAGCGCGATAAGGACGCATTGCTGGAACACTACGCCGCACTCGCACCAGAGGCCCTGCACTCTTTAGCTCCCGAGGAACGGCACCAACTCTACAAAATGTTGCAGCTGAAGGTCGTTGCTCGCCCCGATGAGACTATTGAGTTGATCGGCGACCTGGTGAGCACCGCGGAAGTTAGCAACTTAGAAACCACGCATCCCATCTTGCGCCAGTAGAACGCAAGGTACCCCGAGATCGGCGGCGCCGAGTCGATAGGCTCGGAATATCCCCACACGGCGTTCTCAGCGACCTTTTCGCCGGCCCGCATCGACCAGTACGAGGCCTCGCCCTTGAAGGGACAGTAAGACGTATGGTCCGTGGGCTCCAGGAGGTCCCTCCTCACATCTTCCTCGGGAAAGTAGTACAAGGGCAGGTGCCCCTTCTCGTGCATGAGCTTGACGCGGCGGCTGTCGGCCACGGTCTCGCAGTTGAACTCTACCCTCACCCGGCGCGGGGAGTCCTCGAAGTAGAGCACGTGGTCCCTGGACGCGTCGAACTCGAAGTTGAACACCTTCTCGCCCTGGTCTCCAAACGGCCCGGTCCCGATCGTCAGCGTCATGAGTTGCTCCTCTCTGGGGCTGTCTTGCTCCTGTTTATGCCCGTATGGCCGGAGGACTATCCTGCGCCGCTGGTCCGGCGGGCGTATACTGGCCGTGCCCATCCGGCGATGCGTCTTTGCCTAATGTGCCATCGAAGACAGCGCAGAACCCGGGCGCCGGCGTTCGCCCCGGCGTTCGCCCCGGGACGGACTCGGAAACGACGTGAACGTAGCGGGAAGGGAAGAGATGCATCGGGAGACGGGCGTGGCCGAGGTCAACGGCGCAAGCATCCACTACGAGGTTGCGGGAGAAAGAGACCCGCTCGTCCTCGTGCACGCGGGGATCGCGGACAGCAGGATGTGGGACGGCCAGATGGGTGTCTTCGCCCAACATTACAAGACCATCCGCTACGACATGCGCGGCTTCGGGAGGACCCCGATAGTCGAGGGACCGTTCTCCCACCACGAAGACCTGCGTGGCCTGCTTGACTTTATGGGCGTGGATCGGACACATCTGGTGGGATGTTCGATGGGGGGCGGGGCCGTGCTCGACTTCGCGCTCGAGTACCCGGAGAGGGTCGGGAACCTCGTCCTCATCGGTTCCGCCATCGGCGGGTTCAGGCCGGACTTCGGTCCCCCGAAGGAGTGGGACGAGCTCGTCGCCGCCGACGAGGCCGGGGACCTGGAACGAATCTCCGAACTGGAGGTCGGGATCTGGGTCGACGGCCCCCGAAGATCCCCCGGCGAAGTCGACCCCGCTGTACGGGATCTGGTACGCGAAATGAACCTGATCGCGCTCCAGAACGAGGCCACCGAACTGGGCGAAGAGTGGGAACCCGACCCGCCGGCGGCTGACCGCCTCCCCGACGTCCACGCCCCGACGTTGCTGGTAGTCGGCGACGAGGACCAGCCCAGGATCTTCGCCGCCGCCGACCTGCTCGAAAGGGAACTACCGAACACGCGCAGGGTCGTAATGCACGGCACCGCCCACCTGCCTAACATGGAGCGTCCCGTGGAGTTCAACAAGATAGCGCTGGATTTCCTGCAAGACCACCGCTAGGGCAGCGTACCAGTCCACCACCCTGACCCGCACCACACGCCGGAACTTTGGCGTTACGGACGCGTAGTATGTGGGCGTGCTTGCAAACAGGAGGTATGCGTGGACGGTAGAGACGAGCTTTTTCAGATGGAACTCAACCTGCATCCGAACGAGGCTTCGGGGCTGTTGACCATAAGGGATGAGACGTTGCTCAGGGAGCACGGTTGGGACCTTGGGTTCTGGGCCGTGTTGGATGAGGGAGAGATCGCGGACTGCGTGGCGGCCATCGGCCACCGCCGCGGCTCCCCCGAGGACGAGAGCTGGGAGATAGAGCGGCTACGCGCCGAGGTGGACGGCAAAGCGGGCAAGACCGAGGACGCCGAGGCGATCACCCGCGACGAGCGCACGGGCTACGTCTACATCCTCGGCTCACACTTCGGGGGCAAGGCCGGTCCCCTCCAGGCCAAACGCGGCTTCGTCGCCCGCTTCCGCGAGGCCGACGTGGACCATGTTACCGACGATCCTGCGATGCAGCTCGAGGTCTCGCGGAGGAACTTCGCCCTGCACCGGCTCATCAACGATGCCTTCAGGGATAGTGACCTCGACCTGATCCCGCTCGGAGAGCAGTCGCGCGGGGCCCTGATCTCGGCCACCATCGAACGCGGCGAGAAGGAGGAGACTGAGTGGGCCGGCCTCGTGCGCGAGGACGACTACCCCATCAACATAGAAGGCGCCGCCTTCCGCGACGACGGAAACCTCCTCCTCGGCCTCCGCTTCCCGACCACCAGGGAAGGGCGCCCCATCCTGATAGAGCTCAGGGGCATCGAACGCCTCTTCGACGACGCCCTCCCCGAAGTCGCCGGCTTCTGGACCGCCGACGCCGTAGGCAGGGACGGCGAGATAGCGGGCGTCCGAGACCTCGCCCTCCTCGAGACGGAAGGGGGCGAGGAGCTACACCTCGTAACGGGCAACGTGGACAGCAGGGACAAGCAGAGCGTCCTGGTCCAGGACTACCCCGGCGGCAGGGAGACCGTGGCCACCCACTTCCGCTGCATCCTTCCCCCGGACGCCAGCTCGGGATCTCTCGCTACGGAGTTCGTCCGCGAGTTCCCCAGCCTCCCGCGCGTCGAGGGCATCGCCCTCACCCCAGAAGGCCGCACCTTCTACGTCACGGACGAGGACGAAGGCGTCCACCTGCGCCTCACGCGCCTGCTCGGAGGGTAGGAGCGGAACCCCCGTCTGGTCCTCACCGTAGAACCACGACGCGCTTCTCTATGGGCTCACTGGTGGAGGTAGTCGCCCGTACCCACGCAGGTCCCGGCCTGGCCGCGGTGGGGAGGCGCACCCTGATATCGAAGGTGAGACGACGGTCGGCATCGACCGTCGCGAGTTTCCAGGACTCTCCGCCCTGGCGGAGGTAGAGCTTGATCCCGCGCGCGGTCCCCTCGCAGCCGGAAGCGAAATCGTGGCCGCGCAGCCGAAGCTTTTCTCCCCGAGAGACCCGCGCCGGTTCGATCTCGATGGATGGGAAAGGACAGCCGGTGGCTTCTCCTTCGCCTGCTTGCGAACCCACGCCGGCCTCCTGTTTGGAGCGGTCCTCGGGCTGATCGCTCCCTGGAGCGGCGGGTCTTGCGGCCTCTGAACCCGTCTGTTGATCGGAGACGAAGAGGCCGGAGTGCACGGTGGGCGAGAGCGCGACGATGGAGATCACGACCAGAGCGGCCGCAGCGACCGCCCACCTCGGGGAGATGAAACGGGGCCAGCGCCTGACCCGGTGGACCTGTGTTTCTGCGTCGAGCCTGAGGCGGACGGTGTGTGCCAAGTCGGGCGTGGGAGGGTATTCGATCCTGGCGCCGAGGTCCCTCAGGTCGCGTTCGACCTCGTCTTCGGAGAACCGCCAGTTATCCGGCATCCTCCTCCTTCCCCATCGCTTTGCGCAGCCTCGCCAGGGCGCGCGAGAGCCTGGATTTGACCGTGCCCCTGGCGCAGCCCAGGGTCGTGGCCGTCTCCTCCTCGGATAGCTCCAGGAAGTAGCGGTAGGAGATCACTACCCGGTCGCTCTCGCTCAACTCGCCCAACCTGAACAACAGCTCCTCCCTCCTCTCCGACGCCACGACGGCCGCCTCGGGCGAGACGGGCGCTGAGACGGTCTGATCCTCGGCGGCCACCCTGAGGTCCAGGCCAGCCCGGCGTCCCATGGACCTGCGGCGGTTTCTGGCCTCGTTGGTCACTATGGCCAGCAGCCAGGGCCGGAAAGGGGCGCCTGGCCTGAAGCGGTCCAGGGCTCGGTACGCCTTGACGAAGGCCTCCTGGGTCGCGTCCTCCGCCTCGGGAGCGTCGCCCGTCACGAGGTAGGCCGCGCGGAAAGCCACCGCCTGGTGCATGCGCACCAGCCGTTCGTAGGCGGCGGTATCCCCGTCTCTGGCCCGCTCGGCGAGCTTCGCTTCCTCCAAGGCGGCGGCCGGTCCTCCTCGATGCTGCCCTTTACACCAGTTACACCGTCACCGCCGGAGAGGTTCCCACTACATGGAGGCGGCGTCGTCCAGGATCTCGTCCGCGTGCGTTTCGGGCGAGACCTCGGGGTAGACCCTGGAGATCCTACCTTCGGAATCGAGCAGGAAAGTCACGCGGTTGGCCGACTTGCGGTTCTTGCGCAGCACGCCCAGCGCCTCCGAAGCGCGTCCACCCTCGTCGGTCAGCAGCGGGAAGTTGAGGCCGTACCTGGCACGGAACTCGCGGTGGGACTCGGGGGAGTCGAGGGAGACGCCGTAGACCCGAATGTCCGCCGCCGCGTAGTCGTCCATGCGATCGCGGAAGGCGCAGGCCTCCCTGATGCAGCCGGGGGTGTCGTCCTCGGGGTAGAAATACAGGACGGTCTTCTGGCCCGTGAGCTCGTTTGTACCGATACGCTCCCCGCTCTCGGTCATGAGATCCAGGTCAGGTAGCGCCTGGCCTTGCTGCGGCAAGTTCGCCATGGAAGGTCCTTTCTGGTACGGGTGTACGTTCCCAAGTCTACGACGTTGGCCCGGACCGTGACGAAGGCAGGGTACGGCAATCCGCTGAACACCGGTCGATGACCCTCCCTGGGCCGGGCTGCTCTTTATCTGGCAGCCCGGCCCTACTCTCTTGCCGTAGACAGGCCACGCGCCGCGCTGCATAGTTACGGTCGGTGGATCGTCTCAGGCGGGAGAGGCGTTGCGGGGTAGCAATGCGGCAGGAAAACGCTCCGGGAAGGGGCTCCGGCGCGCCTTCTACCTCGTGTTGTTCGCGGCACTGGCCGCGCTGACCATCACGTACTGGTCGTGGGTGGACGCCCAGGCGCGGGCCGTGGTGGTGATCTCCTCCGTCCTCGACGTCCCGGTCCTCTCGCCCGCGGTCGAGACCGTGAGCGGGGACCCCCGCCTCTCGGACGCGCCCCTCGGGGGCTATCCTTCGCTCGTAGCGAGGCCCGCAGGAGAGGGACCGTGGCCTGCGGTGTTCCTGGTCAACGGGACGATCCCCGAGGGGAGGAAGCTGCCCGGGGTGCGGCATCTGGCCGAGGGTTTCGCGAGGGCCGGGTATCTCGTGATCGTGCCCGACCTTCCAGGCCTCACGGAGGATAGGATCACACCTCAAACCGTGGAAGCCACCACGCTGGCCGCGCGGAAGATATCGGCGATGCCCGAGGCCGAAGACGAGGAGGTGGCCCTCGTCGGGGTCTCGACCGGCGCCACCCTGTCCCTCCTCGCCGCCGAGGACGACAGTACGAAAGGAAGGATCTCGCTCGTCGCCGGCGTCGCACCCTACGCGAACATCAAGACCGTCCTCAACGTCGCGACGACCGGCCACTACCGCAGGCCCGACGCAAGGCTGGTCCGCTACGAGGCCACGCCCTTCCTCTCCTACGTCGTCGCCCGCTCGCTGATCGCCGCCCTGCCGCCGGGCGAAGACAGGCGAACGCTCGAGGCCGAGATCACAAGCGCCGGCCGCGAGAACCCTGATCCGCTAGGCGACCTCCGCCCGCGGCGGACGGACGACCTGGGGCCTGACGCGAAGAGCGTCGTCAGGCTGCTCTCGAACCAGGACCCCGGGCGCTTCGACGACCTCTACGCCGATCTGCCCGTTGGCGTGCGCCGCGACCTCGAAGAGCTCTCGCCGCTCGCAGATAGAGGGAAGATCGGCGTTCCCGTCGAGCTCACCACGGGTCCGCACGACAAGTACTTCCCGCCCTCCCAGTCGTACGCGCTGGATCGCGTCGCGCCCGAACGCCGGGTAACGGTCACGGAAGTGTTGGATCACGCCGAGCTGAACGTCTCCGTGCGCGACGTTCCGGCCTTCGTAACGTTCGACGGCTTCGTGGTTCGCGCGTTGCGGACAGCCCGCCTCGAAGACTAGAGCCTCTCCAACGCTCCGTACAGGAGCTCGAAGAAGCCCTCGCGATCCAGCTCGACGCCGACCTCGGCGTTGGGTTTCCTGCCCGTGACGCCGTAGAAGTCGCAGACGGTCTCGCCGCGGGTGAGGTCGCTCTCGCACTCGATGTCCACGCGCATCGGACGAGTCTCTAGCAGGCCGGGTTCTACTACCGCCGCGACGGCGACGGGGTCGTGCAGCGGCGGGGCGTCGAAGCCGAAGGTACGCTCGTAGGTGGCGGCGAAGTAGTCCAGGAACCCGGCCACGACTTCTCCCACCCTTCCCGTCGTTCGCAGCCGGTCTCGCTCGCTTGGACCGGCGCCGGCCTGGTGCGTCGTGTCGAGGCCCGACATCGTTATGGGCAGGCCCGACTCGAATACCTCGCGGGCGGCCTCGGGGTCCACGTAGATATTGAACTCGGCGGATGGCGTCGTGTTGCCAAGGCCCATGCTCCCGCCCATCAGCGAGATGCGCTCGATGCGGTCCTTCTTGTCGGGGTGCTCGCGCAGGAACAGCGCGATGTTGGTGAGCGGTCCTACGGGGACGAGGGTGACCGGCTCGGGCGAGCTCTCTATGGTGTCAGAGATCAGGGCCACGGCGTCCCTCTCGTCCGGCCCGAAGGTCGCATCAGGAACCTCCTCAGGACCGTCCAGTCCGCTCTTGCCGTGTATGTCCTCGGCCGTGTGGAGCTGACGTTGCAGGGGTCTTGAGGCGCCCGCGCCCACGGGCACGCCGGCGCACCCGGCGAGAGAGAGCACCCGCAGGGCGTTGCGCGTCGTCTTTTCCAGGGGCACGTTGCCGGCGACGGTGGTGACGGCGAGCAGGTTCAGGTCGGGATGCCCGCAGGCCAGCATGATGGCCACGGCGTCGTCGTGGCCGGGGTCTACGTCAAGGATCACAGGTCTCTTGCTCACCCTCGCTCCTCTTCGCTCTACGAACGGGTGCCAGGTTATCTCTTTCGGAGCCCCGCGTACAGCGCGGCAGAGAGAACCGTACGTTAGCCGTTCACGGAGGATGGACGCCCTGTTGACGGAAAAGAGTCCGTCGAGTAGAGTCTCGAGAAATGGGGAGTAGCCGCCCGCGGTAGCGGGGGGACCGGTCGTCAGTACGGGACGAAACCCCCGGCCGGTTACCGGCGCAGTGGCGCAACGAGCGAGACCATCGGCAGGCAAGAGAGGCCGCGATGGCTCGCTTTTTCGCGGCCCGTCTGAAAGGAGATGGGCTTTGATAACGACGTTGGAGTTCGTTGCTGCGCTGGGTGCGATCCTGTTGGGCGCCGCTTTCTTTACGAACGCGATCGAGATACTCGGAGGGCGCCTCGGGATGCGCCAGGGGGCCGTGGGCAGCCTGCTCGCCGCCGTGGGGACCGCCCTGCCTGAGAGCATGATCGCCGTCGTCGCCATCCTCGAAACCGTTGTTTCCGGCGACACTTCGGGGGAAGGTGCCAAGATAGGCATAGGCGCGATACTGGGGGCGCCGTTTATGCTAGCCACCCTCGCCATGTTCGTCGTCGGCGTCTCGGCGGTAGCTTTTCGCGGACGCAGGGACCAGGGCACCGGACTGCGCATCGACCCGACGACCATCGGTAGAGATGTGGGTTTCTTCCTGATCTTCTTCGCCGTGGCTGCGGGCGTGGGCCTGGTAGAGTTGCCACCTTCGCTGAAGGTCATCATCGCCCTCGTGCTCGCCTTCGGCTACGGCCTGTACGTCAGACGGACGCTGACCTCGGGCGAGCATCTGGAAGGAGTGCCCGAAAGGTTGCTGTTCCTGCCCCGCAGCGAAAACCCGCCGCTCCTTGCGGTCGTCTTCCAGACGCTCGCGAGCCTCGGGGTCATCATCGCGGGGGCCCACTTCTTCGTGGACGCGGTCGAGCACGCCGCCGCTGGTCTTGGCCTGCCTGCCGGCCTCGTAGCATTGGTCCTCGCACCCCTGGCCACCGAGTTGCCGGAGAAGTTCAACTCCATCTTCTGGATGAGGGACGGCAAGGACACCCTGGCCCTCGGCAACGTCACGGGCGCGATGATGTTCCAGAGCACCATCCCCGTCGCCTTCGGCGTCCTCTTCACCCCGTGGAACCTGCAGCCGCTCGACCTCTTCGCCGTGGTGCTGGCCCTGGCCTCGGGAGGACTGGTCTTCCTCACCTTGAGACGCTCCGGCACCCTGAGGGCCGGAGGGCTCATGCTCGGCGGCATCTTCTACCTCGTTTTCGTCGTAGGCGCGGTCATCGTGGTCGTGTGATCCTTGCCAGGGCCACGATTCGGGGCTGACGAAGAAAGGCTCTCGCCGTAGAATAGCCGCATGTTGGGACGTTATGCGGAGCTGAAGGCGCAACTACCGCCGGGGACCATCCTCTTCTACCAGGTGGGGAC
>Ga0126307_10003368_pt1 | contig 10920 bp, 12 predicted proteins | sample Plot28_FD_89955 | JGI IMG/M metagenome (GOLD analysis project Ga0126307, IMG submission 89955) | Serpentine soil microbial communities from UC McLaughlin Reserve, CA, USA - Plot28 | ecosystem: Environmental > Terrestrial > Soil > Grasslands | place: USA: UC McLaughlin Reserve, Lake County...
GAAATGACCGACCAACTAACCAACTGGCGAGAAAATAAGTTAATATTGTCTCAGAAGTCTTTTGTATAGTTTATGCGCATTATATTATGAGCCGAAGGAGCGCCCAGAAGCAACTCTGGTATCATGATGCCGTGTTGTTTCTTCCTGCGGCTCTATTTTAAAGAAATGTAGGAAAAAAAGTTTAATCTCTGAAAATTTATGCTGTTCTTGTTTCCCCTGCAATAACTCCATAGGGAAACTTGTATTAAAAACTTGGTTAACAAAGTTAAAGATAAGGGTAACCTAGTAAGTAGTATGGAATCGCCTTCTTCTATACACACAAGAGAAGAGCAGCTAAGACTACTTACGCCGCATGAATATACCGGAGAAGCCTTCTCATTAAGATATCAGAACTGTATTTCTTGTGGACATAGAACCGAGTTTACTTGTATAAAATGTGGTTATTGTTATAGCTGTCATTGGAAGAAGGAACAAGTCGAAGAGATTGAGCTGAGAGACAATCTGAAGGATTTCTACCTATCATTGTCAAAGGGCAGCAATGATGACAAAAAGAAACAAAGGTTGCAACAAGAGAAAGTAACAGACCAAGAGTCGGAGAAATGGAGAACACTGGACGTGTTAGGTCAGCCAGCTGAACCAATATGCACCTACTATAGGTGTCATCATAAGTTTTCACTCCATGGTTCAAGACGTTGCAGGTGTAAGCATCCAATAAACAAGGCGTTGGGGATACAGGTCAGGTATCTCTACGAATGAAGAGGATCGGTTTAACTCAAGATTTTTTAAGGAGCTCCCATCGATTTTATCTGATAGGTTTAGTTCAATGAGTTATACAACTTTCATGATATTCACGTGTGGTGTCATATACGGTGGCATTATTCTCGCAGCACTATTACCCAAACTATTTGGATTCATTCCATAATCAGGAAAGTCTATTGTAACGAATTTGCTAGGACAGGGGTATCTTCCGTTCAATCAGCGCTGCCAATAGGAAGACAGTAATCAAACAAATCCAAGCAAACCAAAGAGCCTTTTTTCTTATATTTTTTTGATGTTACAGATAATGGTTCTACTCTGCGAGTCAGGAGAAGTCCATTCTTTCATTCTTTATAGCAAATATAACATACCGCACCCATTGAAGGGTTTCTATCTTTGCATGGAAATACTGCAGAGGCTCCAAAGGAGATCCAAACCTAATATCACCAGAAGATATGTCTCAATTCGTTGCGAAGCGCTGTGATTGATACCTGCATTTCCTTTACTGCAGAGGTCATTTCGCTCATACTACTCTTATTCTCACGAGCAACTCTTAATAATTCTGAAGCCTCCTCAAAGGCTCCTGTCCTTTTTATCTCTTGAATTGAGCTCCCTAGATTCTTAGAAGTATTCTGTATAGCCTCCGCAGCTAGACGCATATTATCCATATTTTTTATCATCTCTGGTTCTCTTAAAGACTTCCTAATCTCCTTTACTCCTTTATTAATTTGATAAATCTTTTTAAGGGATCTGTAAACACCTCGAATATTCAACTCAGTTTGTCTCCCATTTATTGTGCAATACACACGGGTCCTAATAAACCATAATAATGATACGAGGTTGTCTTATGATGGACACAGCTAGTTTGGATGATCAAGGGAAGGAATAGGATATAGGGTAAACTTTGAAGATGGGACATGGACCTGTGCAGATTTCAAAAATAGAGGAGGAACCTGCAAGCATTTCTACAAGGTTGTTATGGAGAGGCGATTGCGTAAATGCTGAAATTATTTGACTTTGAATATGGACCTGAAGGCTTTGATGATGAAGATGATGAAGACGATAATGGTCCGGTCACGGGATACGAAGAGGTAATATTAAACTGGCTTGAAGAGCTAGCATCGTCGACTTCACAAGACGAGCTAGAAGAATTGGAAGAGGTTACTGACTAACGAATAATCTAAGACAGAGTCTCTGCTTCCTTCACATTTATCACACGCCTAGTTAGATACCTATATGAAAAAAATAAGTAAAGGAGTTTGCCTTCGTTATATATCCAGTTCAGATACTCTGTATAGATCTGGGTGGTTTGCTGGCATCGTGAGAGCCGCCCGTATAGCAGGAGGTAGGCTTGTAGCTCTTACGTTTTGAGCCACGATTCCAACATCCGTTTTGATCATTTTTGACAGAGCAAGTAAGGTACAAAAATGTTCATTTGGAGCCCATAGATCTATATCGGTACCGACTTGAAGTCTGAGATTATTCGGCCCTTGAAGTTGTAGCGTTGCAGTGCAAGCTTTGCCAGCAGAAGAATCAAACATTCTAACAAGCCCTACCATGCCTCCACCTTCTAACGTTCTAGCTGGTGGTGCCTGCGCTTCTATATATTGATGTATGCTACTTATTCCAATCAATGATGCTGCTACTAAGAGCACCATCATAGATACTGAAGTTTTTCTTAACATAGTATTAAGACTATCATATAGTATAAAGCGTTATAATGACCGGAAAATACTTGGTGATATTCATTATTTATATTGCAGGCAGAGTCGAGCTAGCTCCAACGCTGGGAAACTAACCCCCACCTCCCCTTTCAGCCATTACATACTTGTTTATAGTATCTCCATGTTTTTTTCTAGTTGTAACATAAGATTGGCAAATTCCTCGAATACTAAAGCACATTCATTTAATACCCCTTCATTTTCTGCTAGACGGTAACAGCCATCATTAAAGGTTTGAAACTCTAATAGATAAGATGTCGCGTTCGCTAGTGCATCGGCTATCCGGTCGTCAGTCATATTAGGATACTCTGTTGTCATGGTTAAATTTCCATCAATTGTTTGGCCATATACAGCACTGACACTGCAAACAGAGATAAGTAAGGACCAACCTATAATAATAAAGATAAAGTCAGTATTCTTCATCGTTACTAATCCTATTACTACAGTCATTTGGTTCCTAGTTGGTGTAGGGAAGTATTTAGGGCTTTAGAGCGAATATCGCTCGAGTCTCTTTTTTTTAGCGTAAAGAACTTTCAAAAAGAACTTGAATTAATGCGCCTTTTCTTAATGGTCTATGGAACGCTAATTATTAACAGTTATCATTTGTGGTTAAATTCAGAAAATATACCTTTTTAGTCAAGTTTATTTAATATTATATTATTATGATAAACCTAGATAATACACGATTTTCAGGGTAAATCTAGAAATTGATTTTCTTCCAATTACTAAAATAGTATGGAACCATTTCCTCTGGTTTGTTATTATCATCTCCATCCCTCATGGTCTATTCCACCAGATCTTTAAAAACCCATTATGGGTCCAGTATTAAGTGCAATACTTTTATTGATTATGGTGTTTATCACATTAAGACAAGCAAGGAAGTTACCCAAGTCGTATATTGTAGAGGTAGTGGACCTATATGGGCAGAAGGTAACACCTGACGGCCTAAGACTTGCTTTTAAGACTTATGACGCAGCTGAGAGTTATGCTCAGTTCTATCGTGACAGCTACAACAGTGCGCCTAAGAATTACTTAGGAAATTCGCAACTTAGTCTATGAAAGATGTAGTAATAGAGGAATCAAAAAAGGGATGATGGAATACATGCAGTTATCTCCCTGGTATGCTTTCGTCTTACTCCTTCGAGTCAAGACTTATCACACACATCTATCCTCTATCACTTCAATAATATAGACCATGAAGATATATGAGTAATGGAAACGAGTAGTTAGCAAAAACAAAAGAAAGAGGTATTAGAAGATATTTAGAGGATTAGTATGATGATGAGGATTTGATAAAGGCGTAATTCTTATTTTTATACTTGTAATTGCTCTAATCTTTCCTTGCTACCTACACTCTTTCGGACATTGGAAAACGAGGAGTCGTTTCGAACTTTGTCAAGAAATACTGCGACTTCTTCTCTTGTAACTCCGTGTTTGATATCGAATTCTATATTTCTGTGGTCCATTTAGTGTACTTTTCGTAAATCTTAGGTAACTTCTGAGCACGATTATAGTTCATTTTAGTTCACTATTAGTTCACTGTTTAGTCCATCTTATAGTCGACCTAATCATGCTAAGCACAATTTAATCCAGTATAAATTAGGTATAGTTAGTATCAGAAAAGGAATAGAATAGAAATGATAATTGATATATACAAAATACCTAAATCTAAAAGAGTTTGTTATTCTTGTGACACTGAACTTTACGGTAGTAAAGGAAAACCTATCATTGACGATCACCTGCCAAACAAGATAAGAAAGGGAATTGGATTTGTTCAGACTGCCAAGAAACCGAGAGAAGAAAAGACCTTATCAAATATATGGACCAAATCATGTGAACACAAGATACTTTATAGAATATGAAGACAAAAAGATTAGGAAATGGAATCAAGTAATTAGGAAGATTGGAACAGGGAAGTATCGTAAAAATAAATACACCGGCAAGACAACTTTCTAACTAAGTCATTTGCAATCTACAACGAACTCAGCACTATTGTGAATTTCTAACAGATAGAGCTGACTAGAGGATTTATGGTATACCTTCTGTAGCCATATTGTGAGTATACGAAAAATATTCGCAATACTTGGTTCTTTGGTAACTGGTGGCCTTACTTTATTAGGTTCAATACCCGAGGCCCCAGCATGTGCATCGAATTGATGATAACAGTTCTGTTATGAACACGGAAAGAATCTTTGTTTTGGGATAGGTATTTTCATTTGTAACCAATTTATCATTTTATGTTGTTCAATAAGAGAGCCATAATCAAATGTTTTGTGCGGTTTAAGTCAGTAATAGAGCCTATTAAATAAATTTACGTTGGAATTTTTATAGGTAAGGCCTGGGAGAGTCAACTGCCTATTTTATGCTGCCCATATAAAGTAGTGGCTCTTTGTCTTTATCATTTAGTACCACAATACCAATTCTAAAATACCTGTCATCAAAGTATCCTCGGCCAGCCCCATCACATGGAACTAGAGGATTAGCAGTCGCCGGCATCTTAGTGCTTACACTTTTGAGAAATGCATCAACTTGGAATGGATTAGCCGTTGGATGGAGAGATTTGTATAATGCGGCAGCTCCTGCAACGTGGGGTGCAGCCATACTTGTGCCACTCATATTAGTATAGCTTCCCTTATTATCTGTAGACAATATATTACCACCAGGAGCAGCCAGATCTACTATTGAACCAAAGTTGGAATTTGATCTAAAGAAATCGTCAGGATTTGATACACTACTGCTAGGTTGAAAGATACTTGCTCCTGGAGCTGAAAGAGACATTCCCGTACCACCGCACTTACCATCACTATCTGTAATTGCAGAAACAGTTATCGCCATAGGAATGTTCGCAGGAGTCCTGCTACTAGCATCAATGTTTTGGTTTCCAGCTGTAACAACAACAACCACGCCCTTCCCGACCAGCCCAGCAATAGCTGCCAGATACGGAAAACTAAAACCAAAACTTCCCATACTTAAATTGACCACCTCTATCTCCTTGGCATTTGCTGCTACATAATTTAGTCCTTCTATTATGTCGCTTTCATCACCTTTACCAGAGTCGGGTATAACCTTTATCGCCCATATTCTTGCTCCTGGAGCAGTACCAACTACACCTATATTGTTATCCTTTGCTGCGGCTATTCCAGCGACATGGGTTCCATGGCTATTCCCGTCGTAGCAAAAATTAGGAAGCGAAGTAAATAGGTGGAACGAGATACACCGATATATATTCAAGTCAGGATGAGAAGAGACTCCAGTATCTAATACGGCTATATCAGCATTAACGTCACCTCTTCTATCTCCTGATCTTGCGGCACTCAAGTCCGCATCAACTCTATCTATTCCTGTCGGGGTCCTTTGTGATGGCGGCAGTTGATCTATAGTCATTATTGCATCATTGAATACTCCTTGCACTCCTGGATGAGTTCTTAGTGAGTTTATGAATTGCTCTCGGTTTGCTAGCGGACGCTCGAATACCACATTAAACATACCAAACTGGTCATAAACTGCAACAACTCTACCACCGACTTCAGCCAGCTGAGGTGTCAGCATCCCAACAATCTCTCTAGTTGAACCAGGACTGAGTGGACCAAGACCGGCGGATTTTAATTGAACAATAAATGAGTTAGGAATAATCCCACAGAGTGCACCCCAAGTTATTGGTCCTACTTTACCATCCACTGGTAACCTATTATCCTGTTGAAACTTCTTGACTGCATTTTGTGTTGATGTTGCAAATTTTCCATCAATACCACCCTGCCCTAATAGAGAACCATATCCGACTTGTGTCAAAGCACGCTGTAGTTCTGTTACCTTTGCACCTGTAGAGCCTAGCTGCAGCGCAGGTGATTTAGGATTACATATAGGAGTAAGGGGTGGTGGTGATTGAGCGGAAGATGATGGTAGTGGTGGTGCTTGTGCTTGTACCTGTGAAGCGTAAGAAGTTCCAACTAAAGCATTAGTCAATGCCGTACTGCTTAACAGAAAAGTCAAGATCACAGTTATCGTAAGGAGCCTTTTTGCGAAATAACCTGCAAGCAATGGCTTGAGGACATTGTGTACGTATTTAAGCATTGCTGACTACGATGAAACAAACCAAAGACAGTATTGTTAGCAAATAAAGAGTTAAAACTATGTCATTTCTGCTTGTTTGATACAACCCTATCTATTGTCATCTTTCAACCGAGAGATTTTCTATTAACTCGTTTTTCTTAGTTGCTTTGACTTTTTCCCTGTAAACTCTTCCACAATGTGGATTAGCTCGTAGCTGCATTCCACAACATTCACAAAGTCAAAGCAGGAATGCCAAACATTTACATCTTGTTAGGTCAAAAAAGTGTCTAGTTTTTTGAGTAGTATCAGCCATTATTATCATTTAGTATGAATTGGACTGGGAGACATTATTATTGATTCTAAGTTTAGCATGTTCTCCAGCACTACATAATGGGCAGTCCTTATTCTCACGTATATTAAGATCGAAGACAATACCACACTTCCTACAAACCTGTATATCTTGGCTCAAGACGGTCAGTACTATTACTATCTAATAGTTATAATAGTTGGCTGGTAGAGTATTAAACGGCTGCTATGGAAAAGGTACTATAGCCGTATCCTAGTGCTGCGATATGATACTCAGGAATGGCCGAATGCTGGGTATGAGAAACTCTTCTCGATTGCCCGAGATCCTTCGTTCCAGCGTATGTTGGAAGAGTTATATGGGCTCCCTCCAAACAAACGCCCTCACTTTGTCTCAAATGTTATTATAAATTCTAAGGAGCGCATACGGCGAGGTATTCATATTCCAGGTGATGTTTTAGTCCTACGCTCTGCATTCGGTGATCGCCGGCCAACTCTTTTCTGTTTGAAAAAATATCTTTCGAAAGACCTACATAAATATTGGCAGAATGTAAACTTGACATTTGATAATCCGGCCGATTCAGCAAGTTGGTAAATGGCTCAGACTGTCAGTCGCCCCTATTGTTTAGAATGCGGCGAAAAAGTATACTCGGCAGTCATTATTTTTGGCTCCGAGAGTAAATTTTGCGAAGAATGTGAGATAGGAGACTATGAAGGTAGGTGCAGTTGTTAGAAATTTATAGTTCTGGTTTTTAGTTCCGAGTCTGATCAATGTTGTCATTTTATTTATATAACTTCAAACTCGTGCAGATTACGAGCTATCAATCATAAACCCTTTTTAATGTCTCTTATCTTGTTTTATTAATACTAGAAACAACCGCAGCTGGAGATATTAGAAGAGAGGATCGGTATGGAGAGGGTGAGAGTTAGAATGGTAGGCGGAAAGTATGGAATATTGTAAATGCAAGGGATTTATGCTGGTTCTCTGTAACTAGGCTATGATATGATATGACTACAGCTGACGAATGGAGCGAGAGTTCGGTAGTATAAGTCGCTGAGCCTAGGTCTTTCTGCGGGCAGAGTGACCTTTGCACAGACCCTGGTACATAAATGGAAAATATAGTATTTAGCGATATTGCCGCAGGAGACTCAAGCGTGAGAATCAGATGAGTCTAGGACCTCCCTGCAGCCATATGGTACTAAGATTAGGCCCCATCTATAATGAAAAATATCGTATTTAGCGCTACTGTCTTTGTATTCTGTCTATTCAGCGGGTAAGCATAGTGATAAAGAAGTTAGGAGATATTAGTTAGGGAACATTGTCTCAGAATTCTTTAGTATTCTATTGACGTATAATTTGCAAGGCAAAGGTCCACAAAACACAACACAAAACCGCAGGAGTGCCTTAGATCCAACTCTGGTATCATGATGCCGTGTTGTTTCTTTCTCCTTCGGCTATATTTTAAAGCGTGTAAAGCGTGTATCCAATTCTAATTATTAACAGTTATCATTTTACCCGTCTGCGAGCGAAGAAAATTCAAATTACAACCATTCTTTCATTCCTAATTGCAAATAAAACATAAAGAACCCACTGAAGAGTTTCAATCTGAGTCCACAGATCATCTGTGTCCGATCGTATCATGGCTTTGTCCTTTCTCTTTTCCAAGTTCTTAATCATGGATCGAATACGACTATCTAGCCTATCATTTGGAATCTTGTTCACGTCCATCTTTTCAAGAACCCATTCAATGCAGTCTATCTGCAATTGCATATCGTGATTGAATCTTGCGCTGTGCTCTGGGTGTATCTGTTTCTTTCTTTTGGCTATCTTTGCATGCAGAAAATCTCTGAGTTTATCTGAATCTGAATTGATAGCCATAAGGAAAATTGAGGTAGGAGGATAATAAGGATTGAATCTTATTCTGCAGGTTCTCCTCCATCTTGTTCATCTTCTTCATCTCCATTTACACCTCCTCCTTCATCTCCTTCATATTCATCAGATTGCTCTTCATCCCCTGCAATGTCAACTCCTTGATTCGTTACTGTAACAGTATCACTTGATATAATGACGGAAACCCCTTCGGGTGGAATTACATTCATGTTTGTATCTGTTACTCCCTCTGTGCTAATACTTACGGTACCATTAGCCGGAAGTGGTTCTTCAGGATTTATTGAAATATCTCCATCTGTTAAGGTCCCGGTTGGAGTGTCCTTTACGAGAGGTTGAGCAGACGCCTCTATAGTGCTTAGTAACAATAATACTATTCCTGTGCTTAAAACACTAGCAGATTCTAGGAACACTTTTTTCATATAGTCGTGGTAGGTTTTCTATGATTTAAGTGATTGCAAATCCGGTTGTCCGGTAACCAAGACTTACTATTGAACTGAAGTTTTGATTTTTCTGATAGGGCATAGTGTCAAGCCAAGTAATACAGGACAATAGAAACAGATCATATCTTTCATTTCTATAGGTTGCGGTTTTCAAATGGCGGTGAGAATTGTAGGTTTGGAATTAAATGAAGAGAAATGACATTACAATTAGTGTACATTAACCTTGTTATTCGCTATAAGATTGTCGATAATGTTGTCTAATTTATCAGGTTCTATTTTCACACTGGCAAGCATATTTACCAGGACATCAGTGAAGATGATCGAAACCACATCATAGAATGCAGTATCCTTATGGCTCTGTGCACACTCATGCTTCCCCAGTCATAGAGTAATGTTGTCGCAAATATCTGCAATTCAGTACCGGCATTCAACTCTCTCATTAGCCGCCAGATATCATCTTTCTTGAAACTTTTTAGCACTACGATATTTTTGTCCTTGTATTTGTTACTATATTTGGTATTAAGAAGACTCCTTGTTATAAGGACTTCAATATATGACCTCACCAGTGGAAATGGTGCATGTCTTCCAAGATTCCCACGTAATAGCAACTCGATAACACCATGTTTTATCTGACTTGCAAAGATGGCCGACCGATTCGATAAATAGTCGATTTCATAATTCGGATCAATCTGTTTGCAGGTCATATTAAAAATATCATGATACTCATCTATAGTATCACGTATGTTAGCAGAATAACCAATGAAATTCTGATAGTATCTAGTAAAGTTAATGTATGCTATGCGTTTATCACGAGAAGTTTTGGGTTTCCTTTTATAATCACCATAGGTCTCAATAATGCGCGGTAACTCATCAATAATCTTTTGTGATAGTAAAATTAAGGTTTCCTTACAAACCAACCATTTTGCTAGACCTTCTTTGATAAGTTCAGTTTTTTTCTTGACTAATCCTTCATCATCTAATTCAAACGCCCACCTGATAATTGTCTCTTGCTCTAAGAGTTCATTAATTAGTGGTCTTAATCCATTTCGCTTGGATATATCCTCGATGAATTGCAAGTCTTCTGTTACGATCTCTTGCAGAAGAATCTTGTGGTTTTCAAGTTCAGTAGCGACAGAATTGCCTCGAACCCTGTTTCCACCAATTTCTTCTGGCAAAATCTCATTATATTTTCCGTATAACTCGTGTAGACCAATGATTTTGGAAGTCATTATTACCTATTCTCCTTATATAGCAATATTTTTTATTCTGTAGCCCGAACTGACGTTCGTTAATTGATGAATGACAAAAGAAAGAGGACTAGATCCATACTATACCGATATGGGATAATAGGGAAGAAAGGATTGAAGATAGCATTATAGCGGCAATCATTATTATGATAGCAGTGGTTGCGACTATCCTCTTTTGACTTTTTGACTCATCTCTTGATATCTTAACACCTATTGTCACAGGGTTATACTATATTTTATCTTATTTTATTTGTATATCCTGATATTTACTACAAGCCTATTATCCAATATGAATTGGATTAAGGGGAGCAGGGAGATTACTTTTTAAGTATTTCTATTTGCCAATTTTGAACATCTTTGTTCCACACACAGTACAAATTCCCTGAGTAGCAGGTTTTCCATTTTTCATTGTCACCTTTTTCTCGTCTTTCATATCTCTTTTTGATTTACATTTAACGCAATATGCTTCCATACGAATGCAACTATTGAGGCACAATAAAAGTAGCGGTGTA
>Ga0126307_10003369_pt1 | contig 10916 bp, 9 predicted proteins | sample Plot28_FD_89955 | JGI IMG/M metagenome (GOLD analysis project Ga0126307, IMG submission 89955) | Serpentine soil microbial communities from UC McLaughlin Reserve, CA, USA - Plot28 | ecosystem: Environmental > Terrestrial > Soil > Grasslands | place: USA: UC McLaughlin Reserve, Lake County...
CGCGCGGCTGCACCTGGAGGGGTTGGTTCCGGAGAATCATCGCCCCGAGATTCACGTGACGATAGCTGACGAATTCCCCTATGCGCATGCCCATGTAATTATTTCTGCGGTTAAACTCTGATCCCCGGGCCTTTATCAGGTATGCGATTGCTTAACGACCCTGACCGGGCTATAGGCTTTGGCCCAATTAGGAGGCTCCGACCTGAACAGACAAAAGCAGAATCTGGCAGCTAACGTGCGACCAACGCGGCGAGAAGACAGTGCCTGGGAGGTGATCAAGACCGTACTGCAGGCGCTTTTGCTTGCTTTCCTCGTCCGCACATTTCTTTTTCAGCCGTTCAATATTCCCTCGGGTTCCATGTACCCGACCCTCATGATCGGCGACTATCTTTTCGTCTCGAAACTCTCTTACGGATACAGCAAATACTCGTTCAACTTCTCTATTGATCGCCTAGGTTTCGAATTTGGGCCTGTTCCCATCAAGGGACGGGTCTTTTTTGCCGAGAAGCCCGAGCGCGGCGATGTCGTCGTTTTCAAGCTGCCCGCCGATGATGAGACGGATTATATAAAGCGCCTGATTGGCCTGCCTGGCGACCACATACAGGTGAAGGATGGACTCCTCTATATCAACGATCAGCAGGTGAAGCGGGAACGTATCGCCGACTATACCGACCGCAATGGAGAGGGTGCCGGCACACCCATCCCACGATATCGGGAAACTCTCCCCAATGGCGTGAGCTACGAAACACTCGATGCTGTCGATGGGTCGGCTGGCGATAACACGAACGAGTATGTCGTTCCCCCCGACCACTATTTCATGATGGGGGACAATCGGGACAATTCGGAGGACAGCCGTTTTCTCACCCCAGTCGGTTACGTTCCTTTCGAAAATTTTGTGGGTCGAGCGGATCTGATTTTCTTCTCTCACAACGGTACAGCGAATATATTCGAAGTCTGGAAGTGGCCCTTTGCTATCAGATGGAACCGGTTTTTCCACCCGGTTAACTGAACGTGGCTTCAACACAAGGTCTGGTTGAACGAATTGGATACCAGTTCCGGGATCCAAGCCTGCTGACGCGGGCGCTCACCCATTCCTCTTTCCGGGCGGAGAACGGTCATGATTATGAGGCAATGGAGTTCCTGGGCGATCGCGTACTGGGCTTGATCGTGGCCGAGGAGCTTTATCGACGCGATCCGCACATGGCGGAAGGCCCTCTTACACAAAGTCTGAAAAGTCTCGTTTGCACGGAAACTCTGGCAGAGATAGCCGGGGAGTTGCGAGTCGCAGAAGCCCTTCGCACCGAAAAGCGTGGCAGCACCAATAGCGTTCGGGCGAGCGTCAATGTGCTTGCCGACGCATGCGAGGCCCTGATTGCCGCCATCTACCTGGATGCTGGCCTGGAAGGAGCCCGATCATTTGTGCTGCGGCACTGGAAGGAACGATTTGAAAGCGTCCGTTTCGATCTCAAGGATCCCAAAACCACGCTGCAGGAATGGACAGGCGCCCGTGCTCTTCCAGGTCCGGTTTATGAGGTCGTCGGCCGGCTCGGGCCGCATCATGATCCGACGTTCATCGTCGATGTCACGATTGGGAACCATGATCCGGCCCGGGGCGAAGGCAAGTCGAAAAGGCAAGCCGAGCAGGAGGCAGCGAGAGCGCTGCTGAAAAGAGAAGGCATCTGGGTTGAGTGAAGCTTCCACCCGCTGTGGGTTTGTCGCCATCATTGGCGCTCCGAACTCGGGCAAATCAACCCTTCTCAATACTCTGGCGGGCTATAAGCTTGCCATCGTATCCCGCAAGGTGCAGACCACCCGCTCTCGCGTTCGTGCCATCGTTGTTGAAGGCCGCAGCCAGATCATATTCGTCGACACCCCGGGAATCTTCCTTCCGCGCCGCCGCCTCGACGAAGCGATGGTGAATGCCGCTTGGGACGGCGCCACGGATGCCGACGTGGTCCTCCTGCTGGTCGACGCGCGGAGTGGTCTCACGGAAGACGTGAAACGTATTGCCGAAAAATTGCAGCAAAGCACATCGCGGCGGGTGCTGGTGCTGAACAAGATCGACATTGTCGAGCGCGGGCGTCTCCTTGGCCTGGCTGGCGAATTGAACGAGCTGTGCCCCTCAGAGCAGACCTTCATGATCAGCGCGAGTACCGGCGACGGCGTTCAAGAAATGAAACGAAAGCTGGCCGAAATAATGCCGCTAAGCCCATGGCTCTACCCGGAAGACCAGCTCTCCGATATTCCCCAGCGGCTGATCGCATCTGAGATCACTCGCGAGAAAATTTATGAGCGGCTTCACCAGGAATTGCCATATGCCTCCACGGTTGAAACCGAAAACTGGGAGGAGCGGCCCGATGGGTCGGTGCGGATTGACCAGGTGATTTTTGTTGAGCGGGAAAATCAGCGCAAAATAGTATTGGGTAAGGCCGGTCAGGGCATAAAGGAGATCGGCAGGCTGGCAAGGGAAGAGCTTTCCGCCATGCTGGAGCGTAAGGTTCATCTGTTTTTATTCGTCAAGGTCAGGGAAAACTGGGCAACCGATCCCGAACGGCTGAGAGCCATGGGTCTCGAACCCTAATAAGGCGAAGCGGTCCCATGCAGTGGAAAGACGAGGCGATCGTACTGGCGGTCAGGCGGCATGGGGAAACCAGCGCTGTTCTTGAGGTGCTGGCGCGTGAACACGGACGAAGCTTGGGACTGGTCCGCGGCGGACGCTCTCGTAAAATGAGGCCTATTCTTCAGGCGGGAAATTCGGTTCTGGTAACTTGGAATGCCCGGCTCGAGGAGCATTTGGGATTGTTTGTCCCAGAGCTTCTCTCCGCCCGAGCCGCCCACATCATGGATGACGGTTTCAAACTTGCTGGGCTTTCGACGGTAACCGCCCTCGCTCACCTTCTGCCCGAGCGCGAGCCTCATCAGCGCATTTACGATGCGACGGTTCTTCTTTTGGATCATCTTGACGACGACTCGATATGGCCGGCACTGCTCGCACGATGGGAACTCGGCTTGCTTCACAATCTCGGATTTGGGCTCGACCTCGGGCGCTGCGCAGCCACCGGCAGCAACCAGATGCTTGCTTTTGTTTCCCCGAAATCCGGACGTGCCGTGAGCCTGGAGGCTGGAGAACCCTATCGTGAACGGTTGCTTCGCCTGCCCCGTTTTTTGACCGATGGGGGAGGAAGACCTGGATTTGAAGATATTGCTGACGCATTGAAGCTGACCGGTTATTTCATGGAGCGCCATCTCCTGTTCCCCCGAGAGCTCCTCATGCCTGAGGGGCGTTCCATGATTGTGGAATGGCTCGAACAGGGGGCCAAAGGAGCTTCGGAAGGAAACGATGCTGGGCAGACTTAACCACGTCGCGATTGCTGTTCCCGACCTTCGCAAGGCATCAAAGCTCTATCGCGAAAGCTTGGGAGCGGAAGTGTCCGAGCCCGTGCCGCAGCCCGACCATGGCGTAACGGTCGTGTTTGTCGAACTGAACAATACCAAGCTTGAGCTGCTCGAGCCTCTGGGCGTCGGCTCTCCGATCAGCGGTTATCTGAAGCGTAACCCGGAAGGAGGCATTCATCACCTGTGTTTCGAGGTCGATGATATTCTTGCCGCACGCGATCGCCTGCAACTCCAGGGCTTGCGGGTGCTTGGAGACGGTGAGCCTAAAATCGGAGCGCATGGCAAACCGGTTTTGTTCCTGCATCCGAAGGAGTTCTGCGGCACGCTGGTGGAACTCGAACAGGCATGAGCGCGATCACAGTCCTGGCGATCTATTTCATCCTGTGGTGGGTGGTATTTTTCGCGGTTTTGCCCTGGGGTGCCACGAGCGCTCATGAGTCCGGCGACCGAGTGGCGCCTGGTCACGCCCCAAGTGCGCCGCTGCGCCCGATGATGATGCGCAAGCTCGTTATAACCTCGGCGACGGCAGCGGTGATCCTGGGTATCGGCGCATGGCTATGGCGCTTCGGATTTCTTGGCCTAGACAGCCTGTTATTCATGCCAGGGCCGCCATTCCACAAATTATGAAAAGGAAAGCAAGGCCTAAGCCTTGCTCGAGAACTTACTTTGCCGACTGCCGCCCTGTCCTTGAAATGGACCGGCTTCACCTCGGCAGTCAGCTACACTCCCTAGACTTGGACCTTCACCCTGTCGCTTTGGACACGGGTTTTCGTAAGGCTCGACGGCCTCTCGACGGACCGAACCATACTGATGGATCATCTGCCTGTCACCCCAAAAACTCATTCATCTGCGCCACAGATTGTAATCAGTATGGTTACGGTAAGGGTCTTTGTTTCCAGGTAATATTCGCCTAAAACGTCGGCCGTACCCGCCAGGGGGTTCGACTCACCCTCCGGTTCTTTCAATCCGGAATTCTTGGAACTTCGATGCGCCTTTCTCGATACTTCATGCCTATCCTGCGCGATGATCCGAAGGACGCGGAGATCATTTCCCACCGCCTGATGCTTCGGACCGGAATGATTCGCCAGGAAGCCGCCGGCAGTTACTCCTGGCTTCCTTCGGGGCATCGCGTGCTCAAGAAGATCGAGCAGATCGTCCGCGAGGAGCAGGATCGGGCGGGCGCGCTCGAGGTACTGATGCCGACGCTGCAATCAGCCGATCTCTGGCGCAAGTCCGGTCGCTACGAGGTTTACGGCCAGGAAATGTTGCGCTTCAAAGACCGCCACGGCCGGGAAATGCTCTATGGCCCTACGAATGAGGAAATGATCACCGACATTCTCCGGCAGGGTCTGCGTTCCTATCGCGATTTGCCGCGGAACCTCTATCATATTCAATGGAAATTCCGCGACGAGGTCCGTCCCCGCTTCGGCGTCATGCGCGGCCGGGAATTCTTGATGAAGGACGCCTATTCCTTCGATCTCAGCGTTCAAGCGGGCCGGCACTCTTACAATAAGATGTTCGTTTCCTATCTCCGGACGTTCGCTCGTATGGGTCTCAAGGCTATTCCGATGCGCGCAGAGACGGGTCCAATCGGCGGCGATCTCAGTCACGAATTCCTGATTCTCGCGAAGACCGGCGAGAGTGCGGTGTTCTTCGATCGTGATTTTTACGATATGGAATGGTCAGCCTTCGAAATCGACTATGACGATGTGGCTGCAATCTCGGAGGTCGTGGAAAAATTTACCGGGAAGTATGCTGCGACCGAGGATAAGCACGAAAACGCCGAATTCTTCCGCCGTGTCCCGGAGGATCGTCGGCTGTCTGGGCGTGGTATAGAGGTTGGTCACATATTCTTCTTCGGCACCAAATATTCCAAGCCGCTCGGCTGTTATGTCCAGGGGCCCGACGGTCAGCCTATTGCTGTCGAATCCGGATCTTACGGCATCGGGGTTTCTCGCCTCGTGGGCGCCATCATAGAGGCGAGCCATGATGACGCCGGTATTATCTGGCCTGATGCGGTTTCACCTTTTGCAGTCGGCTTGATCAATCTCAAGCAGGGCGATAACGAGACCGATAAGGCCTGTGAGGCCCTCTATCGAAATCTCAACGCGAGTGGAATTGAAACGCTTTATCACGATACTGATGAACGTCCCGGTGCCAAATTCACCGTGATGGATCTGATAGGGCTTCCGTGGCAGGTGATTATCGGGCCCCGTGGTTTGAAGGAAGGATCAGCCGAAGTTAAAAGGCGAGCCACGGGTGAGCGCCATAATGTATCTCTGGACAAGGTCGGCTCCTTTCTTGGCGGGACACTTTAATGAATCCGCCAGACACCCGACCCTTCGCGGCCTTCGAATGGATGATTGCGGGACGTTACCTCCGTGCGCGGCGCAAAGAGGGGTTCATTTCCGTCATCGCCGGGTTTTCGTTTCTCGGCATCATGCTCGGCGTGGCTACCCTGATTATCGTAATGGCCGTGATGAACGGCTTTCGTACGGAGCTGTTGAACAAAATACTCGGCTTCACTGGCCATATAAACGTTTATGCCGTGGGTGCCGCGCCCATCGGGAATTATGATGAATTGACGAAGAAATTCGCTGCCGTCCCAGGCGTCGTCAACGCTATGCCCTATGTGGAGGGGCAGGTAATGGTGTCATCCGACCGCCAGGCAACGGGCGCACTTGTGCGTGGTCTGCGCGGAGAAGACCTGAAGAAACTGCCGGCGGTAAACAATGACAAGCTGCGGGGTACGGTCGAAGGCTTTGATGCCTCCAATGGTGTCGCCATTGGTTACCGCATGGCCTGGAAGCATAACATCGCACTCGGTCAGGAAATCACCCTCATCTCGCCAAATGGTCCCGAGACACCCTTCGGCGACGCGCCGCGGATCAGGAATTATCCGATCGTCGCGCTGTTCGAAATCGGCATGTCGGACTACGACGAGAACGTGATCTATATGCCTCTCGCTTCGGCCCAGGAAATGTTCCTGTTGGATGAGGCGGCAACGGGTGTCGAACTGCGCATAGCGCGACCCGATGATGTCAATCTCTATCTCGAGCCGCTGACCGCGGCATCGGGTCCGGGATATGAAATAAACACTTGGATTCGCCGGAACGAAACATTCTTCGCTGCTCTTGCGGTGGAGCGCAACGTGATGTTCCTAATTCTCACCCTCATCATTCTTGTCGCCGCCTTGAATATAATTTCAGGGCTCATCATGCTGGTAAAGGACAAGGGCCACGATATTGGCATTCTTCGCACCATGGGTGCCAGCAAGGGCGCTATCCAGCGGGTCTTCCTGATTACCGGAGCCTCGATTGGCGTCATCGGCACTCTGGCGGGTCTCCTTCTCGGCATAGTGGTGTGCTCCAACATAGAAAGTATTCGCAAATTTATCAGCTGGCTGACCAGCACCGAGGTGTTCTCCCCCGAACTCTATTACCTTTCCCGGCTTCCCGCCGAGATGGATGTTCGCCAGACCATGTTGATTGTCATCATGGCCTTGGCCCTGTCGATACTCGCCACAATTTATCCTTCCTGGCGGGCGGCAAGTCTCGATCCCGTCGAAGCCCTGAGATACGAATAATGGCGGAGGCTCTTGCGCCGGCGCTGCAGTTGAAAAACGTGGCGCGCAGCTACCAGGATGCCCATGGCAGGCTGGACGTGTTCAATAACGTCAATCTCACGATAGCTGCAGGCGAGATCGTCGCGCTGGTGGGACCTTCTGGCGCTGGAAAGTCTTCACTGCTCCATATTGCCGGTCTACTCGAAAGGCCCACCAAGGGCGAAGCTTATATCGCAGGCCGGAACTGTACCGCCCTCGATGACAAAGCCCGCACTCGCGTGAGGCGGATCGGAATCGGTTTTATTTACCAGTTCCACCATCTTCTCCCCGAGTTCGATGCTTTGGAGAACGTTGTCATTCCTCAGCTCATCGCCAGCAGGCCCCACCAGGCCGCGGTGGAGCGGGGCAGGGAACTCCTCGTGCGCCTCGGTCTTGCTGACCGCCTCGATCACCGTCCAGCACAGCTCTCGGGCGGCGAACAGCAACGAGTGGCGATTGCCCGGGCCCTTGCCAATAAGCCCCTGTTGCTCCTTGCCGATGAGCCGACCGGCAACCTTGACCCGAACACGGCCGACAGGGTTCATGGCGAATTTCTTCGCCTCATAGCGGAGGAGGGCGTTGGCGCCCTGATTGCGACCCATAATCTGGAACTGGCCCGCAGTATGACCCGTATCCTGATGCTGGAACACGGAAAACTTGTAGAAACACGTTGAGCACGGGCTCTGGAGCCCGAATCTGCAGTGTGGATTCCCGCGCAAGTGGATTCGCCTGTGCGGCCGCTTCCGGATATCCTTTTTCTCATGAGTGATTCCGCGGCAAAATTCATCCATCTGCGCACCCATTCGGCTTACTCGCTTTCCGAAGGTGCGCTTCCCATCAAGCAGCTTGCCGAACTGGCCAGGGCGCACGGAATGCCCGCGCTTGCCATCACCGATTCGAACAATCTTTTCGGAGCCTTGGAATTTTCGGAAACCCTGGCGGAGAAGGGAATTCAGCCGATCATCGGCTGCAGCCTGAAAATCGACTTTGGCGATGTGCGGCAGGACGCACGCCAGCTGAGCAAACTGCAGTGCGGCGTTCTCGCGCTGCTGGCGAAAGACGCCGAGGGTTATGCCAACCTTATGAAATTGTCGAGCAGGGCCTTCCTCGACACGCCCGATCACGCAGTGCCTCATATTCCATTTAAGCTTTTCGAGAGCTACGCGGGCGGGCTGATTTGCCTCAGCGGTGGTCCCGATGGCCCTCTAAACCAGGCTCTCGTCCAGGGCCAGGATGAGCTCGCTCGCGAGCGCGCGGCAAGGCTGCTGGAGCTTTTCGGCAATCGCCTCTATGTGGAGTTGCAACGGCACAATTTGGAATCGGAGCTTCGCGCCGAACCGGGTCTGACAGAAATTGCCTATGGCCAGGGCATCCCCTTAGTCGCAACCAACGAGCCCTATTTCGCTTCGGCTGAGGATTTTGCTGCCCATGACGCGCTCATCTGCATCGCCGAAGGAGAGGTCATCGCCGCGGATGATCGCCGGCGGCTTACGCCGGAGCATTATTTCAAATCCGCAAGGGACATGGTCCCGCTGTTTGCCGACATACCTGAGGCGATCGAAAATACCATCGAAATCGCCCGCCGCTGCGCGTTTCGCCCTGTTGCCGTCGACCCCATTCTGCCGAGGTTCGCAGCCGAGCGTGACGAGCCCGAGGAATTGCGTGTCCAGGCCCGTGCTGGCCTCCGGGACCGGCTCTCGGTGAACGGACTGGTGGAGGGGCACAGCGAGGAAGAATACCAGGCCCGGCTCGAATTTGAGCTCGATGTCATCATCAGCATGAATTTTCCCGGCTACTTCCTGATCGTGGCCGATTTTATCAAATTTGCAAAATCAATCGGAATTCCAGTGGGTCCGGGTCGCGGCTCCGGGGCCGGATCACTTGTCGCTTACGCGCTGACAATTACCGATCTCGATCCTCTGAGGTTTGATCTGCTCTTCGAACGGTTCCTCAATCCGGAGCGGATTTCGATGCCCGACTTCGACATCGACTTTTGCCAGGACCGCCGCGATGAAGTCATCAGCTATGTGCAACAGAAATACGGCCAGGACCGCGTTGCGCAGATCATAACTTTCGGAAAGCTGCAGGCGCGGGCCGTCTGCCGCGACGTCGGTCGCGTGTTGCAGATGCCCTATGGCCAAGTTGATCGGCTGTGCAAGCTCATTCCCAACAATCCCGCACACCCGGTGACGCTGAAGCAAGCCGTAGACGGCGAGCCGCGTCTGCAGGAAGAGCGCGACAAGGACTCCGCCGTTGGGACGATGCTCGAAATCGGCATGAAGCTCGAGGGTCTGTATCGTCACGCCTCCACCCACGCAGCTGGTGTGGTGATAGGCGACCGGCCACTCGAAGAACTTGTCCCTCTCTATCGCGATCCCCGGTCGAGCCTTGCAGTAACTCAGTTCAATATGAAATGGGTCCAGAAGGCGGGCTTGGTCAAGTTCGACTTTCTCGGGCTGAAAACTCTGACAGTTATCGAAAAGGCCCAAACACTGATCCGAAATCGCGTGCCTGGCTTCGACATTCGGCGCGTGCCCTTCGATGACCCTCGAACTTATGAAATGCTGGGTCATGGCGATACGGTCGGCGTGTTCCAGCTGGAAAGCTCCGGAATGCGCGACGTGCTGCGCAAGATGCACGCCGACCGCATCGAGGATATTATTGCCATCGTTGCGCTGTATCGGCCGGGACCGATGGACAATATACCGCGCTTCGTGGCGGGCAAACGCGGCGATGAAAAGCCCGATTATCTGCATCCGCTAATCGAACCGATCCTTAGGGAAACCTACGGAGTAATCGTTTATCAGGAGCAGGTGATGCAGATCGCCCAGGTCCTTTCCGGTTATTCCCTTGGAGAGGCCGATGTTCTGCGCAATGCCATGGGCAAGAAGATCAAGTCGGAAATGGATCTGCAAAAGCAGCGCTTCGTGTCGGGCGCCATGGCCAAGGGCCTGAGCAGCCACCAGGCGGATTACATCTTCGAGCTGGTCGCCAAATTCGCGGGCTACGGTTTCAACAAGTCGCACGCCGCTTGCTACGCGGTGGTGGCCTATCAGACCGCGTATTTGAAGGCGAACTACCCGACCGAGTTCATTGCAGCCTCCATGACCTTTGATCTTGGCAACACCGACAAGCTGCAGCTGTTTCGCCGCGAGGCGCAGCGGCTCGGAGTGAAGATCGATCCCCCTTCGATCAACGCCTCCGGCGCAGATTTCGCCGTAAAAGATGGCGTGGTTCAATATTCCCTGGCAGCCCTGAAGAACGTTGGCCGCGGCGCCATTGAACACCTCGTCAGTGTGCGCGAACAAGGTGGACCATTTACCAGCCTCGACAACTTCGCCCGCAGGATTGATGCGCGCGTTATCAACAAGCGAGCTCTGGAGCATATTGCCAAAGCCGGAGGTTTTGACTGCATAACACACCATCGTCACCAGGTTTTCTCAGGGATCGAAACCATACTTTCGATAGCGAACCGTGCGATGAACGAAGCTGAAGCAGGTCAGAACGATCTTTTCGGCAGCAATAGCGGCGCCGCGGGCGAGCTGGCACTGCCTGTCGTCGAACCCTGGCTTCCGATCGAAAGATTGAATGCCGAATTTGAAGCTGTGGGCTTCTACTTTTCCGGCCACCCGCTCGATGATTACGTGAAGCCGCTCGCGAAGCTCGGGGTGGAGACCTGGGCTTCTTTTCACGAAAAAGTCCTTACCAAGGGTGCGACCGCCGCCAAATTGGCAGGCAGTGTTACTTACCGGCAAGAGCGCCGCTCGCGAAATGGCAACCGGTTCGCCTTTGTCGGTTTCTCCGATCCGACCGGTCAGTTCGAGACGATCGTTTTCTCCGACACGCTCGCCGCCACCCGCGATCTCCTGGAGCCGGGGAAGGCCATTATCGCTCGCGTCGAGGCTGACGTTGAAAA
>Ga0126307_10003370_pt1 | contig 10913 bp, 10 predicted proteins | sample Plot28_FD_89955 | JGI IMG/M metagenome (GOLD analysis project Ga0126307, IMG submission 89955) | Serpentine soil microbial communities from UC McLaughlin Reserve, CA, USA - Plot28 | ecosystem: Environmental > Terrestrial > Soil > Grasslands | place: USA: UC McLaughlin Reserve, Lake County...
CAGTGCGACGTCGCGCTCGTATTGCACCGCGCGGAGGGCGCCGTCGCCTGCCATCACTGCGGCCACCGCGAGCGCGTGCCCGAACGCTGCGACGCGTGCGGCTCTTCCGCCGTCGCCCGCTACGGCGCCGGCACCGAGCGGCTGGAGGCGGAGCTGAGCGAAGCGCTCGACGTGCCCGTCTTCCGGCTCGACGCCGACACGGCCGGCACGAAGGACGCGGTGCCCGCGCTGCTCGCCCGCTTCGCGGCCGCGCCGGCCGGGCTGCTGGTCGGGACGCAGATGGTGGCCAAGGGGCACGACTTCCCCGACGTGACGCTCGGCGCCGTCGTCGACGCGGACGCCACGCTGCGCTTCCCCGACTTCCGGGCCGAGGAGCGCACGTTCGCGCTGATCGCCCAGCTCGCCGGCCGGGCCGGTCGCGGCCCGCGCGGCGGGCGCGTGCTGGTGCAGACGACCGCGCCCGACGCGCACGCGATCGTCGCGGCGGCGCGGCACGACACGGCGGGCTTCGTCGCCGGCGAGCTGGAACGGCGGCGCGCGCTCGACTACCCGCCGTTCGCCGACCTGATCCGGGTCGTCTGCTCGTCCGACCGCTCCGGCGCCCCGCGCGCCGCGGCGGGCGAGATCGCCGCGGCGGCGGGCGCCGCGGGCGGCGCGACGGTGCTCGGCCCCGCGCCGCTGTTCCGCCTGCGCGGGCGCCACCGCTCCCAGGTCGTGATCAAGGCGCACGACCGCGCGGCGGCGGTCGCCGCGGTGCGGGCGGCGGTCGACCGCGCGGCGAACCGGCGCGAGCACCGCGACGTGGCGTTCTCGGTCGACGTCGACCCGCAGTGAGGCCTAGCGCACGGTGTAGACGCCGGTCGACTCGGCGTGGTAGCCCTTCGCGCCCACCGCCAGTGCCAGCGGGCTGCGCGGATCCTCACCGGCCCGCAGGCGGTCGATCGCGCGGCGGAAGTCGTAGCGCGGCGACCAGCCGAGGTCGCGGCGCGCGCGGGCGTTGACGTAGACGCGCTCGATGCCGGGGAACATCGTCCAACCGCGCTGCGCGTAGACATCCTCGTAGTCGGGAAACAGACGCCGCACCACCGCCGGCGCGTCGGTGCGCAGCGTCGCCAGGTCGTCGGGCGTGAACGGCGTCGTTGCGCTGACGATGTAGCGGCCGAAGCCGATCGCGGGGGCGCGCTCGAGCGCGAGCCGGTGGGCGCTCACGACGTCCTCGAGGTCGACCCTGCGGTAGAGCAGCTCGTTGACCTTGAGGTTCACGTCGTCGTAGGCGGCGCGGACGTCGTCGCGATCGTCGGGCTCGGGGAAGAAGCGTGAGGTCCGCAGGATCAGGCACGGCAGGCCGTGATCGCGGTGGACGAGCTCGCACAGATCCTCAGCCGCCGCCTTCGTCACGCCGTAGACGTTGCGCGGGACGGGCGCCACGTCCTCGGTGATCCACGCCGCGGGAGCGCCGGGCGGCGGCGTCAGCGCACGCCCGAACGCGCTCGTCGTGCTGGTGAACACGAAGCGGCCGACGCCGGCGGCGACCGCCTCCTCGAGCAGGTTGAGCGTTCCCGACACGTTCGTCGCGAGGAAGTCCCGCCGGCCGTGCGAGCCGACGTGGGGCTTGTGCAGCGTGGCGCTGTGGAGTACCGCGTCGACTCCCCGGACGCAGCGGCGCACGCACGCCCGGTCGGCGATCGAGCCGACGACGGTCGTGTACGGCGAGGCGAGCACGTCGAGCCCGACGACGTCGCATCCCTCGGACGCGAGCACGCGGACGAGCGCCTCGCCGAGATGGCCGGAGCTGCCTGTCACGAGGATCCGCATCGCGGGAGGGGCTTAGCAGACTGCGCCGGGGCCGGGCGGTACGCCGGTAGAATCGCCGCCGATGGCAAGCCGCAGCGACGAGCCGACCGAGGTCGCCGAGGAGGATCCCGCCCCGACGCTCGACCCCGAGACGCGCGCCCGCCGCGACGCCGCGCTGCGGCTCGTGCGCAAGCACGGCGACCCGGTGCTGCGCAGCCGCGCGCTCGCCGTCGAGCGGTTCGACGACGCGCTGCGCGACCAGGTCCGGCGCATGGGCCAGCTGATGCACGACGCGCTGGGGATCGGCCTCGCCGCCACGCAGGTCGGCCTGATGAACCGCGTGCTCGTCTACCGCGTCGAGTCCGACGGCGCGATCGCCGCGCTCGTCAACCCGGTGCTCGAGTGGGCCGGGGAGGAGCGCGAGGCGATGGAGGAGGGCTGCCTCAGCCTGCCCGGGGTGCTCGTCGAGGTGGAGCGCTCGGTGCACGCCCGCGTCAGCGCGCAGGACGAGAACGGCGAACGGATCGTGATCGAGGCGTCGGGCCTCGAGGCGCGCGTCATCCAGCACGAGATCGACCACCTCGACGGCGTCCTGATCCTGGACCGCACGTCGCGCGAGCAGCGCAAGGAAGCGATGCGCGCGCTGCGCGAGGCCGCTGCGGCGCCGCTCGGCGCGTCGGCCTGACGCCTCCTTGCGCACCGTCTACCTCGGCACCTCGCCGTTCGCCGCCGCCGTGCTCCGGCGGCTCGCTGCGGGCGAGCATCGCCCGGTGCTCGTGATCACGCGGCCGGACCGCCCGCGCGGGCGCGGCCGCACGCTGCAATCACCCGCCGTCGCCGACGCGGCGCGCGCACTCGGCCTCGAGCTGATCCAGCCGGAGGTCCCGCATGCGCCGGAGGTGCTGGAGCGGATCGCGGCGGCGGAGCCGGAGGCGCTGGCGCTGTGCGCGTACGGCGCGCTCGTGTCCGAGCCGCTGCTCAGCGCGTACGAGATCTTCAACGTGCACCCGTCGCTGCTGCCGCGCTGGCGCGGCGCCGCGCCCGTGGAGCGCGCGATCATGGCCGGTGACGCCGACACCGGCGTCTCGATCATGCGCCTGGCCGCCGGCCTCGACGCGGGCCCGGTGTGCCTGCGCGCATCCGAGCCGATCCGGCCCGACGACGACTACGGCACGCTCGCCGCGCGGCTGCAGGGGCTGGGCGGGGAGCTGCTCGTGCGGGCGCTGGACGCGCGGCCGCCGTGGGTCGAGCAGGACGAGGCCGGTGTGACCTACGCGCACAAGATCGAGGCCGCCGACCGCGCGCTCGACCCGAGCCGCACGCCCGCGGAGGTCGAGCGGACCGTGCGCGCGCTGCGGCCGCACATCGGCGCGCGCGTGCCGCTGCCGGACGGCAGCTTCCTCGGCGTGATCGCCGCCCGCCCCGCCGGCCCGGCGCTCACGCCGGGCGGCGTCCGCAGCGACGGTGACCGGCTGCTCCTCGACTGCCGCGGCGGCGCGCTCGAGCTGACGCAGATCCGACCGCCCGGCGGCAGGCCGATGGCGGCGGCCGACTGGCTGCGCGGACGGCCCGATCCGGCGCTGACGGACTTCCCGCTGCGATAGCCGGGGGCCTGCGCCGGGTTCGTGGCACCAGACCATCCGCGTCATGGGTTGGTGCCACGTGCCGAGGAATCGGGCCGGCCCAGCCCTTACGTGCGCCTTACTGAGCGGCCGGCGCCGCCGGGGTCGCCGGCGTCGCGGGGGTCGCCGCCGCGGCGGCGGGAGCGGCCGGCGTCGCCGGGGCGGCGGCGGGAGCGGCCGGAGTCGCCGGAGTCGCCGGCGCGACCGCCGCGGCCGGCGGAGGCGGTGGTGGCGGCGGAGGCGGAGGCGGAGGCGGAGGGAGAGGGGGAGGCGGAGGGGGAGGCGGCGGCGGCGGCGCGGCTGCCGGCTGCGGGTCGGCGGGCGCGGGAGCCGCCACTGCGGGGGCCGGGGTGTCCGAGGCGGGCGCGGGAGCCGCCACTGCGGGGGCCGGGGCGTCCGAGGCCGGCGCGGGAGCCGCCACCGCGGCGGCCGGGGCATCCGTGGCCGGCGCGGCCGCGGCGGCCGCGGCGGCCGCGTGCGGCTTGTCGTCGACCCGCGTGGGCGTTGCGGGCGCGGCCAGCGCTGGACCCGGCGCGGGGGCCGCAGCGGCCGGCGCGGCGGCGTGCTCGACCGGGCCGTCCTGGGAAGGCTGGTCGGGCTCCGGGTCGCCGCCGGGCTGCATCCCGTCGTCGTCGTCGGCCGCGTCGTCGTCGTCGTGAGTGCGCGCGGGCTGGTCGGCGCCGGGATCGTCGTTGCTCGGCACGGGCCCGTCGTCGTCGCCGCCACCGCCCTGGTCGGACGGCGCGGGTGCGCCGCTCGGGTGCGAGGCGCCCGAGGTGGGATCGGTGCCGGCCGCGATCTCGGCGGCGTTCGAGTAGCCGTCACCGTCGGTGTCGTCGCTGCCGTCGCCCACGCCGTCGCCGTTGGTGTCGCCGGCGCCGGGGTTCGACCCGAGGTCCTGCTCGGCCTTGTTCGAGACGCCGTCGCCGTCGGTGTCGTCGTTGCCGTCGACCACGCCGTCGCCGTTGCTGTCGTTGACGCCCAGGTTGGACCCGAGGTCCTGCTCGGTCTTGTTGCTCAGGCCGTCGTTGTCGCTGTCGGCCTGGCTGTCCGCGACGCCGTCGCCGTTGCTGTCCTGGTTGTCGACCGCGGTGCCGGCCTGCTGCTCGGACTCGTTGGTCAGGCCGTCGCCGTCGGCGTCGTCCTCGCCGTCGGGCACGCCGTCGCCGTTGGAGTCGGGGGTGTAGGGCTTGGTGCCGGCCTTGGCCTCGATGCGGTTGCGCAGGCCGTCGCCGTCGGAGTCGAGCTCGCCATCCGACACGCCGGGGTTGGTGTGGCTCGAGTTGGGAATCGTGTGCGTCTTGAGCTCGTCCTCGTTCGTGATCCCGTCCTGGTCGTCGTCGCCGCGGCGCGAGGTCGCCGGGGACATGCCGTAGGCGAGCCAGCTCTGGTCCTTGATGCCGTCGGTGTCGGTATCCCTGCCGAGCTCGTTGGTCGCGGGGTTCGCGAGCTCGCGGGCGCTCCCCGAAGCCGCGCCGGTATCGCTCCGGCCGCCGCCCGACGGGAACGTGAGGCCGGGCTCCGCCGAGCCGTCCGGCAGCGCGGGCACCGAGCCGCCGAGCGCAGGCGTCGAGCCGCCGCCCAGCGTGGGGGCGAGCACCGAGGTGGCGGGACCGACCGGGCCGGGTGCGAGCACAGGCGGGCCCGACTCCTCGCCGCCACCACCCCGCGGCTCGGTGGGCCGCGGCGCCGCCGGGAGCCGGACGGTCTGCACAGAGCCCTCGCCGATCGACGCCTTGCCGCCGCCGAAGTCGGACACCGGCGCGAGCAGCGCGCCCGCGACGAGGATCGCCGAGATCAGCCCGGCCGATACGGCGCCCGCGAAGCGCAGGTCGCGCGCATGAGAACCTTCCTCTACGGGCCTGGTGCTGCCGGCGCTGTCGCGGTCGGTCATCAGCTCATCCCCTATCCGGCAAGCCCATCGACAAGTTCTAGGCTCGGGTTGAGGGCCGTTGAGCGCATCTGGACGATTGTTCGATGCCGCTGGACGACGATTGCAGCTTCCGTAGCCGACACTAAAGCAGCAGATCGGTCTGAACGCGATGAAACCGGATTCCGGTCGCATGGCATCCCTCGCCCGTGCATGCGCTCTTGCAGTTCTGCGGCGGGTGTTCGAGCAGGGCGCGTGGGCGGATCGCGCGCTGCATGGCGAGGCGCGCCGGCTCCGCCTCGACGCGCGCGAGCGGGCACTCGCGATGCGCCTGGCCTACGGCGCGGTCCAGCGCAAGGCGACGCTCGACCACCTGATCGAGCAGCTTGCCGGCCGCCCGGTCGAGCGGCTCGAGCCGCTCGTGCTCGCGGCGCTGCGCCTCGGCCTCTACCAGCTCGCCTACGTCGATCGCGTGCCGGCGCACGCAGCGGTCGGCGAGTCCGTCGAGCTGGTCAAGCGCGAGTCGCCCGGCGGCGCGAAGCTCGTCAACGCCGTGCTTCGGCGCGGCGCGCGCGAGGCGCCCGACCGGGTCGCCGCGCTCGGGGACGCCACGCCCGCCGAGGCTGCGCTGCGCCACTCGCATCCGGAGTGGATCGCCGAACTGTGGTGGGAGGCGCTGGGTGCCGACCACGCGCGCGCCCTGATGGCGGCCGACAACGAGCCCGCCCAGGCCGTGATCAGCGTCAACACGCTGCGCGCGGACCCGGCGGAGCTGGCGGCGCGCCTCCCCGTCGCGACGCACGCGGTGCCCGGGCTGCCCGAGGCGCTGGTGCTCGAGGGGCCCTTCGACGCGTTCGCCGCGCCCGAGTGGAACGACGGCAGCTTCATGCCGCAGTCCCGCGCGGCCATCGCCGTCGGCCGGCTGCTCGGCGCGCGCCCGGGCGAGCGCGTGCTCGACCTGTGCGCCGCGCCCGGCGCCAAGACGACTCACCTCGCGGCGCTGATGGAGGGCAGCGGGCACGTCGTCGCGGTCGAGCGGCATCCCGGCCGCGCGGAGGCGCTGCGCCGCACGGCGGTGCGCATGGGCGCCGCGGTCGAGGTGCGCGTCGCCGACGCCAAGGCGCCGCAGGAGGCCGGCGCGTACGACCGCGTGCTGGTCGATCCGCCGTGCTCCGATCTCGGGACGCTCGCCTCGCGCCCCGACGCGCGCTGGCGCAAGCAGCCGGGGCTGCCGGAGCGGCTGGCGCGCGAGCAGGCCGCGATCCTGCGCGCAGGCGCGGACGCGCTGCGGCCCGGCGGAACGCTCGTGTACTCGACCTGCACGATCTCGCCCGCCGAGAACGAGGCCGTGGTGACAGCGTTCCTCGCCGAGCGCAGGGACTTCCGCGCGGACGACCTACGCTTCGATGCGCCGCTGTGGAACCATCTGCGCGTGCCCGGCTTCGCGCAGACGCTCCCGCACCGCGACGGGACCGACGGCTTCTTCATCGCTCGCCTGCGCCGCGAGGGCACCGGATGAGCGACGACGACGCCGTCGACCTGGGCGACGTCTGTCCCGCGTGCCACGAGCCCTGGCTGCGGGCGACGAACCTGCCCGGCCGCTACCGCTGCGTGAACTGCCTGCGCCGCTTCGAGCTGGCGTCGGTCTGCCCGAACTGCGGCGAGCACTCGACGATCGTGCGGATGTCGAGCACGGCCCTGTACACCTGCAACCACTGCCGGAGCTCGATGCTCCAGCCGATCTGATGCGCGGCGCGCCGGTGGGCGTCGCGCCCTCGATCCTCGCCGCCGACTTCGCGCGGCTCGGCGACCAGGTCGGCTCCGTGCTCGCCGCCGGCGCGCGCACGATCCACGTGGACATCATGGACGGCCACTTCGTCCCGGCGCTCAGCATGGGCCCGGCGGTCGTAGAGGCGCTCGCCGACCAGATCCACGACGCCGGCGCCTATGTCGACGTGCACCTCATGGTCGAGCGGCCGGAGCGCCACGTCGCGGCGTTCGCGCAGGCCGGCGCGGACGGCATCACGATCCACATCGAGGCCACGCCGCACGCGAACTACGCGCTTGCGGCGGTCCGCGACGCGGGCTGCAACGCCGGCGTCGCGCTGTGTCCCAGCACGCCCGTCCAGGCCGTTTCCGAGCTGCTAGGGGACTTCGAGCTGGTCCTCTGCATGACCGTCAACCCGGGCTGGGGCGGCCAGCGCTTCCTGCCCGGCTCGCTGGCGAAGATCGAGCGGCTGCGGGCGCTCGTCGGCGGCGGGCCGGCGCTCGAGGTCGACGGCGGCATCGACGCCGCGACAGCGGGCCCGTGTGCCGCTGCGGGCGCGACCGTGTTCGTCGCCGGATCGGCCGTCTTCGGCGCTGCCGACCCGGCAGACGCCTACTCCGCTGTGGCGGCCGGCGCACGGACCTGAGTGTGGTCAACCGTATGGGCGCGTGATACGCACCACTCCACAATCGTTCACATCCTCATGGGTCACCGGATATTGATCGTCGACGACCACCCGTCGTTTCGGGCCAGCGCGCGCGTCGTGCTCGAGTCCGAGGGCTTCGAGGTCGTCGGCGAGGCGGTCGACGGCGCGTCCGCGCTGCACGAGTGCTGCCGGCTGCGCCCCGAGGTGGTGCTGCTCGACGTCCAGCTCCCCGACATCGACGGCTTCGACGTCTGCCAGCAGATCACGTCCTACGCCGAGCACCCGACCGTGATCATGACCTCCAGCCGCGACGGATCGGACTTCGGGCCGCTCGTGTCCACGTCGGGCGCCTGCGGCTTCGTGCCCAAGGCCGAGCTCTCGGGGGAGCGCGTGCAGGAGCTCCTCGGGCCGTGACCGGGCTGCGGCGCGCGCTGGCGCTCGTCGCGATCGAGGGCATTGTCGTAGGGCTGGTGGCCCTCGCGATCGTGCTGTCCTCAGACCATGTCGATGCGCGCGGGGCCAACGCCGCGCTCGGCCTGTTCCTGGGCTGGTCGTTCATCGGCGCCGGCCTGTTCGCCTGGTGGCGCCGGCCCGACAACCGCTTCGGCGTCCTGATGACCGCCGTCGGGTTCGCGTACTTCCTCGGGTCGCTCACCGCGGCCGACTCCAGCTGGCTGTTCACGCTCGGAGTGCTGTTCTCGAGCCTCTACGTCGCCGTCTTCGTGCACATGCTGCTCGCGTATCCCGACGGGCGGATCGACTCGCCGGCCTTGCGCAAGGTGCTCGCCGGCGGCTACTCGCTGTCGATCGTCGGGCCGGCGATCGCGCTGCTGTTCGCCAATCGCGACCAACTCAGCTGCGATTGCCCGGACTCGGCGATCCGGCTGGGCACCGACCCGATCGTCTACGACGTGCTCGACCCGCTGACCTCGGCGATCGCCCTGGTGCTGGTCGGCTACATCCTCTACGTGCTGGTCAAGCGCTGGGAGGTCGCGCGGCATCCGCAGCGCCGCGCGATGGCGCCGGTTCTGTGGTCCGGCATCTGCCTGCTCGTCGTCTTCGCCGGCCAGCTCACCACGGAGGCCGTCAACGGGCCCGACGCGCTGCAGAGCGTCACGATGCTGCTCGGGCTGATCTTCTTCGCCTTGACGCCGTACGGCTTCCTGTTCGGCCTGCTGCGCTCGCGCGTCGTCCAGGCCGGAGCGGTGTCCGAGCTGCTGCGCAAGATGGGCGACGCGCCCGACGGCAGCAGCCTGCGCGACCTGCTGTCGCGCGCGCTGGGCGACCGCTCGCTGCAGGTCGTCTACTGGCTCGAGGACTCCCAGCGCTGGGTCGACGCGGCCGGCCGGCCGGCCGCGCTGCCGGAGGACGACGACCCGGCGCGGATGTGGTCGCCGGTCGAGCGCGAGGGCCGGCGCGTCGGCGCGATCATCCACGACCGCATGCTGTGCGACGACCCCGAGCTCGTGCGCTCCGTCGCGGCGGCGACCGGCCTCTCGATCGAGAACGAGCGCCTTCAGGCGCAGCTGCGCGCGCGCGTCGAGGAGCTGCGCCGCTCGCGCGCCCGGATCGTCGAGGCGGGCACCGCCGAACGGCGCCGGCTGGAGCGCAACCTGCACGACGGCGCCCAGCAGCGGCTCGTCGCGCTCTCGCTCACGCTGCGGCTCGCCCAGGGCCGCGTGCACAAGGACCCGCAGGCCGCCGAGCAGCTGCTGGGCAGCGCCCAGGAGGAGCTCGGGCGCGCGCTCGAGGAGCTGCGCGAGCTGGCGCGTGGCATCCACCCCGCCGTGCTGTCCGACCGCGGCCTGAGGGCGGCGCTCGAGGCGCTCGCGGGCCGCTCGCCCGTGCCGGTCGAGCTCGACGGCACGCCGCGCGACCGGCTGCCGCCGTCGGTCGAGGCGGCGGCGTACTTCGTCGTCGCCGAGGCGCTCACGAACGTCGTCAAGTACGCGCAGGCGTCGCAGGCGCGCGTCTGCGTGTCGCGCACGAACGGCCACGCCGTCGTCGAGGTCTACGACGACGGCGTCGGCGGGGCGGATCCCGGCCGCGGATCGGGGCTGCGCGGCCTCGCCGACCGCGTCTCCGCGCTCGACGGCACGCTCGAGTTGCGGTCACCGCATGGCGCCGGCACCCTGCTTCGTGCTGAGATCCCCGTATGAGCGCGCCCATCCGCGTCGTGATCGCCGACGACTCCGTGCTGCTCCGCGAGGGCCTCGTGCGGCTGCTCGAGGACTCGGGCTTCGAGGTCGTGGGCCAGGCCGGCGACGCCGAGGACCTGCTGCGCAAGGTCGGCGCGCACAAGCCCGACGTCGCGGTCGTCGACGTGCGGATGCCGCCGACGCACACCGACGAGGGCCTGCGGGCGGCGCACGCGATCCGCAAGGAGCATCCCGACACGGGCGTGCTCGTGCTGTCGCAGTACGTCGAGGAGGCCTACGCGCTCGAGCTGCTGTCGCAGTCGACCGAGAGCACCGGCTACCTGCTCAAGGACCGCGTCGCCGACGTCGACTCGTTCACCGACGCGGTGCGGCGCGTCGCGGGCGGCGGATCGGCGCTCGATCCCGAGGTCGTCGCGCTGCTGCTCGGCCGCCGCCGGCGCGAGGACCCGCTGCAGTCGATCACGCCGCGCGAGCGCGAGGTGCTCGGGCTGATGGCCGAGGGGCGCTCGAACGCCGCGATCGCCGAGGCGCTGGTCGTGACCGAGCGCGCCGTCGAGAAGCACGTGACGTCGATCTTCTCCAAGCTCGACCTCACGCCGACGGTCGAGGACCACCGCCGCGTGCTCGCGGTGCTCGCGTACCTGCGGGCGGCCTGACGGCAGGTGCGGGTGGCCGTACCGGGGCTAGGCCGGTCTTCTCCCTTTCAAGCCCCGTGACGCGCGACAATGCTCAGCCGATGACCGCGACCGCCGCTGCCCCGATCGTGTCGACAGCCGAGCTGCATCGCCAGTACGGCGAGGGCGAGGCCGCCGTGCACGCCCTGCGGGGCGTCACGATCGCGTTCCCGGCCGGCGAGTTCACCGCGATCATGGGGCCGTCGGGCTCCGGCAAGTCGACGCTGATGCACCTGCTCGCGGGGCTCGACCGCCCGACTTCGGGCTCGGTCGTCGTCGGCGGGCAGGAGCTCGCCAACCTCGACGACAAGAAGCTCACGGCGCTGCGCCGCGACAAGCTCGGCTTCGTCTTCCAGGCGTACAACCTGATCCCGGTGCTC
>Ga0126307_10003371_pt1 | contig 10913 bp, 8 predicted proteins | sample Plot28_FD_89955 | JGI IMG/M metagenome (GOLD analysis project Ga0126307, IMG submission 89955) | Serpentine soil microbial communities from UC McLaughlin Reserve, CA, USA - Plot28 | ecosystem: Environmental > Terrestrial > Soil > Grasslands | place: USA: UC McLaughlin Reserve, Lake County...
GCCGGCACGCGCGTCGACGCGGTCACGGACTTCACGATAACCGGCCGGCTCGCCTCATTCGGGCGCGGCGGCATGATGAAGGACATCTCCAACCGGCTGCTGCGCGACTTCGCCAGCTGCCTGCAGCAGCGGCTCGCCGGCGAGCCGTCGGCCCAGGTGACGGCCGGGGAGCCCGCCGCGAGCGCCGGCGCAAGCGACACGGCGGGCAAGACACCGGCCGAGGTCAGCGGCGAGGCGGCAACGACGCCGGCGTCAGCGACCCCGCCGCCGGCGGCGACGATGCCCACGCAACCGCCGGCGCCATCGCCGCCGGTCAAGGGCTTCTCGCTGCTGCTCTCCGTGCTCTGGGAGCGGATCCGCGGCCTGTTCGGGCGCCGGCGTTGACACGCGCGTGACGACGATCTGCATCGCCGGCGCGACCGGGTGGACCGGACGCGCGCTCGTCGACGGCGTGCTCGACGCCGACGATCTCGAGCTCCGCGGGGCGGTCGCGCGCTCGGCCGCGGGCCAGGACCTCGGCGCGGCGCTCGGGCGCGATCCGCTCGGCGTGCCGGTCCACGGCGCGGTCGCCGACGCGGTCGACGGCGTCGACGTGCTGATCGACTACACGTCGCACACGGCCGTCAAGGCGAACGCGCTCGCCGCGATCGACCGCGGCGTGGCCGTCGTGATCGGCACGTCCGGGCTGACCGCCGCCGACTTCGACGCGATCGACGCGGCCGCCCGCGAGCACGGCGTCGGCGTGATCGCGGCCGGCAACTTCTCGCTCACGGCCGCGATGGCGCAGGCCGCCGCGCTGCTGGCGGCGCGCCACCTGCCGCAGTGGGAGGTGATCGACTACGCGAGCGCCGGCAAGGTCGACGTGCCGAGCGGCACGGCGCGCGAGCTGGCCGAGCGGCTCGCGAGCGTGCGTGCGCCCGCCGCGGCGCAGCCGCCCGGCGCCGTCAGCGGGCCGCCCGAGGCGCGCGGCGCGACCGTCGCCGGCACCCAGGTGCACTCGCTGCGGCTGCCGAGCTTCGTCGTCTCGACCGAGGTCGTCTTCGGGCTCCCCGACGAGCGCCTGTCGATCCGCCACGACGCGGGCGGCTCGCCCGCGCCGTACGTGGCCGGCACGCTGCTCGCCGCGCGCGCCGCGAGCGGGCGGACCGGCCTGACGCGCGGGCTCGACGCGCTCCTGCTCGGCTAGCGGCTGGCGGGGCCGCCCCCGCGCGGCTAGGCTCGCGGTGGGCGCACCGATGACCGAGACAGCCGCGCAAGCCCCGCACGCGCCGACGGTTGCCGATCGGCTCCGGGGCGCGCGCCGGCGCGGGTTCGTCGGCCGCGTTGCCGAGCTCGAGCTGTTCCGTCTGGCGCTCGAGGCGCCCGAGCCGCCGTTCAGCGTGCTGTGGATCTGCGGCCCCGGCGGGGTCGGCAAGACGACGCTGCTGTCCGCGCTCGCCGACACCGCGCGTGCGCTCGAACGCACCACGGCGCAGCTCGACATGCGCGCGATCGAGCCGTCGCCGCCGGCGTTCGCGGCCGAGCTCGCTCGCCTCGACTCGCCCGCCGAGCGCGATCGCCCGGTGCTGCTGCTCGACACGTTCGAGGCGGCCAGCGGGCTCGAGGACTGGCTGCGCGAGGAGTTCGTCCCCGGCTTGCCGGCCGGCGCGCTCGTGGTCGTCGCCGGCCGCGAGCGTCCCGCGGCGGGCTGGCGGCGCGACCCCGCCTGGCGCGAGCTGCTGCGCGTCGTCGCCCTGCGCAACCTCGACCCGGACGACGCCCGGGCGCTGCTGCGCCGCGCGGGGGTCGGGGACGACCTGCACGGGTGGGTGCTCGGGCTCACCCATGGGCATCCGCTCGCGCTCTCGCTGCTGCTCGACGTGCTCGCCCAGCGCAGCCCGGGCGACGCGCCACTCGAGCTGGCGGCGGTGCCGGACGTGGTCGGGCAGCTGGTCGCCTGCTTCGTCGCCGGCGTGCCGAGCCGGCGGCACCGGCTCGCGCTCGAGCTGGCGGCGCATGCCCGCTTGACGACGGCCGGCGTCGTGCGCGCCACGTTCGGAGACCCCGACGGCGACGAGCTGTTCGCCTGGCTGCGCGGCCTGTCGTTCATGGAGTGCGGCCAGGACGGGCTGTTCCCGCACGACCTTGCGCGCGACGTGATCGACGCGGACCTGCGCTGGCGCGACCCGGACGCCTACGTACGCGTGCACCGGCAGGTGCGCGCCGACGTCGTCGAGCGGCTGCTGGTCACGGAGGGGCGCAAGCACCAGCGCGCGCTCGCCGACCTGATGTTCCTGCATCGGAGCAACCCGGCCGCCCTCGCGTTCTGGGACTGGAACAGCCTGGGCGAGATCTACGCCGACGCCCTGCGCCCCGACGATCGCGAGCCGATCCTGAAGATGGTCGAGCGGCACGAGGGGCACGAATCGGCGGCGATCGCGGCGCGCTGGCTCGAGCGCCAGCCGCAGGCGTTCGCGCCGTTCCGGGGCGGTGGCGCGGAGCCGGTCGGGTTCGTCGCGCAGTTCGCTCTGCACGCCGCCACGGCGGAGGACCTCGCGCACGATCCCGGCGCCCGTGCGCTGTGGGAGCACGCCCAGCGCCACTCGCCACCGCGCCCCGACGACGAGGTGCTGGTCGCGCGCTTCGCGATGGACCGCGATGCGTACCAGGCGCCGTCGCAATCGTTCAACGTGGTGACGATGCGGTCGACGCAGGAGTGGCTCAAGCGGCCGCGCCTGTCCTGGTATTACATTGTCTTCGCCGACCCGACGCGCTAGCGCCGCTGATGGCCTACATCGACTTCCAGCGCGTCCCCGAGGCGGACTTCGAGGTGGGGGGCCGCGGCTACGGCGCGTTCGCGCACGACTGGCGCCGGGACGGCGCCGTCGAGTGGCTCGAGCGGATGGCCGGTCGCGAGCTCGGCGGCACCGTGCCGGCGCCCGGCGTGCCGCACGAGCCGCCGGAGGCGCTCGCGCTGTCGCAGCCGGAGTTCGCGGCCGCCGTGCGGCGCGCGCTGCGCGCGCTGCACAACCCGAGCGAGCTGGCCGCGAACCCGCTCGTCCGCGCGCGCCTGGTGCGGGATCACGCCGGCGGCGGCGCCGCGCCGGACGCGCTGCGCGAGCTGATCGAGCACGCGATCGAGGAGCTGCGCGCCGATCCGCGCGACGCCAAGCTCGTGCGTGCGCTCGAGCGGACCTACGTGCGACCGGCGCCGACGCAGGAGGCGGCGGCCGACCTGCTCGGGCTGCCGTTCAGCACCTATCGCGGCCATCTGACGCGCGGCGTCGAGCGGGTCGTCGACCGGCTCTGGCAGCGCGAGCTGTACGGGAGCTGAGCAGGAACTCGGCAGAAGCTCGCCTGGCAACTCGTCAGCCGTTCGCCGGAGGCTGGCGCGCGACCCCACGACCAGGAGGTTGCGCAGATGCGACGGATCGGCGAACACGCGGTGGTGATCGGCGGCAGCATGGCCGGGCTGCTCGCCGCGCGCGCGTTGACGGACGCGTACGAGCGCGTGACCGTGCTCGACCGCGACACGCTTCCCGGCGGCTTCGAGGGCCGCCGCGCGGTGCCGCAGGGCCGCCACGCCCACGGTCTCCTGCCGCGCGGCAAGGAGTGCCTCGACGCGCTGCTGCCGGGCTTCACCGCCGAGCTGGTGGCGGACGGCGCGCCGAGGTGCGAAGCGCTCGTGGAGACGCGGTTCGTGCTCGGCGGCCATGAGCTCGCGCGCGCGGCGACGGGCGCCAGCTCGATCCTCGCCAGCCGGCCGTTCATCGAGGGGCACGTGCGCCGGCGCGTGCGCGCGCTGCCCGACGTCGACGTGATCGACCGCTGCGACGTGCTCGCGCTGACCGCGAGCGCGGACCGCGGGCGGGTCACCGGGGTGCGGCTCCTGCGGCGCGCCGACGGCAGCGCCGAGGAGACGCTCGCCGCGGACCTGGCGGTCGCGGCGGGCGGGCGGGGCGCACGCGTGCCCGCCTGGCTCGAGGCGCTCGGCTATGCCCGGCCGCGCGAGGAGCGGCTGGCGATCGACGTCACCTACGCGAGCCGGCACCTCCGCATACCGCCCGACGCGCTCGGCGACGACAAGCTGGTGTTGGTCGGGGCGCGCCCCGGGCATCCCCGCGCGCTCTTCCTGTTCGCCCAAGAGGCCGATCGCTGGATCCTGTCGCTCGGCGGGTTCGGGCCCGCGCACCGCCCGCCGCGTGATCCGGAGGGCTTCGCCGCGTTCGCCGCGACGGTCGCGCCGCTCGACGTGCTGGACGCGATCGAGGCGGCCGCGCCGCTCGACGACGTCGTGACGCACGGCTTCCCCGCCAGCATGCGGCGCCGCTACGAGCGGCTGCGCCGGTTCCCGGCCGGGCTGCTCGTCTGCGGCGACGCGATCTGCTCGTTCAACCCGACCTACGGGCAGGGCATGAGCGTCGCCGCCGCCGAGGCGATCGCGCTGCGCGAGTGCCTGGAGCGCGGCGAGCGCGGGCTCGCGCGGCGGTTCTTCCGTGCCGCCGCCCGCGCCGTCGACCACGCGTGGCAGCTGTCGGTCGGCTCGGACCTCGCGCTGCCGGAGGTGCAGGGCCGCCGGCCGGCGCGCGTACGCGCGGTCAACGCGTACCTTGGCCGCCTGCGGGCGACGGCCGAGCACGACCGGGCGGTCGCCGGCGCGCTGATCGCCGTGGTCGGCATGCGCGAGCCGCCCGGGCACGTCCTCCGCCCGGCGACCGTCGCGCGGGTGCTGCACGGTCCCCGGCCGCCCGCCTGGAACGAGCGCGCCGCCGGAGTGCGACGCTCCGAGCTGCGGATCGGCGACGTCAGCACGCCGCTGCGCGAGGCGGGCCCTGCGGACGCGCGGGAGGCGGTCGTGTTCCTGCATGGCAATCCGGGGTCGAGCGCGGACTGGGAGCAGCTGCTCGCGTCCGTCGGGGAGCACCGGCGCGCGGTCGCGTGGGACGCGCCGGGGTTCGGCGGCGCCGCAGCGGCGGGCTTCCCGCAGACCGTTCCGGCGCACGCCGCGTTCGTCGGCCGGGCGCTGGACGCGCTCGCAATCGAGCGGGCGCACATCGTCGCGCACGACTTCGGCGGGCCGTGGGGGCTGCAATGGGCGGCGAGCGAGCCCGACCGCTTCGCGTCCGCGGTGCTGCTCTGCACCGGCGCGCTGCCGCGCTATCGCTGGCACGCGCTCGCGCGGCTGTGGCGCACGCCGGTCGCGGGCGAGCTGTTCATGGCGACGACGACGCGGGCCGGTTTCCGGCTGCTGCTGCGCCGCGGCAACCGCCGCCCGCTGCCGCGGGCGTTCCTCGATCGCCTGTACGACGACTTCGACCGCGGCACGCGCGCCGCCGTGCTGCGGCTCTATCGCTCGGTCGCCGACGTCGGGGCCGCCGGCGACCAGCTCGCACGCGAGCTGCGGCCGCTCGACCGGCCGGCGCTCGTGCTGTGGGGCCGCCATGATCCGTACCTGCGAGTGGAGCACGCCGAGCGCCAGCGCGAGGCGTTCCCGCACGCCGAGGTGCGCGTGCTCGAACGCAGCGGCCACTGGCCGTTCGCCGACGACCCCGCCGCGGTCGCGATCGCGCTCAGGGCGTTCCTCGCCCGGCACGCGGACGGCGCCGCACCGGCGCTGCGCGAGGTGGCGTGACGGCGGAACGCGGGCGGGCGGCCAACCGGGCCGCCCGCTCGCTTGCGTCTCAGCCGGCGGGCGCCGGCGCGGGCGCCGCGCCCTCCAGGCCACCTGCCGGCAGCACGCGGTCGAGCCACCGCGGCAGCCACCAGTTGCGGTCGCCGAGCAGCTGCATCACGGCCGGCACGAGCACCATCCGCACGACCGTCGCATCGACGAGGATCGCGGTCGCCAGCCCGATGCCGATCAGCTTGAGGAACACTTCGGGGCTGAGCGCAAACGCGCCGAAGACGGCGACCATTATCAGCGCCGCGGCGGTGATCACGCGGGCCGTGCGCGCAAGGCCCTCGGTCACGGCGCCCGCGGTGTCGCGACCGGCGAGGTACTCCTCGCGCACGCGCGAGAGCAGGAACACCTCGTAGTCCATCGACAGCCCGAACAGGACGGCGAACATGATCACCGGGATGAACGGCGGCACCGGCGTGGCCGTGTCGATGCCGACGAGCTGCCCGGCCCAGCCGCCCTCGGCCAGGTAGGCGACGACGCCGTAGGCGGCGCCGATCGAGAGCAGGTTCATCACGCCCGCCTTCAGCGCCACGACGACGGAGCGGAAGCTGACGAGCAGGAGCAGGAACGCGAGCCCGACGACGCCGCCGATGAACAGCGGCAGCCGGTCGGTCGTCGTCCGGCTCTGGTCCATGAACGCGGCCGTCGCGCCGCCGACGCGGACCGGCACGCCGCTGGCCGGCACGACCTCGTCGCGCAGCCGCGTGATCAGATCCTCGGTCGCCTGGTCCTGCGGCGAGCTGCTCGGGATCACGCTCACCACGGACGCGTCGCGCCGCGGGCTCGTGGCCGGCCTGCCGACGGTCGCGATCCCCGGCTCGCCCGCGAGGCGTGCGGCGAGCGCGGCGACCGCGTCGCGATCGGCCTGGCTCGCCGTCGGCGCGACCAGCAGCAGCGGACCGTTCGCGCCGGGGCCGAACCCTCGCGCGACGAGGTCGTACGCCGCGCGCGTGGTCGTGCCCTGCGGGTCGTTGCCCTGGTCGGGGAAGCCGAGCCGCAGCCCGGCGAACGGCGACGCGAGCACGAGCAGCACGGCGGCGCCGGCGATCGCCGCGACCCACGGGCGGCGCTGGACGGCACGGCTCCAGCGCGCCGCGGGCGTAGCGTCCGGGTCCGCGGCCGCGCGGCCGGTGCCCGGGATCCGCAGGCGGTCGATCCGCGGGCCCGCGATCGCCAGCAGCGCGGGCACCAGCGTGACCGAGGCGGCCATCACGACGAGCACCGCGACAATCGACGCCAGCGCTGCGCCGTAGAGGTAGGGGAGCCCCATCAGGAACAGTCCGAGCAGCGAGATCACGACCGTGCTGCCCGCGATCAGCACCGAGCGCCCGGCAGTCGCGAGCGCCCGCGCGACGGCCTCGCGCGGGCTCAGCCCGGTCGCGAGCGCCGCGCGGAAGCGCGTCACGATCAGCAGCGCGTAGTCGATCCCGACGCCGATCCCGAGCATCGACGCGAGCGCCGGCGCCCAGTCGGGCACGTCCATCAGCGCGGCGAGCAGCCCGACGATCGAGGAGGAGACGCCGAGGCCGAACAGCGCGGTTGCCAGCGGCAGTCCGGCCGCCACGAGCGATCCGAACGTGAGCAGCAGCACGAGCGCCGCGATCAGCAGGCCGACCAGCTCGGACGAGATGTCGCTCTGCTCCGCGTTGGCGACGACCTGGCCGCCGAGCTCGACGCGCAGCCCGTCGCCGCTCGCCCGCTCCGCGAGCCCGATCAGCGCCTCGCCGGTGCTGTCGGGCACGGCGCCCGGCAGCTCGCTGAGCGCCAGCCGCAGCACGCCGATCGTCCCGTCGCGGGAGATCTGGGCGTCGCTCGTGCCGGGGCTGCGGCCGATGCCGTCGAGCCGGCCGGCGCGCGCGGCCAGCTGGTCGATCCGCTCGCGCACCGACCGCGCGCCGGCGCCGTCCTGCGCCTGCCAGACGATGTCGACGGTGTCCGGGCTGCGCTGCGGAAAGCGCTGCTCGAGCAGGTCGCCGGCCGCGCGCGACTCTGAGCCGGGCGTCGAGTAGTCGGCCGACCAGTCGCCCGCCAGCCCGGCGCCCGCGAACGCGGCGACCAGCCCGACGAGCCAGATCGCCACGACCGCGCGGCGGCGGCGGAACGTCAAGTCGGCGAGCCGCGCGAGGCGGCCCGGGGGAGGGGGAGACATTGGGGGAGACCTCCGGGGAGAAGAGGTGACCGCACCAGATGGCGGCCGGAACGATTGACGCAGCAACCGTAGCGAGAGTAGGATTGTCTTGTCAAGCGTTTCCTGGACAAGTTCTCGATGGCTCGCGTCCTCACCCGTCCCTACACTCGATCGCGCCGTGGGTGAGCACGTCGACGATCCGCGCTTCGCCGCGTTCTACGGGCTGCTCGTCGTCGAGTGGCGCATCTCCGAGCGGCTCGACGCCGAGCTGCAGGCGATTGCGGGGCTGTCGCTCAACCGGCTCGAGCTGCTGATGCAGCTGCACTTCAAGGACGGTCGCCGGCGCATGTCCGACCTGGCCGACGCGCTGCTGTTGTCGCGCGGCGGCGCGACCCGCCTGGTCGCGCGGGCGGAGGAGGACGGCCTCGTCCGGCGCGAGATCCCGGCCGACGACCGCCGCGCGACCTATGCGGTGCTCACGCGCGAAGGCCAGGCCGCCGCCGAGCGCGGCTATCCGGCCTACCTGGAGATCGTCCAGCGCCTCTTCCACGACTTCGTCCCGGACGACGAGGTCGAGGTGCTCGTACGCGTCTGGAATCGCGTGCTCGAGGGCAACGGGCTCGCCTGCGCCCCGGTCTCCCACGCCGCCGAGGCGCTCGCGGCGCGCAAGTAGCGGCGCGTTGCGAGTTGACGTCGTCATCGGACGTCAACTCGCAACGAGCGCTTGCAGGATCGCACCGGCGACGTAGCTGCGGCGCCGAGTCACCTGCTCCCACGTGAACCGGAGCGTGCGGTAGGCCGCCAGCGTAAGTGCGACGTCACGTGCGCGGTCGTCGTTGAGCGCCGAGGGGGATCGGTGCCACGTGTAGGAATCGGCCTCGACCACGAGCCCGCGCGTGCGGCCAGTAGAAGTCGCGCACCTTTCCCTCGATGACGCGGTTGACATGGGGTCGCGGCAGGCCATGGGCGTCGCAGAGCTCCAGGGCCAACTCCTCCAGCCGGCTGCGGGTGTCGATGCTTCCGACCACGTAGCGGGACAACTGCGCCTGGAGGGCAGGGGTTCCGGGGCGCCCGGGGTAGCGCGCGAGGAGGCGTTCGAGATCTGCGAAGTCGAGCAGGCGCAGCAGCTCCGCCCGGTCGAGCGCCGCCTCGAGCCTGCGCCCGCGGAGCTCGCTCGCCGCGAGGTCGAGCAGCGTTCGCGCCGGCGTCGTGATCGGGAGTCCGCTGAGCTGAGTGATCTCGTCGGCCGGCAGCACACGTCTCCAGTGGAGGCGGATTCCGGGGCGCTTCGCGCGCCCCGTCGGGCCGACGGTGACGTGGATCGTTCCCGCGGCCGACGCGCGGATGTCCCAGGCGGCCGCCGCGCTCGCGTGGCTCAGCACCGCGCCCGCCCCGCAGGCGAGCACCGCCGCCCATCGTCGTCCGTCCGCGCCGACGACTCGATGCCCGACGGAGTAGACGCCGCGATGGAACGGATGCAGCCGCCCGGTGCGGACCCGGTGGTCGACGGCCGACGCACCGAGTCCCAGCCGCAGCAGGTTCGAGCGCGAAACGACGCCTCCCTGCCGGTCTGCAATCGCGGCGATCGCGGCGTCGGTTGCGAGTTCGCGTCGCATATCGACGCGTAGTCGCAACCGGCCCGATTCTCGCCCCCTTCAGAGCAGCAGCGCCTGCACGCGCGCGCCGGCCGGCAGCTCGCCGGCCGCGTGCGGGATCGCCACGAAGCCGTCGCTCGCCGCCAGCGCGCCGGTCAGATGGGAGCCCTGGCCCTCGGTCGGCGTCGCCTCGAGCACGCCGTCCTCGCCGTGGACCAGGCGGGCGGTGAGCAGCGTCGTGCGCCCGTCGGCCGGGCGCGCCGGCACCGTCAGCCGGGCCGGGACGTAGGGCGGCGCGGCGGCCGCCTCGCCCTGCAGGCGGCGCAGGGCGGGACCGACGAACAGCAGGAAGCAGGCGACGGTGGAGAGCGGATTGCCCGGGAGGCCGAAGACGAGCGTCGCGTCGACGCGGCCGAACCAGAGCGGCTTGCCCGGCTTCAGCCGCACGCGCCAGAAGACCTCCCGCACGCCGCACGCCTCGAGCGCCGGCTTGACGTGATCGTGCGGGCCGACCGAGACGCCGCCGGAGACGGCGAGCACGTCGCCGTCGAGCGCGGCCGCGACCGCCGCGCGCGTCGTGGCAGCGTCGTCCGGCACGACCGGGTGCATCACGACCTCGGCGCCCGCCCGCTCGGCCAGCAGCCGGATCGTGAGTCGGTTGGACTCGTGGATCCGGCCGGGCTCGGGCGGGGCGCCGAGCTCGAGCAGCTCGGTGCCGGTGGCGAGGATGTGCACGACCGGGCGCCGATGGACCAAAACCGACCCGACGCCCGCCGAGGCCAGCGCGGTCACGTGCTGCACTCCGAGCGAGGAGCCCGCCGCCGCCAGCACCGCACCGCGCGCGACGTCCTCGCCGCGATAGCGGACCGACGTGCCAACCGCCACGGGCCCCACGGGCGTCACACGCGAGCCATCGACTTTCGCGTCCTCGATGCGCAGCACGGCGTCGGCGCCCTCCGGCAGGGCCGCGCCCGTCGTGATCCCGATAGCGGAACCCGGCGACAACGCCGAGGAAGCCACGTCTCCTGCCGCAAGCTCACCGGCCATGACCAACCCACGCGGCGGCGACGTGTCCGCGGCGCGAACGGCGAACCCGTCCATCGCGGAGCGGTCGAACGGCGGCAGGTCGACGGCGCTCAGCGCGTCCTGCGCCGCGACCCGCCCGAGCGCAGCGTCCAGCGGCACGATCTCGGCCGGCAGCGGCGCGGCGAGCGCCGCCACCCGCTCCCACGCCTCGGCGACCTCGAGCAGCGTCACCCGCCGATGCGCGACATCGAGCGCGCCGGCTGGATGAAGCCGGGCTCGCCCACGTGGTGCTTGAGCTCCTTGCGCCAGACGGCGTCGCGGACGATCTCCTCGAGCTCGTCGTCGCTCGCGCCGGCGCGCAGCGGCGCGCGCAGGTCGGTCTCGTTCATCGAGAACAGGCACGTGCGCAGCATCCCCTCGGCCGTCAGCCGGATGCGGTTGCAGTCGCCGCAGAACGGCTGCGTGACGGGCGAGATGAAGCCGATCTCGCCGCGCCCGTCGGCGA
>Ga0126307_10003372_pt1 | contig 10912 bp, 6 predicted proteins | sample Plot28_FD_89955 | JGI IMG/M metagenome (GOLD analysis project Ga0126307, IMG submission 89955) | Serpentine soil microbial communities from UC McLaughlin Reserve, CA, USA - Plot28 | ecosystem: Environmental > Terrestrial > Soil > Grasslands | place: USA: UC McLaughlin Reserve, Lake County...
CGGGCCAGAGCGGTGACGAGACTTCTGACGAGCTTCGGCCCGGCGTTCAAAGGACCCGGCGGGTGCTCGCTCGCGCCAGCGGGCGCGATGTATGCCACCTGCGGCAGGTCGCCGCGCTCGAGGTCCTCGTAGTACTGCTCCATGTCCACGATCTGACCGAACAGGCGCGGGTCCTCGACGTAGCGCGAGTAGCCGAGCAGCGGCACTCGCACCGCCTGAACGCCGCGGTCGGCCGGTTCGTAGTCCTCCACGTAGAACTTCCACGAGATGCCGCGCTCCTCCAGCCGGTCGAAGATTGTGGTCAGGTCGCCGAGGTCCCCGTTCCCCTGGGCCGGGCCCGGCGTTCCAGTCACCCAGAAGAGGTGGTTCGCCACGCTGCCGTCGGCTGCCGCCGAGAAGAAGCGGTCGAATAGGACGTACTCGTCGGCGACGTTCCAGTAGAAGGGGAGAATGCGCTCGTCGTAGTAGCCCATGACCGAGCGCTCGACCTTCTGCCGGTCGATCGAGGCGGCCCGGACGAAGCCGTCCATGCGCCCGCCCGCGTACTGGATGCGGTGGATGCGGCGGTCGTGGGCGAGCTCCGGTGCCTCGCGACCGCTGAGGCGGAAGGGCTGGACGCAGGCACGCTCCGCCCGGGTCGCGCGGGCCCCACCGTCGACTGGCATGCAGGTCCCCTTCGGGATGCCGTCGGCTCCTGGATAGGCGCCGAAGTAGTTGTCGAACGAGTGGTTCTCCTGCATGAGCACGACGAAGTGCTCGATCGGGGTGCGCGCCTCGACGTCGGCCGTGGACTGCGCCCCGCCGGACGCGGCCGGCGTGACCGCGCAGAACGCCGCGAGCGCCACGACGAGGGCCGCGCCACGCCTCACGGGCGTACCTCGTAGACGACGATCGCCGGCCTCTCTGCACTCTTCCCGTCATCGGTCGTGGCCGGCAGCGGTTCGGTGTGGACGACCCGCGCGTTGTACCGGTCCGCATATCGGAGCAGCTGCCGTGAGAAGTGCGCCGAGCGGTCCGCCGAGAACGCGTCCCAAACCACATACTGGAGCTCGTTGTCCCGTAGCGCCCGGTCGGGGTTCGGCAACGGCTCGTAGGACGGGTTGCGATTCAGGGGGTTCGGACTCACGGACAGCCCGTAGGCCTTGCGGTGACCGTAGTACTGGACGAGGTTCGCCATCGACGGGCCGATCGTCATGAAGGCTGCCCCGGTCGGGACGTTCGCGTCAATCCACTCTCCGGCCTCGCGTCCCGCCGGCAAACCGCCCGACCCGGCCAGGAACTCGTCAGGCGTGGTATCGGCGACCTGTGACAGCGTGGGGATCAGGAGGCTGACCGCGACGATCGCTGCGGCAAGCAGCCCGAGGCCTCGCTCCGCGGAGGCGTAGCGGCTGAGCGCCCTGCCGCCCAGCAGAGCCAGCGGCACGGCGATCGGCAGCAAGTACTGGTAGCCCTTTACCGGCCAGAGCTCAAAGAAGACGACCGGGACCGCTATCCAGCAGCCGAGAAGCGTCTCCCTCCAGGAGGCCTCGCGTCGGAACAGCCAGAGGCTCGCCACGACAACGACGAGCAGCAGCGGGCCGATCGCCTCGGTCACCGTCGCGGGGTAGAAGAGCCAGTCGTGGTTCGGGCGCCGGAAGAGCTGCCACATGAGGTAGTTCTCGCCGGTCTCCGTGCGGCCGGCCAGCATCAGGCTGAGGGGGAATGGCGCGACAACAAGAGCCATCACCGCTGCCGAGACGGCGAGATCGCGGACGCGCACACGTACCTCGGGGGTCAACGCGAAGAACGCGAAGATCGCGCCGAGGAGCAGGACGCTGGTCTCCTTCGACAGCAAGGTGAGACCCATGGCGCCGCCGGCCGCGTATAGCCAAGCGCTGCGCCCGCTGAGCACGAAGCGGACGAGGAGCAGCAGCGTCAGCGTGGCGAAGAGCGTCATCGGCCCGTCGAGCAGGACCTGACGCGTGACCACGACGTGATAAGGCATCAGCGCGATCACCAGGGCGGCCAGCAGGCCGGCGCCGCGGCCGTAGAGGAGCCTGGCGAGCTCGTAGACGAGGTAGACAGTGGCCACTCCCATGACGGCGACCGTGAGCCGCTGGAAGCCGTCGCCGAGGTCCAGCCGGAACCCGATCGACAGCAGCGACTGGAAGAGCAGCGGATGAGCCCGGAAGATCGGGAACAGCTCCTCGAGCTCCGAGTGATCAGCGATCGAGGCGGCCTGCCCGGAGTAGACGGCCTCGTCGCTGTTGAAGCCGACGCTCCCGAGCTGCCAGACGCGCACCGCCAGCGCGAGCGCGAGGATCGGGGCGAGCGCCCACGCCGGTAGCCCGTCGAGTTGAGGGGTCGGGGCTAGTCGCTCGAGGCGGCTCGGCCGCTGGACGCGCGGGAGCTCGCTCGCGGGCGCGGGCTTGTCAAGGACCGAGGGGCGACCCACCGCTTGCCCGGCCGTTCATCCGCGCCAGGACCGGCGAGGCGAGGGAGGGCCTGCCGTTGGGCGACGCCGATCGCGTCCAGCTCCCCACGACGCTCGGCACCCGGCGCCACCAGTCCATCGTCTCGCTTCGGAGCAGCGTCGCAGGCAGTCCATCGAGCGCGCAGGCCACGATGCTGCGCTCGACGCCACCAAGATCACTTCCGTTGCGGCTTCGCAGAAAGCCTTCGATCTCCTCGTACGGCGGGAAGCCGTAGGCGTCCTCGCAGTTGCGCATAAGGACCTCCAGTGCCTCCGGCCCGGACAGCGCCGTCTCGCCGAGACCGCCCCGCTGGATCACGATCAGCCCCTTGAGCCGCGCCTCCGGGGCGACCTCGACGTCGGGAACCAGACGCTCGACGTGATACTTCGGCGGCGGCACGAGCATCTGGATGAGAGCGTTGATCGTCGCGGCCGGAAGATGGGTGCGCGCGAGGAACAGCGCCAGCCGCCGCCCCGAGCGGGAGTGGAGGCGGCTCTGGACGATAAGGCCTACGCGCTCGCGCCGTGTGAGGAGAGGCGTCTTGACGGCCTTCAACGTGTGCCGGCTGATCGTGAGCGGCTTCGGATACGTGAGCACACGTCCGTCGGCGCTGATCAGCGTGAGGTCGTCCGAGAGGAACGAGTAGCGCGTCGCGTCGAGCACACGCAGCGCCGTGGTTGTCTTCCCGGTGTCCGTCCTGGCGGTCACGAGAAAGGCGTCCTCGCCGTCTGCCAGACAGGCGGCGTGCACGAGCGCATAGCCCCGCTCCGCGAAGGTCCAACGCAGGACCGGTTCGACGACGTTCGTGTAGAGCACGTGCGGCGACCACCGGAGCAGGGACGATGCCCTTGCGTCCACGCCGCCGCCGACTCGGATCGTGACACCGAAGCCGAGCCGTTCGCGGTAGCAGATGGCCGGCGCAGATCCGTTGTGAGTGCTTGGAGATGCCCCGTTAAGCGACGCTTGGGCGCGCTTCGCCGACGCCTTGCCGAGCCGCACCCGGATGTCGGGCGACCCGATCAGCTCCCCGATCCGGAAGCGCTCGAGCTCGGGCAGCCGGGCGTCCGACATCACTGTGACGATCCCGTGGATGTCGTAGGCATACGGGCGACGCCGAACCTTCGGCGGACGCGCCTTCGCCCATATCCAGTTGTCCGCCAGCCCGAAGCGAAGCACCGTGAGGCCCACCAGGGAGATCACGTTCGAGACGGCGTAGTGGATGCCGAGCCCGGACGTCAGCAGTATCAGCAGTGGTCCCCTGATCGCGAGGGCGGCGTTGTTCATCGCGAAGAACAGCGCCATCCGGCTCGACTTACGGCGCTTGTGCTCGCGATCCGCGAACACCCAGCGCTCCGTGAGCAGGAAGTTCCAGAGTGTCGACCCCTGCGTCGCGATCACCGCGGAGACCACGTAGAACAGTCCGATGACGTCGGTAAGGGTCGCGAGCAGAGCCGTGTTGACCACAAGTCCCGATACGCCGACCGCCCCGAAGCGGGCAAAGCGCAACCGCGCGAGCAGCGAGAGGTATCGGAGGCCCTCGCGCATGGTCGCCTTGCTCTTGCCGGCCTGCCGTTCGCCGAAGGTGAACGACACCTCCGCCGTCCGGAGCCCCGGGTTGCGCACGAGGATCTCCAGCAGGATCTTGAACCCGCGCGGGCGCAGGTTGTCGAGGGCGATCGCGTCACGGCGGACGAGGAAGAAGCCGCTCATCGGGTCCGTCACGTCGCGCAGGCGACGCGGGAACAGCAGCCGAGCGCTCGTAGTCGTGGATCGCGACGCCATCGCGCGAGCCCAGCCGAAGCTCCCGGCGTCACCGTGCTCGCAGTAGCGACTCGCCAGCACTAGGTCGAGCTCGCCCGACTCGGCCCGCTCGAGCAGCTCCGCAATCAGCTCAGGCGGGTGTTGCAGGTCCGCGTCCATCACGCAAGCCCACGGGGCCCGCGCGGCTCGCAGCCCCTGGACCACCGCCCCGCCGAGACCGCTGAAGCGTCGATCGCGAACCTGGCGCACGAGCTGGACGTCGCGCTCGCTGCGCTCGGCCATCTCCTCGATCGCCTCAGCGGTGCCGTCCGTGCTGGCGTCAACGAAGACGATCTCTATCGCGACGGTCGGCAGCACCGCCTCGAGGCGCTCGAGCAGACGGGCGACGTTGTCACGCTCGTTTTTCGTAGGCACGACGACGGACAGCAGCGGCAGCTCGCCCGGCAGCTGGGCAGTGGCAACTCGAGATCCGCTCGTCTCGGTAGGGGCCGTGCTTGTGTAAGGGTTCGCGGCCAAGGCGTTAGCCGGCTCCGTACGCCGCGCGGTCGAAGCGCATCGTCCGGCAGATCTCGCCGGCGGCGAGCGGGAGAAGGGCCCGTATCGACACGGCTGCGCGCGCCATCAGCGGCTCCTCGCAGCGCGGGCCTCCGCGCCACCCGCCGGCGCTCGCACGATGTCCGCCACCAGATGGTCACGGTCCGGCGCTCCGGTGCGGGACCGCGCTGCCAGCCCGACCGGCGCGGCAGCGACTGCCCCGCCAGTGTTCACAGCGGACTGCTCCGGGAGCGGCGCCGCGGACGTTCGGGCAGCATTCGTTGCGGGAGCCTTGGCAGTCGCGGGAGCAGCGCGCGATGCGGACGCGGCGCGGGCCCTCGGTAGCGGAGTACGCTCACGGCGCTCCGCTCGCGACGCCGCTCGAGCCGTCGTTGGCCGCTTCGATCGAGCCGCCGCTGGCCGCTCCGCTCGAGCCGCCGCCGGCCGCTTGAGCTCGCCGGGTCGGCTCAACAGCGATTTGGCGGTGACCGCGGCGCGCTCGTCGGGCGAGGCGCGAGTGGCGAAGAGCGCGCCTCCGGCCGCGCCGACGACCAGGCCGCCGAGCAACAGCGCGCAGGCGACGCCGGGATTGAACCTGGCGCCTACCCGGCTCATGGCTACCGGCTCGCGCGTGGGCGCAGCTGTACGCTCGCGGCGCCGTGCCCTGACGCCGGTCAGCACCAGTCCGAGCGCGAGGGCTGCCAGCAGGGCCAAGTAACCGGGCCGAAGAAGCGGGGAGGACGGGTCGGCGCTCGAGGAAGATTCGGCGCCGGAGGAAGTGGTTGCGCGGGGCCGGTCCGGCGATGCGTCGCCGGGAGCTCTGCGGGAAGTATCCGCGGGAGCGGGCTCCGCGGGTCGCTCCACCGGCTCGCGGACCAGCCCGGCACGCGGGGCCACGAGCCGTGCCGCTGTCTGCGGTCCGGGGACGCCGCTCACCGGCAGGCCTTCGGTCCGCTGGAAGCGCTCCACAGCCGCGCCGGTCAGCGGGCCATAAACGCCATCGATCGGCCCGGGGTCGTAGCCAAGCGCGTGCAGCTGGCGCTGGATCACGCGAACGGGCTGCACGCCGGCTGGAACGCTGGCACGCCGCAGAGCCGCAGCCGTCTCCGGTCCGACGACACCGTCGGTAGCCAGCCCGTGCGCCCGCTGGAAGCTCTGGACCGCGGCTCTCGTCAGCGGACCGAACAGGCCGTCGACCGGGCCGGGCTCGTACCCGGCACTGCGTAGGCGCGCCTGAAGCTGGCGTACGCCCTCGGAGCCGCCCTGGTGCCCATAGCCGACGCCGACGGTGAGCAGCTCGCCGGACGAGTGGCCCTGATCGGCCGTCCCGCCCGAGGACGCGCCAGCGGCGACGCTCGGCGCAGGCAGGAGGAGCAAAAGCAGCAGCACTGCGACCACGAGCGGCGCGCCCCGTGCCAGCCACCCGAGCGTGACGGTCGCCACATCGATCCGCGGCATGCAGGATCGCTGATGGCGACGTGCAACTCCGGTGTGAGCGCAAGAGACGGAACGCATAACGTGCACAGGACAGGTACCCCCGCGCTCTCCGGTGCGGCCATCCGAAAAGGCGAAATCTGGTCGGTTCGCCGGCTGCTATTGCCCAGAGCTTCCGTGGTATCAGGGCGTTGAGCGCGCGCAAGACGATGGAAAACGTGAGCGGAAAGCCGAGCAGGAGCGAAAACGCGACGACCACGAGCCGCTTGCTCCGGGCCTACCAGCAAAACGGCGATATCAGCGCCCGCGACCAGTTGGTCGAGATGTACCTGCCACTCGTCAAGGCGTTTGCCCACCGCTACGGGCGCGGCGAGGACTACGACGACCTGTTTCAGGCGGGCTCAATCGGGCTGATCAACGCGATCGACCGCTTCGACCTCGAGCGCGGCGGCGAGCTCACCGCGTTCGCGGTGCCCAACATCGTCGGCGAGATCAAGCGCCACCTGAGGGACAGGACTGCCTCTGTCAGGCTCCCGCGGCCGCTTCAGGAGCTGCGAGGATCCGTCCTACGCTGCGAAGCCGAACTCGGCGCCTCGCTCGGCCGGCGACCGACGCCGGCCGAGGTCGCGCAGAAGCTCGATGTCGACCCCGTGGATGCCGCGCGAATCCTCAACGAGAAGCGGTTTGACCCGGGACTGGACGAAGACCGGCTCAACGAAGCAACGGCGGAGGAACCGCTCGACCTGAGCGACGAGCGCGTGTTGCTGGCGACCGCCTTCCACGTGCTCACCGGGCGGGAGCGGCAGATCGTGTATCTCCGCTTTATACGCGACCTCAGCCGCGCCGAGGTGGCACAGGAGCTCGGCATCTCAGAGCGCCATCTGTCTCGGCAGACTCAGGTCGCGCTTGCAAAGCTGCGCAAGGAGCTCGAACGGAGTTCGCCGGACGCGGAGCCGGGCCGCGTGCACAGGGAGCCGCGCCAACCGGCGGCCGAGCGCCCAAGCGCGCGCGCCGGGGCACCGAGTGCCGTTCCCGGTGGGGCACCGCGGGATTATTTGGATCTGCCGTACCACATCTCCGTCATGAGGGACGACGGAGATACGGCGGAGCGCGGCTGGACGGCCCGGGTGGACGAGCTCCCCGGCTGCGAGGCGCACGGTGCAACCCTCGACGAAGCCGTCCGAGGCATCAGAGGGGCGATGCACGAGTGGATTGCGAGCGCCCTGACGGGCGGGCGCGAGGTGCCGGAGCCGCGCCGGGCGCCGCGCTACGGCGGACGTGTCCTCTTGCGCATGCCGCAGTCGCTGCACGCCGAGCTCGCTAGCTCTGCCGAGCGCGAGGAAGTGAGCCTCAACCACTTCATCGCGAACGCGCTCGCGAACGCGCGGAATGCTCCGGGGCCGCGGCCATCCGGACCGCCTCCGCCGTCGAGCTCGACGCGGTCCGGGTCGCGGCTCATGCCAATTGCGCTCGTGGCCGCGATGGTGCTGGTGCTTGCGGCGGGTGTGATCGCCGCGATCGTGCTAGTCCTGGCCTGGCAGCAGGGCTGGTAGGCCGGAGATCAGTGGCAGGCCGCCGAGCCACCGTCGGCGAACGTTTGACCAGCCTCTGGCACGAAGCGCCAGTCGTAGCTCTGCGCGTGTAGCGCGAGCTCCAGCACGCCATAGGTGGTCGACTGGCGAAGCTCGCTGTTCGGTCTGATCGTTGTGAAGGGGTAGTGGCTCTTTCCGCCCGTACCGACGACGAACTCGCGGATGCCGCGGGCGGTGTCCGCCGCGCCGGCCGGGTTCTGCGGCGCGAAGCGCTCGTAGCCATGGTCGTGGCCGGCCAACGTTACGTCCGCGTTCGCGTCGTACAGCGCTTGCCATATCGGCTGCATCGCCAGCGTGTCACCGTGCTCGCCGGAGCTGAACCGTGGGTGGTGCCAATACGCGAGTGTGCAGCTGGCGGAACTGGCCGCAAGGTCCCGCCGGAGCCAAGCCTCCTGCGGCGAGCCGGCGCCACAGCCTCCCGCCTCGGAGCAGTTCGAGTTGAGCGCCACGATGTGCCAAGTGCCGATGTTGAAGCTGTAGTAACCCTTGCTCCTGTCACCCGCCCGGCCGACCTGCACGCCTACTCCGTTGAAGTAGTCGTAGTAGCCGGAGGCGTTCGGCGTGTGGTACTCGTGGTTGCCGACCGCGGGGTAGGTGATGGACTTGACGCGCCCCCAGCTCGGGTCGTACGACTGCTGGAACTGCGCCAGGGTGCCTTCCTCGTACTGGTTGTCCCCGAGCGTGAGCACGGCGGCGAGCTGGGCCCCGACGAGCAGGTCCGACGTGTACTTCTGGCGACACGAGCTGGAGGTGCCAAGCCCGCCGTTGAAGCTGGAGGAGAGCGGGCTGCACGCGATGTCGCCCGCGGTCGCTATGACCGGGTCAGGCATCGCCGGACCGACGGGCGTCGCGGACGCGGCTGCCGAGGGCGGACTCTCGTTGCCCGCGGCGTCGGCGGCGGTTACGCGGTAGGTGTAGGTGGTGCCGTTGGTGCGGCCGCTATCCGACCACTGGCTGGCCGTCGGCGTGGCCACCGGGCTCGCGGGCCAGGTCCCGTCGGCGTTGCGGCGATAGACGCGGTAGCCCGTCAGGTCCGCCTCGGAGTTGTCGCTCCAGTTGAGAGCGACCGTCCGATCCCCCGGGGTTGCGGAAAGCCCCGTGGGAGTGGCCGGGGGCGTGGTGTCAGGCGGCGGTGCGGAGCCCTGGCCGTCAGCGTGGAGAGCGTCGAGGTAGCCGCCATGCCCCGACGGGGAGCTCCACTCCTGGGCGCTCTCGACTGACGTCCCCTCGCCCCACTCGTTCATCGTGGTTACGAGCTGGAAGGGAGCGTTCGACGCGACCATGTCGCGGATGTTCTGGTTCCAGCGCGCCGGGTCGCGAGCCAGCCGGGGCGCGGGTTCGCCCGCCTTGTCGAAGCCCGGGCTGATGGAGAACGAGTAACCAGCCTGGCTGTCGGCTGCAACGGCCGGCGCGTACTGGTGCCAGCCGGCGGGCTGGCCGAGGCAAGTGCGGTAGCCGCTGAAGACCTTCAGGACCAGATAAGCGCCGATTGCGGCGTTTGCCTGCCTCCAGCGATCGACCATGGCGCAGCCGTCCTGCGCGTCGGCGTACACGAACACGACGAAGCGGCCATTCACGCGGAGGTAAGCGGGATCCGTCCCGTAGCGGTCGCGGATGTAGCGGAGGTCGGCCTCGATGACGGCCGGACTCGGGTCGCTGCTGCCCTCGTGCTCGTAGTAGAGCGACCAGCGGAAGTCGCTCGGGAGCGCGCGCGTGGCCGAGAGCAGCGTCGGTATGCGCGTGTCGGTGCGACTGCCCTGGCCCCACCACGAGGCGATGCCGGCCTCCACGCGCCCGTATTCGAGCGAGCGGACGTGCTGCTGGATCAATGCCGTGGACGAGGAGTCGTAGAACCCTGCGCTCGGTGTGTACTTCGTGAACGGATTGATCCCGCTCTGATCCCAGGCCTCGGGGAACCACGGGTAGTAGAAGGCCGCTCGGATAGGGAAGTCGGGCTGCGTGTCAGGCGGGGGAGGAGGAGGCTCCGAGAACGCAACCGTCCAGTCGCGGACGGCCGGGGTGGGGTCTACGTTGCCCGCCTTGTCCGTCGCCCGCACCTCGAAGTGGTGAGCGCCCTCCGTGAGACCCGAGTACAGCTTCGGCGACGTGCAGGCGGCCGCGGCTGCGCTGTCGAGCCGGCATTGGAATGTCGAGCCCGTTTCGGATGACGAGAAGCCGAAGCTCGCATCCTGAACGCTGACCGTGCCCGTGGGGCCCGAGGTTAGGGTGGTCTCGGGCGGCGTCGTATCCGTTGAGACCTTCACTTGATGGCCTGGACGGTGGTGGGCCGATAGCGCTCGCACTCGACGGCGGGGCGCAGGCAACGCCAGTCTCAGATAGCCGCTGCGCGCGGCGGCCCGGACGCGCCGCAGCTTCAGCTTCCTGACGAGACGATGGCCGCGGTACAGCCGCGCCGCGACGATGCTCTTCGGCGCGATCCCGGCGAGGCGGAAGACGAGGCTCTTCGTGTGTGCGCGGACGGGGTGCAGCGTCTGGACGTCGGCTGCCGCGCCGGCGGGCGCCAGAAGGGAGATCGTCGCTACTGCAGCAAGGGCGGTGACCGCCGAGCACGCGGACTTGCTCCGGGTGCTCGCCGGCCTGGAGCGGGCCATGCGGGGCATCTTCCTGGGCCATCGACGGCCCTGGAGGATTACCCCCGAGAGGGACGGGCGCCTGGACGAATGTTCTAGAGGCAGGAACGTGTGCTGGCCAAACCACTGCGCGTCGCTGCGTCGAGGCTAGCTGGGAAACGCCGAGAGCGACGCGCGGACGGGACGAAAGCGTGTCCGGCCTGGGCGCGGCGCAGCATCTTCGGAGAAGCGGGAGAGGCCTGGGGACCCGCCGCAATAGCTCGGACTCGAACCACCGACCTCACGATTATGAGGTCGTTGCCCTCCACTCGCACGGCCCCGGACGCCGTTCGGCTGCGGGCCGAAAGGTACTGGTTAAATCCAGTCGCCCGGACTGAGCCAGAATCGCCAACTTCGGCGGTTTTGTGGGCCCAGGCCAGTAGCGTGCCTGCGACGGGGTCCAAACCGGGTCCAATTCCTGAGGACCGCCGTCGTTAGGACAACTGGCAGCGACCATCCACGTCGAGAGGACGCCGCCGGTGATAACGGGCGCGGTGCCCGCCCGACC
>Ga0126307_10003373_pt1 | contig 10911 bp, 10 predicted proteins | sample Plot28_FD_89955 | JGI IMG/M metagenome (GOLD analysis project Ga0126307, IMG submission 89955) | Serpentine soil microbial communities from UC McLaughlin Reserve, CA, USA - Plot28 | ecosystem: Environmental > Terrestrial > Soil > Grasslands | place: USA: UC McLaughlin Reserve, Lake County...
ACGGCCGGATCCAGACGATCTACGGCGGGACGACCGAGATCATGAAGGAGATCATCGGCCGCGACCTCGGCTTCTGATCCCGGGCCGCCCGGGCCCGAGAAAGTCGGCCCCGGTACTTGCGTAAATCTGACGTCAAAGGTGAAATCAGAGCATGCCAACGACGCCCATCCTGGTCGACGACGAGTACATGCACACGCCGACCGACCACCCGCAGTTCAACGAGTCGGCCTACTACAACTTCGTCGACGCCGACTCCGGTTTCGCGGTGCTGATCCGCATGGGCAACCGGGTCAACGAGGGCCACGCCGAGGTGACGGTGCTCGTCTACCTGCCCGGTGGCCGGGCGGCGATCCGGTTCGACAAGGCGCCGATCACGTCGAACGACGCCTTCGAGGCCGCGGGTCTGAAGTTCGAGATCCTCGAGCCGCTGCAGCGGATGGGCGTGACCTTCGACGGCACCGCCTACCTCCTCGCCGAGGGCACGGCGCTGGAGAACCCGAAGCAGGCGTTCACCGAGAGCCCCGTCGTCCCGGTGCGGCTGTCGCTGCGCTACGACAACGTCGTGCCGGTCTACGGACTCGGCGGGGGGTCCGGCTCGTCCGGCATCCAGGGCGCCGAGGAGAGCATCGCCGTCGGGCACTACCAGGGCCCGTGCAGCGTCTCCGGCTGGGTGGAGGTCGACGGCGAACGGCGGGACATCGAGGGGCTCGGCTTCCGCGACCACTCCTGGGGTCCCCGGCTGTGGCAGGGCCCGTCGTACTGGCGGTGGATCTCGTGCATGGTCGACGAGAAGAACGGCTTCGTCGCCTGGAGCCAGAAGATCGGCGACACCCGGTCCCCGGGCAACGGGATGGTGATGCGGGACGGCGTCGTCGAGCTGCTCGACAAGGTCGACGTCACCAGCACCTACGGACCGGCGCCGCACTACCCGGAGTCGATGCAGGTCACCATGCGCACCGAGGCGGGCGAGGAGGTGCGGGCCTCCGGCGAGGTCTTCGCCCTGGTCCCGCTGCGCAACCGCCGCGAGGGTCAGGTCGCCCGGCTGGCCGAGGTGCTCTGCCGTTACGAGTTCCAGGGCGGCACCGGCTACGGCATCTCCGAGTACCACGACCGCATGGACGACGGCACGCCCGCGGGCATGTCGGAGGCGTGACGGCGGCCATGCAGGCGCTCCGGTTCGCCGAGCACGGGGGGCCCGAGGTCCTGCGCTGGGACGACGTCCCGGTGCCGGCCCCGGCTGCCGGCGAGCTGCTGGTGCGCGTGTCCGCCTTCGCCGTCAACTGGGCCGACCTGCTCGAGCGCCAGGGCGCGTACCCCGGGGCGCCGACCCCGCCGTACGTGACCGGCCATGACCTCGCCGGCGTCGTCGCCGGTGCTGGGCCGGGCGTGGACGGGCTCCCGGAGGGCACCCGCGTGTTCGGGGTGATCCCCAAGGGCGGCGCCGCGGCCGAGTACATCGCCGCGCCGGCCGAGCAGTTCCACGCCGTGCCCGACCGGCTCGACGACGCCCAGGCCGCCGGGGCGGCGGGGCCCTATCTCACCGCCGACGCGGCGATCGTCACGCTGGGCCGCCTGGCCCCGGGCGAGGAGGTGCTCGTGCACGCCGCGGCCGGCGCCTACGGCAGCGCCGCGGTGCAGCTGTGCCGCTCGTACGGCGCGGGCCGGGTCTTCGCGACGGCCGGCACCGCCGAGAAGGCGGCGCGCGCCAAGGAGTGGGGCGCCGACGTGGTCATCGACTACACGCACGACGACTTCGTCGAGGTCGTCCGCCGCGAGACCGGTGGACGCGGCGTGCCCCTCGTGCTCGAGTCGGTCGGCGGGGACGTGCTGGAGCGCAGCTTCGACTGCGTGCGGACCGGCGGCCGGCTGGTGAGCGTCGGGGCGAGCAGCGGGCGCAGCACCTCGCGCTTCCGGCTGCACACCCTGTTCGAGCTGGGCATCTCCGTGGCCGGCTTCACGCTCGGGAAGTGGCTGCAGGAGAGCCCCGAACTGGTCGCGCCGTCGGTCGCCCGCGTGCTCGACGCCTTCGAGCGGGGCGCGGCGAGCCCCGTCGTGGCGCGGGTGTTCCCGCGCGGCGAGGTCGCCGCGGCCCACGAGTTCCTGGCCGGCCGCCACTCGGTGGGCCGAACCGTCGTCTCGATGACGGCCTGACCGGCCGCGTCGCACCCTCGCACCAACCGACCCAAGGAGAACCGACCATGGCAGAGGCCTTCATCGTCAGCGCGGTGCGCACCCCGGTGGGGCGGCGCCGCGGCGGGCTGAGCGGGGTGCACCCGGCGGACCTCGGCGGGCACGCGATCGCCGCCGCGCTGGAGCGGGCCGGCGTCGACCCCGGCCGGGTGGACGACGTCTTCTTCGGCTGCGTCGACCAGATGGGCGCCCAGGCCACCAACATCGCGCGGACGGCGTGGCTGTCGGCCGGGTTGCCCGAGCACGTGCCGGGCACGACCATCGACCGGCAGTGCGGCTCCTCGCAGCAGTCCGTGCACTTCGCCGCCCAGGCGGTGATGTCGGGGGTCAACGACCTCGTCGTCGCCGGTGGGGTCGAGGTGATGAGCCTGGTCCCCATCTCCAGCCCAGCGATCATCGGGTACGAGCAGGGCATGGGCTCGCCGTACAACGGGGCCGGGTGGACCGCCCGCTACGGCGACCAGGAGGTGTCCCAGTTCGTCGGCGCGGAGATGATCGCCGAGAAGTGGGGGATCAGCCGGCAGGCGATGGAGGAGTTCGCGCTGGAGAGCCACCGGCGCGCGCTCGCCGCCCAGGCCGAGGGGCTGTTCGACGAGGAGATCGTCGCCTACGGCGATGTCACCGCGGACGAGGGGCCGCGAGCCGACACCACCCTGGAGAAGATGGCGGGCCTCAAGACCCTCACCGAGGGCGGCCGGATCACCGCCGCGGTGGCCAGCCAGATCTCCGACGGCGCGGCGGCCCTCGTCGTCGCCTCGGGCGACGCCGTCGAGCGCCACGGGCTGACCCCGCTGGCGCGGGTGCACACCATGACGGTCGTCGGGGCCGACCCGATCATGATGCTGAGCGCGCCGATCCCGGCGACCGCCAAGGCGCTGGAGAAGGCCGGGCTGTCCGTCGGGGACGTCGACCTGTTCGAGATCAACGAGGCGTTCGCGCCGGTGGTCCTGGCCTGGGCCGCGGAGACGGGTGCGCCTGCCGAGAGGACCAACGTCCTGGGCGGTGCCATCGCGCTGGGGCACCCCCTGGGCGCCACCGGTGCCCGGCTGATGACCACGCTGGTGCACCACCTCCGCCGCACGGGCGGCCGCTACGGGCTGCAGACGATGTGCGAGGGCGGCGGCATGGCCAACGCCACCATCCTCGAGCGCGTCTGACGCCGTCCCCTGCAGCGCCCGCGAGGGGTCCCCGGTCGCCGGGGACCCCTCGCCGCGCGTCCGGAGGAGGCGGTTCCCGGCTGCCCGGAACATGGACTCCGAAGACCTTGCGGCTCCCTCTTGGCAGCGGTCCCTCCGACCCGTATCTTTGACGTTGAACGTCAGAACTTGCCGAGCCTGGGGAGTGGGTCACGACATGGCGGACATGGAGCGCGTCGACAAGGAGACGCTCTACGTCGAGAGGTATCCGACCGAGGGCTACGCGGTGATCACGCTGCACCGGCCCGACCGGCTCAACGCCGGCAGCCCCACCCTGTTCGAGGAGCTGGCCGAGACGGTCGCCTCGTTCGAGCGCGACGACCAGGTCCGCGCCATCGTCCTCACCGGCGGCGACAGCAAGGCCTTCTCGGCCGGCGCCGACCTCGGCGGGATGACCTTCGACAGCATGGGCAACTGCTATCGGTTCATCCGGCAGGCCCACGCGCCGTTCGAGGCCATCGAGCGGGTGTCCAAGGTCGTCATCGCCGCGGTGAACGGCTACGCCTTCGGCTTCGGCACCGAGATCACGCTGGCGTGCGACCTCGTCATCGCCTCCGAGAAGGCGCGCTTCGGCCTCCGCGAGATGAACCACGGCCTGCTCCCCGCCGTCACGGTGACCCGCGGCATCGACATGATCGGCCGCCGCCGGGTGGCCTGGATGGCCTTCACCTCCGACGACCTCAGCGCGGAGGAGGCCCGGGAGTTCGGCTTCGTCAACAAGGTGGTGCCCCACGACCAGCTGGTCGCCGAGTACACCGCCCTGGCCACGCGCATGGCCAAGCGCGCACCGCTCGCCGTCGCGGCGACCAAGTGGGCGCTGAACAAGGAGGCCGGCGTCCACTACCGCGAGGGCGAGAACCTGATGCCCTCGATCTTCGCCTCCGCCGACGTGGCCGAAGGCCGCAAGGCGTTCGAGGAACGCCGCGAGCCGCAGTTCCGCGGTCAGTGACGGGGGAGGAGCAGTCATGAGCGTGCTCGACCAGTTCCGGCTCGACGGCCGCGTGGCCGTCGTGACCGGCGCGTCCTCGGGGCTCGGTGTCACCTTCGCCGAGGCGCTGGCGGAGGCGGGGGCCGACCTGGTGCTCGGCGCCCGCCGCGCCGACCGGCTCGAGGAGACCAAGGGCAAGGTCGAGGCCCTCGGCCGCCGGTGCATCGCAGTGTCGACCGACGTGTCCCAGCCGGCCGACTGCGAGGCGCTCGTCGCCGCCGGCGTCGAGGCGTTCGGCGACGTGCACGTGCTGGTGAACAACGCCGGCGTCGGCAGCTCGGCGCCCGCGCACAAGGAGCAGCCGGAGGCGTTCACCAAGGTCCTCGACATCAACCTGACCGGCGCCTACTACATGGCTCAGGCGTTCGGCCGGGCGTGCATCGCCGCCGGCCACGGCGGCTCGATCGTCAACGTGTCCTCGGTGCTGGGCATCAGCGGCAGTGACATCCCTCAGGTGGCCTACTCCGCATCGAAGGCCGGGCTGCTCGGCATGACCCGCGACCTGGCGATGCAGTGGTCGGGGCGCCGCGGGATCCGCGTCAACGCCCTGGCGCCGAGCTTCTTCGCCTCGGAGATGACCGACCCGCTGCTGCAGAACGAGATCGGCCAGCAGAAGGTGCTCGCCCGGACGCCCATGGGCCGGGTGGGGGAGGTGCGGGAGCTGACCGGCGCGCTGCTGCTGCTCGCGTCCGATGCCGGGTCCTACATCACCGGCATCACCCTGCCCGTCGACGGTGGGTGGAGCCTGCACTGACGCGGGTTCGCTCCCGCGGCACTCCCCGCTGACCTGGGCGGTGCGAAATCGTGTGATGCAGCTCTCCTCAATCTCTTCCGTTCAACGTCAGATTCGATAAGCTGGCAGCACCAGGACGTCGGCAGGGTTCGGCCGACGCCGGCGACGAGGAGGTCCCTGTGGTCAGAACGGCGTCCCGCTTGACGACGGACCGGGTGTCCAGGACCCCGGCCCGCGCGGTCTCCGGACGGGCCACGGACGCCGCCGGACAGCAGGCCGACCGGACTCGGTCCGGCCTACCCGACCGAGAGGGAACCATGGAGCGCGAACCGGCGCGGCCGAACCTCGTGACCTTCAGCAACGTGCGGCAGGTCTTCCACGGGCAGCGCGTCCGCGGTGCGGCGGCGCAGGGCCAGGAGACCGAGGTCGTGGCCCTGGACGGCATCAACCTCGAGATCCAGGCGGGTCAGTTCGTGGCGCTCGTCGGCGCCAGCGGCTGCGGCAAGACGACGCTGCTCAACATGCTGGCGGGCCTGGTCAAGCCCACCGAGGGGACGATCGACCTCGCCGGCGCCGCGCCGAAGCTGCCGAACATGGACATCGGCTACATGTTCGCGCGCGACGCGCTGCTGCCGTGGCGCACCGCCCGCAAGAACGTGGAGCTGCCGCTCGAGATGCGGGGCTGGGACCGCAAGGCGCGCCGCGACCGCGCACGGGAGATGCTCGACCTCGTCGGGCTGAAGGGCCGGGAGAACCAGTTCCGCCTGCAGCTCTCCCAGGGCATGCGGCAGCGGGTCGCGCTGGCACGGACGCTCGCCGCGGACCCCTCGATCCTCCTGATGGACGAGCCCTTCGCCGCGCTCGACGCCCGCACGAAGCTGACGCTCCAGGCGGAGTTCCTGCGCATCTGGGAGCAGCACAAGGGCGGCGACAAGCAGAAGACGGTCCTCTTCGTCACGCACGACCTGCACGAGGCGACCCTGCTCGCCGACCGAGTCGTGATCATGCTGCCCAATCCGGGCCGGATCGCGGAGGACCGGTTCCTCGACCTGCCGCGTCCCCGCGCGGAGCAGCTGGGCGAGCTGCAGTTCACCGACGAGTTCAAGAACGTCACGCACAGCCTGTTCGAGCGACTCGAGGGTGCGATCAGCACCCCGGCGCACGGTGACCGCAGCGCGGCGCGCGACCAGGCCACCACCACTACGGCGTCCCGGGCGGGGTGAGGCAGTCATGACACTGACGGTCGAAGCGGACAACGCCGCGGTTCCCCAGGTCGGCCGGCGCGAGCGCAGAGCCACTGCCGCGCGGCGCCCGGGCGCCCCCCGCTGGGTCATCCACGTCGGGCGGGTGGTCCTCCTCGTCGGCTTCCTCGCCCTCTGGGAGACCGCGGCGCGGGAGGGCTGGGTCAACCCGGTGCTCTTCGGTCAGCCCAGCGGTATCTGGACGTCGCTCTGGGAGTACCTGCCCTCCGAACGCCACTTCACGTCCCTGACCTCGACCGGGAGCGCGATCGCCGTCGCCTTCGTGATCGGGTCGATCACCGGGACGGTCGCCGGGCTCATCCTCGGGCTCAGCCCGACGGTGGACGCGATCGTCGGTCCGTTCATGACGCCGATCAACAGCGTCCCCCGCATCGCTCTCGCGCCGGTCTTCATCGCCTGGTTCGGCCTCACGATGACGGCGAAGGTCGTCCTCGCGGTGAGCATCGTCTTCTTCATCCTCGCGGAGAACGCGCGGTCCGCGGTGCGCTCCGTCGATCCCGACCTGATGACGATGGCCCGGGTGGTGGGGCTCCGGAGGGCGAACCTGCTGCTCAAGGTGGTGCTGCCGTCCGCCGTCCCGACGATGTTCGCCGGACTGCGGCTGACCTTCACCTACTCGCTGCTGGGGGTCATCGCCTCGGAGATGATCGCCGCCACCGCCGGCCTGGGTCAGGACATCGTCCTGTTCTCGTCGATGTTCCAGATCAACACCACCTTCGCGATCCTCGTCGAGCTGATGTTCATCGCGGTCGTCATCACCTGGTTGTTCGGGATGCTGGAGCGCTGGCTGCTCCGCTGGCAGCGCTGACCCCCTGTCGCAGGACCACGCTCGTCCCGGCGCCCGTCGGGGGTGGAGGACCACCGCCGGCGGGCGCCGTCGTGCCCGCCCCGGGCTCGTCGCGGCTCCGGGCGGAGGAGGAGGACATCGGTGAGTGAGCTCGAGGGCCGGACCGCCGTCGTCACCGGCGGGGCACGCGGAATGGGCGAGGCCGAGGTCCGTCGGTTCGTGGACGCCGGCGCCTGCGTGGTGATCGCCGACGTGCTCGAGGACGAGGGCGCGGCCCTGGCCGACGAACTCGGCGAGCGCGCCCGGTTCGTCCGGCTCGACGTCACCCGGGACGACGACTGGGCGGCGCTGGTCGCGGAGGTGGAGGACTGGCCGGCGATCCGTGTGCTGGTGAACAACGCCGGCATCCACTGGAACGCCGACGTCGTCGACGAGACCGGCGTCGGCCTGGCACGCATGCTCGAGGTGAACGTCGTCGGCGCGCTGCTCGGGACGAAGGCCGTCACGGCGCCGATGTCGGCGGCGGGGGGCGGCTCCGTCATCAACGTCTGTTCCGTCCTGGGCCTCCTCGGCGGCCGCGGTTCCTCGTCGTACGCGGCGTCGAAGTGGGCGCTGCGCGGGCTGACGAAGAGTGCCGCCATCGAGCTCGGGCCGCGAGGAATCAGGGTCAACGCGCTGCACCCGGGCTACATCGCCACCCCGATGCTCGCCTCCGTCGACGTCGGCCGGGTCGAGGGGTTCTACGACTTCCTGCCGCTGGGCCGGCCGGGCCGCACGGAGGAGGTGGCCGAGGTCGTCCTCTTCCTCGCCTCGGACGCCAGCAGCTACCTGACGGGCGGCGACTTCGCCGTCGACGGCGGCATGACCGCCGGCGGCGGCCCGTGGGGCAACGATTCGCTGAGGTACCGCACGCCCTCAACGCGCCTCGGCGGGCCGTCGAGAGGAATAGGACACCTTCGTTCCGGCACTACGGGGGACATCTCGCATGGCCATCGCGTCGCGCTCCCGTCAGCTCGAACGTGCAGGTCAGCGGCCGTGGCCCGGTCGCCCGTCGCCTGGGTCACGAACGTGTGTCGAAAGCTTGCATCTTCCGTTTAACGTGACATAGTTCACCGAGCAGAAACCCTGCTGAGTCGAGAGGACCACTCCCATGCAGCGCAGGTATCGCACCCGGGCCCTCGCGGCCTCGGCCGGTCTCGTCCTTGCCCTCGCGGCCTGCGGAGGGGGTGACAGCGAGGAACCCGCCGCCACGTCGAGCGGCTCCGACTCCGGCGGCGGCGCCGAGGTGGAGAAGCCGAACGTCACGATCATGATGTTCCCCGGCCAGAGCTACCGGGTCCCCGTCGCGGTCGCGGAGCAGGAGGGCTACCTCGACGACGCCGGTATCACGCTCACCAAGGTCGACCAGCCCAACAACCTGCAGGGCATGCAGGGCCTCCAGGCGACCGGCGCGGACATCGGCGTCGTCTCGACCCCCACCCTGGTCCAGGGCGTGCAGGCCGGCTCGCAGGGCGCCTTCTTCTGCGGTGGCATCGACGTCCTGCAGACCACGCTCATGGCTCCGCCGGACAGCGACCTGCCCTCCACCGAGGACGGCGCCGACTGGGAGGAGGTGCTCCAGTCCCTCGAGGGCAAGAACGTGGGCATCCAGACGCCCGTCGGCTCCGGGCTGCAGCTGATCTTCGCCGAGGCGCTGAAAGAAGCCGGCGTCGAGAACGTCAACTACGTGAACATCGGCGCCGGGTTCACCGTCCTGCAGGGGGCCCTGGAGAGCGGCAGCGTCGACGTCGTCCAGGCCAACCCGCCCGGCACGCAGAGCCTGATCGCGGCGGACGCGGCCAAGCCGCTCATCTACATGGCGGACGGGCCCAGTGCGTACGCCGACTACTACGGCAGCGCATTCGTGGCCCCGACGTCGTTCATCGAGGACTCGCCGAACACCGCGCGCGCCTTCTGCGACGCCATGGGGCAGGCCCTCGAGTTCATCAAGGACCCGGCCAACGAGGACGCGGTCGTGGAGATCATCGCCTCGGAGACCGGCGTCGAGCCGGGCGTGGCGAAGGAGGTCGTCCCGACCTTCGAGGACTTCAGCACCGAGCTCGACCCCGACCGGCTGCAGACGACCTTCGACGCCTACGTCGACCTGGGCCTCGCCAAGCCGCAGCCCGAGCCGACGGTGGACTCATTGGTCATGGAGCCCGAGGGCTGATCCTCGACCCCTGCGGGAAGGCCCGGTCGACTCGTCGGCCGGGCCTTCCCGCGCCTACGACGACGGGTGTCCCATGTTCGGCAACCTCCATGTCCGCGCCCGGTCGCCGCGGACCCCTCTGACGGTGGCCGACTGGCGGGCCCGGGCCCGCCGGCGAGTGCCCGACATGGTCTGGGCCTACGTGGAGAACGGCGCGGACGACGAACGCACGCTGCGCGACAACGAGGCGGAGTTCGGCCGCTGGTCGCTGCGCCAGCGGGTCCTCGCCGGGGTGGGGTCGGTCGATCTCTCGACGCAGGTCGCCGGGGAGCGGCTGGACCTCCCCGTGATTCTCGCGCCCACCGGCCTGGCGGGTGCGGCCCACTGGCACGGCGACCTCGGGGCCGCCCGGGCCGCCGAGCGGTGCGGCACCAAGCTGGTCCTCTCGAGCGCCTCCACCTACTCGATCGAGGAGGTGGCCGCCGGGACCGAGCAGCCGCACTGGTTCCAGCTCTACCCCTGGCAGGACCGGGCGTTGATCGGGTCCCTGATGGACCGCGCGCACGCCGCCGGCTACACCGCACTCTTCGTCACCGTCGACGTGCCCGTGTACGGCAACCGGCTGCAGGAACGGCGTCTCGGGATGGCGATCCCGCCCACCCTGTCGCCCGGTCGCCTCTGGTCCGCCGCGACCCGCCCCGCCTGGAGCTACCGCTTCCTCCGTCACGGGCGGGTCAGCCTGGTGAACCTCCTGCCCACCGGCGCGTCCGGTGACGTGGTCCGCTCCGTCGAGATCCAGTCCGCCAACCTGACGGCGGACATGAACTGGGAGGACCTCGCGTGGATCCGGCGCCGCTGGGACGGGCCTCTCTTCGTCAAGGGGGTGCTCGATCCCGACGACGCCGAGCGGATGGTCGACGTAGGAGCCGACGGCGTGGTGGTGTCCAACCACGGCGGGCGGCAGCTGGACGGTGTGCCCGCATCCCTGGCGGCACTCCCGGCCGTGGCCGAGCGCATCGGCGACCGGGCAGAGGTGCTGCTGGACGGGGGCGTGCGAAGCGGACGGGATGTGATCGTGGCGCTCGCGCTGGGCGCCCGGGCCTGCCTCGTCGGACGGCCCCTGGTCTACGGCCTCGCGGCCGGCGGCACCGATGGGGTGGCCCAGGTCCTGGAGGTGTTCGGCAGCGAACTGCGCCGGAACCTCACCCTCATGGGCGCCCGCAGCGTTCGCGATCTGGACCGGTCGAGCGTTGTCCCGCGGTGCTGAGAAGGAGGCGGGCCCCACACGGCACCGCCGTCTGTCCGGTAACGACGTCGCGGCCCGTCCGGGAGGGACGGGGCCGCTACAGTCTGTGCGCCATCAGGGACTCGAACCCCGAACCCGCTGATTAAGAGTCAGCTGCTCTGCCAATTGAGCTAATGGCGCGTGTCGCCCGGCCTGCTGGGCAACGAGGGAGAACGATACCAGCGCCCCCGCGGGCCGGACGGGGCGCCCGGGGTGACGCTGGACTCGCCCCACTCTGCCGTCCCGACGTGGACACTGGGGTTCCGGTGCGCCTCGACCGGG
>Ga0126307_10003374_pt1 | contig 10911 bp, 10 predicted proteins | sample Plot28_FD_89955 | JGI IMG/M metagenome (GOLD analysis project Ga0126307, IMG submission 89955) | Serpentine soil microbial communities from UC McLaughlin Reserve, CA, USA - Plot28 | ecosystem: Environmental > Terrestrial > Soil > Grasslands | place: USA: UC McLaughlin Reserve, Lake County...
ACATCTCCACCGGTGGGATCGGTGAGGACAACGACTGGACGCTCGTGCTGGTGCGCACCGACCTCGGGCGGGAGATCGTGTCACGGATGATCGAGACCGGGGCGATCATCTCGCGCCCGGCCGACTCCGACGAGAAGGCCATGAAGCTGTTGCGCACGCTGTCGATCGTGAGCCGGCGACGCTGGCCCGACTCCGCCGAAGCGTCGGTGAAGGTCGGCGTGCCGCCGCCCAAGAAGAAGGCAGCCGTTTCTTGACGGCGCCTCCTCGGCGCCGACTCGCTGCGCTCGAGCAATCGGTGCTCGTTCGGCACGGCGCCGCATTGCGGCGCCACGCACGATCCCTCCTACCTACCCGTGTAGACGGGCGCCCGCTTCTCGAGGAACGACTTCACGCCCTCGCGGTGGTCGTCGGTGCGGAACAGCTCCGACAGCGACGTGCTGACCCACTCGCCGAGCTGGCGCCAGTCCGGGTCGAGCGAGCGTCGCAGGCCGGCCTTGATCCGCTGCACCGCCATCGGCGGGTTGGCGGCGATGCGGTCGGCCACGACCATGGCCGTGTCGAGCAGCTCGTCGTGGGGCACGACTCGACTCACGAGCCCGATCTCCTTGGCTGTCGTGGCGTCGATCACCTCGCCGGTGAACACGAGCTCGGCGGCTCGCTCACGCCCGACGAGCTGGGCCAGGCGACCGATGCCGGCGACGTCGGTGCACAGGCCCCGCAGGACGAACAGCTCGCCGAACTTGGCCTTCTCCGACGCGACGCGGATGTCGGCCATCATCGCCAGCTCCATGCCCCACCCCACGGCGGCGCCGTTCACGGCGGCCACGACGGGCACGTTCGTGTAGAGCAACGCATCGGCCGCCGGCGTGAGGCGCGGCGCCACCACGACGGGGCGGTCGGCCCGCTCGCCGCCGCCCATCACGGCGCGCACGTCGTCACCCGAGCAGAAGGCCGGGTCGGCGCCGGTGATCACGAGGCACCGAGCCGTCGTGGTGCGTACGGCCTGCTCCAGCAGGTCGTACGTCTTGAACGTGAGGGCGTTGCGGACCTCGGGCCGGTTGATGGTGATGACGTCAACGTCGCCGCGGCGGGTGACGATCAGTTCGTTCTCGTCCATTGCGCTCCTTGTCGTTGAAGGCCGGGCGCCCTCAGGAGCCCGCTGTCAGCTTGTCACGCAGCTCCCGCTTGAGGACCTTCCCGGTCGCCGTGCGGGGCAGCGGCTCACTGTCGAAGAACACTCGCGTAGGCGCCTTGAACCGGGCCAGCCGACGGCCGACGAACTCGACGATCTCGTCGGCGGTGGGCGTCATGCCGGGCCGCAACAGCACGACGGCGGCCACCTCCTCGCCGAGGACCGCGTGGGGCAGGCCCACGATGGCCACATCGGCCACCGCCGGGTGTTCGAACAAGATGGCCTCGACCTCGGCGCAGTAGACGTTCTCGCCGCCGCGGATCACCACGTCCTTCAGCCGGTCCACCACGTAGACGAAGCCCTCGCCGTCCTGATAGCCGAGGTCACCGCTGTGGAACCAGCCCTCGGTGAACGCGGCCGCCGTCGCTTCGGGCTTGTTCCAGTAGCCCTTCACCACGTTGGGCCCACGAAGCCAGAGCTCACCGATCTCGCCCGGCGGCAGGGCCTCGCCATCGGCGTTCACCACCATCAGGTCGGTCACCGGAGTGAGCCGCCCGATGCTGTCGGGATGGCGGAAGTACTCCTGGCCCGAGTTCATGATGACCGCCGAGGTGGTCTCCGTGAGGCCGTAGCCGTTGGCCGGCGACACCTTCGACTCGAAGGTGGACTCCAGGGTGCGGATGAGGTCCGGCGGGACCGGCGCACCGCCGGAGGACAGTCCCCCGAGGCGGTCGAGGTGGCGCTTGGTGATCGACGGCGACTCCAGCAGCTGGCGCAACAGCGTGGGCACCATGGCCGTGGCCGTGATCTCCTCGCGCTCGAGGATCTCGAGGGCCAGCTCCGTGTCCCACTTGTACATCGTGACCAGCTTCCCGCCGAAGGCGGTGAAGATGTACAGCCCGCTCAGGCCGCCGATGTGGAAGAACGGGAACACCTGGAGGGCGGCCGGTGGCGGAGGCACGATCGTCGGGGTGTCCTCGGGCGAGGGAGGTGCCAGTGCCGCGTTCAGCGCCCCGTTGAACATCGTGTTCATCAGGTTGGTGGCGTGGTTGCGCTGCGTGGCGAGGGCGCCCTTGGGCAGGCCGGTGGTGCCCGACGTGTACATGATCGTGGCCAGGTCGTCGGGGCCGACCTCGGCGGCGGGTAGCTCCGGCGTCCGGTCGATGGCGGCGAGCACGTCGGACCACCGATCGGTACCGGTCGGCACGGGGCCGTCGTGGCGGACCACGACCGACGCCTTCAGCTCGAGCGCCGCCAGGAAGGCCTCGACCCGCTCCAGGCGCTCGCCGTCCATGACCAGAGCGGCGGCCCCGCTGTCGCGCAGGGCGTACTCCAGCTCGGGCCCGGTCCACCAGGCGTTGAGCGGCACGGCGATGGCCCCCAGGACCTGGGCGCTCCAGAACGCCATCGACCACTCGGGGTAGTTGCGGGCGCCGATGGCGACGCGGTCACCCTTGCCGATGCCCCGCTCCGCCAGCCAGCGGGCGAAACCGGCCACGATCCCGTAGTGGTCGGCGAAGGTGCACCGGTCGTCCTCGTAGACGAGGAAGGGGCGGTCGCCGAAGGCCTTGGTCGACTCGAAGATCGCCCGGAACGAGGGCGGGGCGTTCGTGTAGATCCGCCACGGGACGCCGTCGATGACGGTCGGCGCCATCTGGAAGATGGCGCCCGGCGCCGTGAGCGCGGCGACCGCTTCCTCGCGTGACGTCATCGACCCTTCACCCCCTCGGTGACCGGCGCGCCGGATCGACGGCCGGGTCAGCCGGACGCTAACTTGAGGTTGACGTCGAGGTCAACGCCGGTCCCCAGCCTGGGCTTTGACGCCGAAGTCGACCTCATTTACGGTGCGACCCGTTCGCCGCCCGCGTTCACGCGGGCCCATCCAGGGGAGGAGCGACTGTGGCCGAGGTTCGTCACATCACGAGTGGCCTGAAGTTCCCAGAAGGACCCATCGCCATGAACGACGGCAGCGTCGTGCTCGTGGAGATCCAGAGCGGTCATCTGACGCGAGTGACCGAGGACGGCACGATCACCCGCATCGCCGAGGTGGGGGGCGGCCCCAACGGTGCCGCCGTCGGTCCCGACGGCAAGGTCTACATCTGCAACAACGGCGGCTTCGACTGGGCCGAGGTCGAGGGCATGACGATCCCCGGTGCGCAGCCGGCCGACTACAAGGGCGGCAGCATCCAGCGCGTCGACCTGGGCACCGGCGCGGTGGAGACCCTCTACACGGAATGCGACGGGTTCGGGCTGCGCGGCCCCAACGACATCGTCTTCGACGACCAGGGCGGCTTCTACTTCACCGACCTCGGCAAGTCGCGCGCTCGTGACGTCGACAAGGGCGGCATCTACTACGCCAAGGCCGACGGCTCCTCGATCGTCAACGTCGTCTACGGGACCGACCACGCCAACGGCATTGGCCTGTCGCCCGACGGCGGCACGGTCTACATCGCCGAGTCGCTCACTGGCCGGGTGTGGTCGTGGGAGCTCGAGGCGCCCGGCAAGGTCAAGCCGACCAACACGCCGTACGCCCCCGGCACCCTGTTCTTCGACTTCCCGGGCTGGCAGCTGCTCGACTCGCTGGCCGTCGACAGCGAGGGCAACGTCTGCGTGGCCACGCTCGTCGTCGGCGCCATCAGCGTGATCAGCCCCAAGGGCAAGCTGCTCGACCAGATCAAGGTGCCCAAGTACGACGTGTTCGTCACCAACATCTGCTTCGGTGGCCCGGACCTCAAGACCGCCTACATCACGGCGTCGGGCTACGGCGATCTGTACGCCACGGAGTGGCACTGCCCGGGGCTGAAGCTCAACTACAACGCCTGATCGACACGAAAGAACGAGGAACGCCTCATGGCCTGGGACTTCTCCACCGAACCGGAATTCGAAGCGAAGCTGGACTGGACGCGCACGTTCGTGCGCGAGGAGATCATGCCGCTCGAGACGCTCGCCGAACGCTGGCGCACCCCCGAGGGTCGTGAGGAATTCGCCAAGATCACGGCGCCGATGAAGGAAGAGGTGAAGCGCCAGGACCTCTGGGCCGCCCACCTCCCGCCGGACATGGGGGGCAAGGGCTTCGGGCAGGTGAAGTTGGGCCTGATGCACGAGATCCTCGGTCAGTGCGTCTACGCGCCGTCGATCTTCGGCAACAACGCGCCGGACTCCGGCAACGCCGAGCTCATCGCCGTCGGCGGCACGGACGAGCAGAAGGAGCAGTGGATGCAGCCGCTGCTCGACGGCAAGATCCGCAGCTGCTTCTCGATGACCGAGCCCGGCGCCGGGGCCGATCCCACGCTGCTCACCACTCAGGCCGTCCTCGACGGCGACGAGTGGGTCATCAACGGGCACAAGTGGTTCAGCTCGAACGCGTCGATCAGCGACTTCCTGATCGTCATGTGCAAGACGAACCTCGATCCCGACGCCGTCCCGTACCGCTCGTTCTCGATGATCCTCGTGCCCACCAACACCCCGGGCGTGAACATCCTGCGCGACGTCCCCACCATGGGTGAGCCCGACCACAAGACGGGCGAGCCCGGTGGTCACGCCGAGATCCTCTACGAGAACGCGCGGGTGCCGAGGGAGAACATGATCGGCAACCCGGGCGACGGCTTCGCGCTGGCCCAGAAGCGGCTCGGGCCGGGCCGCATCCATCACGCCATGCGCTGGTTGGGCCAGAGCTCGCGCGCCTTCGACATGCTGTGCGAGCGGGCGCTGACTCGTTACGTGCACGGCTCGCTGCTGGCCGAGAAGCAGATGATCCAGGACTGGGTGGCCGAGAGCTACGCCGAGATGCAGGCGGCCCGCCTGCTCACGCTGCAGGCGGCGTGGAAGATGGACGAGCTGCACGCTGCTGGGCGCCACTACAGCGACGCCCGCGTCGAGATCGGTCTCATCAAGTTCTGGGGCGCCAAGGTGCTCTACAACGTGATCGATCGGGCCATCCAGATCCACGGCTCGCTCGGCTACACGACCGACCTGCCCCTCGAGGGCATGTACCGGTCGGCCCGCGCCGCTCGGATCTACGACGGCCCCGACGAGGTGCACAAGGTCACCGTGGCTCGTCAGGTCCTCAAGCGCTACAAGGCCAGTGAGGTCCCGACCGAGCACGTCCCGACGCGCCGCAAGGCGGCCGAGGAGAAGTTCGCCGACTACCTCGACCAGGCCGCCGTCAGCGCCTGATCATCCCGAACTGGGGCGTCTACGCGCGATATGCGCGCGTAGACGCCCCAGTTCCGCGTTCTAGGCCGGCCACATCACTCTTCCGGGGTAGCCGCCGGCGGCTACGACGTGGTCGCTCCAGCCGTCGAGCAGCGTGAACAGCGGGCCGGCGTCGTCGCCCATGGCGTCGACGACCCGGCGCTCCATGTCGTCGGTGGCGCTCTCGATCTGCTCGCGCAGATCGCGCCCCGCCGGCGTCAGCTCGTCGCCGTCGAGCAGGCCACGCGACCGCAACCGGTCGCAGCCGGCGTCGAGCTCTTCCTCCGACCAGCCTCGGCTTCGCACCCAGGTCTTGAGCGGCTGGTTCCGCCAGGGATCGGTGAGCAGGCCCACCTCCGTGGCGTCGAGATCGGCGTCGATCCACGCCGCGATGTGGGAGTCGCCGCGGTGCTCGCGCACGAGGTCGGCGGCCCGCCAGAAGTCGCCCATCGGGTCGCCCGGGTAGCCCAGGGACAGGAGGCCGGAGTGGAGGTACCGGCCCTCGGCCGGGCCCGCCTCGGCCATGCGCTGGAGCACCCCCGTGGCCCACGCCAGGCCCTCGGGCTCGTCGCCCAGCACGCGCCGCAGCAGGCCGGTGGCGCCGCGCTCGCGCGCCGCCAGGATGCTGGGCCCGTCGGTGCGCTTCCATCCCTCTTCCACCGCGGCGACCACCATCGGCCGCTTGAAGACACCGAAGGAGGCGGCGACGAGGTGACCGGACACCTTGTCGCCCAGGCACGCACCGCGGCTGGTGAAGTAGGCGAGCATGTCGGGGAACTCGATGCCCCGCATCACCCGGCTGGGGCCGTCGAAGCCGAGCTCCTGGTAGGCGCGGTGCGCCTCGGGCGCGAAGTAGATGCTGGCGGCGATCGGCTCCACCACGTCCCAGATCTGGCGGGCGGGCGGCAGGTCGGAACGCATCAGCGGAAGACCGGCGGGCGCTTCTCCAGGAAGGCACGCACCGCCTCGTGGTGCTCCGGGGTCTTGTAGGCGATGTTGAGGGCCTCGCCCTCGCGGCGCTGCACGGCGGCGAGGTCGGCCTCGGTGGCGTTGGCCGAGAGCAGCTCCTTGATCATCCGAAGTTGCGTCGGCGGGTTGCCGGCCAGCTCGGTCGCCACGGCCATGGCGTCGTCGAGCACCTGCTCGACCGGAACGGCCCGGTCCACCAACCGCAGGCGAGCGGCCTCGTCGCCGAGGATGGTGGTGCCGCTGAGGGCCAGCCACGAGGCGGCACCGAAGCCGCACCGGGCCACCACGAAGTGCGATGACGCCAGCTCGGGCACGAGACCCATCTTCACGAAGCGCAGCGACAGCTTGGCGCTGTCGGCGGCGATCAGCTGGTCGAAGGGCAGCACCATCGTGAGGCCGACGCCGATGGCCGGGCCGTTGATGGCGGCCACGAGCGGCTTCGACGAGCGGCACAGCTGTACCCAGTCGACCGCCGGGTTCTCGGTGGCGGGGCGCTCCTCGCGCTCCTTGCCCTCGACGCCCGGCGCGAACTGGCTGCCGATGTCCGCCCCGGCGCAGAAGCCGCGGCCGGCGCCGGTCACCACGAACGCGCCGACCGACGGGTCATCGTTGCCGGCCGTCATCACCTGCGTCATCTCGGCCAGCATCTTCGGCGTCCATGCGTTCAGGCGCTCGGGACGGTTCAGGGTGATGCGGACGACGTCGCCCACCTGCTCCACCAGGATCTGCTCGAAATCTGCCATCTGTCCCCCATCCGTCGACCGGTGTCGAACAGTAGCGAATGCCCTAGCGTCGGCCCACGTGAGAGCACTGGTCATGGGCGGCAACCGCTACATCGGGCTGAACCTCGTCTTCGAGCTGGCCCGGCGGGGTCACGACGTCACCATCATGAACAGTCACGAGGCGCCGATGCCCGAGGGCGCCCGCCGGCTCCACGGCGACCGCCAGGTGCCCGGCACGATCACCGAGGTGCTGGGCCCGCACCGCGACGAGTTCGACGTGGTGTTCGACAACACGGCGTACCACGTCAAGGACCTGGAGCCGATGATCGAGCTGTTCGCCGGTCGGGTGCAGCACTTCGCCTTCACCAGCTCGGTCGCCGTGTACCGGCGCACGTTCGTGCAGCCGGTGCTGGAGACGTTCCGCACCCACGAACCGCGGGACACGGCGCCGGTGAAGGCGTACGGCGTCGGCAAGGTGCAGTGCGAGCAGTACCTCGACGGCCTGTTCCAGGAGCACGGCCTGCCCTACACGGTCTTTCGCGTCTCGCACAGCATCGGCCCGCGCAGCCCGCTGCCCTCGCGGGAGCCGATCTACTTCGAGCGCATCACGCGCGGCCGGCCCATCCTCATCCCGGGCGAGGGGTTCCCGTTCGTCAACCTCGTCCACGTGGCCGACGTGGCGTCACTGATGGCGTCGATCATCGGCAACGACAAGCCGAAGGGGCAGATCTACAACGTCTCCGGCGCCGAGTACACGAGCGTCCTCGGGTGCGTCCGGATGATGGCGGCCGCCGCCGGCAAGGAGGCCGAGGTCATCCACGTCCCGATCGACGTGGCGCGCAAGCTACGGGCCCCGCTGATGCACTGGCACGAGGGGCTGAACGGCGGCTCGGTCTACAGCATCGACAAGGCGCTCCGCGACCTCGACTGGTCACCGGCGTTTGGACTGGAGTCGGGGTACCAGGACTCCTACGACTGGTGGGCCAGCGAAGGCCGCGACCGCTACGAGTACGACTTCACCTTCGACGACGAAGTCCTGGCCATGCTCGGTCGTTAGCGCCGCCGCAATGCGGCGGCGTGCCGAACGAGCACCGATTGTCCGAGCGAAGCGAGTAGGAGCCGGCGGAAGCGAAGCGGACGACGGCGACGAAGATTCAGTACTCCACGACGTGCACGAGCTGGGCGGCACCGTCGAGGGCGGCGGCCAGGTCGTCGACGGTCCAGCCCTCGCGCCGGGCCACGATCTGCTCGTGGGGATGCGACCACAGCCCGAGCTTCGAGCCGTTGAACGTGAGGAGCTGGCTGCGCAGATGGGCGGCGCGGTCGCTGCAGAGGTACACGACGATCGGCGCCACCGTCTCGGGCGTACCGAAGCCGAGCTCGGCCGGGCTCGGTGCCGGGCGCCCGTCGGCGTCGGCGCGCTTGGCGGCGTTGGTGAACACGACCTGGGTCATGTCGGTCTGGGCGATGGGCCACAGGGCGTTCGTGCGGATGCCGAAGCGCTGCAGCTCCACGTCCCACGCGTAGAGCATCCCCATCACACCCGCCTTCGAGGCGGCGTAGTTCGTCTGCCCCACGGATCCGACGAAGGCCGAGTTGGACACGATCTGCAGGAGCAGCCCACCGGTCTCCTTCATGGCACGCGCCGCGTGGCGGCTCACCGACCACGTGCCGCGCAGGTTGACCGCCACGACGTCGTCGAACTCCTCGGGCGTCATGTTCATCAGCGTCCGGTCGCGCACGATGCCGGCGTTGTTCACGACCGCATCGATCCCGCCGTAGGTGTCGACGCAGGTGCGCACCAGCTCCTCGGCCACCTGGTCGTCGGCGACCGAGCCGGTTACGGCGATGGCGGTGCCGCCGGCTCCGGTGATGGCGCCGGTCACCTCCGTCATCAGGTCCTCGTTCGTGCCGTTGATCACCAGCATCGCGCCGGCGGCGGCGAGGGCTTCGGCGAAGCCGCGGCCGAGACCCCGCGACGCGCCGGTCACCACGATCCGCCGCCCGTCGAGATCAGACATCCGTCTTCACCTGGTCGCGCAGCTCCCGCTTGAGGATCTTGCCGGCGGCGTTGCGCGGTAGCTCCTCCACGAACACCACGTGCTTGGGTTTCTTGTACGACGCCATCTGCGACCGGCACAGCTCGATGATCTCGTCGGGATCCACCGTCATGCCCACGCGAGGCTGGATCACGGCCACGATCTTCTCGCCCCACATCGGGTCGGGCAGCCCGATGACGGCCGCCTCGGCCACCGCCGGGTGGGTGTAGAGCACCTCCTCCACCTCGCGGCTGTACACGTTCTCCCCGCCGGTGATGATCATGTCCTTCTTGCGATCGACGATGTAGAGGTTGCCGTCGGCGTCCCACTTGGCGAGGTCGCCGCTGTGGAACCAGCCCCCGAAGAACGCCTCTTCGTTGGCGTCGGGCCGGCGCCAGTACCCGGTGAGGACCTGGTCGCCTTGCACCACCAGCTCGCCCACTGCCCCGACCGGAACGTCGTTCATGGCGTCGTCGACGACCCGCGCCATGGCCAGGGTCATCAGCTGGCCCACCGAGCTCAGGACCGACTGATCGCCGTCGAGGGCGGCCAGATGTTGGTCGGGGGTCATGTAGAAGATGTTGCCGCTCAGCTCGGTCATGCCGAAGCCGGTGATGAAGCGGACGCCAGGGAGCTTGTCCATGCCGGTGCGGATCACCTCGGCCGGCATGGCGGCGGCGCCGTAGCCGATGCGCTTCAGGCTGCTCAGATCGAAGTCGGCGAACTTGGGGTGCTGGAAGAGCATGTTCAGCATGGTCGGCGCGCCCGTGGCCTGTGTGCAGCGGTGCTTCTCGATCAGCGCCAGGTACTGCTCAGGGTCGTAGGAGCGCATCAGCACGACGGTGTTGCCGAGCTGGTGCATGAGCGGGAACAGATAGCCCGACACGTGGCACAGCGGCCACGGGCTCAGCGCCGTCTCGTGCGGCTCGAACTCCCACGTGATGGCCGAGTTGTTCACGGCGGCGAGCAGGTTGCGGTGGCTCAGCATCGCCCCCTTCGGCATCCCCGTCGTCCCGCTCGTGTAGATCAGCCAGGCGAGATCACCTGGATCGGGCTCGTCGGCGGGCGGCTCGGGCGACGCCGCCGCCACCATGTCCTCGTAGACGATGTCACCGGGTCCGGCGCCGCCACCGGCCACGATGACGTGCTTGACCGTGGTGAGCTCGGTCCGGATCTGGTTCACCAGCTCCAGGTACGGCGCTTCGGTGACGAGCACGGAGGGCTCGGCGTCGTTGATGATGCGCACGATCTCGCGTGGCGCCAGCCGGAAGTTGATGAAGCACAGACCCATCCCGGCACGAGGAACGCCGTAGTAGCAATCGATGTACTCGGGCCGGTTCTCGGAGAGGATGGCGACGCGGTCGCCCGGTGCGGCCAGGTCGGCCAGCGCGTTGGCCAGGCGATGCAGCCGGTCGCGGAGGTCGGCGTAGGTGACGACGGTTTCCTCGAAGACGAGCGCCACGTCGTCGGGCCGGCTCCGGGCCCGGTAGGTGACGGTGTCACTCAACAGCATCGGAGACCCCCAGAGTCTTCGCCAGCGTCGGCCACTGGCCCCGATTCGACGCTAGGGCGGTCGCCCTCGGCGTTCAAGCGAGCCATCCGCGCCCTGCGGGCTGGCGTCGGGGAAGATGGGCATCGCCCAAAAGGGGGGTGCCCATGATCAAAGCCGTCATCTTCGGCGTCGTCTTCTTCCTCATCGCGACCTTCCCCGCAACGTGGCTACTGATGCTGTTCCTCGGCAACGTCGGTCTGGCCCAGTCGTACTGGGGGACGCTGCCGCTCGGCATCCTGGTGTCGGTCCTCCTGGCCGGCGCCTCCACGCCGAGCGGGATGACCATCATCGACCGCTGAAGCT
>Ga0126307_10003375_pt1 | contig 10910 bp, 12 predicted proteins | sample Plot28_FD_89955 | JGI IMG/M metagenome (GOLD analysis project Ga0126307, IMG submission 89955) | Serpentine soil microbial communities from UC McLaughlin Reserve, CA, USA - Plot28 | ecosystem: Environmental > Terrestrial > Soil > Grasslands | place: USA: UC McLaughlin Reserve, Lake County...
CACACGTCCGTCTTCGAGGCGGCGCGCTGCCGCGTCGACGAGCTCCCGCGTATGCGCCGCGCGGAGCTGCGGCTCGAACCGTCCGCCCTGGATCCGCGCGACGGCGCTGAGCAGGTCGAGCAACTCGGCGAGCTGGTCGGTGGCGGCGCCGATCATCTCGACATACCGCTTTGCGGGCTCCTCGATCTCGTCGAGGCGTTGGAGCGTGCGCGCGAATCCCGACGCCGTGGCGAGCGGCGTCCGGAGGTCGTGGCACGCGAGCGAGACGAGCTGGGCGAACGTCTGGGCAGGCAACTGACCGGTGCTAGGTTGGCACGGATGTCAGATGTTCGCCACTTTCTCGCGGATCTGCAGGCCTCGGTCCCCGAGGTGCCGATCGGGCTGTCTCGGGCCGGCGTCCGCGGGGTCTCGAAGGCGATCCGCATCCGCTACGGGGACATCGAGAAGCTGATCGCCGCGCAGATCGAGTGCACAGTCGACCTCGACAGCGCGCAGAAGGGCGTGCACATGTCGCGCTTTCCGGAGGTCTTCGAGGAAGCGATCGAGCGCGTCGTGCTCGAGGAGGCGTTCCTCATCGAGGAGCTGGCCGCGCACATCGCCGAGCACGTCGTCGAGCGCCAGGGAGCCGGTCGGGCGGAGACGCAGATCCTCGCCCGCTATCCCATCGAACGCCGCACGCCCGTCACCGAACTGCCCACGCAGGAGATGGTTGGGCTGATCGGAATCGCGGCGGCGAGCGCGCTCGGCGTGCGGCGAGTCGTCGGCGTCGAGGCCAGCGGGATCAATGCGTGCCCCTGCGCCCAGGGTCTCGTGCGCGGCGCGGCGAGCTCACGCCTGCTCGAGGCCGGCTTCGGCGAGGACGACGTCGACCGCATCCTCGAGCTCGTCCCGCTCGCGACCCACAACCAGCGCGGGCGAGGCACCCTCTTCGTCGGCAGCGAGGAGCGGGTGAACGCCGAGCAGCTCGTCTCGATCGTCGAGGCCTCGATGAGCTCGCCGGTGTACGAGCTCCTCAAGCGGCCAGACGAGCTCTTCGTCGTCGAGCACGCGCATCTCCAACCACGTTTCGTCGAGGACTCGGTCCGGCTTGCGCTGCAGGGCGTGCTGGACGCGTACCCGGCGCTCGGCGACAGCGACTTCCTCTTCTCGCGTCAGGTCAACCTGGAGACGATCCACACCCACGACGTCGTCGCCGAGCGCTATGGCACCGCCGGCGAGCTCCGCCGCGAGCTAGAAGGCGATGCCAACCCTCATCACACGCAGCTGGCGGAATGGCTCGCCGCGGAACCGGCGTAGCCGGTTTCGCCGGAGAGGCCGCATGGATAAGGAAGAGAGTCGCCAAGCCTCTGGGCCGCGCGGCCGAAGGCCGCCCGGGCTCCACAGCGTCGCCGAAAGTCGTGAGACTTTCGGCGGATCAGATTCACCGCAGGGGTATCTGATACGAGTTGACCCAGTCGTTGACGGTGGACCAGTCGAGGTTCGCGAAGAACGCCTCGATGTAGGACGCGCGGTCCGTCTGGTAGTCGAGGAAGTACGCATGCTCGTAGACGTCGAGCGCGACGAGCGGAGTCGCGTTCCAGATCGGGTAGGTGTGCTGCGTGTCGCCGATGTAGTTGAACAGGCGCCCCTCGTCCCAGTCATAGGCCGTCCACGCCCAGCCCCGGCCCGCCATGCCGGTCGCGGTCAGGTCGGCGCGCCAGTTGGGGACGGAGCCGAAGTCGCGCTCGACCAGGTCGCCGATCGCTCCCTCCGGATCGCCGCCGTCGCCGCCGAGGTGCTCGAAGTAGACCTCGTGGTTCTTGATCCCGCCGATCGCAAAGGTGAGGTCGACCTTCAGGGCGCGGACGTCCGAGAAGACCTGGTTCCCCGCTGAGAGGTCGACGTCGGCGAGCCTGCCGAGGATCTCGTTCCGCTTCGCGACGTAGCCCTGGTAGAGCTTGTAGTGCGCCTCGACCGACTCCCGCGAGATGCCGTCGAGCTCGTACAGGCGCGGCTTGAGCTCGCGCGGCGCGATCTCCTCGTGGTTGAAGACAAGCGTCGACAAGGCGTTCTCCTTTGCGAAGACTTCGGGGCCGGCCGGAGCATAACGAGGCTCCGGCCGACCCCGAAACGCCTCTCTATCGCTTGCGAATGAGCAGGGTCCGGCTGTGGCTCCAGAGGTAGCCGGCACCGGCCTGATTCGTCGTCATGAAGATGCGGAGGACGTTGCGGCCGTTGCGCAGCCGGTACGTGAACCGGCGAGCGCCGCTCGAACCGAGCCGCACCTTCTTCACGTTGACCCACTGTGCGAGCGGCGAACGCCGCTGGAGATACACCCACCGCCCAGCCAACGAGGACTGGGCGCGGGCTCCGACGATGAAGTACGGAGCTCGGCGCGTGAACGTGATCCGCGGCCGCACGCCGACGGTGATCGTCGCGCTCTGGCGGCTTCCCCACCGCGTGTAGTACTCGGTGAGGACCTTCGGGATCGTCGGGTAGTCGAAGGCACCGCCGGTCACGGTCCGCAGCTCGGCGACCTTCATCGGCGAGGACTGCCCGTACGGACGAGACCAGATCTCGACGAGCTGGTTCGCGGCACCGGACGAGATCGTTCCGGTGAGCCGGATCGCGGACCCGTAGAACACCGTCCCCGCGGTCGATCCGATCGAGACGGACGGCGCCGGCCCGCGGACGAAGATCGTCCCGCGCTCGATTGGCTCGAGTGCGTCGCGATAACGGTACGTGCCTGAGACATTGAATTGGCGGGTGTAGCTCTGCCCCGGCCTCAGGACCGGTGAGGCGAAGTGGCCGTTGTCCGCGACGACCTGGTGGTTGACCGTGTCGTCGTTCCGCCAGCGGATGCTGTCACCCGTGCTGATCGTTCGCGTTTCCGGATTGAACCCGGTTGGCTTGATCGCCACCACTCTCGTGACTGCAGCGAGAGCAACTCCTCCTGCGGCAAGGATGAGGATGGAGACGACAAGCAGTAGTGCTTTTCTCACTGAGAACCCCCCTTCATGAAGCGCTACTGCCCAAATATCGACGTGAACCACCGCAGAAAGCTGCAATCCGAAAGAACTCCATACAACTCCTTACAGTTCGCTCTGAAATGCGCGCGCTCGTAACCGGGGGAACGGGGCGTGTCGGCTCCGCGATCGCGGCGCGGCTCGAGCACGAGGGGTGGGACGTCGCCGCGGTGGGTCGCGCCGACGGCGATCTCTCCACTGCGGCCGGTGCGCGCAAGGTCGTGGAGTCGGCGGTCGAGCGGCTCGGGGGCCTCGAGCTGCTCGTCAACGGGGCGAGCGACGGGTTCTGGCCGCGGACGCTCGACGAGCTCGGCGAGGACGACTGGGACGCGGCGTTCGGCGCAACCGCCAAGGGGAGCTTCTTCGTCACCCAGGCTGCGGTTCCGGAGCTGCGGCAGGCGCGGGGCGTCGTCGTGATGATCGAGGACGTCGCCGCCTATCAGCCGTGGCCTTCCTTCGCGGCTCATTGCGCAGCCAAGGCGGCGCAGGCGATGCTGACGAAGGTGTTCGCGCGGGCGCTTGCGCCCGAGATCCGCGTCTGCGGGGTCGCCCCGGGCACCGTCGCGGTGGACGAGCAGCAGGTCGAGCGGCGCGCCGCGGAGACACTGCTCGGCCGGATCGGGTCGCCGGACGACGTGGCGGATGCCGTCGTCTACCTCGCCGGCGCCGATTTCGTCACGGGCGCGACGCTCGTCGTCGACGGTGGGCGCCTCCTACAATCCGCGCCCGTGATGAAGCCGTAGTTGAAGCAGAGATGACGGCTTCAGCTGCGGCCTTGCCGCGTGCGCGTGCAGACGTAACCATTCAGCCGGTGAACACGGAGGTCACTGACGCGGAACTGATCACCCGGGTGGGGTCGGGCGACCGTGACGCGTTCGAGGCTCTCTACCAGCGGTACGCGCGCCCTGTCTTCGGCCTCGCGTTGCGCAGGCTCGGTGATCGAGGCCGCGCCGAGGACGCGGTGCAGGAGACCTTCGCATCCGTATGGCGCGCGGCCGGGAGCTATCGGCCCGAGCGCGGCCCCGGGGCGCCGTGGCTCTACGCCGTCGCGCGCAACGCGATCGTCGACAACGGTCGTTCCCGCCGGGAACCACCCGTCGAGGGCGTCGAGGAGAAGGCGAGCGACGAGTCGCCTGCCGATCGCGCGGAAAGTGGCTGGGTCGCCTGGCGAGTGCACCGCGCGCTGAGCGAGCTCCCCGAGAACGAGCGCGTCGTGATCGAGCTCGCGTACTGGGGCGGCAGGTCGCAGTCCGAGGTCGCCGAGACCCTCGGCATCCCCCTGGGGACCGTGAAGACGCGGACGCGGACCGGGCTGATGCGTCTGGCCGACATGCTCGAGGATGTGTTGTGAGCCGTCGCTTGCGATGTCGCCTTGACGCCGCGCGGGCTCTGCCCGTACGGCCGTCGGCAACGGCCTGTCGAAGCGCTGGCCGACAGGAGCCGTGGCGGTGAGCCGTCCGCCGGATTTCGACGAGCTGTTCGCTGGCGTGGAGCGACCCGAGGAGCGTGAGCGGCTGCGGCGCGTCCACGAGCTGCTGGTCCAGGCGGGCCCGCCGCCGGAGCTTTCGCCGGCCCTCTCCTCCATCTCGGCGCCTCGCCGCGACCGCCGGCGCTGGCTTGCGGGGTTGGCGCTCGCCGCCGCGCTCGTCGTCTCCGCCTTCGCGATCGGCTACTTGGCGGGCGACTCGCCCGACGGCGCGAACGCGATGCGCGTGCGGCAGACCGTCCAGCTCGCCGGCACCGGCGACGCCTCAGGCGTGATCAACCTCGGCTTCAAGGGCTCCGACGGCAACTGGCCGATGACAGTGACGGTAAATGGGCTCGAGCACCTGAGCGGCGGGGACTACTACCGGCTTGCACTGACGAAGGACGGCGAGGCGAAGGTCACCTGCGGGACATTCAACGTCGGCCGCGGCAAGACGACGATCGAGATGATCGCGGCGTACAACCTCCAGGGCTTCGACGGCTGGGTCGTGACCCTCTGGGATGCCGACACGCACGACGAGAAGCCGGTCCTCTGGACGGCTGAGCGCGTAAACGCCTAGCCTCGTCACGAGAGGCGTCAGGCCCGGCTAGGGACCGGTGCGGCCGGCCGCGACGAACGCCTCGTACGTCACCGGCATCTGCTCGGCGAAGAAGCGCTCGCACGCCTCGGCGTAGCGCCGGATTTCGCGCTGCGCCGTCTCCGAGTTGCGGAGCGAGAGGAAGTTCATGAGCGCCCGCGCGTTGACCGTCCAGTAGAACTCGGTGTACGCGCCGACCGGCAGAGCGGCGCGCGCGAGCTCACGCGCGACGCCCAGCTCCACCAGCCGCTCGTACGCGGTGTAGGCGGCTTCGTAGACGTGCTGGAGCTCCTCGCGCGTCGTCTCGGCAACCTCGTCGGACACGGGCTCGAAGGAATACGCGCCGGGCTTGCCGACCTGCGTCCGGACGTCTTCCGCGACCGGCAGGTAGAAGTCGTCCGTCGCCCGCGCGTAGCGCATCGAGAACTCGTTGAACGACCCGACCCGGTGCCGAAACCACTCGCGCGCGACGAAGATCGGCGCCCGGATGTGGAAGCGAAAGGCGTTGTGCTCGAAGGGGGTGCCATGCCTCTCCCGCATCAGGAAGCGGATCAGGCCAGCGTCCGAGTCATCCATCTCGGCCTTGTGCTTCGCGAAGCTGACACGCGCGCCGTTGACCACGGAGAGGTCGTCCGCCATGGCGTCGTCCAGCCGGACGAACCCGTGGTCGAGAACGGGGATCGAGCCCTGGGCTATGACTTCGGGTGTGACGGCCACCTCGTCGAGTGTAACGAGGGCATATGTCGGCACTTCCGGCTGGTCCTATCCCTCGTGGAAGCCCGGCTTCTACCCACCGGACGCGAAGCCCGCGGACTTCCTGCGCCACTACGCGGAGCGGCTGCCGACCGTCGAGCTGAACACGACTGGCTACCGCCTCCCGGCCGAGGAGCAGTTCGAGCGGTGGGCGGCTGCGACTCCGGAGGGTTTCAAGTTCGCCCCGAAGCTCAACGCGCACCGCCTGAGCGAGCTCGCGACCTTCGAAGAGCGAGCGCGAAGGCTCGGCGACCGCCTGGGGCCGATCCGCATGCTCGTGGGCTCGGCGCGCGACGAGGGCTTCATCCAACTCGCGCTCGGCTCGGTCGACCCAGAGCTGCGGATCGCCTTCGACTTCCGCCACGACTCGTGGGAGGGCGCCGAGCTGCAGCTCCCCGACAACGCTGTGCGTGTGAACGACCTCGACGCCGACGCACCGTTCCGCTACCTGAGGCTCCGCGAGCCGCCGTACAGCGACGCGGAGTTGGAGGAATGGGCGGCGCGCCTGCGCCCGCTCGTCGACAACGGCGTCGAGGTCTACTGCTACTTCCGGCACGAGGACGAGCCGACGGCCCCGCGGTACGCGGAGCGCCTCCGCGAGCTCGTCTCCCCCACCTGAGGGATCCACCGCAGCCCGCGCTCGTTCAAGCTGAGTCGGCGGTGAAGGTGGTCCTCTTCTGCGGCGGACGGGGCATGCGCCTGCGTGGCGCCGTGGGCTCGTTGCCGAAGCCCATGGTGCCGATCGGAGGCCGGCCGCTCCTCTGGCACATCATGCGCTACTACGCGCACTTCGGGCACCGTGAATTCGTGGTCTGCGTCGGACAACAGGCGGACGCGATCCGCGAGTACTTCGAGCGCACGGCGGACGACTTCCGGATCCGCTACGTCGACACCGGACTCGAGTCGAGCATCGGCGAGCGCCTCTATTCCGTGCGCAACGAGCTCGCCGGCGAAGACGTCTTCCTCGCGACGGGGATACCGTGACGGACGTGCCGCTCCCGACGCTGATCGCCCACCACGCCGAAAGCGGCAAGATCGCGAGCCTGCTGTCGGTCCGGCCGAACTACACGTTCAACGTGGTCGCCTCAGATGGCCCGCGCGTCACGGGCTTCCGGGATATCGCCGAGAGCGGCATCTGGGTCAACGGGGGTTACTTCGTCTTCCGGCACGAGGTCTTCGACCACCTCGAGGCCGGGGAGGACCTGCCGGCGATGTTCCAGCGCCTGATCCGCGCCGACGAGCTCGTGACGTACGCCTATGAAGGCTTCTGGGCGCCGATGGACACGCTCAAGGACAAGGAGCGCCTCGAGTCGCTCGTCGCGAACGGCGGCAGCGTCTGGCAGGTGTGGGAGACGCCGGGCAGCGCAGCCGCTTCGGGCTGAGATGCTGAGGCTCCAGCTCGCCGCCGACGATGCGCCACTGCGCGTGCTGGCGATCGGCGCGCACGCCGACGACATCGAGATCGGCTGCGGCGGGACACTGCTACGGCTCGCGGAGAGGGCGGGCGTGCTCGAGGTGCAGTGCGTCGTGCTGAGCGCGAGCGCCGAGCGCGCGGCGGAGGCGCGGGCCAGTGCGGCCGCCTTCGGCGCCCAGCTCGCGGTGCAGGGCTTTCGCGACGCCTTCTTTCGCTACGGCGGCGAGGTGAAGGAGTTCTTCGAGGAGCTGAAGGGCGGCTTCGAACCGGATCTGATCCTCACCCACCACGACGAGGATCGGCACCAGGACCACCGGCTCGTCGCCGAGCTCACCTGGAACACCTTCCGCGACCACCTGATCCTGGAGTACGAGGTGCCGAAGTACGACGGCGACTTGGGGACGCCGAACGTCTTCGTCCCCCTCGACGAGGAGCAGGCGCGGCGCAAGGTCGAGCTGCTGCTCGAGTCGTTCCCCTCGCAGGCAGGGAAGCGGTGGTTCACCGAGGACCTCTTCATGGCCCTGATGCGGCTGCGCGGAATGGAGTGCAACTCGCCGAGTGGCCTCGCCGAAGCGTTCTACGCACGCAAGCTTTCCCTCTGAGTTTCAGCGCACGTTCCGTGGGTACTCACGCGGAACACGAACTCACAAGAAGGGGGAAACGATGGCCGAACTCACCAATCTCGAGGCGAAGATCGCCGAGGTGATCGGGCTCGCCCAGGCCGCCCAGGGCGCGACCGAGAAGATCGAAGGTCTCGTCGACGACGGCGAGCTCAAGCAGACGCTTCAGCGGATGCGCGAGGAGGCAGCGGAGACCGAGGAGCGGACGATCTCCGTGGCCGAGGGTCTCGACGGCAAGAAGACGGCGATCCTCGAGAAGGCGCGTGAGACCAAGCAGGAAGCGACCCAGATGATGCAGACGTACCTGGGGAACGACGCCGACGAGCTCGACGGCTTCGAGTTCCTGACGATGGCGGAAGCCGGCGAGGTCGGTCATTGGGAGATCCTCGCGGCGATGAACGAGCGGGCGGGGATCGGCGAGCTGCAGGAGGTCATCCAGTGGGTGACGCCGATCCAGCAGCGACACTTCCAGGAGGCCCGGGAAGGCTCGCTTCAGATCGCAGCGGAGGAAGACCCGAACGCGCCGGGCGAGTAGCTACTCGCCGGGGCCTGCGCCCGTAGGACCAGGCGCGTCTCACGGGTCAGTTCGCCGCGGTCGTAGTCGCCAAAGCACTCGATCTCGCCGAAGCCGACGCCTTCGACCATGCGGACGAGCTCCGTCGCGGTGTACACCCGCAGCGTGTAGGTGAACGTGCGGCGCGTTCCGCCCGCGACGTAGATGTGGTCCGTCTCGATCTCGCCGGCCACGGGGTCGAAGCGTCTGGCTTCGGCGACGAGGCTGTCGTCCGCAAGGGGGTCCCAGGTGCGAGGCTGAAAGATGGCCATCACGCGGTCCCGGTGCTGGGTCTCGAGCACGAGCGCCCCGTTGGGCCGCAGGACGCGTAGGAACTCGCCGAGCATCTTCCGGTCGCCGTCCTCGCCTCGGTAGCCGATCGAGCTGAAGAGGTTGAGGACGCCGTCGAAGGCGTCGTCCTCGAACGGCAGCTCGCGAAAGTCCGCCTGGATGAAGCGAGGCCACTCAGCGTCGCCGGCACGGCGCCGGCCCTCGTCGAGCTGAACGCTGGAGCGATCGGCCGCGGTGACGTGAAACCCGGCGGAGGCGAGCGGGATCGAGTGGCGGCCGAACCCCGCCGGCGCATCCAAGAGCTCCGCCGGCGGCTCGAGGCCGGCGAGCTTCGCGGCCGCGAACGCCTCCGTTGCGGACTCCTCCTCGTCGAACCGGTCGGCGTAGGTGTGCGGGTAGATCTCGTCGAAGAGCTCGTCCCAGTGGTCTGGCTGCATCAGACTCAACTGACTCTCTTGAGGACCGCGAGCGCCCGCTGATTCCACGGTACGCGATGGGTGATCCCGGCCGAGCCGACGATCTCCTCCCGGTGAGCGAGGTACCAGTCGTACGTCTCGATCAGCGCCTCGGCGTTCGAGAGGCGCGGCCTCCAGCCGAGGATTTGCTCGGCGGCCGAGACAGCGACGAAGGAGTCGCGGTGCGCCGTCTTGTAGTGCCACTCGACGAGCGGCGAGAGTCGCGCGAGCTCGAGCGCGCGCAGGGCGACCTCCGCCGGCCGGGCCGGCACGGGGGTGATCCGGCTCGCGGAGCCTGCGTGGTCGATCAGCGCCTGGAGGTCTTCGCGGACGGTCCCGAACTCCTTCGCGCCGACGTTGAGGGTCCGGCCGCGGGCTGCACGCTTGCTCGCCGCCAGGACGATCGCCTCGACGAGATCCGCGACCGCGAGCAGCTGGTAGCGGTTCGAGCCGTCGCCGAGAACGTAGATCCGCCGCCCGTCGCGGAGCCAGTCGAAGAGGATCTCGAAGACGCCGAGGCGCTCCGGGCCGATGAACGTTTTCGGACGCAGGATCACGCAGTCGAGCCCACGCTCGATGAACGCGCGGCAGATCCGTTCGGCCTCGATCTTCGAATCGCCGTAGTGGCCGACGCCGTCCAGGGGATCGTCCTCCTCGATCGGGTGCTTCTCCGGCACGCCGTAGACGGCGGTCGAGGAGACGAGGACGACGCGCCTGACGCCGGCCTCCGCCGCCGCGGCGAGGAGCGTCAGCGTTCCGTCCACGTTGACCGAGCGGATCTCGCGGCGCGAGCCCCGGATCGGGAGTGCGGCGGCGGCGTGGACGAGGATCCGCGCGCCGTCGACCAGCTGCCGCGCGGCGGCCTCGTCGCGGATGTCGCCGCGGAGCTCCTCGACGTCGAGGCCGGGCTCGTGTAGCGGGACGAGGTCGAGCGACCGAACCGCGTGCCCCTCGGCGAGCAGCCGGCGCGCAAGATGCAGCCCGAGGAAGCCCGCACCGCCCGAGATGGCCCACTGCATGAGCCGAAACTACTGGCTGGACGAGTACGCCAAGGGGCGGCTCCGCTGACGCAGAGACCAGAGCGGCGTTCGCAAGGGCTCGCGGGGGAACCGCGGGGTTCCCGCGCGCTTTATTCGTATTGGAGAGCCTGCAGGACGTTGAGGCGGGCGGCGCGGCGTGCAGGCATGATCGCCGCGACGAGGCCGACCACGATCGCGACGATCGCGAACAGGATCAGTGACACGAGTGGGACCTCGTAGCGCACCTCGTACTGCTCGAGCGCCCGCGTGACGAGCGCGGCGAGGAAGATCCCGAGCGGCAAGCCGAGGGCGGCGCCGATCAGGGCGGTGATCACACTCTCCGATCCGATCATCGTTCTTGCCTGCCAGCGCGTCATGCCGACGGCTCGGAGCATCCCGAGCTCACGCGTGCGCTCGAAGACGGCGAGGGCGAGCGTGTTGATCATCCCGAAGATGCTGATGATCACGGAGAGCGCGAGCAGGACGTAGAGCATGGTCAGGAACTGGTTGAACTGCTCGTCCTGCTCCGTGATCCACGCCTCCCGCGTCTGCACCTTCGCGTCGGGGAAGCTCGCCAGCGCCTGCTCGATCGGCTTCTCCGAAGCGGCGTCGGGCTCGCCGGGGACGTTGATGAACGTGAACTGGTTGCGCGGCCGGTCGTAGAGCTTGTCGAACGTCGCCTTCGGGATGCTGACGGAGCCGAGCAGCTGGAAGAAGGGCGGCGGGTCGTACGTCGC
>Ga0126307_10003376_pt1 | contig 10910 bp, 7 predicted proteins | sample Plot28_FD_89955 | JGI IMG/M metagenome (GOLD analysis project Ga0126307, IMG submission 89955) | Serpentine soil microbial communities from UC McLaughlin Reserve, CA, USA - Plot28 | ecosystem: Environmental > Terrestrial > Soil > Grasslands | place: USA: UC McLaughlin Reserve, Lake County...
GAGCAGCGAGGCGCCCCACGCCACCTCGGGGTTCCGGGACTCGCGGTCGTACCGGTCGGCTCGGAACGTGGTGATCTCGACGCGGGTGCCGCGGATCTCGGCGCCCACCGTGCCGAAGGCGATGCCGGTGTTCCACGTGGAACGCGCCCAGCCCTCCAGCAGGGCGAGCACCTGCTCCGGCCGGGCGTCGGTGGTGACGTCGAGGTCGCCGGGCACTGACGCCGGTCCCCCGCCCACCCCCGCCCCGGCGGACAGCAGCGCGTCGCGGACGGAACCGCCCACCAGGTGTGCCTCGAACCCGGCGGCGGTGAAGCGCTCGCCGAGCTCGGTCAGGACGGGGGAGAGCTCCACCAGCTCGCGGACGGTCGCCTGCACGGCCGGGGGAACCGGCTCGCCGGGGGGACGACGCGGGGGCGTGGCGGACACGACGAGCCAGCCTAGTGCGTGGGTCGCGCTACCCTCCTGGCATGGCTGGGACCGGCGCGCGCGGACGCCCCGGGCGTCGGCTGCGCCGGGTCGACGAGACCTCCGCCGGGGGGCTGGTGGTGGCCGACGACGGCGTGACCGGGCCCCGGGCCGCCCTGATCGGCCGCACCGACCGCCGCGGCCGCCTGCTCTGGTCCCTCCCCAAGGGGCACATCGAGGAGGGCGAGACCCCCGAGGACACCGCCGTCCGCGAGGTCGCCGAGGAGACGGGCATTATCGGCGAGGTCGTCGCGCCGCTGGGCATCATCGACTTCTGGTTCGTCGCCGACGGCCGCCGCGTCCACAAGACCGTGCACCACTTCCTGCTGCGCGCGATCGGGGGAGCCCTCTCCGACGCCGACATCGAGGTGACGGAGGTCGCCTGGGTGCCCCTGGACGAGCTGAGCGACCGCCTGGCCTACGCCGACGAGCGGGCACTGGTCGAGCGCGCGCCGGCACTGCTGGCCGACAGCGCGTGAGACGGTCGGCGCTGCTGCGCGCCGCCGTCGCTCCCGTCCTGCTCGCGGCGCTCGGTGTGCTCGCGCCCCCCGCGTCAGCCGGGCCCCTCGCCCCGGACCGTCTCCCCCTGGTCACCGCCGCACCCGGCGACGACGACGCCACCGGTACCGACCGGCCGGTGTCGATCGAGGTCGGCCGGTTCGAGCCGCGCACCGTCACACCGGGGGCGACGGTGACGGTGACCGGAACGCTGACCAACGCCGGGCCCAGCACGATCACCGATCTGAGCATCCGGCTGCAGCGTGGTGCCGCGGTCACCACCCGGGCGCAGCTGGCCGCGCTCACCACGCATCCCGATCCGGCCACGGACGCCGAACCGCCGTTCCTCGAGGTGCCGGGCGCGCTCGAGCCGGGCGGGGACCTGCCGTTCAGCTACAACGTCGCCGCCGACGCGCTGGGCCTGGACCGCGACGGCGTCTACCCGGCGCTGCTCAACGTCAACGGCACCGTCGACGGCGCGGAGCAGCAGCGGGTGGGCGAGCTGCGGACCTTCCTCGTGCGGCAGCCGGTCGTCCCCAGCGCGCGCACGGCCGTCGCCTGGCTGTGGCCCCTGGTCGAGCGGACGCACCGGGCGCCGTCGGGCGGGTTCGCCGACGACGGTCTCGCCGACGCGGTGCGCAGCGGCGGCCGGCTGGACCGCGCCCTCGCCGTGGTCGAGCGGCTGCCGGCGACCCAGGCCGCCGGCAGCAGCGGGCCGGTCCCCGCACTGCAGGTGACCCTGGTGATCGACCCCGCCCTGGTGGAGGAGCTGACCCTGATGGCCGCGGGGCCGTACGCCGTCGACGGCGTCGACGGCGCCGGGCGAGGCACCGAGGCGGCCGCTGCGTTCCTGGACCGGCTGCGTGGGGTCGCCGGCGACCATCCCGTGGTCGCCCTGTCCTACGGCGACGTGGATGCCGACGCGCTCGTCTCGGCCGGGCTGACCGACGTCCTGGTCCGCAGCCTGCCGGGCAGCCCGGAGGGCACGGCGCAGGACCCACCGGGCAGTGACGCGAACGGCGACGCGGCGGTCGCCACGCCGGGTGCCGAGACCCCGGCGCCGGAGCCGGAGCGAAGCGATGTCGCGGCCGGCGTGCAGATCCTCGCCGACGCCCTCGACGTCGAGCCGCGATCCGACGTCGCCTGGGCCGCCGGTGGTGCGCTGCGCCCAGAGACCCTGCTCGCGCTGGAGGCGGGCGGCGTCGACGAGGTGGTGCTCGGCACCGACGGCATCAGCGGCGGCGACGCGGCGACCGGACTCTCCGGTTCCACGGCCGCCGCCCGCACCACGGTCGGCACCGCCTCCGGGCCGCTCGACGCGCTGGTCGCCGACACGACGCTCGGACAGGTCGTCGCCTCGGCCGAGCAGGCGACCGGGGGCGCCCGCCTCGCCGAGCAGCGGTTCCTCGCCGAGCTCGCCGTCCTCGGCCTGCAGGCCGCCCCCGGCTCGGAGCAGACCGTCCTCGTCGCCCCGCCCCGGAACGTCGACGCCGGCCCCGACGGCGCCGGCGCGATGATGGCCGACACCGCCGGCCTCCTGTGGTTGCGCCCCTCGACGACGGCCGAGCTCGCGACCGGGCCGTCCTCGCCGGCCGGCGAGCTCCTGCCGCCCACCTCGCCCGGCCCGGACGCCGCCGGGATGGCCGACGTCGCCGAAGCCGTGTCGATCCGCGAGAGCATGGCCGCCGCCGTCGTGGGGGACGCCGACATCGTCCTGCGCGGCTTCGACGCCGCCGTCTCGCGGACCACGTCCAGCGCCTGGCGCACCGACCCCGCCCGGTTCCGGGAGGCCGCCGCCGGGCTGCGGTCGACGATGGAGCGGCTGCGCGGCCGCGTCACGCTCGTCGCGCCTGCCGACGGCACGTACAGCCTCGGCTCGAGCGACGCGCCCCTGGTCCTCACGGTCAGCAACGACCTGCCGTTCGCCGTGGACGTGCGGCTGGACGTGCGCACCCGCGGCATCCGGGGGCTGTCGATCTCCGACATCGGCGTCCAGACCCTCGCGCCGCTCCAGCGCACCACGCTGCAGGTGCCCACGGAGGTGCGCCAGTCCGGCGGCTTCGCGGTGACCGCCCAGCTCACGACGCCGGACGGCGGCCCCCTGGGGGACCGCATCCAACTGCAGGTGAAGAGCACCGCCTACGGCTCCATCTCGCTGCTCATCACGATCGGTGCCGCCGTCCTGCTCGGGCTGCTCTTCCTGCGCCGGCTGATCCGGTTCCTGCTCCGCCGCCGCCGCGCGGCCGCCGCCCTGCCCGAGGGCGGCCCCGAGGGCGCGACGGTGGCGCTGCCTCCCAACCGGAGCCCGGTGTGACCACCCGCGAGGGCGACGACCTGCCGGGCGCGGAGGACCGCGTGCCGGCCGGCGACCGCGGCCGTGCCGGATCGCCGCCGCCCCCTGCCGAGCGTCCCGCGAAGGGCCCGGCGCAGCGCGGGCCCGCTCTCCCGCCGCCGCCGTACCGCGCGGCACCCCCGCCATCGACCGCCTTCGACGACGGGGCGCCCGCCGAGACACCCCCCGTCCCACCGCCCGCCGCGCCGCGGCCCCCGCTGCCCCCGTTCGTCCCCGCTCCGCCCGAGCCCGTCGTGGCACGTCCGCTCCCGCCGCCGCCACCGCCGGCGGCCCGCGGCCGGTGGGTGCAGGCGGCCGACGACACGCAGCTGATGACGTCGCTGCCACCGGTCCCCGGCGGGCAGCTCGCCGAACCGGCCGAGGAGCCGCTGCGGCGCGAGACGCCCCCGGGGGAGGGCACGCCCGGTGCCAGCGGCGGCATCCTGCGGGCCGCGGGCACCATGGCGGTCGCGACCCTGGTCTCCCGGATCACCGGCCTGCTGCGCACCGTCGTGCTGGCCGCGGCGATCGGCGTCGGCCTCGTCGCCGACGCCTACAACAGCGCCAACACCCTGCCGAACATCGTCTACGAGCTCCTGCTCGGTGGCGTGCTCACCTCCGTCGTCGTTCCCCTGCTCGTCCACGCACAGGAACGGGACCGCGACGGCGGGACGGCGTACGCGCAGCGCCTGGCCACCGTCGGGATCGCCGGCCTGCTCGGGGCGACGGTGCTGGCCGTGCTGGCCGCGCCGCTGCTCACCGCCCTCTCGGGCATCACCGACGACCCGGACCAGGTGCGGCTGGGCAACTGGCTGGCCCGCATCCTGCTGGTCGAGATCGTGTTCTACGGGGTGGGCGCCCTGGCGCAGGCGATCCTCAACTCGCGCGGGGTCTTCGGGCCTCCCGCGTGGGCGCCGGTGCTCAACAACGTCGTCGTCATCGCCACCGGCTTCCTGTTCCTCGCAGCCAGCGGGCCGGGGGATCTCACCCCGGCGACGATCACGTCCGGTCAGGTCTGGCTGCTCGGCATCGGGACCACGCTGGGCATCGCCGTCCAGGCGCTGGTGCTGGTGCCGCTGCTGGGCAGGGCGGGGGTGCCGGTGCGACCGCGCTGGGGCCTCCGGGACACCGGTCTGCGGGAGGCCGGGGCCCTGGGGCTCTGGGTCATCGCGTACTCGGCCGTCAGCGCGATCGGCGTGATCGTCGCCATGCGGATCGCGAACGAGGCCGGCCGGGACGGCGCGCCGGGCTCGGCCGCGTTCGCCTACGCGAGCCTGCTGTTCCAGATGCCCTACGGGATCATCGGCGTCGCTCTGCTGACCGCGCTGCTGCCGCGGATGAGCCGCGCGGCCGCCCGGCACGACGTCCCCGGGGTGGCGCAGGACCTCTCCCTCGGCATCCGGCTGTCCGCGCTGGGCCTGCTGCCGGTCACCGCCGCCCTCGTCGTGCTGGGGCCCGCGCTGAGCGTGCTCGCCTTCGCACGGGGGAACACGACCGTGACCGAGGCGGAGGCGATCGGCACCGCACTGGCCATCGGCGCCTTCGGGCTCCTGCCGATGGCGGTGACCCTGCTGCAACTGCGGGTCTTCTACGCGATGAAGGACGCCCGTACTCCCACCCTGATCCAGATGGGGATGGTCGCGATCCGGGTGCCGCTGCTCGTGGCCGTGCCCGCGGTGGTCGACAGCGAGCACGTCGTCGCCGGCCTGATGCTGGTGACCAGCGTCACCTACGTGGCCGGGTGGGTGATCGGGGACGTCGCCCTGCGCCGCAAGCTCGGACCGCTGCCCACGCGGGAGACGTTCGTGCCGGTCGCCCGCATGGCGGCCGTCTCCGCCGTCGCGGGGGCAGCGGGCTGGCTGGTGATGAAGGTGACCGACGACCTTCTCGGCGCGACCGCGGCAGGCTCGCTCGCGAGGGTGCTGATCGGTACCGTGGTCATCGGCGGCGTGGCTCTCGCAGGTCTCGTGGTCGCTCGCGTTCCGGAGATCCGGGAGCCCCTGGCAGCGGTCAGGGCCCGGGCAGGTCGCGGATGACTCGGTCCTCGCGGGGTACGGAGCCACCACCGGAGCAGTCGCGACGGGGTCGGGGACAGGACAGGGGGTCGACAGTGTCGATGACGTCGACGACCACCGGCCTCCCCGACCGCTACCGCCCCATCGACCAGATCGGCCCCGACGAGCCGACGCCCACCGGCGTCATCCAGTGCTGGCGGGCCAAGGACCGCGTTCTCAACCGGGACGTCGCGATCCGCGTGCACACCCCCGCCGGTCCCGCCGCGCACGCCTGGATCAGCCGCGCGCTGACCGCCGGGGGGCTGGCCACGCCCGCGCTGGCCATGGTCTACGACGCCTCCGAGGGCAGCGGCGACCCCCAGGTGCCCGGCGGCGCCGCCTACGTCGTCAACGAGTGGATCGACGGCGAGACCCTGGCCGAGCGGCTCAGCCGCGGCCCCATGCCGGAGCGCGAGGTGCGCACCGTGCTGCGTCGCCTCGCCGAGGGCGTCGCCGAGGCCCACCGGGTCGGCCTGGCCGTCGGCGGGCTCACGCCGGAAAACGTCGTCCTCCGGCCGAACGGTCTGGTCGGCCTCCGCGCCGTCCCGGCCGCCACCGGCACCATCGACGGCGACATCGCCGCTCTCGGCGCCCTGCTGGAGGCCTGCCTCACCGGCCTCGGCCCGAACGCCCCGCGCCAGCTCTCCGGCCCGCCCGACCTGATCGCCCTCGTGCGCCGCGCCCGGTCCTCCGAGCCGGGCCAGGGACTGTCCAGCGTCGCCGCCATGGCCTCGCTCCTGGCCGAGCGGCCGCGCAGCGGCTCCGGGGGCTCGAGCGCGGCGTCCCAGCGCAGCGACCGCACGGAACGCACGGAGGACACCGACAGCGGCTGGCTGCGCAAGCTCCGCGAGCGCCGTCCCGCGGCGACCCCCGACGACGACGCCGGCGAGGCCGCCGAGCCCGTCCGGCTGGACCCCGAGACGATGCCCCCGGTGCCCCGGGTCCGTCCGATCACCGAGACCGGCACGGCACTCCCGCCGGCCGCACTGGGCGGCGACACGATCGACGCCGGCAGCGTCGCGCCGCAGGACGGGGCCTACGCCGGCGCGGTCCCGGCACCGCCGGCGTACGGCGACTCCGTCTGGAACGGGCGGTCCGACGACTCGCCGTTCGGCGTGCTCGGCCACGACACCCGCACGTACGACGGGTACGACGACTACGCAGGCCCTCCGACCGGCGAGACGGACGCCGACGACGAGGACGGCGGCAAGCGGCACCGGCTGGTCGTCATCGGCCTGCCGCTGCTCGCGCTGATCGTTGTCGTCGCCCTCGCGTGGTGGGTCGGTTCCACGCTGCTCGACGTGACCGACTCCGTGGACGAGGTGGAGGGCTCCACCCCGTCGGTCAGCGCGCCCGCCGACAGCTCGGGCGAGCCGACGACCGGCGCGGGCCAGCCGCTCGCCGTGGTCGGCGTCGACGTGTTCGACCCCGGTGGCGACGGCGAGCCCGAGAACAACTCCGACGTCCCCCTGGCGTTCGACGGCGACCCGGCCAGCTCCTGGTCGACGCTGGAGTACCGCAACTCACCGGCCTTCGGCAATCTCAAGGACGGCGTCGGCCTGCTGATCGACCTCGGCAGCGCCCAGGAGATGTCGGGCGTGACGGTGACCAGCCCCCGTCCCGGTGCCACGGTCGAGATCCGCACGGCCGACGAGGCCGGTGCGGAGCTCAACTCCTTCGACGTGGCCGCCGACGGCACGCTGGAGGAGAGCACGGACCTGGCCTTCGAGGAGCCCGTCACCGCGCGCTACGTGCTCCTCTGGATCACCGGCCTGGTGCAGAGCGAGGACGGTTTCTCTGCGACCATCTCCGAGGTCACGGTCAACGCGGCTGCCTGAGCCGGGCTCGCTCCGACTCGGTCGGCTGCGGGGCGCCACGGGCTGCCGACGGGGAATGTCGCCTCTACGATCATCGTTGTGCCGCGCGTGACTTCAGACCACCCGAGCCCCGGTCCTGCCGTGACGGCGACCCACGTGGATCCCGCGATCCCGCCGGCCGAGCACGACGGCATCCGTGACCTGATCATCATCGGGTCGGGCCCCGCCGGGTACACCGCGGCCGTCTACGCCGCCCGCGCGAACCTGCACCCGATGGTCTTCGAGGGCTCGCAGTTCGGCGGCGCCCTGATGACGACGACCGAGGTCGAGAACTTCCCCGGGTTCGCCGAGGGCATTCAGGGCCCGGAGCTGATGGACGAGATGCGCAACCAGGCCGAGCGCTTCGGCGCCGAGCTGGTTCCCCGTGACGTCACCGAGGTCGACCTCACCGCCACCCCGAAGGTCGTCAAGGTCGGCGACGAGGTGCACCTGGCCCACGCCGTGATCGTCGCGACCGGCTCCAAGTACCGGTACCTCGGCCTGGACAACGAGACCCGGCTGCTCGGCCGCGGTGTCTCGGCCTGTGCCACCTGTGACGGCTTCTTCTTCCGCGACCAGGACATCGTGGTCGTCGGGGGCGGCGACTCGGCGATGGAGGAGGCCACGTTCCTCACCCGCTTCGCCAAGAGCGTGACCGTCGTGCACCGCCGGCCGGAGCTGCGCGCCTCGAAGATCATGCAGAAGCGTGCCCAGGACAACGCGAAGATCCGCTGGGCCCTCGGCAAGCAGGTCACCGACGTGCTCGGCGAGAACACGGTCAACGCCGTCGAGATCACCGACGTCGAGAGTGGCGCCACCGAGACGATGCCGGTCACCGGCCTGTTCGTCGCGATCGGCCACGACCCGCGCAGCGAGCTGTTCGCGGGCCAGCTCAAGCTGGACGACGACGGCTACATCCAGGTCGAGCACCCCAGCACCCGCACCAACATCGACGGCGTGTTCGCGTGCGGTGACGTGGTCGACCACATCTACCGGCAGGCCATCACGTCGGCCGGAACCGGCGCCGCGGCGGCGATCGACGCCGAGCGGTGGCTCGCCGAAACCTTCGACGAGCGCTGACCGGCATACATCGACGGCTCGGCGGGTTATCCCCCCGAGCAGTTTTCGCCCAACGAGAGGGAGAACGACCGATGGCAGGCAACACCGTGACGGTCACCGACACGAGCTTCGCGTCCGACGTGCTGGGCAGCGACAAGCCCGTGCTCGTCGACTTCTGGGCGGAGTGGTGCGGCCCGTGCAAGATGGTCGCCCCGGTCCTCGAGGAGATCGCCGCCGAGCACGGCGACAAGCTGACGATCGCCAAGCTGAACATCGACGAGAACCCGCAGATCGCCCGCGACTACCAGGTCATGTCGATCCCCACCATGACCGTCTTCCAGGGCGGCAAGCCGGTCAAGAGCATCATCGGCGCCAAGCCCAAGGGCGCGATCCTCAACGACCTCGCCGACTACCTGTAGAAGGACCACCCTTTCCCCCCCACGCCTCGCACGCTCGGCGCGGGCCCCTGAAGGGTGGCCGTTCCAGAACCTCGCGCGGCCCATCCGTCCACCCGGTCGGATGGGCCCGTTCTGTGTACGGGGCCCCCGTTGGGCCGGCCGGGACGGCGAGGACGACAATCGGCGGACGATGGGAACCGACAGCGGCATGCAGATCCTGAGACTCGGGGACCGTGGCCCGGCCGTTGCCGACGTGCGCGCCGCACTCCGGAGCCTGGGCCTGCTCAGCGGGGACAAAGGGTCCGCGTCCGGGCGCGCGGCCGAGGGCCCGCTGGACACCATCCCGCTCCGCACGCCCCCGCCCGTGGGCGGCGTGTTCGACACCGGCCCGATCGACCGGACGGCGATGGACACCGCCCCGCTCGAGACCGCGGAGTTCGACGCCGCGACCGAGCTCGCCGTCCGCCACTTCCAGCAGGTCCGCGGCCTGTCCGTCGACGGACGGGTGGGGGAGGAGACCTATCGCGCCCTCAACGAGGCGCGGTGGTCGCTCGGCGACCGGTTGCTCCGGTACGACCCCGAACGGCCGATCCGTGGGGACGACGTCATCAACCTGCAGGACCGGCTGCACGAGCTCGGCTACGACGCCGGCCCGGTCGACGGCACCTTCGGACCCGAGACCGAGGTGGGCCTCCGGTCCTTCCAGCGCGACTACGGGCTCACCGCCGACGGCACGTGCGGACCGGCCACGTTGCGCGCGCTGCGCCAACTGGGCCGCAAGGTGACCGGTGGCCGGCCACAGCTGCTGCGGCAGAGCGCCTCCTTCGTCGAGAGCGGGCCCCACCTCATCGGCCGGCGGATCGTCGTCGACCCCGGGCACGGCGGCGAGGAGGCCGGCTTCACCGAGGGCGAGACGACCGAGGCCGACCTGGTGTTCGACCTGGCGTCCCGGATCGAGGGCCGGCTGGCCGCCGCCGGGGCGACGGTGTACCTCACCCGTGGCCGGGCGCAGAACCCCACCGCCGCCGAGCGCACCGCGTTCGCCAACGATGCCCGCGCCGACCTCTTCGTCTCCCTGCACCTGGATGCGCACGCCTCCGAGCACGCCCGCGGGGTCGCCAGCTACTACTACGGCACCGGCTCGGGGGCCTCCTCGACGGCGGGCGAGCAGTTCGCGAACCTGGCCCGCCGCGAGGTGGTGGCCCGCACCGGGATGCTCGACCTCGGTTCGCACCCGAAGACGTGGGATCTGCTCCGCATGACGCGGATGCCCGCCGTGCGGCTCGACTGCGGCTACCTCTCCCACCCGGTCGACCGGCTGCTGCTGCTCGACGCCCGGGTGCGCAGCGCCATCGCCTCCGCCGTGTTGGCCGCCGTCCAACGGCTGTTCCTCCCCGCCGAGGCCGATCCCCCCACGGGCACGTTCGTGCTGCGATAACACTGCGATCCTCCGGATCGCACCGCGGCCAAGTGCCGTCCCCCTGCTGCACTGAGCCGCTGATTCGCGCCTGCGCGGGACCCTCCGGGCCCCACTCGGCACGACAGACTGCACTTCCGGTCCCCTTCTGCCGGGCGGCTCGGTTGTCTGCCTCCTCTCTCCCTACACTCCTGGGGTGGCCACCCTCCCGCCCGGCCCACCCGCCGGTCCCGGTCAGCCGGGGACGCACCTGACGCACGGTGCGCATCCCCACGTCGTGCCGCGCCATCCGCGGCTGGACCCGCTGGCCGACCGCTACGCAGCACGGACCCACGGGATGAAGACCTCGGAGATCCGGGCCCTGTTCTCCGTGGTGAGCCGGCCGGAGGTCGTCTCCCTGGCCGGAGGCATGCCCGCCGTCACCGCGCTGCCCCTGGACGCGGTCGGCTCCATGATCGGCGAGCTCGTGTCGGGCATGGGTGCGCAGACCCTGCAGTACGGCTCGGGTCAGGGCGACCCGCGGCTGCGGGAGCGGATCTGCGACGTCATGGCCCTCGAAGGCATCCGCGACGCGTCACCCAGCGAGGTCGTGGTGACGGTGGGCTCGCAGCAGGGCCTCGACCTGGTCACCCGCGTCTTCGTCGACCCCGGTGACGTCATCCTCGCCGAGGGCCCGTCCTACGTGGGCGCGCTCGGTGTCTTCCAGGCCGCCGAGGCGCGCGTCCGGCACGTGGCCATGGACGACAACGGCCTGATCCCGGAGGCGCTGGAGGAGGCTCTGGTCGACTGCCGCGCCAACGGCGACCGGGTCAAGTTCCTCTACACGGTGCC
>Ga0126307_10003377_pt1 | contig 10907 bp, 10 predicted proteins | sample Plot28_FD_89955 | JGI IMG/M metagenome (GOLD analysis project Ga0126307, IMG submission 89955) | Serpentine soil microbial communities from UC McLaughlin Reserve, CA, USA - Plot28 | ecosystem: Environmental > Terrestrial > Soil > Grasslands | place: USA: UC McLaughlin Reserve, Lake County...
GCGAGCCTGTCACCGTCTTCGCGCACGGGCTGACGAACAACCGCAACGAGCTCGCCGCGTTCACGCCGCTGGTGCCGGGCACCAAGGTGAGGTTCGACTTCCGCGGGCACGGCCGGTCGACCTCGCCCGCGGACCCGAAGGCGTTCCGGTTCGAGGACTTCGCGCGCGACCTCGATGCCGTGGCGGACGCGTTCGGCGCGACGGTCGCCGTGGGGACCTCGCTCGGCGCCGGCGCGATCGGGAACCTCGTCTGCCGCGAACCCGACCGGTTCGAACGGATGATCTGGCTGCTGCCGGCCGGGCTGGACCTGCCGTTCGGGCTGGCGAAGCGCTACCACCTGATCGCCGAGGACCTGGAGGGCAAGACGCCGCAGGAGGCGCTCGAGGCCGTGCTGAACGATCCGGCCCGCGTGGCCGAGTACGTCGAGACGCCGTGGCGCCTGGAGCTCGACCGCGTGCTGTGGCAGCACGACGATCCCGACGGGCTCGCCCGTGCGATCCACGGCGTGGTGGAGGACTGGCCGATCCCGAACCGGGAGCTGCTGCGAGACGTCGCGACGCCGACGATCATCGTCACGATCGAGGGCGACGACATCCACCCGGCGGAGCTCGGCCTGCTCCTGTCCGAGCTCCTGCCCAACGCCGAGCTGATCGCGCTCGGGAGTCAGGAGGAGCTGCTCCGGCGGATCCCGGAGCTCGTCGCGCGCGTCTCGGCCTTCATCGCGGGGAACGGATAGCCCTCCGTGCGGGTTGCTTACCCGTATGAGCGAGCTCGAGGACTTCCGAGCCGAGAAGGACGCGTTCTTCCGCGACGACCCACGGTCGCCCCTCACACCCGGGCAGCGGGAGGGGTTCGGTGGGCTGGCGTACTTCCCGGAGGAGCCGGGGCTCGCGATCCACGCGAAACTCGAGACGCAGGGTGTAGATCGCGACGAAGCGATCCAGATGCAGACGACGACGGGCGGGCTGCAGGTCTACCGCCGCGCGGGCATCGTTCGATTCGAGGTCGAGGGGGAGCAGGCGGTAGTGACGCTGTACGCCTCCGAGGACATGCACGAGCTCTTCCTGCCCTTCCGCGACGCGACGAGCGGGAAGGAGACGTACGGGGCCGGTCGGTACCTCGAGGTCGAACCCCCTGGAGCGGACGGCCGGGTCCGCGTCGACTTCAACGCCGCGTACAACCCGTACTGCGCGTACAACCCGGACTGGTCCTGCCCGATCCCTCCGGGCGAGAACTGGCTCTCGGTACCCATCCGCGCCGGTGAGAAGACGTTCGAGGCCTGAGGCGATTCAGGACGCCTGAGGCGACTCAGGACGAAGGAGTGGACAGGGGAGAACGGCGTGGGGCGGCCGTCCTTCGGCGGGACGGGAGCAGGACCGTGAACGTGCTGCCGCGACCCGGTGCGCTCGCGACGTCGACACGCCCCTGGAGCTCCTCGACCAGTTCCTTCGCCAGGTGCAGACCGAGACCGAGTCCACCGTGCGATCGGGTCGTGCTCTGGTCGATCTGATGGAAGCGCTCGAAGATCACGGCCTGATCGGCCGGGTCGATGCCGACGCCGTGGTCGGTGACCCACAGACGGAACCCCGACCGTTCGCTGTCGGCGCCGATGGTGACGCTCGACCCGTCGGGCGAGTACTTCAGGGCGTTCTCGAGCAGATACGTCATGACGTCGACGATGCGGGCGCGGTCGGTCTCCACGCTACCCTCGGGAACCGCGACGACGACCCGATCCGACGCGTCGAGCTCCGCGCCGACCGCGCGGGCGGTCTCGGCGAGATCGACCGGCTCAAACTCGATGGGGCGATCCCCGTCGAGGCGAGCGGCCGCCAGGATGTTGACGACGAGGCGCTCCAGGCGCTTGGTCTGGCGCTCGGCGGCCTCGAGGAGTTCGGTGCGCATCGCCTCATCGGCTCCGACACCCGACCACTTGAGGGTCGCGAGCGACCCGCGGATCGATGTGAGCGGTGTCCGGAGCTCGTGCGACGCGGCGCTCACGAAGTCGTCCTTCTTCTTGGCCAGATCACGAAGCTTCGCCACGGTGTGCTGTTCGCGCTCCAGGAGCTCCGCCAGCCGTTCGTTCCGCCGCCTGAGCTCGGCCGAGATCCGCATGGCGATCGGCAGGATCGCCGCGTACAGGACGAGCAGGCCGACACCCAGCAGTGGAAGCATCCTGGCGACGAAGGCGTCGATGTCCTCCTGGATGGCCGCGTAGTCCTGGTAGATCTCCGCGACGGCGACGATCGGGCCGCCCGGCTCGATCCGCAACGGCACGTAGGCGAACAACAGCTTGTCGGCCAGACCGCGCTCGGCGACGTTCTCGGCGGCGTCCAGATCCGAGATGCCCATCTCGGGGTGACCGGCTACGACCTCGGCCAAGTCCTCCGCCTCCTCCGGGAAACGCTTCCCGACGAGGTTGGATGCATCGGAGAACACGATCGTGCCGTCGAACCGCCAGACCTTGACGCGGACGTCGCGGCCGTCCGCCAGGATGCGCTCGCGGACCAGGTCGCGAACGCGAGCCGCATCGTCGCCGGTGATCGGACGGGACAGATCGAGTCCGGACAGCGCGGGACCCAGCACCGCGGATGCGACGAAGGCCGCGTGGAACGCCCCGGCCCGCTCCGCTCGCTCGCGTGCGTAGCGGACCATCAGGACCATCCCGACGGCCCCGACGAGCACGAACGCCGCCAGGCTCGCGACGGCGAACCGGACGACGATGTGCGGTTGTCTCGTGGGCTCGCGCTCGGGACGCTGGGACATCTCAGGTCCTGTATCGGAACGGACACGGCGGTGCCTGAGGGTCATCGCACCCATGCGCGCGCGTGCAGGAGGGCCCGGCGGCCGCGTCGGCTAGGCTGCCGAGGGATGACCGAGGAACTCTTCGCCACCGACGCCTACGTCCGGTCGTGCGAGGCCACCGTGGAGGAGGCCGGCGACGAGGGCGTCGTCCTTGACCGGACCGTCTTCTACGCCCGCAGCGGCGGGCAGCCGGGGGACACCGGGGTGCTGCGGTGGGAGGACGGGGAGGTCCGCGTGCTCGACACCCTCAAGCTCGGCGGCAGGCTCCTGCACGAGGTCGACGGCGATCCGCCCGCCCCGGGGATCGACGTGACGGCCGAGATCGACTGGGATCGACGTCACACGCTCATGCGCACGCACACCGCCCTGCACGCGCTGTCGGCGGTGGTGTTCCGCGACTACGACGCGAGGGTCACGGGCGGGAACATGGAGCCCGGCGTCGCTCGGATGGACTTCGAGCTCGCGTCCATCGACGCGGAGTTCGGGCGGGGGGTGGAGGAGAAGCTGAACGCGGAGCTCGGGGCCGGTCGCCCGGTGCGCGTGAGCTTCCTCCCGCGCGCCGAGGCCCTCGCCGATCCCGACCTGATCCGGACGAAGGTGAACCTGATCCCCGAGTCGGTGGACCCGATCCGCGTGATCGAGATCGAGGGGCTCGACAAACAGGCGGACGGTGGGACCCATGTGCGTTCGACGGCCGAGGTCGGGTACGTGCACGTCGCGAAGACCGAGAACAAGGGCAAGGCCTTCAAACGGATGCGGATCGAACTCGCCTGAGCGTGACCGATCCGCCAGCGCGTCACGACCTGCTCGGGGGAGCCTCGGCCTCGGTCTCGGCCGTCCTGTTCGGCACGATCATCATCTGGGGTCGATTCGTCCTCGAGCGGGGCGTCCCGGTCGAGACGATGCTGTCGATCCGGTTCGCGATCGGTGCGCTCGCGTTGTTGCTGGCGCTGCTCCTCTCGCGTCGGCCGGTGCTGGCGGCGCGCGGCGAGCGGCTCCGGCTGGTCCTGCTCGCGCTGTTCGGCTACGCGATCGAGGCGAGCCTGTTCTTCACGGCCACCCAGCACGGGACGGTCGCCGCCGTGACGCTCCTGTTCTTCACGTACCCAGTCTTCGTGACGGTCTGGGCGTGGGCCCTGGGCGGCGATCTGCCGGCGCGGCTCACGCTCTTCGCCCTCCTGTGCGCGGTCGCCGGTGCGGCGATCGTCGTCGGCACGGGGACAGGTCTGGCGATCGACGGCGTCGGCGTGCTGCTCGCGTTCGTGACCGCGGTGACGTACAGCGCCTACCTCACCGGCGTGGACCTGCTGGTCGATCGCACCAACGCGCTCACCAGCGCGATGTGGGTCAGCGCGGGCGCGTCGATCGGGCTGTTCGTCTATGCCAACGCCGTCGGCCATTGGGACCTGCCCGACGGCGCCGCCGAGTGGTGGCCGCTCGTCGGCATGGGCCTGTCGTCCGCCGGGGCCTTCTTCTTCCTGATGGAGGCGCTCGCCAGGATCGGAGCCGTCCGCACCTCCATCGTCTCGGCGATGGAGCCTCTCGCGGCCGCGGTCCTCGGATTCTGGTTCCTGGACGAGTCGGTCACCTTCGGGGTGGCCGCGGGTGGCCTCCTGATCCTGGCCGGCGCCGTGATGGCGAGCCTCGCCCGCACGCCCACCGCACGGGAGCAGCAGGTCCCCTAGCGCAGCCGAGCGGCGCGCATCGCGAGGTAGCGCTGTTCGGGGACGCTGGCGGTCATCCTCGCCGCACGCCGGTAGGACTCGCGGGCCGCGCCGGGCTCGCCCGCGAGCTCGAGCAGATGACCGCGGACCGCCTCGAGCCGGTGCGTGCGCCCCATCCGATCGTCGTCGTCCAGCGTGCCGAGCACCGCGAGACCCGATCGTGGTCCGTCGACCATCGCGACGGCGACCGCCCGATTGAGCGTCACGACGGGGCCCGGCGAGACCTGTTCGAGCACGTCGTACAGCGCGAGGATCTGCGGCCAGTCGGTCTCGTCGGCGCTCGACGCTTCGTCGTGGATCGCGGCGATCGCCGCCTGCAGCTGATACGGGCCGGTCGGAGCCTTGCCGAGGGTGGCGGTGATCAGGCTCACGCCCTCGTCGATCTGTCGTGCGTTCCACAGGTGGCGATCCTGTTCGGCGAGCGGAACTAGAGAGCCATCCCTGGTGGTTCGAGCGTCGCGCCGAGCATCGGTCAAGAGCATGAGCGCGAGCAGGCCGGCGACCTCGCCGTCCCGCGGCAGCAGCTGGTAGAGCATGCGCGAGAGCCGGATCGCCTCGGCGGTGAGGTCGGTCCGTTGCAGCGACGATCCCGAGCTCGACGTGTAGCCCTCGTTGAAGATCAGGTAGAGCACGTGCAGCACCACGCGGAGGCGTTCCGCGCGCTGTGGTTCTGGCGGGAGGTCGAACCGTGCCCCGATGCTCTTGATGCGTTGCTTGGCGCGGCTGATGCGTTGGGCCATCGTCGCCTCGGGGACCAGGAAGGCGTTCGCGATCTCCGTCGTGGTCAGCCCGCCGACCGCGCGAAGCGTAAGGGCCAGCTGCGACGGGACGGACAGGGCGGGATGACAGCACAGGAACAGAAGGGTGAGCGTGTCGTCCTGCTCCGACGCCTCGCCCGGGCGGCGGATCTCGAGGAGGGCTTCGGTCTCCTCGCGTCGGCGCCGAGCGCTCTCGCTCCGCCAGCCGTCGATCAGGCGCCGCGACGCGGCGGTCACGAGCCACGGCCGGGGATGGTCGGGCACGCCCTGCTCCGGCCACTGCGTCGCCGCCGCGAGCAGCGCCTCCTGCACGGCATCCTCCGCGGCGTCGAACTGCCCGTACCGGCGCACCAGCGTGCCGAGGACCTGCGGCGCGAGCTCGCGCAGCAGGTCCTCGACGCGGGCAGCTTCGATCGACACGGCAGAAACGCTAGGCGGCCTCGGCCGCGCGCCGCAGACCCGCGATGTCGATCTTGCGCATCTGGAGCATCGCCTGCATGGCCCGCTGCGACCGTCCCGGGTCCGGGTCGCCCAGCAACTCGGACAGCGCGGTCGGGATGATCTGCCAGGACAGGCCGTACCGGTCCGTGAGCCAGCCGCACGGCCCCTCCTCGCCGCCCTCGATGAGCGCCGCCCAGAAGTGATCGACCTCCTCCTGCGTCTCGCAGTGCACGAAGAACGAGAATGCGTCGGTGAACGTGTGGTCCGGTCCCCCGTTCAGCCCGGTGATCTCCTGCCCCTCGAGCCGCAACGACACGGTCATCGCCGACCCGGGCGTGCCGGGCCCGGCCTCGCCGTAGCGCGAGACCCCCAGGATCTCCGAGTCGCCGGAGGAGCCGGGCCTCCCATTGAACACCGACACGTAGAGCTCGGCGGCCTCTTCGGCCTGGTCGTCGAACCACAGGAACGGTGTGACCTTCGGCATCACGGTCCTCCTCATCTCGTAGTTGTGCGGTCGTCGGGCGTTCGGGATCAGTACTCGGGCGCTGCGTCGGCGATCTGCCGAACCTCGATCGGGCCCTCGATGAACGCGACGATCCGAGAGGCGATCTCGAGAGCCCGCTCCTCGGGCACGTCGACGATCCAGTAGCCGGCGAGCGACTCCTTCGCCTCCGCGAACGGACCGTCGGTCACGACCGGGGCTCCCTGCTCGAAACGGACGGTCTTGGCCTGCGTCGGGTCCACGAGCCCCTGCCCATCGACGTACTCGCCGGCGTCCCGGAGCTCGTGGTCGAGGTCGTGCATGAAACCGATCATCGACCGGATCCACTCGGTCGATCGGGTCTCCATCATCGTGCCCTGGTCCCCGAACATCATGATCAGGTACTTCATCCTTCACTCCCTCCGTCGGCGCCCGGTGGAGCGCTCACGAGTGGGTCGGAGCGCCTGAGCGGATCTCGACATCCGACCCGTGGAACCCTAGGCGACCGCGCCGCGGAGCGGGCCGTTCCGGATGGGGCGAGCCTCGAGTCAGGTGGACACTAGGGCCGAGCCCGATCGCGAGTGGCGGGCGTCGAGGGGAGAGCAGGCACGAACGCGGCGGCGAGCGGGGTGAAGGCGCGCAGGCGTCGGCGCCTCGCGGACGAAGGTAGCGTCGGTTTCCACGCCGGTCGTGGGGCGGTACGGTGATGGGGGTTCGGGGGGCTCAACGAGCGAGCGCGGACGCGCGAGCGGTCGTCCTCCGGGAAAGGGTCCGATGGCCACCGAACGCCTGACCGCGCTCGACGCGTCGTTCCTGTACCTGGAGCGGCCGGCGATGCACATGCACGTCGCCGGGCTCTCGGTGCTCGATCCCTCGACGCGTCCAGACGGACGGCTGCGGTTCGAGGACGTTGAGCAGGTTTTCGCGTCGCGCCTGCACCTCGCGCCTCGGCTCCGACAGAAGGTCAAGATGGTGCCGTTCGGGCTCGCGCTGCCGGTCTGGGTGGACGACGAGGCGTTCGATCTGGAGTTCCACATCCGTCGCGCCGCGCTCCCGCACCCCGGCGGCCGGATCGAGCTCGGCGAACAGGTCCAGCGGATCCTTTCTCGCCCGCTCGACCGGTCGAAGCCGCTCTGGGAGCTCTACGTGATCGAGGGACTCGAGGGCGGGCACGTCGCGACCCTGATGAAGGTGCATCACGCGATGATCGACGGGCTCTCGGGCATGCATCTGACCGCGGCGCTGTTCGACCTGTCGCCGGACCCGCCCGAGGAACCGGCGCCACCCGCCTGGGAGCCGGTGGCCGAGCCGTCCCCCCAGGACCTACTCCGCGAGGCCACCGAGACCTTGTTCGCCCACCCGGTCCAGGCGCTGATGAACGGGTTGGACGCGATCCGTCGCTCGCCCGCGGTCGCGGCGCTCGACGTCGGCACCGTCCTGTCGGGGTTCCGCAGCATCCTGGACATGGGCGCGCGGCCCGCGTCCCCGCTCGACGTGCAGATCGGCCCCAACCGGCGGTTCGCGATCGCCGATGCGCCGCTCCATCGCTTCAAGGAGATCAAGGACGTGCTGGGCGGGACGGTGAACGACGCGGTGCTCACCGTCGTGGGCGGCGCGCTGCATCGGCTGTTGCGCGACCGGAGGGAGCCGACCCGGGGCCGCACGCTCCGCGTGATGGTGCCCGTCTCGGTGCAGGGCGGGCGCGACGCGTCGCTCGGCAACCGGGTGGCGCCGGCGTTCGTCGACCTGCCGGTCGGGGCGATGGGCCCGAAGCGCCGGCTGGCGCTGGTACGGGAGGGGACCGCCCACCTGAAGGACTCGATGATGGCGATGAGCGCGGACGCGATCATCGGCCTCGGCGCCTACGCGCCGGGCGGCCTGCTCGCCGCCGCCGCCCGCCTGGCGAGCCGGGGGCCGTGGTTCAACCTCGTCGTGTCGAACATCCCCGGCCCGCCGCAGCCGATGTACATGGCGGGCGCGCGGCTCGTGGCGCAATACCCCTCGCTTCCGCTCGGCGAGAACTCGGCGCTGTCGATCGCGTGCACCTCGATCGGCGGGACGATGGCGTTCGGCCTGACCGGCGACTACGACGGCATGGCGGACGTGCAGCGGCTCGCGTTCGGGCTCGAGGAGTCGCTCGCCGAGCTCTCGAAGGCCGCCGGCCTCTAGCCCAATCCGTCGAGCCAGGGTTCGACGGCGGCCAGCCAGCGCTCGGGCGCCTCCATCTGCGGCACGTGGCCCGCCTTCGGGATCAACCGCATGTCCCAGTCGGGCCGGAGCTCGAGCGCTCCCATCGCGAACCCGAGCGGGACGAGGCGGTCCTCGCGCCCGTGGACGACGAGCACCGGGGCCTTCACCGACCCGACGATCCACCGAACGACGTCCCGCCGGCGGCCGAGCGCCAGCAGCGACCGGGCGGCCTCGAGGAACGCCGGCCCCGCGTCGGGATCCTGCTGGTGGCGGAGGAGCTGCTCCATGTGGAGGCGGACGAGCTCGTCGGGGACCGTCGAGGGGTCGGCGGCGATGATGCGCAAGCCCAGCTCGACCGCGCGCTGGGCCTCCAGGCGCGTGATGCGTTGCCGGGACACCCACTCGCCGATCCTGGGGAGCTGGTACAGGGCGAAGCCGACCAGCACGATCGGTGCTGGCAGCGAGGAGCCGCGCTTCCACGGGAAGACCGAGTTCGACAAGACGAGCGCCTCGATCGCCGCGGGCTCGAGCGCGGCCTCGAGCATCGAGATCCCGCCGCCCATCGAGTTCCCGACGAGCACGACGGGTCCTCCGCCCGCGACCTCGTCCACGAACCTCGACACGATGCGCCGGAAGTCGCTGACGCGGCTGCGGCGACCGTTGCGCTCGGTCCGGCCGAAGCCCGGCAGGTCCATCGCCAGCACGCGCCCGTGCCTCGCGAGACCCGGCGCCACCGCCAGCCACGACAGCAGGGAACCGCCCAGGCCGTGGACGAGCACGAACGTGCGCCCGGGCGGCCCTTCCCACTCGACGTAGTGCACGGGGCCGCCCAGGTCCGCGAATCGGCTGGGCGGCAGCTCGATCTTCATCGGCGTTCGGCGACCTCCGGACGCCATTCTCTACACTCGGGGGCATGCCGATCGTCCGACTACGGTCGCCGCTCCGCGAGCTGGCCGAGGGCCGTCGCGAGGTGACCGTCGAGGGCGGCACCGTGGTCGATGCTCTGCGCGAGCTCGAACGGTCGCACCCGAGGCTCGACGGCTGGATCCTCGACGACCGAGGGCAGGTCCGTCAGCACGTCGCCGTGTTCCTCGGGGGCGAACGGGTCGACGGCGACGCCCGCGTCGCGAGCGAGGAACGCCTCGATGTGGTCGGTGCCGTCTCCGGCGGAGCCTCGACGGAGCTCCTGGTTGGGACGAGGAAGGGTCTATTCGTAGTGCGCGGCGATCGCGAGGGCGAGATGGACGTCGTGGCTCGGGCGTTCCCGGGCAGCTCGGTCGAGTTCGCGATCCGCGATCCTCGGACGGGCCGATATTTCGCGAGCGTCACGCACGGGCAGTTCGGCCCCCGGGTCTATCTGGCGGACGACCCGACCGGGGCCTGGGAGCAGGCGGAGGGTCCTCGGTTCCCCGAGGAGACGGACTCGACCCTTGTCCGCACGTGGGTGATCACACCGGGTGAGCGGCAGGGCGTCCTGTACGCCGGGGTCGACCCCGCCGCGCTGTTCGAGAGCCGCGACGACGGGATGACGTGGGAGCTCAATCGGCCGCTCTGGGATCAGCCGAGCCGGCCGGACTGGGGGCCGGGAGCCGGCGGCCTCTGCCTGCACTCGATCTGTCCGTGGCCCGGGGAACCCGATCGCCTCGCGGTCGGTATCTCATCGGTCGGCGTGTGGGTCACCGAAGACGGGGGAGCGTCCTGGGAGATCGGCAACACGGGTATCGTCCCCCGGTACCTGCCGGAGGAGGCGCGCTCCACGGAGCCGCTCGCCCGTTGCGTCCACAACATGCACCGATCGCCGCTGCGACCAGAACGTCTCTTCATGCAGTTCCACGGCGGCGTCTACCGCTCCGATGATGCCGCGCGCTCGTGGACCAACATCGCCAGGGGTCTGCCGAGCGATTTCGGGTTCCCGATGGTCATCGATCCGAACGACCCCGAGGCGGCCTATGTGATCCCGCTCAACTCCGACCTCGACCGCGTCTCGGCGCAGGGGCGGCTTCGGGTGTTCGAGACCCGCGACGCCGGCGCGACGTGGATCGGTCGGACCGAAGGGCTCCCGCAGGACGATGCGTACCTCACGATCCTTCGTCAGGCGTTCGCCCGCGACGACGAGAGCCCGCTGGGTCTGTGGTTCGGCGCGACGTCGGGCGACGTGTTCGGGTCCTCGGATGCCGGTGCGACCTGGCGGGTGGTGGCCCGCGACCTGGCGCCCGTTCTGTCCGTCCGCGCCGCCTGACAAGGGCCTCGGAGGGGGCGGCCCGGGTCCGCCCCCTCCTGCCCGGGGGAGCGCTCAGTCGTCCTGTTTCGTCGTCGTTGTCGGCGTCGCCCCCCGCTTCGTCGTCTGCTTCGTCGTTGGCCCGTCGAGCGAGGGGCCCGCTGCATCGCTGACGCCTCGGTGTCGGTCTCCTCGGACTCCCTCAGCTCCGCAGCCGAGATCGCGACCGAGGTACCCGTCCCGAGGGGAGGCTCCCAGTCCCACTCGCCGGGGAGCTCGTCGTCTCGACTCC
>Ga0126307_10003380_pt1 | contig 10903 bp, 5 predicted proteins | sample Plot28_FD_89955 | JGI IMG/M metagenome (GOLD analysis project Ga0126307, IMG submission 89955) | Serpentine soil microbial communities from UC McLaughlin Reserve, CA, USA - Plot28 | ecosystem: Environmental > Terrestrial > Soil > Grasslands | place: USA: UC McLaughlin Reserve, Lake County...
ACCGTCCAGGATAGTAGATTGCGTTCCCAGTGGGCTCACCATTTCGGTGCGGGTTTTTGATCCTTTAATATAAACAGCGCTTGTAGCCCCATCCAGAAAATCAGCGCCTTGAGGTTTGTCAGTCCCGGTATTGATAACTATGTCATAGGAGATAGTTCCTTCTGTAAACTTTTTTTGCGCCAAAGCAGGCAAAGCAAACAAGAGAAACAAAACTGATAATACCTTATAAAAATGCTTCATAATAATGAGTTGACGACAAGAAGACGAATCAAATATCTGCAATAGTTGCTTAAAGAAAAATCCCGCCTTGTTAAAAAGACGGGATCTAATATTTTATAAAAATTAACTTCTGTTCTTTTTCTGCACTTCCTGCATCTTCTTCTGCTGTTCCTGCATTTGTTCCATCCGTTCTGCCCACTTCGATTTTGTTTTTGGCTTTTTACGATTCACTTCAATTTTCGCCAGTATCTTATCATGATCAATAATATAATTTTGAATAACAAATTGTAATGCAAGTGTAATAATGTTGGAAATAGTGTAATACCAGGTTAGCCCTGAAGGCAAGCCATTAAATACAAACAATAATATTATTGGAAAAAAATACGGCATGTATTTTAGTACCGGATTATTTTGATCCGGAGTCATGCTCATACTGTAAATAGATATCAAAAAGCTGGTTAAGACGGCGGTTAGTGTAAATAGACTTAAGTGACTTCCTAATAAAGGAATATTTACCCCAAAGTCAAGAATTGAATCATATTGCGATAAATCTTTTGCCCATAAAAACCCCTGCCCACGTAAGGCCACGTTTGAGTTAAAGAAGCTATACAAAGCAAAGAATATTGGAATTTGAAGTAATCCCGGAATACATCCCCCTAAAGGATTGACACCTGCTTCTCTGAATAATTTCATTTGTTCCACACTGATTTGCTGTTGATCACTTCCGTACTTGGCTTTTAACTGCTCAATCTCAGGACGTAATACTTTCATTTTTGCACCACTTAAATAACTGGAGTACGTGAGCGGAGAAATTAAAAGACGAATAAACAAAGTGAGTAAAAGAATTACGATCCCATAATTCGTTGTCAATTTTGTAAAAAAGTCAAAAACAGGAAGAATGACCCACCGATTGATATACTTGACAAAGGCAAACATACCACTACCCAGATTTACCATATCCTCCATGTCGTTATCATACTTCTTTAGAATTTTGTAATCCGTAGGGCCATAATAAACAGCCAATGGAATAATTCCCTGAGAAGATGGAACCTGCACTTTTAGGTTAGCTATAGCCTGAACTACCGTTTTTTGATCAGTTGCTGCAGGAGCCGTCCATTCAACTGTGCCTGAAGCAAAATTATTTTTTGCAATTAGCGTAGTATTAAAAAACTGCTGTTTTATCGAAATCCAGTTCACTGGTTTGTTGAATTCCTCCGTGCTACTGCTAAGAGCAGAACTATGATCATAGCCACCATCAACCCGGTAACTCACCTCCGATTGCTGTCTTTCATATTTAAGATCTTTTTGTAATTGCACCGCTTTGTTTTGCCAGGTAAGATTCATTGTATTATTTGAAAACAACTGGTTCGCTCCATTAACTTCCACATTAAAATCAAGCATGTAGTCATTGGGCCGAAGTATAAATTGATGTCTTATAGATTTGCCTGCGGCAGGCATCTCATAAGTAATAACCTTTGATCCATCTGCATTCTGTGTTACCTGGCCTGCTGTAAAATAAAAACTGGTAATGCCCGCGGTTGTATTTGGCGCTGGAACTATAGTATAATCTATCTTATCAAAATCAGTAGAAGACAATTTTACATTATTGCTATCAGGACCCTTAAAATTCTTTAATTCAACTAATTTGGGTTGACCTCCTTTGTTGGTGAAAACTATTCTCAATACTTCATTTTCCATTGAAGTAGTTTGCTCGGTGCCAATGCTAAAAGGCTGGAAATCGCCAGCAATAGAAGTTTGTTGGACCGAATCATTTCTTAAACTATCAGTTCTTTGAACAGCAATACTAGTTTTGGGTTGACTAGACTTGGCAATTGAGTCCTGCCTTGCTTTTTGTTTCTGATAAGCAACCTGCTGTTGGTTATTAAAATAAAAATATCCAAAGAATAACAGTGCTAATACAACGAAACCGATGATGGTATTACGGTCAAAATTCATCTTATGATAAATGTTTATAGATAAAAGAAGCCTTCAAAGGCTCTTCTATATCTTATTCAAAGGCGGCAAAGATAGGCAGAACAAGCAACAAGCATAACGAATTAAGATACAAGGAGAACTTAAACTTATTCGCAAAATAAAAACTAAGGGAGTTATTTGAAGCCGACCGACTTCTACTATACAAACCTGTATTATAGCATTTCACTTTGCAATAAAGGGCTTTTAACTGAAGCTTTTTGCTCACTAAAGCGTTTGGCTGCTCCTACAAAATGTACAAATAAAGGATGGGGGTTTTCAACAGTGCTTTTTAATTCGGGGTGATACTGACAGCCAATAAAAAAAGGATGCCCCAAGATTTCCATAATTTCAACAAGACCTGTTTCGGGATTACGTCCGCTCGCTATCATGCCATTGTTCTCGTATTGTTGCAGGTATTTATTATTGAACTCATACCTGTGGCGATGCCTCTCCGAAATAACACCACTTCCATATATTTTATAAGCCAGAGAATCTTGCCTGATTTCACAGGGGTAAGATCCAAGACGCATCGTACCTCCTTTTGTTGTGATCTTCTTCTGTTCGTCCATCAAGTCTATTACAGGTTCTGTAGCATGAGGATCCATTTCAGAAGACTGAGCTTCTCTTATTTTTAAAATATTTCTACCGTATTCTATCACTGCCATTTGCATACCCAGGCAAATCCCAAAAAATGGTAACCCGCTTTCCCTGGCATATTTGATAGCTGTCACTTTCCCTTCGACACCCCTATAGCCAAAGCCCGGAGCTACTAATAACCCATCAAGGCCACCCAATTTTTCGCCCACATTTTCAGAAGTTATAAACTCAGAGTGAATTGAAACAACCTGTACTTTACATTCATTCACTGCTCCTGAATGAACAAAGGATTCAAGAATCGATTTATAGGCGTCCTGCAATTCAACATATTTACCAATTAAACCAATCGTGATCTTGGCTTTAGGGTATTTCAATTTGTTTAAGAACTCTTTCCATTTAGCAAGCTCGGGCTCATGAAATTGTGTAATATTCAATTTTTTTAGCACGATTAGGTCGAGTTGCTCATTCATCATCAGCAATGGAACTTCATAAATAGTGTTGGCATCCGGGGCTTCAATTACGCCTTCTGCTTTGACATTACAGAAAAGGGCAATTTTTTTCTTTATTTCAAGGTTTAGTGGCTGTTCTGTTCTGCACACAATTACATCCGGAAATACCCCGTTCTCACTAAGCATTTTCACCGAGTGCTGAGTAGGCTTAGTTTTCAATTCCTTCGCTGCTTTCAAATAAGGTATCAACGTGAGATGAACGACCAAAAGATCTTCATCTGGCAATTCCCATTGTAATTGACGAATTGCTTCAATGTAAGGTAGGGACTCAATATCACCCACTGTACCACCAATTTCTGAAATAATAATATCAAACTGGTCATTCTGTCCAAGCAACTGCATTCTTCTTTTTATCTCGTCCGTGATATGAGGAATTACCTGCACAGTCTTGCCCAAATAAGCTCCTTCTCTCTCCTTATTAATTACTGTTTGATAAATGCGGCCAGTTGTGACATTATTGGCCTGGGAGGTAAAAATATTTAAAAATCGCTCATAGTGTCCCAGGTCAAGGTCAGTTTCTGCACCATCTTCGGTTACAAAACATTCTCCATGTTCGTAGGGATTCAACGTACCAGGATCGACATTAATATAGGGATCCAGTTTTTGAATCGTTACACGAAGCCCCCTCGCCTGTAAAAGTTTAGCTAGCGATGCTGCAATAATGCCCTTACCCAAAGAAGAAGTAACGCCACCTGTAACAAAAATATATTTAGCCATTGTTGAATGGTTGATTGCCGAAAAGTTAATTTGTTGATTATAGAACAAGCTGCATCATACTACTCATCGTCCGTTGTGTCACTCACTTGTACCTTTTATAATTCTATTGAGCTTGTCCATTGACCAGCGGAATGGTCAAAAAATTCCGGGAGGTCATGCAAACCTACGTCAAATTTTAAGGTGGTAATATCTTTTTAACACAGTTGTGGAAAAACCTTGGAAAACTCGGTTCAGGACTTGTTTTCCTAAAATGAATGTCAGAAACTGTATGTAATTAACAATCCTTATAGTAAAGGGAAATAATGCCCCCATTATGGTAACGTCAATGCCGCCTCACTATCTGTTTTCTGCAAGTGTTTTTCTATAGCAGTATCATACAAATCCTTCCACATTTCTATACTACCCCAGTTCTCCCCGTTTATTTCTATATCATTATTTATGACAAAGCCGACCTGCTGATGCGGAAAGTCTTGTATTACACTTTTGAACGCTTCTAAATTAACCGGGCTTACTGTTACAACTACCCTGCTTTGCGCTTCGCCAAATAAAAAAGCATCCTTTCGCAACCCTTCGGATAAACGCACAGAAAAGCCCAAACTGTCGGTGAAACCACTTTCACATAAGGTTACAAACAATCCTCCTTCACTAATATCATGGGCCGATTCTATAATTCCTTGCCGTATTAATTCGGTAACTTTTTGTTGTAACACGAATTCTTCTTTGAGGTCAAAATGAGGTGCGGGAGAAAATTGAACACCGTGAAGTTTGTGTAGATATTCAGACGAGTTAATATCATTTTTTAAATAGCCAAGGACATAAATAAAGTCACCTTCATTTTTAAAGTTTAAAGTCATTTTTTTCTTTAAATCTTCTACCAATCCCACCATACCAATAGTAGGAGTTGGATAAACAGGACCATCTGGACTTTGGTTGTAAAAACTGACATTGCCTCCAGTAACTGGCGTATCAAACTTCCGGCAAGCCTCACCCATACCTTTTATAACATTTACAAACTGGTAATAAACTTCGGCATCATATGGATTACCAAAGTTCAAGCAATTGGTTATACCTAAAGGTTTGCCGCCGCTACATACAATATTCCGGGCCGCCTCAGATACAGCAATCATGGCTCCTTTGTATGGATCTGCATATACATAACGACTATTACAATCTACTGTTACGGCTAATCCTTTGCCTGTTTCGTGAACTAAGACAACAGGTGCGTCACTCGGCTCATTAGTAGAAGCATTGACGATACCTACCATGCTATCGTATTGGTTATAGATCCATCTTTTGGAAGCAATGGATGGTAATTGAATTAATAGTTCAGCAATACCTTTAAGGTCTTTTGGTTCAGCAATAGCATCCATTGTAAACGAACGGATTTTGTTTAGGTATTCCGGTTCACTGTACTGCCTGTCATACTGTGGGGCGCCGCCACCTAATACCAGTTCCTGTGCAGGCAATTGTGCTTCCAGTTTGCCGTCGATGTAAAAGCTCAATAAACCATCACTTGTAACCTCACCAATTACTGAGCTTTCAAGATCCCATTTATCAAAAACCCTTTTTACCGCAATCTCTTTGCCTTGCTCTACCACTAATAACATTCTTTCCTGGCTTTCGCTTAATAACAACTCCCATACTTTCATATTCTCCTGACGCGTTGGTACTTTATCCAGATCAATGCGCATTCCAACTTCTCCTTTTGCACTCATTTCTGCCGTAGAACAAATAATACCAGCAGCACCCATGTCCTGCATACCCACGACGGCTCCTGTTTCTATCACTTCCAGACAAGCTTCCAATAGTTTCTTTTCCTGGAAGGGATCTCCAACCTGTACTGCCGGCAGTTCTTCTGCACTTTCTGCTGTAATATCTGCTGAGGCAAACGAGGCGCCGCCAATGCCGTCTTTACCCGTTGCACTTCCTACGTACATTACAGGATTTCCCTTTCCTTTTGCTGTTGCAGATATAGTTTTTCCCGCTTTTACTATTCCTACGCTCATAGCGTTTACCAAAGGATTAGTATGATAACACTCTTCGAAATAAATTTCTCCTCCAACAGTTGGTACCCCAAAACAGTTTCCATAATGGCCAATGCCATGCACCACGCCTGCCAGCAAATGTTGTGTTTTATCCTCCTTTAAACTTCCAAAACGCAAAGAATTCAGAGCTGCAATTGGACGGGCACCCATTGTAAAAATATCTCTATGGATACCTCCTACACCCGTCGCCGCTCCCTGGAAAGGTTCTATAGCTGATGGATGATTATGCGATTCTATTTTAAAAACAACACCATATCCATCACCTATATCCATCAGGCCGGCATTTTCTTCACCGGCTTTTACAAGCATCCTGGCCCCTTCTCTCGGCAAGGTTTTTAACCACTTGATTGAGTTTTTGTAGCTGCAGTGTTCACTCCACATTCCTGAGAAAGCACATAGCTCATTAAAATTGGGGGTACGACCAAGATTTTCTTTAATTAGTTCAAACTCTTCTTCTGTTAATCGTAATTGTCTGGCGGTTTTTTCGGTAATTTCCATAATGAGGTTATGAAGGCTCAAAGCTACATTCCGGTAATGATCCGTCACTCACTTTTTATACGGATGACTGTGGATAAGATTTTCTATTTTGTGTCGATAAATTAAACAGTTGGAGCATTTATTATTTGCTGCGTACCTCATTTTGTTTTCCTGGTTGATTTCGAAAGTAAAATTCTTTACCAATTCAGGCTTAACGGTTCCCCAACTCATTATATTTTTTCTTCTAAAAGTAATGGCGGGTATATTGTATGGATGGATTGGTGTATATTATGGACAAATGGCCCAAATGGTGGATACCTGGGCTTATCATTATGAAAGCATCCAGGAATACCAACTACTAAAAACCAATCCCGTCGACTTTTTTAGCAGCTTATTTCATAGTAATTATGAAGATGGATATAGTAATTTCCTTGCAAGCAAAAATTCCTGGTGGAACGACCTGAAAGCTAACTTCCTGATCAAGATACTTGCCATCTTTAACTTATTCAGTTTTGGTAACTACTATATTAATCTGATCTTCTACTCCTTTATTTCCCTGTTTGGACCCATAGCCGTTTATAGAGTAATGCAGGATGTTTTTCCCACCAGAAGAGTTGCAGTTCTTATCGCAATTTTTTTCGTTCCATCATTTATTTATTGGAGCAGTGGGATACATAAAGAAGGCCTCATTTTCCTTGGCTTTGCTTTAATTGCTTATCATCTTTACTTTGGTTTTAAAGAAAAAAGATTTCCTTTTTATCGCATTGCATTAATAGTATTTGGCTTTACCCTGGTATTGATACTCCGTAATTTTTTAATTCTGACTCTAATTCCGGCTATGCTTGCATGGATTTTAGCAAACAAGCTGAAATACAGACCAATCCTGGTTTATACCGTGGTTTACACTCTCTCACTCCTTATTTTCTTTACGGCTAAATACATCCATCCAGAATTTAACTTTCCCGAGGCTGTAGCTATTAAGCAGGGAGAGTTTTTAAGTTTAGGAGGTAGGTCGGCCATTATGGTTAACAAAATAAAACCTAGCGCAGAAGGTTTCCTTGTTAATGCACCCCAGGCTTTCACACTTAGTACCATTCGTCCATACCCCTCAGATGTGAGACATTTATTATCACTTGCAGCAGCAGTCGAGATTAACTTTTTACTGTTGCTTTTTATTGTTTTTCTTTTTATGCGAAGGAATGGCAGCGGATTTACTCCATTTCTTCTATTTTGTCTGTTTTTCTCTTTCTCTGTGTTGATGATGATAGGGTACAGTGTAAATATCCTTGGAGCAATTGTTCGATATAGAAGTATTGTATTGCCTTTTTTGCTTGTACCGATGATTGCCAAAATTGACTGGCCCAGAATCGGCAAACTGGTTTTTAATGGAATTAATAATAAAAATAATGTTTAGTTTCAGCCACTAAAACAGTCATTTCCTTGGTTCATACTGTGTATCACTCTTCTTAGATCGTCTTTTTCCGCACATTTTGGTAATTTTTCAATTTTTTTCGACACCTTTTTATTTCTTTGCTGAAAATCTATCTTTATGTCACTTCGTTTTAATGCATTAAATAATCTGCTGAGAACAGACCAGTTACAACCCGGGTCATCTTCAAAAATCACAGCCATTTTTGCTGAAAATGTTTTTACTCACCAGATTGCGAGACAATTTTTGAGTGACGAAGCTTTTAAAAGCCTGATGGGTTCTGTCAAATCGGGCCAAAAAATTGATCGTTCTATGGCAGCGCAGATTGCCAATGGCATCAGGGCCTGGGCCGAAAGTAAAAGTGTAACGCACTTTACCCATTGGTTTCAGCCCCTTACAGGTACTACGGCAGAAAAACACGATTCCTTCTTTACACTAAAGAGCGACGGAACACCTATAGAACAGTTCGAAGGAGATGCCCTGATTCAACAGGAACCAGACGCTTCATCTTTCCCAAGCGGCGGGCTCAGGGCCACTTTTGAAGCCAGAGGTTACACAGCCTGGGATCCCTCCTCTCCTGCTTTTATCATGGACATCGGTTATGGAAAAACGTTGTGCATTCCAACGATATTTGTTTCTTATACAGGTGAATCGCTTGACTACAAAGCACCTCTTTTAAAAGCGTTGGAGGCATTAAATCATGCAGCAGTTGACGTATGTAATTATTTCGATCGAAACGTGACTCGCGTAACCCCTACGTTAGGATGGGAGCAGGAGTATTTTGTAATAGATGAAGGCCTGTTTAATGCAAGGCCAGATCTGCTTTTATGCGGGCGTACGGTTTTTGGACACAATCCCGCCAAAGGACAACAATTAGAGGACCACTATTTTGGTTCTATTCCAGAAAGAGTTTATGCCTTTATGCGTGACTATGAAAACGAAGCCTACAAGTTGGGAATTCCTTTACGTACAAGACATAATGAAGTAGCTCCTGCACAATTTGAGTGTGCACCTATTTTTGAAGAAGTGAATTTAGCGGTTGACCATAATACGTTATTAATGGATGTGATGACCCGGGTAGCCGCACGCCATAAATTAAGAGTATTGCTGCACGAGAAGCCGTTTGCCGGAATTAATGGAAGTGGTAAACACAATAACTGGAGTATGGCTACTGATACTGGAGTAAATCTTTTAGCTCCAGGTAAAACGCCAAAAACCAACTTAATGTTCCTGGCTTTTTTTGTGAATACTATCAAGGCAGTTCATGATCATGCAGATCTTTTACGAGCTTCGATAGCTTCTGCCAGCAATGATTTTCGTCTTGGTGCCAATGAAGCTCCCCCGGCAATAATCTCAGTTTTTATCGGCCAGTATCTTACTAAGGTTTTGAATGACGTAAAACAAAGAGTGACAGAAAAGATGGATGAAACAGATGAAAGTATGCTTAAGATTGATATTCACAGAAGCATTCCCGAACTGTTAATGGATAATACTGACAGAAACCGTACGTCTCCTTTTGCCTTCACAGGAAATAAATTTGAATTCCGTGCTGTAGGCTCTTCAGCCAACTGTGCCAACGCCATGACCATATTGAATACTATTATGGCTGAAACATTAAAGGGCTTTAAAAAAGATGTAGATGGATTGATTGAAAAAGGTGAGAAAAAAGAGATTGCCATAATGCACACAATCCGTGAATACATCGTAGCCAGTGAGAAAATTTTGTTTGAAGGGGATGGCTATAGCGAAGACTGGGAAAAAGAAGCGGAGAAGCGCGGCCTTCCTAATGTTAAGACAACACCTTTGGCTTTAGACGCCATGGTTACAGATAAAGCAAAACGTCTTTTCGCAAGCAATAAAATTTATTCGCACCCCGAACTGGAGGCCCGACATGAAATTGAACTCGAGAAATATATTAAAAAGGTTCAGATTGAGAGCAGGCTAATGGCTGAATTAGCAACAAGCCATATTTTGCCGGCTGCCATTCGTTACCAGAATTTACTGATTGAAAATATCAAAGGCTTAAAGGACACAGGTTTAGCCGATGGGGTTTGTACCCAACGTACAGAGCTGCTCAATAAAATCTCGAGACATATAAATAATGTGAGCGAGTTGGCAGACGAGATGATTGAGGCAAGAAAAAAGGCAAATAATTTGACAGATACAAAGGAAAAAGCCTTAGCCTATTGTGCTGATGTAAAAGAAAAATATTTTGATACACTAAGGTACAATGTCGATAAACTGGAGCAATTGGTAGATGATAAAGAATGGGAATTACCAAAATATAGGGAACTGGTTTTCTTAAGATAAAAGACCTTAAGTATTAAAAACCCGCTACATCTAGCGGGTTTTTATTTTAAAGTTTAGCAACTAACGAGTTCCTTAATGCCTGACATTAAGTTTTCAAAGTTGATTTCAAGTTGCTCTTACAGAAATACAAGTGATAGCGTAACAATGATCGCTAATACCACTGCAACAATAAGAGTGTCCTGTACTTTTTCATCATGAAACAAGGAGTAAATTTTTTTCATACACAGCATTTTAATGTGTTAATTCAAATTGGCTTCGTAGACTATTGGATGCTGATTATACTGTGTTTTTAAAGGGAAGGATCGTAGAATAAAAGTATAAACATTATTCTAAATTACAAATACGTAAAATTACTAAATGGTCTCACTTAGTTCGAGCCAACGAAACTCCTTCTCATCAATAAGTTTGTTAATAAAACTTATACGTTCAGAAAGCTGTTGTAGCTTCTCAAAGGGCAACTCAGTAGATTGGAGTTGTTCATAAACAATTTTGCGTTCCTCCTCAAGTTGCAGCAATTCTTTTTCAAGCATCTCAAATTCCCGCTGCTCTTTAAAAGAAAGTTTCTTTTTAACTAAAGTAGAAGATCCCGTTTTTTGCGTAACAGTTTTCGCTTCTGCTTCAATCAA
>Ga0126307_10003381_pt1 | contig 10903 bp, 8 predicted proteins | sample Plot28_FD_89955 | JGI IMG/M metagenome (GOLD analysis project Ga0126307, IMG submission 89955) | Serpentine soil microbial communities from UC McLaughlin Reserve, CA, USA - Plot28 | ecosystem: Environmental > Terrestrial > Soil > Grasslands | place: USA: UC McLaughlin Reserve, Lake County...
CTCGAGCTCGGCGCCGCGAGCCTCGAGCTCGACGCGGACCTGCGTCAACTCGCTCTCCGCCTGCGCCGCCCGGGCTTCCGCTTCCGCGAGACGCGCCTCGGCGTCGGTCGCGCGCGCCCTGGCTTCGGTAGCGCGCGCCTCGGCGTCGGCGGTGCGCGCCTCGGCGTCGGCGGTGCGCGCCTCGGCGTCGGCGGTGCGCGCCTCGGCGTCGGCGGTGCGCGCCTCGGCCGCCTCCGCGCGTGCTCCGACGCCGTCCGCAGCGGCTTCGCGCTCTCGCTCGAGGTCCGCGAGCCGCTCGCGCAGCTGCACCGCCTCGGCACTCGCATCGCCAGCGCTCGCTAGCTCGGCCTCGGAGCGGGCGAGCCGCGCACGCAACTCCTCGAGCTCGGCCTCGGCCTCGCGCTTGCGGGCGGCGAGCGCCTCGCTCTCGGCGAGCCGCGATTGCAGCTCGGACAGCTCCGCTCGCAGGCGCTCGGCCTCGCCGTCCGCGTCGGCAGCGGGCGCCGGCGTCTCCTCCGCCGGCTCTTCCGGCGGCGCCTCCGAGAGGCCGCTCCCCTCCGCCTGCCAGAAGACAGCGGACGAAGGCTCCGGGGCGGCCTCCGAGTACTCGCTGGGCGCGTCCGCCGAAGCCGCGCCCGTGGGCTCGTCGTCCATGAACTCGTCGAGCGGCAGCCGGTCGAGCAACGCGTCGAGCGCCGGACGCGCCGCCACCGCGGGCTTCACATCCATCTTCGTCATCACGGCGATGTCGTTCACGCCGAGCGCGTCGGCCGGATCGGCCATGGCCACGAGCAGTCCGCCGCCGACGAAGCCGACGGGCACCGCCTGGTAGCGCTTGGCCGCGCTCGGCTTGATCAGGTTCGCTGCGCTCGGGTCGACGGTGTAGGACTCGAGGTCCACATAGGCTATCCCGTAGCGCTCCGCGGTGGCGTGCGCGAGCTGCTCCTCGGTCACCGCGCCCGACTCGACGAGCACGCGCGCCACGGTGCTCCCCGGGCTGCGCGCGGCGCGCACCGCCTGTTCCACCGCCTCGCGCGAGGCGAAGCCGAGCTCCACGATGACGTCGCTCAGGAAGCCGGAGCGTCCGCCGGCAGCCGATGGCGGCACGACGCCGTTCGGCGGAGCAGGCGCCTTCGCGGCTGTGCTCTTCGCGCTCATACCGCCTCCGGCAGCACCACAGCCGCCTTGCGCGCCGCCTTCTCCGCCTTGGCGAGGCCCTTGACCGGCGCTTCGATCTCCTCGATCGCCATCACGTGCCACGCGAGCTCGAGCGTCGCGGGGCGCTCGCGCGTGGCGCGCGCGAGCGCGTGGGTGAAGCGCTCGGAGAAGGCCTCTGCGCCCGGCAGTCCCTTGCAGCCCACGAGCAGCGCGCCGAACAGATCGTCGCTGAGCCGGCCCGCATGATCGGAGCGACGGATCGCCTCGCCCATGACCTCGGCAGCGTCCTTCAGCAGCAGCTCCGCAACGGGCTCGCCGTGCCGCGCACCCACCTCGGCGAGGTTCGCGAGCCGGCAGACGACCAGGTAGGCCTCCCCGGGCACACGCCCGGCGGCGCTCCACTCGTGCTCGAGCGCCTCCTTGAAGGCCGTGCGATTGAGCAGCCCGGTCAGGGCATCGGTCGTCTCGGGGTCGCGCAGCCGCTCGCCCATACGCCGCAGGTCGGCGCGCCACTTGACGGTCTCCCACTCGTACGTGAGCAGCCGTCCGGCGATCGCCAGCAGCTCGAGGTGGGCGCGGTTGAAGAGGTCGGTCCCGGACGCGAGCGCGGCGAGCGTAATCGAGCCGCCGCCGGCGCTCGTCTCGAGCGGGACCGCGAGGTAGGACCGCACGCCGAGCACCGAGAGCGTCTCGGGCGCCAGAAGACCACCGCCGTTCTCGGCGGCCGCGAGCGGGAGCGTGTGCCCGGGGCCGAGCTCGCCGGCGGCCTCGCCGCGCACGTCCATCAGGCGGTACTCGCGCTCGTCCCAGTCGACCTGCCCGAGCAGGACCGAGCCGGCCGGAAGCTCGACTTCCAGCGCGTCGAGGACCGTGTCGGCGGCCTCGGAGAAGCTCGGGAAACGCCGCTCGGCAAGCCGCGCGAGCGCGCTCAGCGATGTGGCGCTCACGAGGTCTGTATCGACCGCCCCCGTGGAAACGTGAGCGCCGGCGAGTATTCTCGCGCGCACCATGACCCTTCGCGATTTGCTGGGGAATGGGGCGCCCGAGGTGGAGATCGCGGGCCTCGCCTACGCGAGCCACAGCGTCACGCCGGGGGCGCTCTTTTTTTGCGTGCCCGGCTTCCGCTCGGACGGGCACGACTTCGCCGCGAACGCCGTTAAGCGTGGTGCGGCCGCGCTCGTCTGCGAGCGGCCGCTCGGACTGGGCGTGCCCGAGGTGGTGGTTCCCGACGTGCGCGCGGCGATGGGCCCGGTGGCCGCGCGCTTCTACGGCGACCCCACGAACGAGCTTCGGGTGGTGGGGATCACCGGCACGAACGGCAAGACGACGACGGCCTTCCTCGTCCGCCACATGCTCGAGGCCGCCGGACGGCGCTGCGGGTTGCTCGGGACCGTGAAGCGCGTGGTCGGGGGCGCGGAGGAGGAGGTCGAGCGCACGACCCCGGAGGCGATCGACCTCCAGGCGACCTTCCGGCGGATGCTCGACGCCGGCGACCGGGCGTGTGCGATGGAGGTCTCCTCGCACGCCCTCGAGCTCGGACGCGCCGCCGCGATCGAGTTCGCCGCGCGCGTGTTCACCAATCTCACCCAGGACCACCTCGACTTCCATCCGACGATGGAGGACTACTTCCTGGCGAAGCGGCGCCTGTTCGACGGCCCGGGCCCGGCGCTCGTGAACGTGGACGACGAGTACGGCCGCCGGATCGCGGCGGAGCTCGTCGACTGCCAGACGTTCGCCATCGAGCGGGAGGCCGACTATCGCGCGGTCGACGTCGAGTTCGACTTCACGGGCGCGCGCTTCACCTGCCTGACGCCCGAGGGGGCCCTCGAGGTGGAGTCGCCGCTGCCCGGCCTCTTCAACGTCCTGAACGTGCTCGGCGCGCTGGCGGCCGTGCGCGCGCTCGGCGTGCGCGACCCCTCGCTCGAGGGCTTCGGCCGTGTGCCGGGCCGGTTCGAGCCGGTGGACGAGGGGCAGGATTTCGGCGTGCTCGTCGACTACGCGCACACCCCCGACTCGCTGGAGAACGTGCTCCGCGCCGCGCGCGACCTCACCCGCGGGCGGCTGCACGTGGTCTTCGGCGCCGGCGGCGACCGCGACCGCGGCAAGCGGCCGCTGATGGGCGCCGCGGCGACGCGGCTTGCGGACCATGTGCTCGTGACCTCCGACAACCCGCGCTCCGAGCCGCCGGAGGCGATCATCGACGAGATCATGGCCGGTGCCGGGCCGGGCGCCGCGCGCGACCCCGACAGGCGACGGGCGATCCACGCCGCGATCGAGAGCGCTGAGCCCGGCGACGTGGTGGTCATCGCCGGCAAGGGCCACGAGCAGGGACAGGAGTTCGAGGGAGGACGCACGGAGCCCTTCGACGACCTGAGCGTCGCGCGCGAGGCGCTCCTGGCGCGGCAGGGGGCACACACGTGATCGAGCTGTCGGCCGCCCGGATCGCGGAGGCCGCCGGGGCCGAGCTGGCCGCGGGCCCGCCCGAGGCGGCGGGGCCCCAGAGGGCGCTGATCGACTCACGCGACGTCGGCCCGGGCGATCTCTTCGTCGGGCTGTCCGGAGCGAGCGCCGACGGCGGCAGCTTCGCCTCCGCGGCACTCGACCAGGGCGCATGGGGCGTGCTCGTGGGCTCGGCCCACCGCGCCGCCGCGCTGCGCGCGGTCGAGGGCGCGGTCGGCGGCTCGGCGTGCGCAAACGCCGCCGTGCTCGTCGCCGACGACCCGCTCGCCGCGCTCCAGCGCCTGGCGCGCGCGTGGCGGCGCCTGCTCGGCTGCCGCGTGATCGGCGTGACCGGCTCGACCGGCAAGACGTCGACGAAGGACATCCTCAGCGCGCTGCTGCGCTCGGGCACGCGCGTGCACGCAAGCCGCGAGAACTGGAACACCGAGATCGGGCTGCCGCTCACGATCCTCGAGACGCCGCGCGGCACCGACGTGCTCGTGCTCGAGATGGCGATGCGCGGCGAGGGCCAGATAGCGGAGCTCGTGGCCGTCGCTGAGCCGGATGCCGGTGTGATCGTGAACGTGGGGCCGGTCCATCTCGAGCTGCTCGGAACCGTGGAGCGCGTCGCGGCCACGAAGGCGGAGCTGATCCGGGACCTGAGGCCGGGGGCCGCATGCGTCGTGCCGGCCAGCGAGCCGCTACTCGACCGGCATCTGCGCGACGACCTCGACACCTGGACGTTCGGTCCCGGGGGCCAGGTGCAGCTGCTCGCGATGGAGGGCGAGCGCGCCGAGATCGAGGCCCGCGGCGCTCTGGTGCGGCTCGAGCTCGGCTACCGCGAGCCGTACAACCTGCTGAATACGCTGGCCGCGGTGGCGGCGGCCCGCTCGGTCGACCTGCCGATCGGTGGGCGCGTGGACGTGCGCTTCTCGTCGCTCCGCGGTGAGGTGGTCGAGCTGCCCGGCGGGGTGCTGGTCGTGAACGACTGCTACAACGCCAATCCAATGTCGATGCGCGCGGCACTCGAGCACCTGGCCGCGAGTGCCGCTGAGCGGCGGATCGCTGTGCTCGGCACGATGGCTGAGCTGGGGCCCGAGTCGGAGGATTACCACCGTGAGATCGGCGAGCTGGCCGACCGAAGCGGCGTGGATCTGCTCGTGCCGGTCGGCGACGCCGCGCTCGCGTACGCGCGCGGCTTTGGCGGCGAGGTCCGCCCGGTCGCGAGCCCGGAGGAGGCGGGCGCGCTGCTCGAGGAGCTTGTCCGCCCGGGCGACCGCGTGCTCGTGAAGGGCTCGCGCTCGGTCGGACTCGAACGGGTCCTCGCCTGAAACATGCTTGGCGAGATCGTGATCGGAGGCGCCGCCTCCCTGCTCATCTGCATGTTCCTCGGCCCGCGCTTCATCGAATACCTGCGGCTGAAGGAGTTCGGGCAGCACATCCGCGAGGAGGGGCCGGCCGGCCACGCCGGCAAGGCGGGCACCCCGACGATGGGCGGCCTCTCGATCTTCCTCGCCGTCTGCGTACCGTTCCTGATCCTGAGCGACTACCGGGCGGCGTCGCTGGCGGTGCTCGCGACCGGGCTTGCGATGGCCGCGCTCGGCTTCGTGGACGACATGGCGAAGCTCCGTCACCGCCGCTCTCTCGGCGTGTCGGGGCGCACGAAGCTGCTCGTGCAGGCGCTGACCGCGATCGCGCTCTGGATCGCTGCGCGCGAGTACGTGGAGCTGGAGGACACGCTCCGCCTGCACGTGGTCGACGCCTCCGTCGATCTCGGCTTCGCCTACCCGGTTCTGATCTTCCTGGTGCTCGCCGGCGCCACGAACGGCGTGAACCTCACGGACGGCCTCGACGGCCTTGCGGCCGGCTGCTCGGCGATCGTCTTCCTGAGCTTCACCGCGATGACCTTCATCACGCGCGGTGAGGCCGACCTCGCGCTGCTCTCGGCCTGCCTCGTGGGCGGCTGCGTGGGGTTCCTCTGGTTCAACTCGTTCCCGGCGTCGGTTTTCATGGGCGACACGGGCGCGCTCGGGCTGGGCGGGATGATGGCCGCGCTGGCGGTGATGACGAAGACCGAGGTGCTGCTGATCGTGATTGGCGGCATCTTCGTGATCGAGGCGCTCTCGGTGGCGATCCAGGTGTTCGCCTTCCAGCGTTTCCGCCGCCGCGCCTTCCTGATGGCTCCGATCCACCATCACTTCGAGCTGGCCGGCTGGTCTGAGACGAAGATCATCCTGCGCTTCTGGATCGTGGCGGCGATCTGCGCGGCGATCGGCTTCACGCTCTACCAGGCGTCCATCCAGTGAGGCCGCCGCTCCCGGAGGGGCCCTACCTAGTCGTGGGCCTCGGCCGCTCCGGAGTGGCCGCGGCGCGCATGCTGCGCGAGCACGGCGAGGTGCTTGCCTGCGACCGGGGGCGGCCCGAGCTGCCCGCGGGTCTGCCGGGCGCGTCGCTCGGGAGCGACGGCCTCGAGCTGCTTCCGCGCGCTCGCGTAGTGGTGAAGAGCCCCGGCGTACCGCGCGACGCGCCCGTGATCGCGGCGGCTCGCGAGCGGGGGGTGGCGGTGCTCGGTGAGCTCGAGCTGGCCTGGCGGCTCCTGCCGAACCGGTTCGTTGCGGTGACCGGGACAAACGGCAAGACGACCACCGTCGAGCTGCTCGGCGCGATATGGCGGGCCGCCGGCCTGCCGGTGGAGGTGGCGGGAAACGTCGGCACCGCGCTCAGCACGCTGCCGGGCCGCATCGCGCCGGACGCGACGGTGGTCTGCGAGGTGTCGAGCTTCCAGGCCGAGGACTCCGAGCTGCTGGCGCCCGACAGCGCGCTGCTCCTCAACCTCGAAGAGGACCACCTCGACCGGCACGGCAGCTTCGACGCGTATCGGGAGGCGAAGCTCAGGCTGTTCAGAAACCAGGAGCCCGAGCAGGTGGCGGTCGGCCCGGCCGGGATCGCGCTCCCGGGGCGCGCGAGGCGCGTGGAGTTCGGGGATTCCGCGGCGCTGCCGATCGCGCCCGAGGAAATCCGTCTCCGCGGCGCGCACAACCTCGAGAACGCGATGGGCGCCTCGGCCACCGCCCTCGCGAGCGGAGTTCCGCCGGAGGCGGTGGCCCAGGCGCTACGCAGCTTCGCGGGCGTGCCGCACCGGCTCGAGGAGGTGGCGCGCGTCGAGGGCGTGCTGTACGTGAACGACTCGAAGGCGACGAACGTGGCCTCGGCCGCGCGCGGGATCGAGGCGTTCGAGGGTGGCGTGCACGCGATCCTCGGCGGGAGCCTCAAGGGCGGAGGCTTCGGCGGGCTACGCGAGGCGGTGAGCAGCCGCTGCGCGGCCTGCTACCTCATCGGGGCGGCCGCGGCCCGGCTCGAGGAGGATCTCGCGGGAACGGTGCCGCTGCGGGTCTGCGGCGATCTCGCCGCCGCCGTCGCGGCGGCCCGCGGCGCGGCCCGCCGGGGTGAGGTGGTGCTGCTCTCCCCGGCCTGCGCCAGCTTCGACCAGTTCCGCGACTACGAGGAGCGCGGCGAGCGCTTCAGGGAGCTCGTCACCGGAGCATGATTCGGCGCCCGGGCGTCGAAGACGGTCCGGATGGCCCCGCGCGCCGCCGCCCGCTCGTCCGCAAAGCGCCCGGTCGAGTACTCGATCCTCTACACCGCGACGCTCTGCCTGCTGGCGGGGGGCGCGGTGATGGTCTACTCGGCGAGCTCGGCCGAATCGCTCCTATCGGGCTCCGGCGACGCCTCCGAGTACCTGAAGCGCTATGTGCTGCTCGGGCTGATCGGGCTCGTGGCGATGTACCTCGCGTCGCGCCACGGCCTCAAGGTGATCCGGGCCCTCACCCCGCTGTTGCTCGTGGCCGGCTTCGTCCTGACGACCGCGGTGATGCTCCCCGGCGTAGGGGTGACGGTGAACGGCGCCACGCGCTGGCTCGGCGCCGGTCCCTTCCAGTTCCAGCCGTCCGAGCTTCTCAAGGTCGCGCTCGTGCTGTTCGCGGCGCAGCTGCTGGCGGCGCGGCCGTACTCGACTCGCACGATCGGCGGGCTCATGAAGCCGCTTCTGATCGTCGTCGGCGCGGCCTGCCTCCTCCTGCTGAAGCAGCCGGACATGGGCACGGCGATGGTCGTCTGCTTCGCGATCGGCAGCCTCCTGATCGCGGCGGGCACCCCAATCCGCCACCTGGCGATGATCGCCGCCATGCTCGCCGGCCTCGCCCTGATCTTCGCGCTGGCGGAGCCCTACCGGCGCGAGCGGCTCACATCGTTCCTCGACCCGTTCTCGGACGCCGGCGACAGCGGCTTCCAGGCGGTGCAGGCGCTCACCGCGATCGGCTCCGGCGGCTTCTTCGGCGTGGGCCTCGGCGAGTCGGTGCAGAAGATCTTCTACCTGCCCGAGGCACACACGGACATGATCCTGGCGATCATCGGCGAGGAGCTAGGCCTCGTCGGGATCCTCGGCGTGATCGTGCTCTACGGGATGATCGGCTACGCCGGGCTGCGGACCGCCAAGCTGGCGCGCGACCTCTACTCGAAGCTGCTCGCGGCCGGGATCACGTGCCTGATCCTCAGCCAGGCGACGCTCAACTTCTTCGCGGTGCTCGGCCTGATGCCGCTCACCGGCGTGCCGCTGCCGTTCCTCTCGTACGGCAGCACGAACCTGATCGTGCTGCTCGCGGCGATGGGATTGCTGCTCAACGTGGCGGCCAGCGGCGGCCGGGCGGCGGAGCGGCCGGCGCTGCGGGCCGTCGACGGAGGTTCAGTTGCCGACGATCGTGATCGCCGCGGGCGGAACCGCGGGGCACGTCGTGCCGGCGCTCGCGGTGGCTGACGCCGTGCGCGCGCGCGGCGCTCAGGTCGAGTTCATCGGGGGCGAGCGGGCGGAGGCGGAGCTCGTGCCGGCGGCCGGCTATCCGTTCCACCGCTTGAGCGTGACCGGGATCGACCGCGAGAACCCGGTGCGCGCGGCGCGAGCCGTGCTGCTGGCCGCGCGCGCTGCCGGGCGGGCTCGGCGGCTGCTGCGGCGGATCGGCGCCGACGCCGTGCTCGGCGGCGGGGGCTACGTGGCCGGGCCCGTGGGGCTCGCCGCCCGCTCGCTGCGGCTGCCGCTCGTCCTGAGCGAGGCCGACAGCCATCTGGGAGTGGCGAACCGCCTGCTCGCGCCGCTCGCGCGGCGCGTCTGCCTCGCGTTCCCGATCGAAGGGCGCGATGGGCCGCGCTATGTCGTGACCGGACGGCCGGTGCCCGGCGGCACGGGCGCGGCCGAGCGCGCCGCGGCCAGGGCCCGTTTCGACCTGCCGCCGGAGGCGGATTGCCTGCTCGTCTTCGGCGGCTCGCTCGGCGCGCGCAGGCTGAACCAGGCCGCGCTGGACGCCTTCGGCGCGGCAGCGCCCTGTGCCGTGCTCCACGCCTGCGGCCGCCGCGACTTCGACGAGCTGCGCGCGCGGCTCGCCGAGCTTGGCGCCCCGCCGCACTACCGGCTGTTCGCCTACATCGAGCCGTTCGCCGACGCGCTGGCGGCCGCGGACGTAGCCGCCGCGCGCGCGGGCGGCTCGGTGCTCGAGCTCGCCGCGGCCGGGCTGCCGGCCGTGCTCGTGCCGTATCCGCACGCGACCGCCGACCACCAGACCCGGAACGCCCGCTTCATGGAGCGAGCCGGCGCGGCCGTGGTGGTGCGCGACGCCGAGCTCGACGGCCCACGGCTCGCGCGCGAGGTCGCAGCGCTCCTGGGCGCGCCGCAGCGGCTGGCGGCGATGGCGAACGCGGCGCGCGAGGTCGCGCGGCCCGACGCGGCGGAGCGGATCGCAGCCGAATTGCTGGCGGCGGCCGAGTCGCGGTAGCCTCGCGGACCGATGCCCTCGCGCGAGGAACCGCTGAGCGGCCGGTGCGCGTGCGGCGCCGTGGTCTTCGAGGTCACCGCGCCATTCCTGACCGCGGGCTACTGCCACTGCAAGCGCTGCCAGCGGCGCGCCGGCGTGCCGTGGTCGCTCAACGGACAGGTGCCCGCCGAGGCGTTCGAGGTCGTGCGCGGCGAGGAGCACGTACGGGTGTGGGAGCCGCCGGACGGGTTGCCAAAGGCCTTCTGCGTTCGCTGCGGCGGCCACCTCTACTCCGACGCCGGCGGCGCCAGGGGCGTCCGCTTCGGCGCGCTCGACGGCGATCCCGGCATCCAGCCCGAGTGGCACCAGTGGGTCGAGTCCGCGCCCGCCTGGCATCCGCTGCCCGACGACGGCCTACCGCGCTACCCGCAGCGGCGGCCGCTGTCCTGACTTAAGGCCCTCCTGGGGCCCTAACCCAGGACGGTACGGTTGCCGCGAATGGCGTTCGGCGGGCGGAAGCTGCATTTCGTAGGGATCGGCGGGGCCGGCATGAGTGGCCTCGCGCTCGTTTCGCGGGAGCTCGGCGCGAGGGTGAGCGGGTCGGATCGCGCGGAATCGTCGTACTGCGACCGCCTGCGCGCGGCGGGCATCGAGCCCGCCATCGGCCCGCACGACGCGGCGAATGTGCCGCCGGGCGCCGAGGTCGTCGTATCGACCGCCATCCCCGAGGACAATCCCGAGGTTCAGGCCGCCCGCGCGGCCGGCGCCACGGTGCTCCACCGCGGCGACCTGCTCGGCGAGCTCTCCCGAATGAAGCGCACGATCGCCGTGGGCGGCACGCACGGCAAGACCACCACCGCGTCGATGACCGCGCTCGCGCTTAGCGAGGCGGGCCGCGACCCCGCCTTTCTGATCGGCGGCGAGCTGCGCGCGGCCAGCACCAACGCAGCGTGGGGTTCGGGCGACTGGGCAGTGATCGAGGCCGACGAGTCCGACCGCTCGTTCCTGAAGCTCGACCGCGAGGTCGCCGTCGTGACGAACGTCGAGCTCGACCACCACGCGACCTACCGGACGCTGACCGAGCTCGAGTCAGCCTTCACTGCCTTCCTCGCGCCGGCGAGCGTGAGGGTGCTCGGCCCGGACGTGCACCTACCAGTCGATGGGGACATCGTGAGGCTGGGCGAGGCGCACGAGCTCGAGCTCACCCCGGGCGGCTCGCGTTTTCGCGTGGAGGGCGTCCAGGTAGAGCTCCACGTGCCCGGACGCCACAACGTCATGAACGCGCTGGTCGCCCTCGCGGCCTGCAAGGCCGCCGGCCTGGACGCCGCCGGCGCCGCCCCGGGTCTGGCGGCGTTCACCGGTGCCGGGCGGCGCTTCGAGGTCCTCGGGCGCACCGAGCGCGGCGCGCTCGTCTACGACGATTACGCGCACCATCCCACCGAGGTGCGCGCCACGCTCGAGGCGGCACGCACGCTACGGCCACGGCGGCTCGTGGCCTGCTTTCA
>Ga0126307_10003383_pt1 | contig 10897 bp, 10 predicted proteins | sample Plot28_FD_89955 | JGI IMG/M metagenome (GOLD analysis project Ga0126307, IMG submission 89955) | Serpentine soil microbial communities from UC McLaughlin Reserve, CA, USA - Plot28 | ecosystem: Environmental > Terrestrial > Soil > Grasslands | place: USA: UC McLaughlin Reserve, Lake County...
CGAGTACGTCGCGCTCACCGACATCCTCGGCGCCGAGGACGCGTACGGCGACATGGACTTCAAGGTCGCCGGCACCCGGCAGTTCGTCACCGCGCTGCAGCTGGACACCAAGCTCGACGGCATCCCGTCCGACGTGCTCGCCCAGGCGCTGACCCAGGCCCGGGACGCCCGGCTGCACATCCTCGACGTGATGGACGAGGCCATCGACGAGCCCGACGAGATGAGCCCGTACGCGCCTCGGGTGACGACGGTGAAGATCCCGGTCGACAAGATCGGCGAGGTGATCGGACCCAAGGGCAAGATCATCAACGCGATCCAGGACGAGACCGGCGCCGAGATCTCGATCGAGGACGACGGCACGATCTACGTCGGTGCGCAGGACGGCCCGTCCGCGCAGGCCGCGGTCGACCGGATCAACGCGATCGCGAACCCGCAGTTGCCGAAGGTCGGCGAGCGCTTCCTCGGCACCGTGGTCAAGACCGCGCCGTTCGGGGCGTTCGTCTCGCTGCTGCCCGGCCGCGACGGGCTGGTGCACATCAGCAAGCTCGGCAACGGTCGGCGGATCGGCAAGGTCGAGGACGTCGTCAAGGTCGGCGACAAGCTCCAGGTGGAGATCACCGACATCGACAACCGCGGCAAGATCAGCCTGGTGCTGGTCCGGGACGACGCGCCGGCCACGGGGCCCTCCTCGGGGCCCTCCTCGGAGCCGGCGTCGGAGCCGGCCGGTACGGCGGGCTGATGCGCCGTCCCGTCGCCGCCCCGGCCCCCCCGCCGGGGCGGCCTCATTCGGCGCGGACGAGCGTGCTCAGCCGGGGCGCGGACGGTGAGGCGGTCACTCGCACCGTCCTCTCCGGCGGCCTGCGGGTCGTCACCGAGCGGATGCCGGAAGTCCGTTCCGCGGCCGTCGGCATCTGGGTCGGCGTCGGGTCCAGGGACGAGACGCCCGGGCTGTCCGGCGCGTCCCATTTCCTCGAGCACCTGCTCTTCAAGGGCACCGGCACCCGCTCGGCGCTCGACATCGCGGTGGCGGTGGACTCGGTCGGCGGCGATCTCAATGCGTTCACCGACAAGGAGCACACCTGCTACTACGCGCACGTGCTCGCCCAGGACCTGCCGATGGCGATCGACCTGATCGCCGACGTGGTGACCGCGGCGACGATCGCGCCGGCGGACGTCGAGGCCGAGCGCGGGGTGATCCTCGAGGAGATCGCCATGCAGGACGACGACCCGTCGGACGCGGTGCACGACCTCTTCAGCGAGGCCCTCTTCGGCGACACGCCGCTCGGCCGGCCGGTGATCGGCTCTGTTCAGACGATCGAGGCGTTGACCCGCGACACGATCGCCGGCTACTACCGGCGCCGCTACCAGCCGCCGACGATGATCGTCGCCGCCGCCGGCCGGCTCGAGCACGCCGAGGTCGTGCGACGCGTGCAGGCCGCCTTTGGCTCCCGGCTGGGAACGGACGCGGAGCCGGCGCCCCCGCGGTCCGGCCGCGCCGTCGGACGTTCCCCTGCTCGGCGGGTGGCGGTGCTCGACCGGCCCACCGAGCAGGCCAATCTGGTGCTCGGTGGGACCGGGCTGGCGCGGTCGGACGAGCGGCGCTTCGCGCTCAGCGTGCTGAACAGCGCGCTGGGCGGGGGCATGAGCTCGCGGCTGTTTCAGGAGATCCGGGAGAAGCGCGGACTGGCGTACTCGGTCTACTCGTTCAGCTCCCTGCACGCCGGGGCGGGGCAGTTCGGCGTCTCGGTCGGCTGCCATCCCGGCAAGGTGCCCGAGGTGCTCTCGATCGTCCGCGAGCAGCTCGCCGACGTCGCCTCGCGCGGCCTGTCGGACGCGGAGGTCGCCCGCGGGAAGGGGCAGGTCCGTGGCGGGATGGTGCTCGGCCTGGAGGACAGCGGCTCCCGGATGAGCAGAATCGGCAAGGGTGAGCTCGCGTACGGCGAGGTGCTAACCGTCGACGAGCTGCTCGCCCGGGTCGACGCGGTCACCCCGGAGACGATCCGGGAGGTCGCCGCCGACGTGCTCCGCCGGCCGCAGTGCCTCGCCGTGGTCGGCCCCTTCGCGGAGTCCGACTTCACTGAGTAGCCGCCGGGAGCGGCCCGGACCATCGGGCCAGGCTCGGCCGCGGGTCGTTCCGGTTCGAGCGGTCGCCCGGGCGCCTGGTCGCCGCCGGCGTCCCCAGGCCCGTCGATTCCCGCTGGTCCAGCTGGTCCCGGTGATCGCCAGGGTGTCCCCGACCGCGGGACGGGGTGTGGAGCCGGGACTCTCGGAACTGCCATGCTGGGCGGGGTGTGGGCCGAGGATGGCCTAGGGTTCCGGCATGACCGAGTCCAGCGCGCCGCCCGGATCAGTCGGGTCGGTGGAAGCCGGGACCCAGCCCGCGGCGCCCCGCGAGCCGCTGCGGGTCGGCGTGCTCGGCGCGCGCGGGCGGATGGGCAGCGAGACCTGCCGCGCGGTCGACGCGGCCGAGGATCTGGACCTGGTCGCGATGGTGGACGTGGGCGACTGGCTCTTCAGTGTCGCCGACGCCGGCGCGCAGGTCGTGGTCGACTTCACCCACCCGGACGTGGTGCTGGACAACATCCGGTGGTGCATCGACGAGGGCATCCACTGCGTCGTCGGCACCACCGGCTTCACGGAGGAACGGCTGGAGACCGTGCGGCGCTGGGTGTCGGACGCACCCGGCGTCGGCGTCGTCATCGCGCCGAACTTCGCGATCGGAGCCGTGCTCGCCATGCGTTTCGCGCAGACCGCCGCCCGCTTCTTCGAGTCGGTGGAGATCGTCGAGCTGCACCACCCCGCCAAGGCGGACGCGCCGAGCGGCACGGCCGTGCGGACCGCCGAGCTCGTCGCGGCGGCCCGCGCCCGGGCCGGCCTCGGCCCGGCCCCGGACGCCACCACCACCGCGCTCGACGGCGCCCGCGGCACCGAGGTCGCCGGTGTGCCGGTGCACTCGGTCCGGCTGGCCGGCCTCGTCGCCCACCAGGAGGTGCTCCTCGGGACGACCGGAGAGACGCTGACGGTCCGGCACGACTCGTTCGACCGGGTCTCGTTCATGCCGGGCGTGCTGCTCGCCGTCCGGTCCGCGCCGTCCCGGCCCGGGCTCACCGTGGGCTTGGAGTCCCTGCTCGGGCTGTAGCCGCGCGCCGGCCGGTCCGCCCATCCAGGGCCGTTCGGATGCGCCACGGCGGGTCCGGCGCGCCGGCCGACGTCGATCGCTCACAGTGAGACTCTGGTACTTGTCGGGCTTGACGACGGAGTGCTGATTCCGTCGAGGCCTGGATGCCCGGTTTGGAGCACCGTCAGGCCGGGCGGGCCGGCGCCCGCGGGCTGCTTGGCGTCCGCCAGGCCCTGAGGCTGGCCTCCGCCTCGTCTTCCTTGCGGCGCTGCGCCGCCGTCCGCATTCGCCCGGACGGGGTAGGGTGCGGCTCCGGGTCGTCACCCGGTGTGGTGCCCGCGCGAGCGGGCGGTCGCGGAGGAGGCCGCGGTGACCGAGTCGCTGCCGCCCGGCCTGTCCGGACCGGTGGTGCCGGCCGGGGCCGCCCGGCGGTACGCCCTGCTCGTCGACGCCGGCTACCTCTACGCCGCGGCGGGGCAGCTCGTCCTCGGCACCGCGGCGCGCCGGACGTTCCGGGTCGCGGCCGAGCCGCTGATCGCCGCGCTGCTGGCCCGCGCCGAGGCCCGGGTGTCCGGCGACCTGCTGCGGATGTACTGGTACGACGCCGCGCGGGACCGGGTGCCCACGGTGGAGCAGCGGCAGATCGCCGCGCTCCCGCACGTCAAGGTCCGCCTCGGCAACCTCAACTCGGCGGGCCAGCAGAAGGGCGTCGACGCCCAGGTGCGCCTGGACCTCGAGGTGCTCGCCCGGCATCGTGCGGTCTCCGACGTGGTGCTGCTCGCCGGCGACGAGGACATGGTGCCGGCGGTCGAGGCGGCTCAGGCATACGGGGTGCGCGTGCACGTCTGGGGGGTCGAGCCGCCGTACGGGGTCAACCAGGCGGAGCGGCTGGTCTGGGAGGCGGACACCGTCGACCAGCTCGACACCGACTTCTTCCGGCCGTTCATGGAGACAGAGACCGAGGCCGAGCTGACGGGCGCGGCCGAGTCCGCCTCGGAGCAGCGCCCCGTGCCGGCGGGGGAGGAGCCGGCGCCGGAGGCCGGACCGGTCGAGGAGCGGCCGCTGGTTCCGACCCCGGCGGACGTCTTCGCCGGCCGCCGCGCGGCCCATCCTGTTCCCCATGGTCAGGCCGGGACGGGGAGCTTTCCGGCACGTCCAGGGCCGGACCGCCCGGCGATGGAGGAGATAGGTGGCCGCATCGCCGCCCGCTGGCTGCTGACCCGTGGCCGGGAGAACGTCGCCGACCTGCTGCCCGGGCCACTGCTGCCGACGGTGATCGACAAGGAGCTGCTCGTGGAGGCCGAGCAGGAGATCAGCCGGTCGCTGCGCCCGTACGAGGAGGCGCGCCGGGCGCTGCGGGACGGCTTCTGGGCGCGGCTGCACAAGGAGTTCGGCCTCGGCGGCGGCGCGCAGGCCATCCCCACCCAACCCACCGCCCCTGCTGCCGCTCCGTCCCCTGCTGCCGCTCTGTCCCCTGCTGCCGCTCCGTCCCCTGCTGCCACTCCGGCGGCTCCTGCTCCCGCTCCGACCGCGCCGCCGAGCGCCCCTCGGGCGACCGGAAGCGAGAACGCGGCGCCGGACGCTTAGCGGCGGTTACGGATGGGCGATGACGCGCGCGCGGGCTCGGCGGCGAGTAGGGCGGCGACCGCCGCGTCCTTGTGGTCGCGCGTCCACGGCGGCCCCACGGGCCGCCCGAGCTCGGTAAGCCGGGTCCGCAGCTCGCCCTCCCCGCAGCCGAACAGGCGCCGGCCCACCGCGGTCGCCTCCCGCGGTGGCAGGAGGGCGACCGGCAGGCCCAGCGCCGCCCCGGCGTCGGCCAGCGCGTCCCGGTAGAGCTCGCCCTCCGCGGCGTGCAGCGTCCCGTGCGCCGCCAAGGTCCGGGCCAGCGGGAGCTCCTCCCGGACCGAGCCCGGCCCGGACGCGATGCCGGCGGCCACCACCTCGTGCCCGCCGGCGCGCAGCCCGTCCGCCAAGCCGGCCACTTCCGCGGCGGCCCACCGGCACGCCGCCTCGGTCGCCTCGGCGACCAGCGCCGCCGCCGCGCCCGGGTCCAGGCCAGCCGCCTCGTGGTAGGGCTGGACGGGCGGCGGCAGGTCGGACAGCGCGATCCTGCGCCGGTCGACGACGACCGCCGCCGCGGGCCGGCCCGCGACCGCGATCGCGACCGCCCAGCCCGAGTGCGGGCGGAAACCCAGCGCGACGTCCATGCCGGCACCGTACGGCCATCCCCCGACAGTTCCGGCCCGGCCGCCCGCAGGAGGCGCAGAATGGCCCGGTGGGCAGCTCGGAGGCGACGGCGCTGCGCCGGCTGCTCGACGTCGCCTTGGCGCTCGGTGCGGAGCGGCGCACCGAGCCGGTCCTGCGCATGATCCTCGACGCCGCCCGTGACCTGGCCGGCGCTCGGTACGCGGCGCTCGGCGTTCCCGACGGCTCCGGCGGTTTCTCGCTCTTCCTCACCGCCGGCGTGGACGCCGTGACCTGGGCCGCGATCGGCTCGCTGCCGCGCACCCACGGCCTGCTGGGCGCGCTGCTCGAGAGCCCGGGCAGCATTCGACTCGCCGACATCCGCGCCGACCCGCGCTTCCGCGGCTGGCCCGCCGCGCATCCGGACATGCGCTCCTTTCTCGGCGTGCCGATCGTCGCCGGCGGCGAGGTCCTGGCCGAGCTCTTCCTGGCCGACAAGCGGGACGGCGGGACGTTCGACGAGGCCGACCAGCGGTTGATCGAGACGCTGTCCGCGCACGCGGCGCTGGCGGTCGCCAACGCGCAGCGGACCGAGCGCGCGCGCGAGCTCTCGGTCGCCGAGGAGCGGGCCCGGCTGGCGCGCGAGCTGCACGACTCGGTGACCCAGACGCTGTTCAGCCTCACCCTCGCCGCCGAGAGCGCCGCTGCGCTGGCGGCAGCCGGCCATGCCGACCCGGCGCTGACCGCGGAGCTTGATCGCGTCCGCGAGCTGGCCCGGACCGGGCTGGACGAGATGCGGTCGATGGTCGGGACGCTTCGACCGGCCGACGTCGATGCCGACGGGCTCGCCGGGGCGCTGCGCAAGCGGGTGGACCTGCTGCGCCGGGTCCATGACGTACGGCTGTCGCTGCGGATCCGAGGTCCGGCGCGGCTGCGAGACCGGACGCTCGAGCGCGAGGTGCTGCTGGTCGCGAGCGAGGCGCTGGCGAACGCGCTGCAGCACGCCGGCGCGGCGGCGATCGACGTCACCCTCGACACCGGTGGCGACGCCGTCCGGCTGGAGGTCGCCGACGACGGGACCGGCTTCGACCTGGCCGCCACCTCGCGCAGCTCGCGCCGGCTCGGCCTGACCTCCATGCGCGAGCGGGCCGAGGCGCTCGGTGGCACCCTGCACGTCGAGACAGCCCCCGGTGCCGGCACGGCCGTACGGCTGGAGGTGCCCGGTGTCGGCTGACCCGCCGGTCGCCGGACCGTCCGGAGTGGACGGTCCGGTGCGGCTGCTGCTCGTCGACGACCACGAGATGGTCCGCACCGGCCTGCGCACCTTCCTCGGCCTGCAGCCGGACATGGCGGTGGTCGGCGAGGCCGGCAGCGCGGAGCAGGCGCTCGCGCTGGTGCCGCGGCTGCGCCCGCACATCGTGCTGCTCGACCTCGTGCTGCCGGGCATGACCGGGATCGAGGCCGTGCACCGGCTCCGCGCGGCGCATCCCGACGTCAAGGTCGTCGTGCTCACCAGCTACGCCGGCCAGGAATCCGTGCTGCCCGCGGTCCGGGCCGGCGTCTCCGGCTACCTGCTCAAGGATGTCGGTCCTGCCGAGCTCGCCGACGCACTGCGTGCCGTGCACGCCGGCGGCGCCTCCCTCGACCCGGCGGTCGCGGCGACCGTGGTGCAGAGCGTCGCCGAGCCGCCGCGGGACCCGCTGACGCCCCGCGAGCACGAGGTGCTCCGGCTCGTCGCCCGCGGGCTGTCGAACCGCCTGATCGCGCGCGAGCTCGCGCTGTCGGAGAAGACGGTCAAGGCACACGTCAGCGCGATCCTCGCCAAGCTCGGCGTCGCCGACCGAACCCAGGCCGCCCTGTACGCGGTCCGGCACGGGCTCGCCGGCGAGTCCTGAAGAGAGCCGTCCTCAGTGGGTCCGCGTGACTTCGACCGAGGTGCCGGCGGCCGGGCAGTCGAGCACCCGGGCCGCGTTGCCGCCGCGGAGCAGCAGCTCGTAGAAGACGACGTCGGCGCCGGACCGCGACCGCCATCCCGAGCTGCCCGGGGCGAAGGCGAGCTCGCCCGCCGGCACTCCGAAGGTGCCGTCGCTCACGGTCGCGGCGGCCGTCGCCGCGCCGGCGCGTACGGTCACTCGGGTGCCCACCTCCGCAGGCGGCTCCGTCCAGCTCGTCTTCAGGTTGCCGTAGCCGTCGGTGTAGAGCACCACCCGCTCCGGCGGGCCGGGCACCGACCCGGGTGAGACGACGTCGCCCAGGACATCCTCGTCGTCCGCGGCGAGCCGGGCGATCAGCGGCGGGAATGCGTCCCGCGAGCGGAACTGCGATCCCGTCTCCGGAATCACCACCTCGTGCAGCGACACGGCCTCGTCGCGCACGAAAGACAGGGTGTGGCCGGCGTCGACCGCGACCAGCAGGCCTCCGCCGGGGAGGCGCGCCGCGACCAGCCGCTCGCCGGCGTTCTGCTCTCGCGGGGCGTCCTCGTCGGCGCGCGGTGCCACGTTGCAGTAGACGATCCGGTCGCGCGGCCCGTCCGTGAGCGCGAGCTGGGCAGCGCAGAATCCGGCGGAGACGGTGTCGAACGGCGGGACGGGGAGGTAGACGACCGCCGCTCCCGGCATCGCCCGGGCGAGTCGCTGCGTCACCTCGGCCGCGGCGAGGTCGCCGGGGCCGTAATCGGCGACGAGATGGACGAGCATGGGTCCTCCTCCGTCAAACCGTGTGCAGATTACGGCGCCCGGCCGGACGTCCCGCGCCGGATGTCCGCGCCTGTCCGCGGGGCAGCCCGGCTGGGTTGTCGCGCCCTGACGTTGATCGGCATACCCCATGGGGGCGGCCGGTCAGCCCGGCGGACTTCGGGCCTAGGACCGAAGTCGGCCCCGGGGTGGGCCGGCGGCCGATGGCGCGCCGGCGCGCGCGGAGCAGCGTGAGAGGCATGCCGACCGCACTGATCACCGGAGCGTCCCAGGGCCTCGGCCGGGCGCTCGCCGCCGACCTGGCCGCCGACGGCTGGCGGCTCGTCCTCGACGCCCGCACCGCGGCCGACCTCGACGAGGCCGCGGCGACGCTGGCCCCCCGAGCCGCCGAGGTCGTCGCGATCGCCGGCGACGTCACCGACGCCGGCCACCGCGCCGAGCTGGCGGCGACCGTCGGCGACCGCTTGGACCTGCTCGCGCTCAACGCCTCCACACTAGGCACCTCCCCGCTCCCGCCGCTCGCCGCGTACGACCTCGATGCGCTGCGGATGGTGCTGGAGACCAACACGGTCGCGCCGCTGGCGCTGACCCAGCTGCTGCTGCCCGCCTTGCGGGCGGCCCGCGGCCGGATCCTCGCGATGTCCAGCGATGCGGCCGTCGCCGCCTACGAGGGCTGGGGCGGGTACGGCGCGAGCAAGGCGGCGCTCGACCAGCTCGCGAACGTCCTCGCCGCCGAGGAGCCCGACCTGCGCGTGTACGCCGTCGACCCGGGCGACATGCGCACGGCGATGCACGCGGCGGCGTATCCGGGCGAGGACATCTCCGACCGCCCGGAGCCGGCGACGGTGGTCCCGGCGCTGCGCCGGCTCGCGTTCGGCGACCTCCCGAGCGGCCGGTACGTCGCCGCCGACTTGCTGCCCGAGCCGGCCGGCGAGCGGGTCGAGGCGGTGCGGCCGTGAGCGCGCCCGCGCCGGTGCCCTCGCAGCGCCAGGTCGCCACCTCGCCGCCCGAGGCACGCGGCCTGCCCCGCGACGGCGTCCGGATGCTGGTGGCCTCGGCAGCGGACGGCCTGGCCCACCGCCGCGCGTACCAGCTGCCCGCGGCGCTTCGGCCCGGGGATCTGGTCGTCGTCAACACGTCCGACACGCTCCCGGCCGCGCTGCGCGGCGTGACGCCGACCGGCGAGCGAGTGCTCGTCCACCTGTCCACGGTGGACCCCGCGGCCGGGATCGTCCCGGACCGGGCGCTCGCGGCGCGCCGCTCTCCGTGGGTGGTCGAGCTCCGCCAGCCATCCGCCCGGTATGGCGGCGATCCGTCCACTGCTGACCGCGCCGGGACGCACGTCGCGCTCGCCGGCGGTGGCCGGCTCGAGGTTCGCTCGCCCTACCCGGCCGTGTCGACACGCCGTCGCTTGTGGACGGCGGACCTCACCACGCCGGCCCCGCTCCGGCAGTGGCTGGCCGAGCACGGTGCGCCTATCCGGTACGCGTACACCTCCGCGCCGTGGCCGCTGTCCGCATACCGGACCGGGCACGCCGACACGCCGGGCAGCGCGGAGATGCCGAGCGCGGGCCGGCCGGTGACCGCCCGCACGTTCCGCCGGCTTCGGCTGCGCGGCATTCGCACGGCCTCGGTCGTGCTCCACTGCGGACTGTCCTCACCGGACGGCGCTGAGCCTCCGTACGCGGAGTGGTACTCGGTGCCGCAGTCCACTGTGGACGCACTTGAGGAGACGAGGGCGGCCGGCGGCCGGGTGATCGCGATCGGCACCACGGTCGTGCGGGCGCTGGAGTCGGCGGCGTGGACGGGTCGGGTCGAAGGGTGGACCGACCTTGTGGTCGGCCCGGACCACCGTCCGTCCACGGTGGACGGTTTGCTCACCGGATGGCACCCGCCGGAGGCGTCGCACCTGCGGCTGCTGGCCGCGCTCGCCGAGCCGGAGCTGCTGCGCGCCTCGTACGCGGCGGCGCTGGAGGGTGGCTACCTGTGGCACGAGTTCGGCGACGTGCACCTGCTGCTGCCCTGAGGCGTGCTCAGCGCCGCTCCCGGGGCCGGTCGCTCGCACCGACCTGCCGGTCGAGCCACTCGTTCACCGGCGCCACGGCGCGCCACGCGTTCCGGATCCGGTCGAGCGCGGCACGGGTGTGCAGCCAGGGTTCGGGCGGCCAGCTGCGGTGCACCGTCAGCGACTTGTACCGCAGCAGGTCCGCCCGGGGGTGGTCGGCCGGGTAGCCCTTCGGCAGCCGGGTGAGGCGCTCGCCGTGCGCCGCGAAACCGGCCTTCCGGCTCGCCGCGAGCAGCCGCTCCAGGGCCGGGCCGTGCACGTCGTGCGCGACCGCCCGGCGCAGCCGCTCCACCTGGTCGGGCGCCATGTGGTAGTAGCCGCCGCCGACGAAGAGGCCGTCCGCCGAGAGCGACAGGTAGTAGCCGGCGCCGTGCCCGTCCCCGACGCTGACCGCCGCGTTCGTCTTGTACGGCGTCTTGTCCGCACTGAACCGGACGTCCCGGTACGGCCGGAACAGCTTGCCCGAGCCGAACTCCGGCTCCAGCTCGGCGAGCAGCGCGAGCATCGGCGCCCGTACGCACTCCTCGTAGACCTGCTTGTTGTCGGTCCAGTACGGCTTGGAGTTGTCGGCCTCCAGACCCTCGTAGAAGATCAGCGCCCGCTCGGGAAAGCCCTCGAACCGCTCGGTCATGCCTGCTCCTCGTTCGGCTCCGCCTGGGGCTCGGCCAGGGACACGTGCCAGCGAGACTCGCGGACCGTGCCGCCCTCGGCCTCCAGCGTCCGCGCGGTCCCGTCCTGCTCCCAGCCCGCCGAGGAGTAGAACCGCGACGACGCCGCGTCGCCGTCCGGGACCCAGGCGGTCACTCGCCCGAAGCCGTCGGCGCGGAGATGGTCGAC
>Ga0126307_10003384_pt1 | contig 10896 bp, 4 predicted proteins | sample Plot28_FD_89955 | JGI IMG/M metagenome (GOLD analysis project Ga0126307, IMG submission 89955) | Serpentine soil microbial communities from UC McLaughlin Reserve, CA, USA - Plot28 | ecosystem: Environmental > Terrestrial > Soil > Grasslands | place: USA: UC McLaughlin Reserve, Lake County...
CCCGTCCCCTCATATTCCCTTTGGTTATGCAGGCGTTGAAATACATGAAATATTTGTTTAGAGTACTTCTGATCAAAGCCCAATCCATTATCGGCAAACGATAACTTTACATACTGTTTTTTATCGTCTGCTTCTATCACCTCTGCTCCAATTTTTACTTGTGGTACATTACCCGGTGATTGAAATTTGAGAGAATTGCTTATTAAATTTTTGAAAAGAAAAAACACCTGGTGATCAGTGCCATCTATCAGGGGCAAATGGTCTGCTTCTATTTCTGCTCCTTTTTCCTTTATCACATCTTTCATCTCGCCCTCCACTCTTTCCAATACAGCATTTAAATCGACCTTGTTCAGAGGCGCTTTTTCCGAATCGATCTTTGCCAGCACCAATATATCTTCAATCAACATATCCATACGACGAACCGAGTTGGCAATTTTTTTAATATAGTTTTTACCGGTTGTGGAAAGGTTCGCCGTTTCCCTGCTTAATAACCAGTCACTGAACGTATATAATTTTCTCAACGGTTCCTTTAGATCATGGCTGGCAATAAAAGCAAATGAAGTGATCTCTTCATTCTTTTCTTCCAGCTCTTTATTCTTTTGGCCCAGTGTTTTATTCAGTTCTTTTAACTCAAGGTTCCGGTTTACCAGTTCAGAAACATCGTGCATGATTTTGATCATAGCATAAGTTTCCCCAGCCTCATTTTTTAAAGGCAGGAAAAACCGTTCGTAGTAATGATTGTCGTACACCCCTTTCATTACTGGCACGTGCACATACTCGCCCTGTAATGACCTTTGGTACGCTTCCATTAATTCTTCATGTTCTGCCATTTTTGGAAATACGTCCAGCAACTTTTTTCCAATAACCGCTTCTCTTTTCAGGTTGGCAGTTTCTTCCGATCGTTTATTCCAGGCAATAAAGCGCATGTGCTTGTCATAAACCGAGATACAATCGATGCTTGCATCTATGATTGCTTCTGCATATTCTGTACGTTCCATTAAATCGTTGCGCAGTTTCACTTCCTCAGTAACATCCTGCAGCACGCTTAAAATATGCGTCGGCCTGCCGCCAGACTCTCTTTTAAATACTTTGGAACGATTTCGTAAACAAATGTATGACCCGTCATTTTTCCTAAGCCGGTATTCAATGGTTTTAACCTCGTGATCATTTACTGCATTAATGCTTTCGTTGAACTGTAGCAGTTTACCGCGGTCATCGGGATGAATCAATTGCAACCTGCCTTCCATGCCCATATTCACCAATTCATCATTGGTATAACCGGTCCAATGCGCCAGGCAGTTATTTAAATAAGTAGGTTGCTTTTTTTCAAGATCATAGATGGTAATACAATCGGGCGTGGCTATAGTGGTTTGCTGCAAAAGGTCCTGGCTTTCCCTGATCTTGCCTTCTGCATTTTTAATCCCGGTAATATCAAGGTCAATTCCCAGAATTTTTTGTGCTTGTCCCGGTCCATCTTCAAGAACGTTGGCTTTTATCTTTAGAACCTTAATATCACCGTTTTGTATGCGCAGTGTTTCCTCAAATGAGGCAGGTTTCAGTATATTATTTATAATGCGTTGGGCTATTGGTTTGTCTTCGTCCAATGCCATATCCATATACACCTGGGGTTGCACTTTCGTGCCCTGCTCTATGCCAAATAAGCGGTACATACCATCTGACCAATGAAAGTTGCCAGTGACAACATTGTATTCCCAACTGCCCATTTCCGCAATTTGTTCGGCTTGTTGAACAATGTTAAGGTTCTTAACGAGTTCCTCTTCTGCCCTTTTTCGCTGTGTGATATCTTCTGCTGTTGCCACAAGAGCATCGCCCAGTTTTACAGCGGTAACATGATACCAATTGGAAAAGCCTTCACCTTCGTAGCAGGTTTCCATATCCATGGGTTCCCCTGTTTCAATTACTTTTTTATACGCTTCAAAAAGGCCATTGGCTTTTATACCCGGGAACCGCTCGGCATATTTGTCACCTGTAAGGTCTCTTCCGTTCCACTTTCGGCTTATCGCATTGTTTAGGGAAATTTCAAAATCAACAATTTCTCCATTTTCATTACATAAGCTTTTCAATAAAATAATACCATGAAGTGAGGCATCAAATACAGATTGCAAAAGAGCATTGCTTTCATTTAATCTTTGCTGCGTTTCCTTAATGTGCTGTATATCAAAAAACACTACAATAACTCCGTCGGCAGTGGGAGCCACTGAAACATTCATCCATGTTCCCTTTAAAGGAGATACAAATTCATCCTGTGTAGAAATACCTTCTTCCATAGCCTTTTTTATAGCATGGTAGATGGGTGTATCTACTGACTGGGGAATCATTTCCCATATCACTCTGCCGATCATAAGTTCTTTGTCAGTAGCAAAAAAATCCAGTGCGTTTTGGTTAGCATAGCGAACCCGGTAATCATCATCGAGTTCCATATAATTTTCGTTTAAAGCATCAAGCACTTCATGTTCTCTTACTTTTTGCTTTTGCAATTTATATTCATTGCCCAGGTCATGCACCGTCCATAATACCCCCGTTACTTCTTCTTTTTCATTTTTTACAGGGATCAGGTAGGTTTCAAAATAATCTTCACTCGCCGATTCAGTGGCAGGGATATACACCGTTTCCCCCTTTAGTGCTTTTCTAAAATGTGCGTACATATAACCTTCCTGCGAGCCCGGAAAAATCTCCAGCACGTTTTTACCAATCACTTCCTCTTTTTTCCATCCGTAATATTCTTCGCACTTTTTGTTCCATATCTGGTAGTTCATGTTACGGTCCAGTACAATGATGCGGTCAACAGAAGATTCCACCATGCTTTCTATAAAGGCCAATCTTTCGTTAAGGCTTTGTTTCAGCTCTACCTCTTTTGTTACATCATGTGCAATATGAATAATGCCTGTAGGTTCTATTCCCTTTTCGGCCCACAGCGGCATCATGTGAAGGTTGTAATAGCCCTTATTTAAAACAGATTTGTTGTTATATGTAGACACACTTTCACCCTTCAGCACCTTATTAAATAATTTCAGCTCTTCTTCTGTTTTTAATTGCGGGAACACGTCAAAAAAGTTGGCTCCTATAGCATCGTCTTTCTTTATACCATAAACATCTTCGCAGGGTTTATTCCATAAAATGATGGTGTTGTTAATATCGGTTATAATAACACGGTCTAAAATATTTTCCGCAAGCGATTCGGCCAATTGCACCCTCTGGAACATCTGCTGTTCCAACACGGTTTCTTTAGTTATGTTTTGTACAATTCCAATAAAAAAAGCTCCATCTTCATTCGTTAATATTCGGAATGAAGCTTTCATATATTTTACTTCTCCTCTTGTTACAAAGCGGAAAGTAAATTGAGCTTCTTTCTTTTCCTGTATCACCAGTTCCCATTCATCTCTGAACGTCTTCTGATCATCCGGGTGAACAAAGAGAAGAAGACGTTTGTAAGACAATTCTACTGTATTGGGTTTAAATCCAAGTAAGCTGTAAAAGCTTTCACTCCATGCAAAAGCACCCGTCTGAAGATTCAAAGTCCAACTTCCTGCACCTGCCATTTCCTCTGTGTGCCGTTTCACAAAAGTTTGCATGGCCACATTCTCGGAAAGATTGTGCATCCTTTTCTCCAAAGTTTTTTGGACTGTTACATCCTGTATCAATCCCGCCATTATTAGATCAACGCCGTTGGACAGCAACTTGCCCCTCTGGCTAATATAACGGGTCTTACCATCGGGGCGAATAACGCGGAACTCAATATCAGGAAGCGTATGCTCCTGCATCATCTTATTATACGCTACGACGACATCGTTCCTGTCATCGGGGTGTATGAAATTAGTAAAAGCATGAATGCCCGGCAGAATCAGCGCCGCCTTGGTTCCGTAAATGCGGTATACGCTATCCGAATATTGTGTTTTGCGGGTGAGCAGGTTTACCTGCCAGTGACCTATTGCCCCATGTTGTTCATCCAACGTCAATAATTGTTTATACAGCACGGCCGCCTGTTCTTTCTCTTCCGCTTCCTGTTCCAGTATTTTTACCTCGGTTATATCCTGCAAGGTTCCGCTCAAAATACATTCGCCCCGTGAATTAAAAAACCACTGGGAAGTATGCCGCACCAATTTTTCTTTAATGGAAGTTTTAATGCGGTATTCCATATGAAGCGGTGACCTCTGTTTATAAGCTTTGTCAATAAAATCAATTACAGACTCTTTATCCTCCGGGTGTATAAAGCCGGCAAATGTATTAAAGTGCGGATTTAAACTTTGCGGCGGCAGATCGTAAATCTGGAAAAAATAATTAGAATACCAGGTAGCATTTGTAGCAAGGTTATAATACCATATACCTGCCCTTGTCATTTTCTCTGCACTCTCGTAAACCGTTTTAATAAGATGAAGGTCTTCGAGTTCTTTTTCATCCAGTGCCTTACGCATTAATTCTTCCTGGAAGTTTTCTATGCTTACTTCATCTATAGCCACTTCTATGGCTTCTCCGGAAAGCGTTTTTATTTCACCATATGTGGTAATGATCCTGAATTCGAGGTGATTAATTTTATCACTCGATTCTAAAACAGTTGCTCTTACACTCTCCCTGTCGTCGGGATGAATGATGCTTTGTGTACCAGGAAACTCCACAGGCATAGACAAAATAACATCACTACAAAAAACAGCATCGGCATAGAGGTCCCAAAACCATTTACCGGAAAGCAAAATAAATTTTGAAGCTATAAAAACAGTGACGCTGCGGGGCCTAAGCTCTGCAATTTTTGAGGCGCTCGCTTCTTTTTTGAGTTGCTGCAAACTCTTCTCCTTTTTATTAAGTTAGCAATATGAGATAGCAAATATGCAGAAAAAATTGGGTGTTAACTTTCATAGCTAAGGATAGAAGACAGCAGAGCTGTTTTAGAAAGGAAATAAAATGATGTAAATTCTTTAAACAAGATACGATTTAATGATATATTGACTTTTGATTCTGGTGAATATTTTTTTAATTTAATGATTCTTTTAAGCAAGCCCTTCTCTAACTTTTCTTTCTATTTCTATCTGCAAAATCTGCTTACCTTTATCAATCCACCTTGCTCTTTTATATTACTAAGAACATAAGCCGTTCTAAACTTCATTTGCTTCAATATGAAAGGTATATCCGTAAACAGGTCAGAACAAACCAAAAATCACTTCCCTATAGTGGCAATCGGCGCTTCCGCCGGTGGCATAGAAGCGGTTATCGAGCTTTTAAAAAATCTGCCCGACAATACAGGCATGTCTTTTATTTATATTCAGCACCTTGATCCAAAATTCGACAGCAAATTAGATGAGATATTGGGCCGGGCTACAAAAATGCCGGTGCTGGAAGCCAGAGAAAAAATGCGCATAAAGCCCGACCATTTATACCTGATTCCGCCAAACAGGGAAATGACCATGCTGGACGGAAGCCTGAGACTTAGTCTGCGTCCGGCAAGACCCTCCACCCACTTGCCCATCAATAATTTCTTTAATTCTCTTGCTGAAAATTATAAAGAAACATCAATTGGCATTTTATTGTCGGGCAATGGCTCCGACGGTACGCTCGGTTTGAAAGCTATTAAAACAGCAGGAGGCATCACGTTTGCGCAGGATAGTTCGGCCAAATTTGGAGCGATGCCTAAAAATGCCGTGTCAGAAGAAGCGGTGGACCTGGTACTTTCTCCCAAGCGCATGGCAGAAGAACTGACCAAACTGGCCAGCCAGCAGGGTGTCTATTACTCAATGCTCCATAAGCTGGAAGAAGAACAAATCAGCGACTTTGATGAGAAGTTGCAAACTATATTGAAGCTGGTCCATCGCCTTACTGGTGTGGATTTCAGCCATTATAAGATCAGCACCATAAAAAGGCGGATTGTAAGGCGGATGATCTTACATAAGCAGGAGACGCTTGCAGAGTATTCAGAATACCTGAAACATCACACCAGCGAAATACAGCAATTGTATGCCGACCTGCTTATAAACGTCACCAGCTTTTTTAGGGATGAAGACAGCTTTGATTATATTAAGAAAATGGTTCTGCCCAAGATCATTAAAGCAAAATCACCTAGCGAACCTCTCAGGATATGGGTGCCTGCCTGTTCTACCGGCCAGGAAGCGTACAGTCTGGCTATTTTGCTGATGGAAGTGCTGGGAGAAAAAGCGGCTACCACCACTGTACAAATCTTTGCTACCGATCTTAGTGAGATAGCCATCAACAAAGCAAGATTAGGCATTTATACGAAAGACGAATTGGCGGACGTATCACCCCGCCGCCTTCAGCGTTTTTTTACCAAAATAGACGGTAGCTCACGTATTATAAAAGGCATTCGTGACATTTGCATTTTTGCTACCCATAATATTTTAAAGGATCCCCCTTTTTCAAGGCTCGACCTGGTGAGTTGCTGCAACCTGATGATTTACCTGGAAACAAACTTGCAAAAAAAGCTGCTAAACACTTTTCATTATTCTTTAAATAATAACGGGTACCTGCACTTGGGCAAATCTGAAACCATTGGTACTTCTACTTCTTTATTCAGCCAGGTAGAAAAAAAATTCAAGGTATACGCCAAAAAGAAAGACTCCGCTGCTAAAGCGATGTTTGAAATGTCTTTTCGCAGCCCGGAAATGGTACCTGTTGAGAAATCTAATGTAAGATCACCAACAGCCAATTTAAAATCGGAGGAAGTGGACATTGACAAAGCAGTGGAGCAGGTTCTTCTAAAAAAATATACACCCGCCTGCGTAGTAGTAAACCAGGACCTGGACATTATCCAGTTTCGCGGCTCAACAGGCTTGTTTTTAGAACCCGCACCGGGGAAAGCCAGTTTGAACCTGTTAAAGATGGCCAGGCCCGGGCTGGGTTTTGAGCTACGCACCGTTGTGCATAAGGCAGGTAAAGCGGGTGTGGCCGAACAAAAATCCTGGATAGAAACGGCGCAGGACAATAGATCAAGAAAGATCTCAATTGAAGCCGTACCGATAAAAACAGATGAAACGGATAATTATTTTTTGGTAGTCTTTGATGAAGAATATGTGCCCATACAGGAAGCAAGTGCCGGCAGTGTAGCCAGAGATAAAAGGGTAAAGCAATTAGAAGCAGAGTTAAGTGCTTTAAGAGAAGACATGCGGTCTATAGTAGAAGCCCAGGAAGCTGCCAATGAAGAGCTACAATCTGTCAATGAAGAGATCGTATCCAGCAACGAGGAATTGCAAAGCATTAACGAAGAACTGGAAACGTCTAAAGAAGAGTTAGAGTCTTCCAATGAGGAACTGATTACCATTAACCAGGAACTGCAAATGCGCAATGAGCAGTTAGCCGAGATACAGGAATATTCAGAAGCCGTATTTACCACCATAAGAGAATCGTTGTTGATATTGGATAAAAACCTGCGGATAAAAAATGCCAACAGCTGTTTTTATAAAACCTTCGAGGTAACCGAAGAAGAAACAGAAGGAAAATTGTTGTATGATGTAGGTAACAAGCAATGGAATATTCCGAGATTAAAAGAATTGTTGGAAGAAGTGATTCCACGGAATTCCCAGGTGCAGGATTTTGAAGTAGTGCATACCTTCCAGCATATCGGTGAAAAAATAATGCTGGTGAATGCCCGCCGGCTTATACGCAGGGTGCATGGTGAACATTTAATTTTATTGGCTATTGAGGACATTACGCATTACAGGCAAGCGCAAAGAATAATTGAACAAAAGGAAGAATGGTTTGAAAGCATGGCCAACAATTCGCCGATGATGATATGGGTCACCGGCGTTGATAAAAAGCTAGAATTTGTCAATAGTTCATGGCTACAGTACAGGAGCATGAAGTTGGAAGAGGCTATAGGAGAAACCTGGATGGAAGACGGCATGCACCCTGACGATAAGGCGCCATGTGAAAGGGTATTTAATGATAGCTTTGAAGAAAAAAAGGATTTTACCGTGCAATACCGGTTGAAAGGCACCGATGGAATGTACAGGAATGTATTAAGCAAGGGAAGCCCAAATTATTCTCACGACGGAACATTCACTGGTTACATCGGTTCTTGTGTGGAAATGCCCGATAAAGTGCTTTCAAATTAGTCAGCAAGAGATCTGTTGTTCCATGACATTGTTGGTTAGAAATGGAATCACAAAGCAATCACATTCATCCCGGCCATTTAATGTTTTATTCGAAGCGTCATCAACAGTCTTTCTGTAACTAAGGAGAATGCTTGAACTGAATAGTAATAAATAACATTGGCTACATCTTCAACGCACTCATACCATCTTCGTATCAAACAAAACCTGCTTCAACCGGTCGATATGTACATTCAATTCCTGTGCTCTTTCCGCCTTGGTAGCAGCGCTGCGCATCCAGCCTTTGCTGTTTTCTTCCCTCGACATTTTATCCATCAACTGCTTTCGCTCTTCCAGCATACGTAAAGCAATCCATAAAGTATTTTCAAGTCCTTCTTTTTGTTTTAGCGCCAGCTCATCCTGCGTATATACGTGACCGGTGTGGCAGCGGTAACGTATAATATCATTCTCTTTAATCTCCCATAAACCACCTGCGCAATCCGGACAGCTAAACAAGCTTTTATCACCTATTTCTTTTAGTATATCCATATCAACCGCTACCCTTTCAGAAATTTGCGCCTCTGCCCGTATGTCTCCTGGAACGGTGTGTTCATTGGGTAGTCCATTTCTTGTCTTTTCTCTTAAGATAGCCCCCATCTGCTGGAGCGATACACAATAATCTACATCCATGTTATCCAGAACAGAGCGGGGCATGTCGGGGTATTCTGCCTCATTCGGATCCTGTACAACGGTGGTACCACCACTTCTTTTGATGGCCATCATACCAGCCGTTCCATCCTGCATCAAACCCGTGAGTACAATACCGATTACCCTGCTGTTAAAAGCAGCGGCGGCGGAGCGGAATAAACTATCTATAGATGGCCGCCAGCGGTTTTCGGGAGGACCGTCACCCAACACCATCCGATCTCTTTTCAGCAGCAAATGTTTATCAGGCACCGCCAGGTACAAATGCCTGCTTTGGATGAGTTCACCATTGTCGGCCATTTTGCACGTAAAGACTGTGTTAGCCTGCAAGCGCTGAATTAAAGCGCCTCCCATAGTAAGGTGTGTAATATGCAGCACAACAAAAATAGCAGCATCTATCTCCTCTGTTAGCTGAGCCATAAGTTCGATAATGGAATTTAATCCGCCCGCCGACGCACCTACAACTACAATGAATCTGGGTTCTTTTAGTTCGATCACTTTAGTGTTTGCCTATTCACAGCAATAGCTATGCCTTTAAATGCTGGAAGTTAATTGCGTTAAACGTGAACAATATATGGAGACAATTAAATTATAGTAGAGTTTTCAATTTCATCAATATAGCTTGCTGCCTGCATCGTGAACCTCTGAATTTATATTATGATCAATGACAGTGGCGTGAAAGAATTGAACTGCCATTTCTATATCGCTATGAGAAAAAGCGCCCCTCAATGAGTTGTTGTTGGTATTAATTTCAAAGGCAGTAGAAACGGTAACAGCTTTGAAATCTAACAGTTCCTCAAGTGATGGAAATATTAAACTTGTCTCTGGCATATTGTGGCGATATTACACGAAAACGGTAAATCAGCTTGCTTCCTCTTATTCACAAACGCAAAATGATTCCTGCCGACGAACTAAAATTCATGCTGTGGATAATTGCAAAAGCAGACAGGAAGTTTATAGAAAGCTACCCCCCCCCCCACTGAAACCCTTACTGGGAGCGGATTTCAGAGCATCCATGGAAAAGTAAAACACAAATCGCATTCACCTTAAAAAGCGTTGAACACAATAAATAAAGGTAATGTTATAAATGCCGCACCGTTATTTTGCAAAGAATGGAAATATATTTGTGGTATTGTAAAAAAGACCAGCATGTATCTTAAAATGTATATCGGAAAAGAGCTCATTGAAAACATCCCGATCCTAACAAAAGACCAATACCTGAATGGCCACCTGCAACAGCTTAAGCAGGAACTGGAAGAAAAACATGAAGACATTATTGATCTTTCCCGGCAGGAACCGGAATATGTAATTGATGGCATTCCATCAAGGATGAATGTGGTTTATGCGGAACCGAAAGACCCAAATTTTAATTAGCAGCATTACGCTGTTAAATCCACAAGAACTTTAGTTGTAAATAGCCCCACGGTCTCACACTTCTCCATCAGAAAAAGATGCATTGTCAGGATAGAGTTTCTACAATTTTTTAACTAAAACGGTATTACTGCCTGCTATTCGTTCTCTACTTTTTTTTCAGCAATGCTTTTTAGTTCTTTTGCAACCCTGACCACCTCATTCTTTACCGAACCTTTCTCAATACAGGCATAAGCTCCCAAAGAAAGCAGCCTTTGTTTTTTTGCAGAAGAAAGAACGGTGGTATAAACAACAACAGGAATAGATTGGTAAGAAGGATTTTCTTTCAATATCGCCAATATATCTGTTGCATCTAATTTAGGTAAGGTATTATCCAGCACAATCAGTGAAGGATACAGTGAAGGTTCAACCTGCTCCAGGTAACGAAGCAGCCCGGCACCATCAATAAATTTCTTTACCTCGGCTTCATAGTTAATTTCTTTGAAGGCCTCATCTATAATCATCCTGTCGTCCTCATCATCATCAACTATTAATATTGTAAAAGGGATACCGTTTTTCAAAGCTAAATAATTATAGAATTTAAAATTACAGATTCAAATGGTGTTATAATGGATGAGGTACCGAAAAGTTATCTTCTATAGATTGAAGTTGTCATTTTTATCATCCTCCATTTCAAAAAGTTCATATTGTTCGGCAAGTGTATTATCAAAAATATCATAATCAAATTCAAGGTTGAATTTTGCAATGGCATACACAAAAGCATAATTCA
>Ga0126307_10003385_pt1 | contig 10893 bp, 5 predicted proteins | sample Plot28_FD_89955 | JGI IMG/M metagenome (GOLD analysis project Ga0126307, IMG submission 89955) | Serpentine soil microbial communities from UC McLaughlin Reserve, CA, USA - Plot28 | ecosystem: Environmental > Terrestrial > Soil > Grasslands | place: USA: UC McLaughlin Reserve, Lake County...
CCCCCGATTCCGTATCTCGTCCTGACCCCAGGCGCTGAATTCGCCGAGTTCCCGAGTCAGGCCGATGTTGCTGTGGCGATACCTCTCTTGCTTTGTAGGAAGTGAGTGGTTCCAGGGCTCCTAATTATACGCGCTGAGAGTCAGGTCCCGGCCGATGCAGCCAAGCGGCGTGAACGCGATCGGCATCCGCTCCCCTTCGACTTGAACGGCGACCCCAGGACGGCCAGCAAGAAACAGAACAGCCCGATCATTCCGCCAGCTTAGGCGATTCCATCACGTCATCAACTCGGACAAGGTTTCGGTACACACAGCCGCCCGCTGGCTCTTGCTATTCGGCGGGCTATACAGGGGGCTTCGGAATCTTCGATGACAAAATCTTGGCGCAAGCGAAATGATAGTGTTATTTCGTTTACGTTTTTCCGATTAATGTGAAAGGGCTCATAACCTGAAGGTCATAGGTTCAAATTGGATTCCCGAAACCAAATATCCTGCTGAACGCTCGGCAGTCCGATGAAAAAGCCGCCCGTTTGAGGCGGCTTTTTCTTTGCTCAGCCCTTTGCTCAGCTCTTTGCTCAGCTCTTTGCGAAGCAGGCGTCTCACGGAGTGAACGGCCGCTCGATCAGGAATTTCCCGACCGGACCGAGGGTGAAGAGGTTTGGCACCTGGGTGCGGGGCATCCGCGCCTTGATGGCGGCGTGGAACCTGGCGTAGTTGCCGTTGAATGCGCCGCGATTCCACACCCGAAGCAGTTGCTCCGTGAATGCGCCGTTGTGATCGCCGTCCATGGACGTCTGGTTGTCCTGGCAGCCTGATATCAGGATCACGGAGGCCTTGCATTGGTTGGCGATGGCGGTCAGCCGCTTGCTGACGGCAACGCGCGCCAATGCGCTGTCGGGCGTCGGTACGGACGCCTTTCCCGCGGCCTCGGCGACGTCGCGCTGAAGCTTGTCGTAGAAGGCCTGATGCTCAAGATAGGTCCGCATCGCGACGGACGGCGGCATCATCTTTGATCGCCCGGAAGGGTTGACTTCTGGAACCCTCGCGCGCGTCACCGTGCCGCTGTGGCAACTGTCGGAGAGGACCAGCACCCGCACATCCGCGGCTATGCGGCTCAATTCCAAAAACACCTCGTCGTCGATGAGCTCGCCGTCATACAGGCACCAGGTTTCGTCCTTCTTGTCCTCCTCTTCGCCGCTCACGTCCTCGATCTGGCCGCCATGTCCGGAATAGGTCACGAACAGCAAATCGCCCGCCTGCAGCGTCTTGGATGCGGCTCTCACGGCTGCGAGCACGATCGCCCGCGTCGCCTTGGTGGTGAGCAGCAGCGTCGATTTCATGCCGGCATTATGCGCGATCGCCGCCATGTCCTTGGCGTCGAACTCGCAGGCAAGGAGGTCCCCGCTCCAGCCCGCGTAGTGCTTCGGGTCGACGGAGTTCAACCCGATGTGGATCGATACCGCCTTCGCCTTGTGTTCTGCCGTCTTCGCCATTTGGATCCTCCTTCAATGCATCCAGAACCACTGGATGGATGATGCGGGCGACAATCGTTACGTCCTGCGCTTGGCTGGCGTTCGCCGTTGCCTCCGGGCTTGGCGAGGCCGCTTCACGGTCTTGCCGGGCGTCGCGCCCGCCGATGGCGCGTCCGGAGCGTCCTTCTCTGCGCGACCCGATCCCCTGGAGACAGGCGGTGTCCTGAGACCCGCCAGCGCACCGAGTTGGGCGAGGACCAGATTCGCGGCGTCCACTTCGGATGGATTGGCGCGCGTTCGGTACTTGGACAGCACGAACGTCGCATTGTCGAAAACCGAGCTCCATAGTCTCTCGTTGCCGACCCGCCCATGGTGGTCGCGGAAGCCCTCGATCAGGCCGTTCGCATCGTGCGCCAGCGTGCCCGCCGCGATCGACACATACATTTCCAGTTCGGTCTGCCCGATGACGGACCAGAAATCCGGCGCAACCGACCGCATCGAGCTGCGCACCGCCATGATGGCTTCGTCGTCCATCGCCGTCGCGTGCTTCTTGGGGTCGTCGAGCGCGAGCTGTGCGGCAATCCGGTTCATCGCAGGGTAGAACAGCGGCTGCGCCGGCGCGGCAGGTGATCCGCGCGCGAGCGTCTCCGCCTCATTGTAGTGCGTCCACATGTCGTTGATTGCGGCCTTTTCAGCGGCGTACGCCGCCGCCTTTGCGCCCGGCTCGTCGGCGATACGAGCGGCCTTGGCTTCGAGCAGGGCCAGTCGCTTGTAGCCGGAACCATAGAGGCTTTCCCGCTCGACTGTCGGCGCGAGCGCGAGCAGCTTGTCGAGCAGCTTCATCGCAGCCTTGATGTCCGCTCGCGCCTGGTCGACCGCGGCGCTGTCGCGATTGGCGCGATCCCAGGCGAGACGGATCTTGGCGTTCGCAAGCTGTTCGATCGCGGCGAACGACGCCGTCCCGTCTTGCGCCTCCCGCGCGCGCTGATACCAGTCGATCGCCTCCCCAAAACCCCTGGATTTCAACCATGCATGTCCGAACGCTTCCGCAACGTTGCCGCGACCTTTCCAGTGCTGGCCGAACGTCGCTTCGAGGTAGTGCAAGCGGGCGGCTTGGGCGTCGGGCTTCTTGCCCTGGTATTCGCTTTCGACCGCGATCCGCTCAAGCGTGAGAATGAGCGCTTGAGCTGACGCGATGCCGGCGAATTCCCGGCCTGCGGGTTGAGGCGGAGGCTTCTGCGCGTCGCCGGTCTGCGTCCTGAAGCGCCAGTCCGGATCGCCATAGCACTGATACGCCGCCCAGGTGTTACCGCCGCCTTTGCGCGCGTCCTCCCGTGCCGTTGCGACGGCGTCGATGAAGCGGTCCCCGCCGAGCAGGGCCTTATAGAAGCTTGCGGCAAATACGCTTGCCGCTTCGTCGTCCACTGCCCAGCCGGCCGCAATGACGCAGCGCACGCCGCCTTTGATCAGCGCTTGAGCCACGCCGGAGGCGAATTGCGCCCGATCGTAGTTGGCCGGCTTCAACAGATTGTTCGGGTCGTCGGTTGCGAGATGGCAGCAATTGACGAACACGAGTTCGGGGATGACGCGCAGCGCGTTGATTTCCTGCGTCCCGAGAAACGAGCCGCCGGACAGGACGACGCCACGCGGTTCGCTTCGGTTTGCGGTCTTGATCGGCGGCTCGCCATGGCCGGCGATGTGGATAATGCGCCAGGGCCGTTTCATGACGGCATTGATGACGTCGATCGCGTCGGGCTCGGCGTCTCCGGCGTTCGGCCCGCTGATGACCGAAAGGACATTGCGGCCGTTGGTCAAAGCCTCCAGGCATTCCGCAACCTTCGTCGCCTCGCGCCTTGCGCCCGTCAGTCTCGGATACATCGCTCGCTCGCAGGCAGGGTCGCCAACGACAAGAATACTGTCGTCGGCCGTGGCGCCCTTGACGGCGATCGTTGGAACCGTGGTCCGCAGCTTGCGCAGCAGCTTCGTGCGAATTGACCATGGCGCCTGGCTGTTGGTCGATGCCGGGGGCTCGAGCGCTTCCCAGGGGATGGCGGCGGTGCTCTCATCGAGCTCGAGCACGGTTTCCGCGCTGCTGCCCATGAACGGTTCGAGATCGACGGGAATCAGGAGGTTGAAGAGGGTGCGTCCGATCTGTGCGTCGGTGTTGGTGTTATTGGAGGCGGTCGTCACGAGGTTGCGAATGAGCCGCACCTGCATGGGCTGCGGACGGACCTCGCTGCGCGCTCGCTTGGAATTGACGGTGTAGACGATCTCCTCGAGATCCCCTTCGGTCCTCAGCACGAGGGCGCTGATGAAGTCGTAGTCGGCGCCACGATATCCGCCGTCCGCCGGCCTGCGCAGTGCGCCGATTCCCTCCGCGATGGTCGACTCAACGGTGAAATGGGCGGAATCCGTTGCGGCGAGAGTCTGGAGGGCATTCCACGCTTCGCTCGCGCGGTCGAGAAATAGCTCGATGATCTTGAGCTGACTGACGCGCGGCCAGCGCGGCGGCGTGGCGCCGTCCAGCGCGAGCTGCTCGTTCGCCTCGCGCACGCCTTGAGCGATCAGTTGCGCGGCCTGCCCCGCCGAGATGCCGATGCCTCCGCTGCCGAGCAGGGTCGTCGCAAGTGTGAATTCGGCTGGGACCGGACGCCGCTCCGTCAAACGCTGCGCCCATCCGATGACCGCCTGCCGGACGGTATTCACGAGATCGGATCCGCGCAGCTCGCCCTCGGCGCCGAGACCGGCCACGATGACGGCCTCCGGCCGCGGCAATTGCCAGGGATTGTCGGCATTGGCCGTGATGTTGACAAAGACCTGATGGGTGCCGGCAGCAGTGGGATAGAGGCCCCGCTGAAGCGACGCGTTCATCGCGCCGCCAACCGCACGGTCCATCACCGCTTCCGTGCCGGTGAGGCGCAGTGCGCGGTAGTGGCCGATCAGCAATGGCTCGGAGACGTAGGTGAGATCGCCGTTCATGACGGTGATGCGCAGCCCCGCAGCCGGCGATATCGTGCGCGGCGCGGCCGCCGCGGTCGCGGGCGCCAGCACGTCGATTTCGCGCTGTGGCGGCGTTTCACCGCCCGATAGTCGCGACGGACGGCTTCGCACTAGCGGCTTGGCAGGTTTGGCAGTTGCTCCCGCCTGTCCCCGCGCGGTCTGAGCGGCGGTCAGCGTGGAGAGGCGATCCGTCCGGCCCTTGCTGAGCAAGTCGCGGTATCCGCCGAAGGCTTCCTTGTGCCGGGGTAGAGATCCATGATCGGCGTCCACGACCCAGGTGGCCACCCCCGGCAGCACAGCGCTGTCGAGCAGCACCCGGCCGTCGCCCTCATCCGGCGCGTCCAGATAAACCACGCCGTCGTCGGATTTCTTGTAGCCTGCGGGTGTGGAGTCCGCCTTGCCGACGACGAGCAGGAGCTTGTGTGCGAACGACGCGAGCTCTGTGTCCCGCTGCCGGTCGAGTGCGCGCCGCAACTCGACCGCTTCGTCGAGCACGCTTTGCGCGGGGAGTCCCCACGCCGATTGAGCGAGCTGCAGCGGCAGATTATGCCACGGGCTGTGCCTGCGCGCCGCTTCGAGATCGGCGGCTGCGAGATCTTCCCAGGTCTTCGCGGTGCCCAGACCGTTCAGCAGACCGGCCTGAAGCTGCATGATTCCGGGGAAATTGGCGATGAGCATGCGCGCGCCGTTGCCGCCAAACGGTGCCCCCACATTGACCAGGAGATTGCCGAACGTGTCGTCGCCCGACAGGACCTGCATGGGCGCCCAGGAGCCGCCGTTCGGCGTCCCCAGCATCAACAGGCGCGCGCCGTCGGCCGCCATCATCCGGTCCCACGTGCTGCGGCTGACGATCTGCATCATCCGCGCAACCAGGCCGCCCATCGAATGCGCGATGATCCGCACCGGCTGTTTCGACGTCTTGCGCACGTCGAGGGCGGCGGCGACTTCGTCGGCGAGACGTTTGGCCTCGGCGGCCATCGGGCGCCGCCAGTCGAAGGCGAACGGCTTCACGTCATGGTCGTCGAAGAAGAACGTCGCGAGGTCGTCGTAGTAGATGCCAATCGGCCCATCCGGCAGGATATTGGTGCCCTTGGGATCGTAAGCGAGCTGCTTCAAGCCGTTGACGAGGCGCCACCCGAGCCAGATGCGATCGTTGCCGATCTTCAAATTGCTGCCGAGTATTCCCGGCAGGATGAAGAGCGCTGGCAGCTCGGCGGCCGCGGCTGCATCGCGCGATGGCAGTGCCGCCCGAACCCCCGTCGACGACTCCCCACTCCAAGAGAGCGGGCCGATGACGCGAAATTCGTCCGGCGGATCGGCGCTGAGCGCCAGCGCGTTCACGATCGCATTCGTAGCCCGCGGGTTGCTGAAATAGTTGAAGTGCGAGACCTTGCCGCCCTGGTCGAGAACGAACGTCGAGTCCCTTTCCCGCGGCGACCCGCCATACATCGATCGCGTTTGCACCACCAGGTCGTTGTCGGTCCAGAAGAAAGCATCGGACAAGAGAGTCTTGACCCAGGTGCTGACCGAATCGCCCTCGAGATCGCCGGCCACGACGCGCAGATCACCTTTAATCGGCTTGTCGGTCGCATGCAGCCATTTGACGAGCGGCGAATCCGGGATCTGCGCCGCGAGACCCGGAACCATGTCTGGGTCCGCGCGTCGACGGGCGACTTCGCCCAGAAATTTGACCAGCTCGTCCGCGACGGGAATCTGGGCGAGCTCGAGCGCCCACTTCACCACCGACACATAGGCGTCGAGACGCTTGGAGGCGAGCAGGGTGCCTCGCGCCGGGCAGGCGACCCGGACGACCCGATCGACCGAAATGCGCTTCCTGGCGACGAGCTCGGCGAGCTTCTTCAGCTCCTGCGCACTCGAAACGTCATTTGAGAACAATTCGACGGACGTCACCGGCTCGCTGCAGACCCGCGCCAGCACTTCTGCGACCAATCCGCCGCGCGAATGCGTGAGCAGATGAAGCCGCGCGCCTTCGGGCGCGGCTTCCGCCAGCGTGATGGCGTTCGCGATCGGGCTTGCCCCGAGTGTCGGGTGGTCGAGCGCATAGACCCTGTTCTGAAACCTGTCGAAGAGGACGTCGACGAGCTGCGGATGCTCCTTCCAGAGCTTTCCAAACGTGCCGGTGGTTTCGCTAAAAGTCCCGTGGATCAGCACCAGGGACGGAGCTTGGCCCGAAGCGATGCTTGACTGCGGCCTTCCCTTGAACGACTGGGGCAGACGACGATCGAGCTGGTACACGCCAGGATCGACCTTGGAGTCGAACGCCTGAACGACCTTCGAGGCCACGAAATCCGCCGCCTTGTCCTCGGCAAAGCCGGTGACGACGTGAAACGCCCGAACCAGCACGTCCCCGAGGAAGCCGCGCGTCGCGCCCGGTACGGGCGTCCCTTCTTCGAGGCGCCACTGCAATCGGGCGGAAACACGCACCTCGCCCGGTGCGAGCGCCGCGCCCCCGCGCGCGAGAAGAGGGTCCTGTTGGGATTGCAGCAGATCCCGGGCGGTGTCGGGATGCAGCCACAGCGCGGGTCCTCCGGCGACTTCGATCAGAACGACGTCTTCCCCGGGGATCGCGGTCGTTCGGACTTCCGATTCTCCGGCGGCACGCTGTGCCGTTATGGTGATGGAGTCCTTTGCGCGCCCAATCGGGAATGCTGCGCCGCCAGCGCCGCGTGTGGCGCCGCGGTCTGCGCGGATGCCGGGAACGACGAACGTGATCGGAGCGGCCATGTTATACCTCCGCTATTGCACCCGCCGGGATCGACCGCCGCGGGCGATCGATCCGCGCTTGAACGCGCACGACACGACTCATCCGGTGTTACCCGGCTCCATGCCTCCAGGCTTGCTGACGGTTGTGAGCGAAACGTCTGAAATCGAAATCTGAAACGTCGCCACGATACTCGCCTCAATAGAAAGGGCAATAGGACTCAACGTCCGGCCTAACGTCGCATCGCGCGCTGCCTGTACCCGTTGAATTGACGGCGCGAGGCCGATACGCTCTCTCGATCACAAATTGTACCATCGGTGCATGCAGGGCGTGCCAGCGCGTGGGGCTCAAGGTGGCCAGACCAACAACAACCCGTACGGCGACAGGGACTGCGACGAAAGAGGTGTCGTATGCCACGGCCTACGAAGACCTCGTCATCGTCGCAAAGCGCCGGAATGCGCGCGAGATAGGCGTCCGGATCGACGCATCACCCGCCGGTCGCATGACCGAGGGGGTGACCGTGGCGTTTCCCGTCCAGGAAGGTGTTGAGCTGCGCGCAAGCTTCTTCAGTGGGAGCGCGCGTGGCGGGCGCGCCGAGATCACGATCGACGAGGCCGTGGCGATCGGAACACGGCTCGCCGACGTTCTTTTTCCCAAGCCGGTGTTCCGCCTGTTCGCCGAGAGCCTCGGAAAAGTAGTGGGGCGGCCGAACACCGGCCTGCGCATCCGGCTCGACATGGATGCCTCGTTGGTGGATTTGCCGTGGGAGTACGTGCGCCGTCGCGACCGCGAAGGAGCCGGCCTGATGTCGGGCTTCCTGTTGCTCGATCCGTCGCTATCGATGGTTCGACAACGCGGCGATGCGAGCATTGCGATCGAAGCGATCAAGGGGCGCCAAAGCCTGTCTTTCGTCGGCACCATGTGGGAGACAGGCGGCGACCTCTGGCAGGTGAAGAAGCAATTCGGCCTGCTGTGCCAGGCATTGAAGGCGATCGCGGATTTCATCGAACCGAAATACGCGACGGCGACGAAGGCGACGGCCTTTGAGCCGGAGCGGTGGGGGGCGGCGGCGATCTTTCACTATTCGGGTCACTGCTATTTCGACGATGTCGGCAGGCCGTATTTGGCACGGGAGGTGCCGAAGTCCGGGGGTGGGATCGAGAGAAAATTCTACGTTGAGGCGCTGGCCCCTGCCTTGGCTGCGGCGGGCACCCGGCTCGCCGTCATGAGCGCCTGCAACAGCGGCTTTTACACGGTGGTGAAGCCGCTGCTCGACGCGGGACTTCCGGCCGTGATCGGCGTGAACGGCGCCGTGTTCTCCGATAGCGCCATCGAGTTTTGCGCCAAGCTCTACGAGTCTCTGGCGGTCGGGCTCACGCTCGACGAGGCGGCGGGGCGCGCGCGGCTGCACATCATGGAATGGGGGCGCAGTCGTAACCTCTTCGACTGGGGTCTCTACATGGTGTACATGCCCTCGCGCGAACCGAGGCTCTTGCAGCGCGCGACCACGCGCGCTGTCGCATCGCGGCAGAAATCGATTCGGCAGGACCACCTCCTCGCCGCAGGCGAAACGCAAAAGCTCGCCAGGAATCTGGACGGGATGGACTTCGGCGAGATCATGTCGGAGCTTTCGCGGCGGCGCGTGCTCATCCTCGGCCGCGTCTCCGAGCGCCGCCTTGCGGTGCTGGAGTCGATCAAGGCGCATCTCAAGGCGCACCCGAACAAGTACATTCCAGAGCTGTTCACGTTCGAGAAGCCCGAATCGACCAGCCTGACCGAGGCGATCATCGGTTTTGCGGCATTGTCGCGCTTCATCATTGCCGATCTCAGCGAACCCAGGAGTGTGCAGGCCGAACTCCAGGCGATCGTGCCGAATTTCCAGTCCGTTCCGGTGGTGCCTTTGATCAGCCGGACCGGCAAGGAGTATGCGCTCTTTGCCAGCCTGCAGAACTATAAGAACGTCGTGAGTCCCACGGTGCGCTATCGCGATCTGGACGACTTGCTGGAGAAGATCGACCTGCAGGTCGTGCCGCTGGCGGAGAAGAGGCGCTCAAGGATCTGAGCCGCGAGCGCAAAGCAACGCTTCGTCTCGGGAGATCGGCGGCCAGAACCCGCCCACCTGACCCGCCTCGCGTCTGGCCGCCTGTGTGTACGGAAAACCTAAACAAGGGCGCAGTGGTGGTGAAGTCCGCCCAAGATGGCGCGTGAACTGATCACGCCGGTTCGCTGAACCGGGCGGAAGACCGGCGCATCCTTGTCCAAGTATCGATGAGTTCTGACGCCGTTGTAGTAGTGGGCGTAAGATTTCAGGATGCCGCGCAGATGCACCTCGCCCAGGACAATGATGTGGTCCAAGCACTCCCGCCGGATCGATCCGATCAGCCGTTCGGCAATGCCATTCTGCCCGCGCTGGCTCGGGCAGATCTACGACCTCGACCTCATTGAACACCAGACCACGCTGCTCCGCGTCCTTGAAGCTGACACCCGGCAGAAGCGCGTGCCGATCATGGCGCCGGAGCCGCCGCCAGATTTCGTTCAGCGATCGAGGGAATTCGACGCGCTGAAAGCGCGCCTCCTCGACGCCAAGGCCGATGCCGTTGCCGCGATCACAGCGGCGCTCAAAGGCGCCGGTGGCTATGGAGACGACGCTCGCCAAGGCCCTGGCCTATGATCCCGACGTACAGGACGCCTTTTTCGACGGAATCTTGTGGGCGGAGCTCGGCGAGAAGCCGGAGCGGCTGCTATCAATCCTTACTGACCAGATTGAGCTGCTAACGGGCGAGCGCCCGGGGCTGGAGACGGTCAACGCCGCCGCGGGGAAGCTCGGCGAGGCGCTGGGCGACAGACAGTTTCTCATGGTGGTGGACGACATTTGGCGCGAGCAGGACCTGAGGTCCTTCCTGCACGGAGGACCGAACTGCGTTCGCCTTGTCACGACTCGGGTCGAAAGTGTCCTTCCAACAGAGCGATTCGCCAGCCGGTCGACGCCATGCGCTCGAGCGAAGCGCTGAGCCTGCTCTCGGCCGGCCTGCCGCCGCAGCAGGTTCCGGGCGAGCGCGCGAACCTAGCGAATCTTGCCACGCGCCTCGGCGAGTGGGCGCAGCTCCTGAAGATCGTTAACCGCTTCTTGCGCGATCGGGCTCGGATTTGCTCACAACGGTCCGTGATTGCGTCCGAGAAGTCGACAATCCGCCTGAACGCCCGCGACCCGATCACGCCGGCGCAGACGTACCGGTTGCGCATCAAGCCAGCCGTTGACGGCTGCACCATCGATCCCTGGAGTAAGCACCCGCCAGCTTCGACGGACTCGCGAAAGCTGTGCATCGTCGGCAGCCGGGCGCTGAGTGCCAAGGTGTTGATGCGAACTCGATTGGTGTTCACGAGCGGGTCGGGCACCACGAAGATCGCGTCGGCGCGACCGCTCAGGGCGGCAAAAGCCGGCGCAATGTCCTCGGCCCGCCGTATCTCGAGCAGCACGAGGGTGAGGCCGAGCGCGCTGGCTGCGGCCTGAACCTCGCGAATGTCACGCACGGTGACCGGACTGCTGATGTTGGCGAGGATCGCCAACCGGCGAAGGCCGGGGACCATTTCGCGGAGGGGCTTGCCGGCAAGATCGGTCGACTGGTTGGAAAGGCCGGTGATGTTGCCGCCGGGCCGGGCGAGGCTCGCGACCAAGCCGTTGTCGACCGGGTTGCCTGCTGC
>Ga0126307_10003386_pt1 | contig 10892 bp, 11 predicted proteins | sample Plot28_FD_89955 | JGI IMG/M metagenome (GOLD analysis project Ga0126307, IMG submission 89955) | Serpentine soil microbial communities from UC McLaughlin Reserve, CA, USA - Plot28 | ecosystem: Environmental > Terrestrial > Soil > Grasslands | place: USA: UC McLaughlin Reserve, Lake County...
AGGAAGCGTTCTCTTCGCATGGAACTCTATCGAGGTCCATTCCGGCGGGTTGCGGCTCGGGTTCTTCCTCGCCTTGCGGATACTCTTGCTCGTCTCGGCGGCCGGGTTGCTGACGGCGACGACAGCGCCCGTGGCGCTCGCCGATGGGATCGAAGACCTGCTCTCTCCCTTGAAGAGGGTGCGTTTTCCGGCGCACGAGGTCGCGATGATGATGACCATAGCGCTCCGTTTCATCCCCACGCTGGGGGAGGAGGCGGAGAAGATCAAAGGCGCCCAGACCGCCCGCGGCGCGGATTTCTCGGAGGGAGGACCCCTGCGCCGCGCCCGCTCCCTCATCCCCGTGCTGGTGCCGCTCACCGTCGGCGCCTTCCGGCGCGCCGACGAGCTGGCCGAGGCCATGGAGAGCAGGGGCTACAGGGGCGGCGAAGGCCGCACTCGCTACCGCGAGCTGCGCCTCCGCCCCGGGGACGCTCTCGCCCTTGCCATCGTCGTGCTCGTCCTCCTCGTCGGGGTCCTGCTGTGAAGAGATACGCCGGGCTCCTCGAGTACGACGGTACGGACTTCGCCGGATGGGCCGCGCAGCCGGAACTCAGGACGGTCGAGGGCGTGCTCACGGAGGCGCTAGAGACCATACTGCGCCAGCCCATCAAGCTCAGCGTCGCCGGACGGACGGATGCGGGGGTGCATGCGAGTGGGCAGGTCATCTCCTTCTCGGCCGAGACGGACCTCCGTCCGGCCATCATCTCCTACAAAACCACGGCCGTGCTGCCCAAAGACGTGGCGCTTCGGCGCTGCGTCGCAGCAAATGGAGATTTCGACGCCCGCAGGGACGCGAAGAGCAGGACGTACGAGTACAGGCTGGTCAACGACGAGACCAGGTCTCCCCTGGAGCGCCATCGCGCGGCCTACACGCCGAAGAGGTTGGACCTGGACCTCCTGCGCAGGGCGGGACAGCTCGTGGAGGGCACCCACGACTTCACGGCCTTTACGCCCACAAAGGGTTACCACGTCCGCTTCGAGAGGGTCGTCACCCACTCGCGCTGGACCAGGCGCGGCGATCTGCTAACGTACCGCATAAGTGCCGACTCGTTTCTGTACGGCATGGTCCGTGCCCTGGTCGGTACGATGCTCGAGGTCGCGAGCGGAAAGAGGGACTTGACAGAGTTAGGGCGCCTGCTCTCGGATGGAGAGCGAAGCGAGGCAGGGCCAGCCGTCCCCAGCCACGGGCTCACGCTCGTCGGCGTGGGTTACGATCATCCCGACCTATGGAGAGGTGAACGATGAACACGGACGATACGAGGACGCTACTGGAAGAGATCGACGAGTACATCGATGACCTCTTCGGGCCCTCGGACGAGGCCCTCGAGGCCGCCCTCAGGGACTCGCGCAGGGGCGGGCTACCCGAGATAAACGTCTCGGCCAACCAGGGAAGGCTCCTCCGGCTGCTCGCCGAGACCGCGGGCGCGCGACGCGTACTCGAGATCGGAACCCTGGGCGGCTACAGTGCCATCCACTTCGCCCGCGCCCTGCCCGAGGACGGGACCTTGATCTCCCTGGAGATAGACGAACATCACGCCGATGTAGCCCGCAACAACGTCGAGCGGGCCGGACTTTCCGATATCGTCGAGGTCAGGGTCGGCGACGCCCACGAGCTACTCGAGGCCATGATCCAGGACGACGAAGGCCCCTTCGACGTAATCTTCATAGACGCCGACAAAGAAGGCTATCCGGAGTACCTGGAGGCTTCGATGCGCCTCGTGCGCCCCGGCTCGCTCATCCTCGGCGACAACACCATAAGGGGCGGCACCGTGCTCGACCCCACAGAGGAAACGGCCAGGGCCACGCGCGAGTTCAACCGCCGGATCGCCGAAGACCCCAGGCTCTATGGCATCGTGCTCCCCCTCATCAGGGAGCGCATAGACGGCCTGACCATCGCAAGGGTTTCGTAAACTCGCTACGCCGTTCACATCACAACCCACGCGGCTGGTCCTTTTATCCATATATGCTACTATTTGATCCGTCTAAAGGCCTAAAGAGTTCGCACACGCTCCGGAGGATGATGAAGAGTTACATGGCGCGGCCGTTGGAGGTCGAGCGGAAGTGGTACGTCGTTGACGCGGAGGGCAAGCTCCTCGGGCGTCTGGCGACGGAGATCGCGCGGGTCCTGCGCGGCAAAAACAAGGTGCACTACACGCCGCACGTCGACGTTGGCGACTTCGTCGTCGTGGTGAACGCCGAAAAGGTGCTCGTCACGGGTAGGAAGGCCGAGCAGAGGGTCTACCGGCGCCACTCGGGCTACCCCGGCGGCATGAAGGAGACGAGCTACGAGCAGATGCTCGCCCGCAAGCCCACCGAGGTTCTGCGCAAGGCCGTCTACGGGATGATGCCGAAGACCCGGCTCGCCCGCAAGCAGTTCAAGAAGTTGAAGATCTACGCGGGCCCCGAGCACCCCCACGCCGCCCAGGACCCGCAGACGCTAGAGGTGAAGTAGATGGCGGAGGCTCTATACATAGGTACCGGACGACGCAAGACCGCCGTGGCGCGGGTGAGGATGTTGCCGGGTGACGGCACCATCACCGTGAACGGCCGCGACGTGGACGAGTACTTCCCGCGCCCGGCCTACCGCACGGCCGTCCGCTCGCCGCTGGAGCTCCTCGGCTCCGCCGGCCGCTACGAGGTCATCGCCAAGATCGAAGGCGGAGGCCCGACCGGGCAGGCGGAGGCCCTGCGCCACGGTATAGCCAGGGCCCTCGCCGAGGAGTCGCAGGAGGCCCGTAGCGAGCTCAAGGCCGCCGGTCTGCTCACCCGCGACCCCAGGGCCGTCGAGCGCAAGAAGTACGGCCTCAAGAAGGCCCGCAAGCGCCCGCAGTTCTCCAAGCGCTAGCGCCACAGAAACGAAAGACAGCATCGAGCCCTTCCACAACCGGGAAGGGCTCGTCTGGTCTTACGGTGGTTTTCATGAAGATCGGGCCGTAGGCTTCGTACCCGCGAGAACGGAGAGAGGCTGAAAGGGACAACCATAACGTTCGGCACAGACGGGGTGCGCGGCATCGCCAACAAGGGCCTCCTGCCTGAAGACGCCCTGCGCCTCGGTCTCGCCGCCTCCCGTGTTTTTGGGGGCAGGATAGTCATCGGGCGCGATACGCGCCTCTCCGGGGAGATGCTCGCGCGCGCCCTGTGTGCCGGCCTGGCGAGCGGCGGCGCCGGCGTCGTGGACCTCGGCGTCTTGCCCACGCCTAGCGTCGCCGCGCTCGCGCCGCATCTCGGGGCCGCGTCCGCAGGCGTCGTCAGCGCCTCGCACAACCCTTATCCGGACAACGGCATCAAGTTCTTCTCAGGAGAGGGACGCAAGCTCTCCCCGGAGAGAGAGCGTGAGATCGAAGAGCTGCTGGGTCAGGATTTGGCACGCCCGGTCGGGGCTGGGATCGGTCACGTCGAGGTGCTCGACGACGCCGCGCAGCGATACGCCGAGCGCGTGCTGGGGCGGCTGCGTCCCTCTGCGAGGGGCATGAAGGTGCTGCTGGACTGCGCCAACGGGGCGGCCTACGAGGTCGCGCCGCTCGTGTTCGGGGAGCTTGGTCTGGACCTCGCCTTGACGGGGATCGAACCCGACGGCACCAACATCAACGACGGCTGCGGTTCGACGCACATCGAAGAGCTGGACGCCTCCGGCCACGACGTCGGTTTCGCCTTCGACGGGGACGCCGACAGGGTGCTCGCCGTGGACGAGAAGGGCAGCGTAGTGGACGGGGATAGGATCATCGCCATCCTCGCCCGCGACATGATGGAGCGGGGCGTTCTCGCCGGCGCTGTCGTGGTCACCGTGATGAGCAACCTCGGCTTCTTCAAGGCGATGGAAGCACTGGAGATACCCTACGAGGTCACGGACGTCGGGGACAGGCACGTCGCCGAGGCCATGGGCCGGCTCGGGGCCTCCGTCGGCGGGGAGCAGTCGGGGCATGTGATCCTCTCCGAGCACGTCACGACGGGGGACGGCATCGTAACGGCCCTGACCCTCCTCGACGTGATGGCCAGGAGCGGCAAACCGCTCTCCGAGCTGGCATCAGTAATGGAGGTGTATCCCCAGAAGCTCATCAACGTGAGGGTCGGGGAGCCCGGGACTGCAAAAACCGTCGCGACCTCGGAGGCCGTCGGGCTGGCCGTCTCCGAGGCGGAGAAGAGGCTTGGGGAGGAAGGGCGCGTTTTGCTCAGGCCCAGCGGGACCGAGCCGGTGGTGCGGGTGATGGTCGAGCATGCTGACGAGACGATATGCCGGGAGGTCTGCGAGGACGTTTCGCGGGTCGTGGCCGGAGAGGAGGGAACGTGAGGTTTCTGGGTTGTGCCCTGGCGTGGAGACCGGGCGAGGCGCGGGAGAAGGTCTCGTGCCTGGTGGTTATGGACGAGCGGGGGAGCATCATCGCCAACTCGTTCGCGGCGAGCGCGGAAGACATCGCTGGGGCCGTCGAGGGGTACGGTTCGGACCGGCGGGGCGTCCTCGTCGGCGTCGACGCGCCGCTCGCCGTCCCGAACGAGAGGGGGACGCGCAGGATCGAACGCATCCTCTCCAAGGTGGCCCTGCCGGCCTACTCGGCGAGCCGCAGGATGTTCGGCGGGGAGCCCTACGCTGAGGAGTTTCTCTCGGAGCTGGAGAAGGTCGGGGTCGAGTACACGGACTACCCGTTTCCGCGCGAGCGGGGCCAGAGCGCGGTGGTCGAGGTGGACTCGGCGGCGACGCTCAAGGTCCTCTCCCTGGAACGGTCGGGCGCGGCGGACAATGGGGACCTCGCCAAAAAGCTTCGCGCGATGGAGGATCCCAAGCTCCGCAAGGGCAACAAGGAACAGAGGGCCGCCGGGCTCAAGGGGGCCATCGAGATCCTCTGGGACACCCCTGGTCTCAGGCTGAGGACGGGCAACCTCTCCTCAGACATCGCCGCGCCGGAGAACGTGGACGTCTCCAAGCTCGACGTCTCATCCGCCATGTCCCACGCGGAACTGGACAGGACGGTCAGCCTGGTGGAAGGCACGCTCGCGGCCTACACGGTCCACCGCCACTGGAGGGGGAGGGACGGTTCCATGGTGGTCGGGGCGGGGGACGAGGGCTCGGTCCTCCTGCCGGCCAGGAACGCCCTGCGCGAGCGCCTCGCCGAAGAATGCGCCACGGCAAGCGTGCCCTACGTGTAGACGAGGGATCTGGCATGTTCGCGCACCGAACCACACCCTGCAACGAAACCATCCTGAAAGGATCGGGACCACGGTGAAGGTCGTCTCGTCGAAAACGGGTCCGCCACAACAGAGGGGCCCCAGGTGAGCCTGAAGGTACGTATCATCCCCTGTCTCGACGTGGACGCCGGGCGTGTCGTGAAGGGGACGAACTTCACGAACCTGAGAGATGCCGGCGATCCCGTCGAGCTCGCGGCGCTCTATGACAGGGAGGGGGCAGATGAGATCGTGTTCTACGACATCACCGCCTCCCACGAGCAGAGGGACACGGCCGCCGCGCTCGCCCGCCGCGCCGCCGAGGAGGTCTTCGTTCCCTACACCATCGGCGGCGGAGTCAGGGCGGCCTCCGATATGCGAACCATGCTCCGCGCCGGCGCCGACAAGGTCTCCGTAAACAGCGCTGCGGTCAGGAACCACGACCTGATTACGGAGAGCGCCGAACGTTTCGGGAGCCAGTGCGTCGTGCTCAGCGTGGACGTCAAGCGGCGCGTCGGGTCCCCGGGCTGGGAGGTCTACCTGGACGGCGGAAGGGTAAACACGGGGATGGATGCCGTCGGGTGGCTCGTCGAGGGGGAGCGGCGGGGGGCCGGAGAGTTCGTGCTGAACAGCATGGACGCCGATGGGACCGAGAGCGGTTACGACCTCGATCTCATCTCCACCGTCGCGGAGAAGACGACGCTCCCCATAGTCGCGTCCGGCGGTGCCGGGAGCCCCGAACATATGGTCTCCGCCGTGAACGCTGGCGCTGGCGCGGTGCTCGCCGCGAGCATCTTCCATTTCGGCGAGTACAGCATAGCCGAGGTCAAGGAGCACATGTTCCAGGCAGGCATTCCGGTCCGCCTCGTGGCAGCACAGGCCGGGCCTGGTCTTCGGGGGTGATGATAGAAACATGATCCCTGCATTGGAGAAGGTGAACTTCGACCAGGACGGCCTCGTGCCCGTGGTCGCCCAGGACGCGGCGACGGGCGACGTGCTGACGCTCGCCTACGCCAACCCGGAGGCGGTCGAGAAGACGCTCGCGAGCGGCGAGGCCCACTACTACTCCCGCTCTCGCTCCGAGCTCTGGCGCAAGGGTGCGACGAGCGGCAACACGCAAAGGGTTGTCGAGGTCAAACTGGACTGCGACGGGGACGCGCTCCTCTACGTGGTCGAGCCCCGCGGCCCCGCCTGCCACACCGGCGAGAGGAGTTGCTTTTTCACCAGCCTTGCCGGGGACGGGGTTGCGACCGTCGACGAGCAGGACGTCCTTTTCGGAACGATGGTCGAGCGGTTGGCCGGGACGATAGCGCAGCGCCACAGGGAGATGCCCGAGGGATCTTACACGGCGGCCCTGATCGAGGACGGCCCCGAGCGCCTGGCACAGAAGGTGGGGGAGGAGGCCGTCGAGGTAGTGGTCGCCGCCCTGTCGAACGACAGACTTCCCGAAGAGGCCGCCGACCTCGTCTACCACCTGCTGGTGCTGCTCGAGGAGCGGGGCGTCGGGACGGAGCAAGTGGCGAGGGTACTTCGTGACCGCCACGGCTAGAACGAACCTCGTCCCATCGCTGCACGAAGCACGTACGCTCGCCAGCACCTACGACGTGGTGCCGCTCTACGCGGAGTTCATAGGCGATCTGGAAACGCCCATCTCCGCGGTGCTCAGGTTCGCCGGTGAGGACACGGTCTTCCTGCTGGAGAGCGCCGAGTCGGCAGAGAGGTTCGGCCGCTACTCTTTCCTGGGCTTCGACCCCAAACGCACGCTCTCCTACAGGAACGGCATTTACACGGTCGTGGACGCCGACGGCGTGCGGGAGATTCCCGCGAAGGACCCCTTCCGGGGGCTGGCCGAGATCGTCGGCAGGAAGACCGTGGCCCCGCTCCCGAACCTGCCAGCCTTCGTAGGTGGCGCCGTTGGGTACTTCTCTTACGATGCCGTGCGTTACCTCGAACGCCTGCCCGATGCCCCCGAAGACGACCTCGACGTCCCAGAGGCCTACTTCGCCGTCACCGACACCCTCATAGTCTTCGACCACCTCAGGCACAAGGTGCTCGTGGTCTCGCTCGTCGATGCGGCCGGCCTGCGCGACGTGGAGGGCGAGGGCTTCTCGGCGGCCTACCGGCGGGCCGCCGACGATATACGCAGGATCTCTGAGCGCCTCTCAGCCCCGCTGGTGCGCCAGGCTCCCGCGTTCGGCACAGGGTTCGACATCTCCTCGAACTTCACCAAGGAGCGTTACGAGGAGGTCGTCGAGAAGGCCAAAGAATATATCAGGGCCGGGGACGCGTTCCAGATCGTCCCTTCCCAGAGGTTCGCTGCTGAGATAGGGGATCTCGACCCGCTCCTCCTGTACCGGGGCCTGCGCACGGTAAACCCCTCCCCCTACATGACCTACCTCAAGCTCGGCGACCTCTACCTGGTCGGCGCGTCGCCTGAGCCCCTGGTGCGGGTCGAGGGACGCAGGGTGATGACCCGTCCCGTCGCTGGCACCCGCGGCCGCGGCGCCACGCCGGAGCAAGACGCCGCCCTGGCCGAGGAGTTGCTGGCCGACGAGAAAGAGCGGGCCGAGCACGTGATGCTCGTGGACCTCGGGCGCAACGACCTCGGGCGCGTGAGCGAGGTCGGCTCCGTCGAGCTGGAGAGCTTTATGGAGATAGAGCGCTACTCGCACGTCATGCACATCGTCTCCACCGTCGAGGGGGACCTGCGCGGGGACCTCACCGCCCTCGACGCCCTCGCCGCCGCTTTTCCCGCAGGGACCGTCTCTGGCGCTCCCAAGGTGAGGGCCATGCAGATCATCGACGAGCTCGAGACCACCCGCCGCGGTCCCTACGCCGGCGCCACGGGGTACTACGGCCTCGACGGCCGCCTCGACACCTGCATAACGCTGCGCACTGCCCTCCTCAAGGATGGCGTCGCCTACTTCCAGGCCGGAGGCGGCGTCGTCGCCGACTCCGTTCCTTCCCTGGAGTACGAGGAGACCCGCAACAAGGCGCGGGCCATGCAGCGCGCCCTCGAGGTCGCCCGCAGCCGCGAGATGTGGCTGTAGCGGTTCGCTTCGCGAACCGCGCTGTCAGCACGCCGCCTTTGGCGGCTTGTCAGCACACTCGGCCCTTCGGGCCTTTGCTTGTCAGCACGCTTCGCCCTTCGGGCTCGCTTTCAGCAGGCTGACATGCTGACCGCTTTACAGAAACGGTCCGCTCGGCAGGTAGGGCGTTAGCGGACCGAGCTTGCCGCGCACGCAAACGGGGCCGGCAGGCGAGAGTGAGAGACCCGCCTGCAGTACTACGGGCACCGCCCAGTTCTGTTGGCCTGTGATCCAATGCACCTCGACCTCCGAACCGTCGCTTTCGGCGAGGCAGGCCCACAGGAGGTCTGTGGCTATCCTGGTCGTGGTGGCGGCGAGGAGGGCCGGAGATCCCTCCCACACGACAGCGTAGCCTTTCCCCGCGTGGCCTTCGGCAACAAGCATGCGTGGGCCCGTGCGCAGCATGAACTCCAGGTCGGGGCCGTGCGGGGCGCCGCGTATGGCCCGGTCCACGTCTGCCGCGAGTTCCAGATCCGCTGCCGTGCCTTCCCTGACCTCGAGAGCTGCCGGCAGTGATCCGCGAAGCACTCTGCCTCTGGCCATGAGCGTGGGTAGCAGCCTGAACCCGGCCAGGGCGTAACGGCGCATGGCCGCGGGATGGACGGAGGAGGCGATCATGGCCCCCCTGCATCCTTCGGTGTAGAGCAGCGCGCGGTCGAGCAGCCCTCTTCCTACTCCCTGGTTGCGGTACTCCTCGTCTACCGCGAACAGCGAGAGCACCCACACGTCCTCGCGCGCAAGCGCGAGCGCCACGCCGGCGACCCTGTCGCCGTCCACCGCAACCCACGCTCCTCTCTGGTCGTGCTCCAGGGAGTGCAGGTAGCGTTCCTTGCGACGCTCGACCTCCTCCGCGCTCCGGTTCCTGATCTGTTGGCGCTCTTCTTCCGTGGCGGCGAGGGCCTGGCTGCTCGTGCGGTAGACGCCTTCCGCGTCGGCGGCCGTCATCTGACGTATCAGTGGGAGCTTCACCATGCTGGTATGTTAACCGAGAGGGCCGCCCTCATCCGCGACGCTCAGGGACGCTCGCAGCGAGGCTGGAGCGCCCGTGTTCCGCTATACTCTCTGCGCAATGTTGGGGATTTTTCTCGTGCTGTTCGGCTACGTCCTCGGGTCGGTGCCGACCGGGTTCCTGGTCGGCCGGGCCCTCGGCGTGGACGTGCGGAAGGTCGGTAGCGGGAACATCGGCACGGCCAACGTGCTCAGGGCCGCCGGGAAGTGGGCGGCCGTTCTCACGCTCGCCGGCGACATGCTGAAGGGGCTGATCCCGGTCGTGGTCGCAAGGCTCGTCGTGCAGAACGAGTGGCTGATCGCGGCCGTGGCCTTCGCCGCGGTTGCCGGCCACTGCTGGCCCGTCTTCCTGCGCTTCCAGGGCGGAAAAGCCGTCGCCACTGGCGCCGGCACGAGCATAGGCCTCGATCCGATCGTCGGGCTCGGCCTCTTCGCCTTCTGGTGGGGGGTGGTGCTCATTACTCGTTACACTTCGCTGGGTGCTATCTCCGTCATGGTCGTAAGCCCTGTGGTGTTCTGGCTCACCGGCCAGCCGCTTCCCTACGTGCTGTACACCATCGTCGGGGGGGCGCTGGTGCTCTGGCGGCACAGGGAGAACGCGCGGGCCCTCCTGAAGGGCACGGAGAGGAAGGTAGGAGAGCGGACCGAGAGGGAGGGCTAGTTGCTTCGCGAGGCGTACGAGGGCAAGACCATACTACTGACCGGCGGGACCGGCTTCCTCGGGACGGCGCTGGTCGAGAAGATCCTGCGCTCCCTCCCCGACCTCGGACGACTCTACCTCGTGGTCAGGCCCTCGCGCGGCAAGAGCGCCGCCGACCGGTTCGAGAAAGAGGTTCTCGGCGCCGCCGCCTTCCGCGGCCTGCGCGAGGAGCTGGGCGGCGGGTTCGAAGGTCACGTCTCCGAAAAAGTACGCGTGCTCGAAGGCGATGTCCACTCGCCCGACCTGGGGCTTGGTGAGGAGGACCTCGGTGAGCTCTCGCGCGAGGTGGACGTGGTGATCCACTCCGCCGCCTCGGTGGTCTTCGACGCGCCGCTCGACGCCGCCGTGGACTCGAACGTCCGCGGCACCCTGGGCCTGCTGAAGCTCGCGCGTGATTGGGAGAAGCGACCGCTCTTCATGCACATCTCGACGGCGTACGTGGCCGGCACCACCGAGGAGGACGCGCCGGAAGCGCCGCCCGGCGCCACGTCCCCGAACGGGACCCTGCTCGACGCTCGCGAGGAGGTCCTCGACCTGGAGGCCGTGGTGGCAGAGGTCGATGCGGCCTCTCAGGAGCGGTCGCTGCTCCGGCGCTTCGAGACGGAGGCGCGGCGAGAATTGGGGATGGTCGGCGAGGAGGACGAGGTCGTAGGGAGGGTGGACCAGCTCAGGCGGGCCTGGATGCGCGAGCAACTCGTGGAGCGGGGGACGCGGCGGGCGCGGGAGCTCGGGTGGAACGACGTGTACACCTTCACCAAGTCGCTCGCCGAGAGGATGGCCGTGGAGGAGAGGGGAGAGGCGCCGCTCGTCATCCTGAGGCCAGCCATCATCGAGAGCAGCCACAGGGAGCCTTATCCTGGTTGGATCAAGGGCACCAGGATGGCCGACCCCATCATCAT
>Ga0126307_10003387_pt1 | contig 10892 bp, 13 predicted proteins | sample Plot28_FD_89955 | JGI IMG/M metagenome (GOLD analysis project Ga0126307, IMG submission 89955) | Serpentine soil microbial communities from UC McLaughlin Reserve, CA, USA - Plot28 | ecosystem: Environmental > Terrestrial > Soil > Grasslands | place: USA: UC McLaughlin Reserve, Lake County...
CGCGCGCGGGCGGCGGGCGGCCATCTCGGGGTTGCCGGACAGCCCCTCGGCGACCAACAGGTGCAGACGCTGGCGCTCGCGCTTGGGAAGGCTCTCGTAGGCGACGTCGCGCACCATGCCGTGGCTGAAGCGCCAGACGTCCGCGCGGTCGCCGTCGCGTTCGAGCAGCTCCTCCTCCTCGAGCCGGCCGAGCGCCTCGCCGATCGGGTCGGCGATCAGGTCGAGCTCGGCGAGGGTGAACGACGAGCGGGCGAACACCGAGGCCTTGCGGATCAGATCTCGGCCCTCGGGTGAGAGGTGATCGATCCGGGCCGCGATCACCGCTTGCACGGTCGGCGGCAGCAGCGCCGGCGGCAGCGGGCCGGTATCGGCAGGGAGCCCTTCCCCCTGGTGCAGCAGCATCCCGGTCGTCTCGATGATGAAGAACGGGTTCCCGCCGGCGTGCTGAGCGATCCGCTGGGCGGTCGCCGCGTCGAGGCCCTCGCCCGCGTCCCGCGCGAGCTGCGCCGAGTCGTCCAGCGAGAGCGTCTCCACGTAGAGGTTGACCGAGTTCCCGCGCCCTCCTCCCCAGCCGGGTCGGTCGTCGAGCAGCGTGTACCGGGCGGCGCAGATCACGAGCAACGCGATGCCGTCGGCCTCGCGCACCAGCTCCTCGACCAGCTCGAGCATCGGCGCCTGCGCCGCCTGCAGGTCCTCGAGCACCAGGACCACCGGTCCCCGGCTGGAGAATCCGCGCAGGAGCGCCAGCAGCCCCGACCGGATCTCGGCTACTCGGTAGCGCTTCTCGTCGCGCGCCTCGCCGGCGATCCCGAGCGCGATGCACAGGCGCTCGACGATCTGCTTCGCCTCGTCGGGCGGGGTGCACTCCAGAACGATCCGTTCGAGCCGCGCGCGGAGCGCCTCGGGAGGCGCGTGTGCCGCCTCCCCCATCTCGTGCAGGAGGATCTGCGCGAGCGGGCCGAAGGTCACATCCTCCTCGAAGGGGCTCGCGCGACCCATCAGCACCTTGGTGTCGTCCGGCAGACCGGCCACGAACTCGTCGACCACCCGGCTCTTGCCGATCCCCGGCTCACCGAACAGCGTCACCAGGTGCCCGCGGCGCGTCTCCCGCGCGCCGTCGAACGCGTCCTGCAGCAGCCGGAGCTCGCGCTTGCGGTTCACGAGCGGGATCGTTCGGCGCCCCGAGCCGGGATTGAGCGCCGCGACCGGCCACGCACGAGCCTCATCCTCGAACCCCTTCGCCTCGACCTCGAGCATCGGGCCGTACTGGACCTGCGACAGGGAGAGGAGGTAGGTCGTCTCCGAGACGAGCACCGTCCCCGGGTCGGCCGCCTGCTGGAGCCGCGCCGCCATGTTGACGGTGGCGCCGTACAGCAGACCCTGCTCGGACGCCTCGCTGCCGATCGCGACCGGACCGGTATGGATCCCGACGCGGATCCGGAGGGGGACGGGTAGCCCGATCTCCTCGCCGAGGCGACCGACGCGGTCGACCAACCCCAGGCCGGCCCGAACGGCGCGGAGCGCGTCGTCGTCGTGCGTTTGTTGCAGGCCGAAGACCCCGACGACCGCGTCCCCGGCGAAGTTGTATGCGCGGCCGCGGAGCGACTCGAGTTCGTCGGCCACCATGCGGTAGTACCGAGTGAGGACCTCTCGGTAGCGTTCGGGATCGATCTGGCTGGACAGCAGGGTCGACCCCACGAGGTCGACGAAGATCACCGTGACGAACTTGCGTTCCTCCGGCGGCGGGGCACCCACCGGATAGCCGCAGTTCGGGCAGAAGCGGGCCTCGTCCGGCAGAGGGAGCCCGCACCGCTCACACGTCAAGGTCGCCATCCCGAGAGCATACGGGCGCCGGATGACGCGACCCCGGCAAAGGATGCCGCCGGCGCGACGGTACCATCTGGCTGGTGACCAACAGACCCGCCTCGGCGCAGCACCTGCGCAACCTCGCGGTTCTGCGCCGCGTCCGCGACCGCATCGACCGCGAGTACGCGCAGCCGCTGGACGTCGAGGCCCTCGCCCGCGGGGCGCACATGTCGGCCGGGCACCTCAGCAGACAGTTCCGGCTCGCCTACGGCGAATCGCCGTACGGCTACCTGATGACGCGGCGCATCGAGCGCGCGATGGCGCTGCTGCGTCGCGGCGACCTGAGCGTCACCGAGGTCTGTTTCGAGGTCGGCTGCTCGTCGTTGGGCACCTTCAGCACTCGGTTCACCGAACTGGTCGGGACGCCACCCAGCGCCTACCGGCGCCAGGAGACGGGTGCGATGGCGGGGATGCCACCGTGCGTGGCGAAACAGGTGACCAGACCGGTCAGGAATCGAGAAGCGCCCGCGACCGAGCCCCAGCTAGTGTGAGGGCATGGACATAACCATTCACGCGAGCTTCCTCCCGCACGTCGATCCGGACGTATCCATGGCCTTCTATCGCGACACGCTGGGGTTCGAGGTCCGCAACGACGTCGAATACGGCGGACTGCACTGGATCACGGTCGGCCCCGCCGACCAGCCCGACACATCCATCGTCCTGTATCCGCCGGCCGCCACCCCCGGTATCACCGAGGACGAGGGCCGCACCATCGCCGAGATGATGGCCAAGGGGACCTTCGCCAGCGTCAACCTGGCGACGAAGGACTTGGAGGGCGCCTTCGAGCGGTTGCAGGCGGGCGACGCCGAGATCGTCCAGGAGCCGATCGACCAGCCGTACGGCGTTCGCGACTGCGCCGTCCGCGATCCCGCGGGCAACCTGATCCGCATCCAGGAGCTCACGTGAACCATCCCGCCGATCGAGACCCTCCCTGCACCGGCGGCACGTGAGCTGCTGAAGCGAGATCCGCGAACGCTGGGACCAGACACGAACCGACACGTCTCCGATCGTCATGCCGGGACGTTCGAAAAGGAGATGCGATGGACCACGTGAACCTGGGCACCACGGGGCTGCGCGTATCACGGATCTGCCTCGGGATGATGGGCTACGGCAAGCACGAGAGCCGGGCGTGGGCGCTCGACGAGATTGAGGCCGAGCCGATCGTGCGGCGCGCCGTCGAGGGCGGGGTCACGTTCTTCGACACGGCCGACGGCTACAACGGTGGGCAGCGAGGTCGTCACCGGCCGATTGCTGACGAAGCTCTTCGGGATGCGTGAAGAGTACGTCGTCGCCACGAAGGTGTACTTCCAGACGATGCCGGGGGAGAACGGCCGGGGTCTCTCGCGCAAGCACATCCTCGCCTCGATCGACGCCTCGCTCGAGCGACTCGGGCTCGATGACGTCGACCTGTATCAGATCCATCGGTGGGACCCGCTCACGCCGATCGAGGAGACGATGGAGGCGCTGCACGACGTCGTGAAGGCGGGGAAGGCTCGCTACATCGGCGCGAGCAGCATGTATGCGTGGCAGTTCGCCAAGGCGCAGCACGTGGCGACCACCCGGTTCGTGTCGATGCAGAACCACTACAACCTCGTCTACCGAGAAGAGGAGCGCGAGATGATCCCGCTGTGCATCGATCAAGGGGTCGCCGTCCTGCCGTGGAGCCCGCTCGCACGAGGCCTGCTGGCGGGGACCCGGACGAGGCAGGGCGAGCGGTTGACGACGCGGGCGAAGACGGACGCGTTCGGCGACAGCCTCTACACGCCGGACGTCGACTTCGCGGTGATCGAGCGCGTGGCGGAGATCGCGGCCGAGCGTGGCGTGCCACGTGCACAGGTGGCGCTCGCGTGGCTGTTCCACAAGCCGGGCGTGACGGGGCCGATCGTCGGTGCGACGAAGGCCGAACACATCGCGGACGCGCTCGCCGCCGAGCGGCTGGTGCTGACCGGGGACGAGATCGCCCGGCTCGAGGAGCCATACGTGCCACACGTCGTCTCGGGCATCGACGTGTGACGTCGGGAGACGGAAGCGATCAGGAATCGAGAAGCGCGCGCCACCGATCCGCACCTAGCATGAGGGGGATCGAGATCAGCACGACGAGAGGAGTGAACATGACCGGCTCATCGACCGAGGGGATCAAGACCGTACTGCATCCCGTGTCCGACCTGGCGACCGCCAAGGAGGTGTACGTGGCGCTGCTCGGCATCGAACCGCAGACCGACGGGGATTACTACGTCGGCTTCGATGCCGAGGGCCAGCACATCGGGCTGGTGCCTGGCGGTGGACCGCAGGGCATGACGAGTCCTGTTGCCTACTGGCACGTGTTCGACATCGAGGCAAAGCTCGCCTAGGTGACCGCAGCGGGTGCCACCGTGAATGAGCCGGCGCACGATGTCGGTGGCGGGCGCTTCGTGGCTACCATCATCGACCCGGACGGCAACGTCCTCGGGCTTCTCCAGGACCAGGAGGAACTCGAGCGCAAAGGAGGTGCTTCGTGATGGCTGAGAGCAAGACGGCAAAGAAGAGCACGCGGCGTCCGGCCAAGAGCACGACCGCCACCAAGACGAAGACCGCGGGGATCACGGCCGAGGAACGAGCCGCGATGAAGGAGCTCGCCAAGGAGCGGAAGGCGGCCCGGACCAAGGCGGAAGACGAAGCAGCCGTGCTCGAGAAGATCGCCGAGATGCCGGAATCGGACCGCACCATGGCGGAGCGGCTCCACGAGATCATCACGACGAGCGCGCCGAGCCTTTCGCCCAAGACCTGGTACGGGATGCCCGCGTACGCCAAGGACGACAAGGTCGTCTGTTTCTTCAAGAGCGCGGACAAGTTCAAGTCGAGGTACGCGACGTTCGGCTTCGAGGAAGCGGCGAACCTCGACGAGGGCGCCATGTGGCCGACCTCCTACGCGCTGACGAAGTTGACCGCCGCCGACGAGAAGAAGATCGGCGCGCTCGTGAAGAAGGCGACGAGCTGAGCGCGCCCCGGTCACCGCTCGATAGATCGAGCCGGGCGACGCTCTAGGCCTCGACGACCCTGAAGCCCGCGATATCGAGGATCGATCCGGTTCGCTTGGGTCCCGGCTCGACGACCACCTCGACGCGTTCGCCGATCTCCAGCGGCTCCTCGCCCGGTTCGACGCGATGGATCAGGACCCCGTCCGCGTCATCGAGACGGACGGCGCCGAGGGTCGCGGGGCGCTCGAGCGGCTCGCCCTCGATCCCGAGGAACACGATCGTGAACGAAACGACCTCGCCGCCGGGACCGACCTCGGTGTCGGCCGAGAGCTCCGAGAAGCATCGCTCACAGAACAGGCGGGCCGGCACGTAGGTGTACGCGCAGCTCTCGCACCGCGAGCCGAGCAGCACGCCGCGCTCCTTGAGCGTCGTGAAGAACGCGTCGCCGGCGACACCCGGCGTGTAGCGGTGGCGGACGGGCAGGTCCCCCTCCCACCGCCGGATCTCTTCGGGACGCACGATCCTCTCGAGCATCAGCCGTCTCCCTCTCCCGGGGGGCTATCGCCCGCGCGTTCGCGCTCGCTCCTTGAGCCCCCCGGATCCTCCTGCCGCGGCCGGAAGTGGGCGATGTCGAGGATCGAGCCGGTGCGCTCGCCCACCGGCTTCCACACGGCCTCCACCTTCATCCCGATCGTGACCTCGCCGGGTTCGACCTCGCCGAGCGTGTGCAGGAACCCGCCGTCCGAGCCGTCGATCGCGATCACCGCGGGAAGCTCGGGCTCCTCGAGGGGTTGCATGTCCCACCGCACGTTGCAGATCGAGAACGTCTGCACCACGCCGGTGTGCTCGACCTGCACCCAGGCGTCGGTTCCGCGGAAGTCGCGCTCGCAGAACATCCGGGGTGGCACGAGCACCCGATGGCACACGCGGCACTCCCGGCCGAGGATCTTGCCCTCGCGGAGGCCGTCGAGGAACCGGCCGATCGCGACGCCCGCATCCCAGGCGTAGCGTGCGCCGATCTCGTCCTCGACGGCGCCCGTGGCCGAGCGGAACTCGGCCTCCGAGAGCGACGTCGCCGGCGTCGCGGCGGGCGGCGTCTCGAGCCGCGTCGCCGTCGTCGGCGGACCGCCCTCGCGACCCATCACCACGACCGTCCCCACCTGCATGAGGTCGCCCCAGGCCTGCGCGACGCCTCGTTCGGGTGGGCCCGGAACCTGGCGGGCGCCCGCCTCCCCGCGGAGCTGCCAGAAGAGCTCGGCGATCTTCATGAGGCCGGCCGCCGCGATCGGGTTGCCGACGCCGAGGAGGCCGCCGCTCGGGCACGAGGGCAGGTCGCCCTTGCGGTCGAGGACGCCGTCGCGGGCCGCCTCGGGCGCCTTGCCCCTGTCGAACAGCAGCAGGCCCTCCAGGTGGTGCAGCTCCTTGTAGTCGAAGGGGTCGTAGGGCTCGGCGACGTGGATCTGCTTGCGCGGCTCGGTCACGCCGGCCATCCCGTAGGCCATGCGAGCCGCGTTCGCGACGTAGTCCGGGAACACGAGGTCGCGGTTGGTCCAGTAGGCGGTGTCGAGGTTCCACCCGACCCCCTGGATCCAGACCGGGTCGCTCGTGATCTGCTTCGCGGCCTCCTCGCTCGCCACTACGATCGCGACGGCGCCGTCGCTGATCGGCGAGACGTCAAGGCGCTGCACCGGCCACGCGAGCGTCTCGGAGGCGAGCACGTCCTCGATCGTGATGTCGGCCTGGCCGAGGAGCGCCGCCGGGTGGTCGGCCGCGTTCCGCTTGTTCTTCACCGCGACGGCGGCGATGTCTCGCTTGTCGATGCCGTGCACGGTCATGTAGCGGTTCATCTCGAGCGCGAAGATCCACAGTAGATTCGGGCCCAGCGGGCGCTCGAGGATGTTGTCGAAGATCGTCAGGAAGGCGCCCTGCGGGTGCGGCTGCGTCGACGACATCTTCTCCTCGGCCACCGCGAGCACGACATCGGCCATCCCGCTGGCGACGGTGTAGTACGCCTGGATCGCCGTGAACACGCCGCTGCCGCCGCCCACGTACGTCCGGATGAAGGGCCGGCCGAACGCACCCGCCCCGTCCGACAGGTACTCGCCCTTCATATGCACGCCGTCGAACGCGTCGGGGGCGCTGGTCAGGCACACCGCGTCGATCCGATCCAGCGGGAGCTCGCAGGACGCGAGCGCCTCGCGCGAGGCCTCCCACGCCAGCTCCTTGCCGGTCTCCCGCGCGCGCCGGACGAATCTGGTCATCCCCGCACCCACGACCGCGACCCGCCTGGCCATCTAGCCCTCCCCCGCGACGTACTCGATCAACTGCATCGAGTTGCCGTCCGGGTCGTCGAACGATGCGTAGCGCGCGATGCCCGGCACCTCGCCGAGGTGCTCGTGGAATGCCACGCCGCGCTGCTCGAGCGCGGTCTTCGCGAGGTCGAGGTCGTCCACGCGGAACACGGCGGTGCCGCCGTGCGGCGCGTTGCCCTCGCTGCGCGCGCCGTGGAGCCCGATGTGGATCGGGCCCGCCTCGAGCTCGGCCCATTCGTCGCCGTGCCTGACCCGCAGCCCGAGCCCGAGCTGCTCCTCGTAGAAGCGCACCGACCGATCCATGTCGGTCACCCAGAACCAGACGTGGTCGACGGCCCGGAGCTTCACCCGCCCGCCCCCTCGTCGTTCGCGAGGACGACGACCGCGGCCGACGTCGACGGCGCGCTGCGCGCGGACTGCGCGACCGCCACGTACGCCTCGTCGACCTGGCGTTCGCCGGCCTCGTCGCGGAGCTGCTCGACGCATTCCAGCAGCCGGACGAGGCCGTTCGCCTCGAACAGGTTCCCCTGCCCGAGCGAGCCGCCGGAGACGTTCACCGGGAGGTCCCCACCCGGCTCGAGCTCGCCCTCCTCGAGCAGCTGCGCGAGCTCCGACGCCTCGCCCAGCCCGAGCGCTTCCACGTGCAGCAGCTCCTTGTACGCGAAGGTGTCATCGGCCTCGACCAGGTCGATCTCCTCCTGCGGGTCGATGATCTCGGCCTGACGGTACGCGGACTCGGCGGCCCGGGTCACCGGCTCGGTCTCGCCCCACGTCCGGCTCTCCAGGGACGGGCTCCCCGAGGACCAGCCGGCCCCGAGCAGCCACACAGGCCCCTCGGTGAGCTCGCGCGCGCGGTCCTCGGCGGCGAGCACGACGACGACGCAGCCGTCGGCGCGTTCGGCGACCTCGAGCGCCTTCAGCGGCCACGCGACGGGGCTCGAGTCGTCCACGGCGTCGGCCGTGAGATCGGCAGGATAGGCCGCACGCGGGTTGTCGAGCGCGTTCGAGCGGTTCTTGGCGGCGACGATCGAGCAGTGCTCCTCGGACAGCCCGGTGCGTTCGAGGAACGCGTTCATGTCGAGCCCGGCGATCGCGAGCGTCGGGAAACGCAGCGGGCGGTTCAGCACCGGGTCGAGCGCGAACGCCTCGATCGCGCCGAGCGTTCGGACGTCGGAGACCTTGCTGTGCGCCTCGACGGCGACGATCGTCGCGAGGCCCGAGCGGATCAGCATCATCGCCGTCGCCACGCCGAACAGCCCGTCCGCGGCGACCGTCTGGACGGGCCGCTGCATCGCGCCGAGCTGGTCGGGCACGTACTCGTCGAAGATCGACGTGCCCTCGAGGAAGTCCTCCGAGCAGCAGACGAACGAGTCGATCTCGGTCCGCGGATCGACGCCCGCGTCGTGGTAGGCGCGCTGCGCCGCCTCGAACATCAGCTCCTTGTAGGAGACCCCGGCGGTGACGGGCGCGAACCCCGCGTGTCCCACGCCGACCACGGCGACCCTCGGTTCCACGGAGCGATTGTCCCATCCGAGCCGCGGACCTCGCTGTTCGACGCGGGAGCTCAGAGCTCCTCGAGCTCCCTGCGGAACTCGGCCTCCTCGTCGAACTCGCGACGCTCCTCGCCGAGGAACATCAGCACGCAGCCCGCCCACGCGACTGCGAACCCGATCCCGATGTTGAACAACCCGCCGATCTCGAGGATCCCCAGCGTCATCACGACGTAGCCGACGGCAACCAGGAAATACCCGACGATCTCGATCCTCGTCGCCGGTGGCGTCCGCGCTACCGATCGGTTCAGGGTGTCCATGCCGTCGTCTCGCTGTCGACCGGGCCCCGAGTCTACCCCCCTAGGATCTTCTTCTTCTGGGTCTGGAACTCGTCCTCCGTCAGCACGCCCTTGTTCCGCAGCTCGGCCAGGCGTTCGAGCTCGCCCGTGGTGGAGGCGGAGGCCGGCGGCATGGCGGGCGTCGTCGCGCCCGATGTGACCGAGGGCTGCCCCGCGGGCGCCGAGTCGCGCCCGACCCCTCGGTACATCCGGTCCTTGTTGAGCTCGCTCTGCTGGTAGATCGTCTTCTGGACGTGCTCGGGGTTGCGGATGTCGCCGAACACCTCGCGTCCGAACTCGCTGGCCGAGCTGATGATGAGGTCGCCGGCGCCGATCATCCGTTCGAACACCCGCTGGTGGAAGCGCACGTCGTTGATCGCCTCGAGGGGGATCTCCATCGAGCGCTTCGCGATCCACCCCTCGCGGTGGATGACCCGGTCGGACGTCACGACGAAGTACGACGTCACCCACGCGACGAATCTGCGTACCGGGAACCAGATCAGGACGAAGATCGCGATCGCGGTCGCGCCCCACAGTGTGACGTCGCGGCCCGTTCCGCTGTCGGGGCCGTAGGACACCGCGAGGGACCACCCGACGATCACGAGGATCGTGACGATCGCCGGCAACACCAGGGCGATCCAGTGTGGTCGCAGCTCGAGGACCAGCTGCTCGTTCTCGATGAGAAGCTTGCGGGGGAACGGCACGAGCGCATCCTACTCCAGGTGCTCGACCTCCCCGAACCGCACGACCTCGTCGCCCGCCGTCGTGTGCACGACCAGTCCGCCGCGCTCGTCCAGGTCCACGGCCTCGCCCTCGACGATCGCCCCGGCCGCCGTCGTGGCCCGGACGCGGGTCCCCAGCGTCGCGCAGACCTCCCGGTAGGCGGCGATCACGCTCCCCGCGAACGCCGGGTGCGCCGGCTCGTAGCCGCGGACGAACGCGGACAGGAACGTCCCGAGCAGCTCGTCGTCCTCGGCCGCGACGGCTCCGGCATCGGGAACGTCGGGGGGCGGGGCCCCGAGGTTCACGCCGACGCCGATCACCACGTGCTCGAACCGGACGCCGTCGAGGCGGGACTCCGCCAGGATCCCCCCGGCCTTGCGACCCGCCACCAGGATGTCGTTCGGCCACTTGCACGCGGCGCGCCGGTCGGCGAGCTCGAAGCATGCCTGCGCCATCGCCGTGCCCGCCAGGAGCGTGAGCAGCCCGCCCGATGCCGGATCGAGCTCCGGTCGCAGCACGAACGAGAACATGAGGGCCCGGCCGGGCCGATCGAGCCACGTGCGCCCAAGGCGGCCGCGGCCCTCGGTCTGATGGCCGGCGGCGACGACGGTCCACTCGGGCGTGCCCGCGGCCGCCAACTCGAGGGCCGTCGCCTGGGTCGAGGCAGTAACCTCCTCGAACCGCACGGGTGCACGCACACCCACGCGTTCGAGCGCCCGGACCAGGGCGTCTTCGGACAGCACCAGACGATTGACTCCCGTTCGGGGGTACCCGATTGTTCGGTGGGTACCGGGTTCCGCGGACCATCGGAAGGCCGAGGGTCCGATCGAGCAAGCATGACGGAGCGGAGCGCGTGGCGAAACCTCGGATCCTGATCGCGAACCGCGGCGAGATCGCGGTCCGCATCATCCGAACGGTCCGAGAGCTCGGCTATACGTCGATCGCCGTCTACAGCGACGCCGACCGCGACGCGCTGCACGTCGAGATGGCCGACCAGGCGCACCGGATCGGGCCGGCGCTGGCCGCTGACTCCTACCTGTCGATCGGCGCGATCCTGGAGGCGGCTTCGCGGGCGAAGGCGACGATGATCCACCCTGGCTACGGGTTCCTGTCCGAGCGGGCGCACTTCGCGAGCGCGGTGGCGGACTCCGGCTTCACGTTCATCGGCCCCCCGGCCGAGGCGATCGAGATGATGGGCGACAAGTC
>Ga0126307_10003388_pt1 | contig 10892 bp, 10 predicted proteins | sample Plot28_FD_89955 | JGI IMG/M metagenome (GOLD analysis project Ga0126307, IMG submission 89955) | Serpentine soil microbial communities from UC McLaughlin Reserve, CA, USA - Plot28 | ecosystem: Environmental > Terrestrial > Soil > Grasslands | place: USA: UC McLaughlin Reserve, Lake County...
CGTCGGGCGAGGGCGACAGGGAAAGGGTGAGCCAGCCGAACTGCATGCTGCCAATTCACCCGCTTTGGGCGGGCGAGGCAAGGCAGCTGTTTCTCGGCGCGGTCAGACGGTGCGCAGGACGCGTGCGCTGAGCCCGGTCGCGAAGGCAGCGGGATCGTAGCTCTCCTGGTAACCCATCAACCAGGAACGTGCGGCACCGATGTTGGTGAAGATGCGAAACGGACGATCGCCTGCTCTCTGCTTCAGCAACACCGCCATGTCGAGATTGAGAGCGGAGCCCACGACCATGGCGACCGGACCCGGCCGCTCACCTGTGCCGTATCTCATGAGGCGATGGGCCACCATCTCCAGATCGCCGGCGTCGAGCGCCAGCGTGCAGGTCGTGATGTCGACCAGCTTGGCGAAGCCTTTGGTGCCGTCGCCAATGGTGCCGGCGAGATACGTCTCGAAGTCGCAGCGCGTCACCGTGCCTTCGCCGCTGACGACGCAGAGCTGGGAGGCGGGAAGGATGGACCAACTGAGGGGCATTACTCGAAGTCCTCGTGGGCTGATGCTCAATGCAAAAAAGTCGCTTCAGAACAGGCAGTTAGTTCTTTGGCGCCCAACGCCACGCGGAGGTAATGGTTGCTGCAAATACATTGGGGGTGATGGCGTTGCGATCGGCAGGCGCCTTTTTGCAGTCGCGGCTCGACGAGCAGACGACCCGGCTCAACGAATCGTGTAGGACCAACGTTGTGGGAAGGTTTTGGCTGAACGTTCTTTTGGTCGCGGTCTCGGTCGCGGTGTGCACCGTCACGGCCGAGGTCGTCGCGCGCTACCTCGACACCAGCTCCGACAGCGGGCCGGCGGCGCGCCACCTCGACGAAATCGCCGTTGCGCCTGGCGTCGACCGCGCTTGGTTTTTGACCGATCCGCCGCCCCTGCCAAACCGCAAGGCGATACCGCAGGAATGGCTGGAGCTGGTGCGCAAGGTCGAGCAAAGCGGCGTCACCGAAGGCACGCGGCGCGCCGACATGTTCAAGGCGTGGAACGCCAACTTCGTCGGCGATCCCTGCCGTCATGCTTATCTCTGCGGCGCGCCGGGCCACCTCTATCTGTACGACCCGCCGCCGGGCGAGGCGCGGCCGCCATACCGTTTCCTGCCTAACGCGACGACGCCGATCGGCCTGGTCACCAACGACTACGGCTTTCGCGGACCGCCGGTGCCGTTCGCGCGCCAGCCGCGGACGGTGCGCATCGCCTTCATTGGCGCCTCGACGACCGTCGGCAATCACTATTTCCCCTATTCGTATCCCGAGTTCATCGGCAACTGGCTGAACATGTGGGCTGCGTCACGCAAGCTCGACGTGAAGTTCGAGATCCTCAATGCGGGGCGCGAAAGCATCACCTCCAGCGACAATGTCGCGGTCGTGCGCGACGAGGTTCTGCCGCTGCAGCCGGACTTGCTCGTCTACTACGAGGGCGCCAATCAATTCGATCTGCGCACTCTCGTTCCCGACGTTTCGAGCAGCGCCGGCATGGCGGCCGGCGATCGTTGTCCGGCGCAGCCGGCTGTCAGTGGGCCGGCCGTGGCTTCCGCCGGCTGGCTGGCGACCCTGGAAGGCGAGTCGGCTCTGGTGCGTCGCGTCCAGGCGTTGCTGGCGGCGGGCAACCCGGCCGAAGGCGGCGGCGAGTGGGCCAAGACGGATTATACGCTGGTGTGGCCCAAGGGCGTCGATGAGCGCGATCCCGACATTGCCCGGTCCGACCTTCCGGTGCACCTGTCGACCATCCTGCACGACGTCGATGCCATCCGCGCCGCCGGCAACGCGGCCGGCGCCGAGCTGGTGCTGGCGTCATTCATCTGGCTGGTGAAGGACGGCATGGTCCTCCATCCGATCCGCCATCGCTCGATCCTCGAATACCTCAACCAGAGCTACGCGCCATTCCGCTATCGCGATCTCGAGCGGCTGGCGGCGTTCGAGAACCGCGTGTTCGCCAAGTACGCCCGTGTGCATGACCTCGGCTTCATCGACGTGGCGCGTCTGATGCCGTTCGATCCCGACCTTTTCATCGACGCCATTCACAACAGCTATGCCGGCGAGCGGCTGCGCGCCTGGGTGTTCCTGCAGGGGCTGGTGCCGATCGTGGAGCGCCATCTGAAAAGCGGCGCATGGCCCCGGAAGGTCGAAACGGCGAAAAAGCCGGCGCCGGCCTTCAAGCCGCGGCCCATCACCTTCGCCTGCACTGCTAAAACCTAGGCCAACCTCATGCTGAGAGGAGGCGCGCAGCCGCCTCCTCTCAGCATAAGGCCGTTGTGTCGCGACAAGGCTTGGATCGGGAGAAAGAAGAGAGGAGATGCCGGCGCGGCCCACCCCGGACGCGCCGGCACACTCCATACACTTGTCGACGATCAAGGGGCCGAACTTCCCCAAGCACCTCGGCGTTCCGATCAGTCGACGACAGCTTTATGAATTAATTGCACCTCGGGCGCAATCAATTTATTGACAGACTTGTCCTTTGACTGGCTCGCGCAGGCGCCAGCACAGCACGTCGTTGTCCAAAGCCCGGCCGGAATTGCAGAAGTAGACCTCGCGGTCTTTTTGCACCCAGAGGCCGCCTGGGACCGCCGCCTTGATGTCGAAGCCGCGGGTGATCAGCGCGGCGGCCGACATGCCCGGCGCCTCGACATGCTGGGACATGCACGTCTGCCCGGGTGGGGCCTGCGGGGGCGCTTGCTGCTGCGCCGCCGGCTGCTGGGCATGGGCGGCCCCCACCAACACGGATACGACGGCGATGGCGACGAGCGCTTTCATTGGAAGCTCCTTGAGCGCACCCTAACTAATTTGCACCAGAGAAGCAAATACTTGCGATCCTACTGCAACGACACGGTCAGAGTGTAGGGACTTGGTGGCCCTGCCGGGCCAGGGCGCATCACGGCCAGGATCAGGTAGTTGCCGTCGCGAGGGATGGCGCCGATCCACGCCGTTGCGTTGTCGGTCGGCCCGGCATCCGGCAGCGTGCCGCCCGAGACGACCGGCAGGCCGTCGGCGCCCTTGGCCAGGCCAGCATCGGCTTTGAAGACCTGGAAACTGACGCCGGTGGCGAGGGGCATCACCGATACCATGAGAGTCTGCCCTGCCTTGGCCTGCACGTAGTAGACGTTGCGGCCGCCCGGGGCCAACTGGCCGGCAAGCGTCGATGTGTTGGAGCCGGGCGGGAAGGTGACGGTCGTCATCCCCGGCAAGGGGTTGACCGGTTGGGCGAAGGCGCGGGCCGAGGCAACCGAGACCGCGGGAAGCACAAAGAGGACACGACGACGGATCATGCCGTCACCATCGCATCCGAAAGCACAATCCGTCTAGCCGGACGGTTCGTGCCTCTGGGATTCCACTCTACCGATCCTTCAGCAAGGCCACGACGTCGGCTGGATCGGGAATGACCCGCCAGCGTGCGCCGGCGGCTTCGACGAGCTTGCCCCAGCCATCGATGCGGCGCGTGTAACGCTGCGGGTCGCGGTTGTCCTCGGGCAGGCGAACGACGTTTGTGGCGATGACGTCCAGGCCCTTGAGCGAGGACGGCAAAGCTGCTTGGCGCCGACAGCCCGCGGGCAGGTCCTCGTCGAGGTCGGAGAACAGCACGATGGCGCGCGTCGCTGCCGGTCGCGCCGCCATCTGCTGCGCGGCCTGGGTGAGGGCGCCCCGGATATCGGTGAAGCTCGTCGCCTTGGCCTTGGCAGCGTAACCGGCAAGTCGTTGAGCATTCGCGGCCACCAGGCGCTGCCGTTCACTCGGCCGGTCGGGCGCCGTGAAACGCAGGATCACGGCTTCGTCGGTGAAGCTGCAGGCGCCGATCTCGGCCACCGCGAAGCTGTCGTAGGCGTGCATGAAGCCCATCATGACGCGCAACGCGCGCACCGCCTTGTCGAGCTCGCGAAAGTAGCTGCCCGACACGTCGAGCAGGGCATAGATCGAAGCCGCGTCGTCGCGGCGCTCCTCGCAGGCGGCCAGGGTTCCAGTTAGAGCAGCCGCACCGGCGCCCAGCAGAAGATCGCGTCGCGCCAGCCCGTTCACGACCGCGCCTCGCGCCATTTGCGCTCGATGAAGAGCGGCAGGAAGATCGCGAAGTCGTAGAGCGCCAGCAGCACCGAGAGCAGGCCCAGCATCAGCTGCCGCAGCAGCCGCACCAGGAAAGACGCGACGTGCAGCATCGCACCCATCGCCAGTTGCGCCACGACGCGGCCGTTGCGGATCAGCGCCTCGATGGCGAAGCCGAGAAAGGCCAAGGCGAAGGGTATGACGAAGCCGAACGCGGCCTGCGCATAGCGCGCGATCTCGCCGACGGCATGACCGCTCACATCGGGCTGCGCGCCCGCCAGGGTCGCCATCAGTTCACGCTCCAGCCGGGAGATCTCGTCGCGCGTCAGCGCGAGAGCCGCCTCAATGACGGCGAGCACGACCAACGCTGTCGCCATCGTCACGACGACAGTGATCCGCAGCTTCTTCTTCTGCTCGAGGCGCTCGAACTGGGGGAACATGGTGGTGCCGCCCAGCGCCTCCAGCAGCACCATGCCCACCGCGACCTCCAGCACGATGATGGCCAGCGCAGCCAGGCGATAGATCGGCACGCCCATCACCCGATAGGAATCGCCCACCACTTCGGCCATCGGCCGTTCTAGCAGGGCAAAGTTCAGCCAGCCGGCGATGCCGACGGCCAACGTCAGCACCAGGGCGAAGACGAAGCGGATGCCGCTCGAATGGCCAAGCCGCAACGGCTCGGCATTGGCGGCGTGTTGCGCGGCATCGAGCTGCACGCCGTAGGTCCGCAGCACTTCGCGGTGCTCGCTGACGTGAGCGGCGAGTCGGTCGACTTGCTGGCGGCCTTCCGGACTGTCGGCTCCGCGCTTTTCGAGGGTGCGGAGGGCGAGCCGGGCGTCCTCGGGGATGCGCGGCTGCAGTTCGTCCTCGCGCAAGCCGGCCACGAGCCGGTCATGTCGCGACATCGCTGCCTCGGCGCCGGCGCGGATCCAGCGGTCGACCAGGCGCAGCCCATGGGCGGCGAACAGGAAGGCCGTGCGCAGCAGGCGCTGGGCGCCGTCGCGCGCGAGATAGAGCAGAACGACGGCAGCGGCGATCACGGCGGGATGCCGCCAGTCCGCCAGCCACGCCAGCACATTGTCCACCATGGCGGGCTAGATGGCCGTCAAAACGGACGAAACCGTGGCAATCTCCCGCCCGCCAGGCGTCAAGACCCGCCGGCTAAGACGGGGCTTGGCGCCTGCTCCTGACCGCATTGGAGACGGCGTGGGCCAAGGCGTCCTGCCGATAGGGCTTGGATAGGCGGGGCAGCCTGGCGTCCGCGCCGATCGGCAGTTCGGCATAGCCCGTCGCCAGGATGATCGGCAGGTCGGGACGGCGTGCCAGGATCCTTTTGGCCAGCTCGCTGCCGGTCATCTTGGGCATGGCATGGTCGGTGATCACCAGCTCGATGGCGGATGTGCGTTCGAGTTGTTCGAGCGCCTGTTCGCCCGAGTAGGCCATGACGACGGTGTGACCCAGATCCTCGAGCATGGCGCGCGTGTTGGCGAGCACCAGCGCGTCGTCGTCGACAGCCAGTATGGTGAGTGGCTGCATCCGCTCGATTGCCGGAGTCGGTGCCTCTGAATCGTCGGTCTCGCCAGGCCGCTCGGCCGCCGGCAGCCATAGTTCGGCGGTTGTGCCGTCTCCCGGCTTGCTGTGCAGGAACAGTTGTCCGCCGAGCTGCTCGACCATGCCATGAACCATGGAAAGGCCGAGGCCGGTTCCCTTACCCGTCCCTTTGGTTGTGAAGAACGGCTCGGCGGCGCGCGCCAGCGTCTCGGCGTCCATGCCCTCGCCGGTGTCGCGCAGCGTCAGCCTGACGTAGCGCCCGGGGCGCAACCTGTCATCGCCCACCGTGGTCTCGTTGCGCGCGGCGATGGTCAGGATGCCGCCGCCCGGCATGGCATCACGCGCATTGACCGCGAGGTTGAGCAACGACGTCTCGAGCTGATGCGGATCGGCCATCACATTGTCGAGGACGAGGGGGAACCGTGTTTCGATGGTGATCTGCGGCCCGAGCGAGCGCTGCAGCAGATCGCGCATGCCGCGCGTCAGCTCGACGACGTCGACCGCTTGCAGGTCGAGCTCCTGCCGCCGCGCGAAGGCCAGCATGCGCTGCGTCAGGGTGGCGCCGCGTTGTGCCCCTTGCAGGGCGTTGTCGAGCAGCCGGGTGATGCGCGGATCGTCATTGGGCAGATAGCGGCGCAGCAGATCGAGGCTGCCCAGCACGACGGTCAGGAGATTGTTGAAGTCGTGCGCCACGCCGCCGGTCAGCTTGCCGATCGCCTCGATCTTCTGCGAGTGCATCAGCGCCTCGCGCGTGCGGTCGAGTGCGAGCTGCGCCTCGCGGCGCTCGGTGATGTCGCGCGTGATCTTGGCGAAGCCGACCAGCCGGCCCGACGGCTCGCGGATGGCGTCGATCACGACGTTGGCCCAGAAGCGGGTGCCGTCCTTGCGCTGCCGCCAGGCCTCGGCCTCGAAGCGGCCTTCGCGCTCGGCGATGGCGAGGCTGCGCGCCGGCTCGCTGCGGCTGCGGTCCTCGTCGGTATAGAAGATCGAGAAGTGCTTGCCGACGATTTCGTCCGGCCCGTAGCCCTTGATGCGCTGGGCGCCGGCGTTCCAGTTGCTGACGATGCCGCTGGGGTCGAGCATGTAGATCGCGTAGTCGCTCACGCCCTCGACCAGGCGGCGGAACAGCTCTTCGCTGCGCCGCAGTTCCTCCTCGGCTTCCCGTCTCTCCGTGAGGTCGCGCGTGATCTTGGCGAAGCCTATGAGCTCGCCGTCGTCGTAGATGGCGTCGATGATGGCGAATGCCCAGAAGCGGCTGCCGTCCTTGCGCACGCGCCAGCCTTCGGCCTGGAACTTGCCGTCGCGCGCAGCGATCTCCAGGACGCGCTCCGGGATGCCAGCCGTGCGGTCGGCCGGTTCGTAGAAGTTGGCAAAGCTCTGTCCCAGGATCTCGCTCGCCTTGTAGCCCTTGATGCGCTCGGCGCCGGCATTCCAGCTGATCACGATCCCGTTGGGGTCGAGCATGTAGATGGCATAGTCGGAGACTGCCTCGACCAGCAGGCGAAACCGCTCGGCCTCGCTCGTGCCTTCCAGCAATGCCTCTTTGATCATGCCCGCTGCTGAGCTCATACACTCCCCGTCGACCTTCAACGCTGCGACCGCTTCCAGGTTGCAGCAGAAATGTAGCCGCGCGGATGTCGCGGAACGCCCGTCCAGGACGGACGTTTTCCCGCTCATGTCGCAGCGCTCGATCGTCGCCCGGCTTGCCGAGGAAAAAGGCCTCGTGATCGTCGGGCCGGAGGCGCTGACGCTGCGGCGCCAGCGTTGCGGCAAGGGCTTCGCCTTCGTCGCGCCCTCCGGGGCTTTCGTGCGGGATGTCGCAGAAATCCGCCGGCTGAAGGCCTTGGCCGTGCCGCCGGCCTACGCCAATGTCCGCTTCGCGGCCGACCCGGCCGCCCATTTGCAGGCTGTCGGCGAGGATGCCGCCGGCCGGCTGCAATACCGCTATCACCCCAAATGGGCCGAGGTCCGCGAGGCGCTCAAGGCGCGCCGGCTCGCGGGCCTTGCCAAGTCGCTGCCGGCGATCCGCCGGGCCGTCGGCCGCTGCCTGTCCCAGGAAGAGATCGATCGGCGCTTCGTTGCGGCATCGGTCGTCGAACTGGTAAGCCGCACGGCAATTCGCGCCGGTGGCGAAGAATACGCCCGCGAGCGTGGCACCCGGGGTGCTACAACCCTGCTGAAGTCGAACGTCAGGCTCGCCGACAGGCGTGTCGTGACGCTGTCGTTCAGGGCCAAGGGCGGCAAAGTCATCACCAAGCAGGTTCGCAGCAAGCGCTTCCATGCCGCCATCGCGCGTTTGCTGGAACTGCCCGGGCGACGCCTGTTCCAGTGTCGGGAGGCCGACACGGTGCGGCCGGTGCGGGCTGCCGAGGTCAACGCCTTCCTGCAGGAAGTTGCCGGCCGGCGCATCTCGCTAAAAGACTTCCGCACGCTGGTCGCTTCCGCGGCGGCCCTGAAGGCGCTGGCCGCGACCGAACCTGGCGACAGCGAGCGCAAGCGTCGGCGTCAGGTGCGCGAAGCGGTGATCGAGATCGCCGAGGAGTTGTCCAACACGCCCACGGTGTGCCGCACCTCGTATGTGCACGAGGCGGTGATCGCCGCCTTCGAGGCGGGCACCCTGAAGCGTCCTCGCAGCCGAAAGGCGAAGTCGCCAGAGACCGAGGCCGAGTTGCTGGCGCGCATCGTGACCAGGCATGCCGGCTGACGTCCTCACGGGTGGTTGCCTGTGCGGCGCCGTCCGCTGGGCGAGCAGCGCGCCGCCGCGGGACGTTCATCATTGTCATTGCGGCATGTGCCGGCGTTGGACCGGCGGCGGCTTCGCCACGCTGGTCTGGCTTGGCGACGACACGCTCGTGTGGCACGGCACGCCTGCGGTCTTCCGTTCGTCGCCCATCGCCCAGCGCGCCCATTGCGACATCTGCGGCACGCCGCTCTATCTCAAGTACGATTCGCGTACCGACACGGCGGTGGCCGCTGGCACGCTCGACAGGCCGCAGGCGGTAACGCCGACGCATCACTACGGCGTCGAAGGCCGACTGGCTTGGGCCGACATCGGAGCCGACCTGCCCGGACGTGAGACCCGCGAGACGTGGTGAGGCCGACCGTGTGGACATACCTTCATGTTCCTCTCCCCCGCTAGGGGGAGAGGCTAGGTGAGGGGGCGACGACGGGTGTAACCCCCTCACCCAACCTCTCCCCCTAGCGGGGGAGAGGAGCCTGATTCAGAGGCAAACAGGCTATGCTTGAGTGGACTTTGCTCTACCTCAGCCAGGCTTGCGGCAGTCGATCGGCAAAAGCCGCGGCGGCACGGCAAAGGCCGGATGGCTCGGCGGCATCGTCGGCACCGGTTTGGGCCAGGCACCGCTCGCCAGCCGCTGCTCGATCAACGGCACGAGCAGCAAGAATGTCACCCAGCCCTGCAGGCGCTCGCCGGGATAGGTCTTGTGCACGGCGTCGAAGAACAGGTTTGGATCGAACGGCATCGTCGCCGCGACGTCGACGAACGGCAGGCCATGCGCGCGGGCGTAGGCGGCGAGCACGCGGTTCTGGAACGCGGCCAGCCGCTCGAGATCACGGTAGGTGAAGGGGAAGTAGCGCCGATTGAGCTGCTCGAGGGCGTAGCGGTGGCGCACGGGGTCGAGCACCATGCCGTCACGCACCATCCACATGAAGGAGGAGATGGCGAGCTCCGCGTCGACCTTGGCGAGGTCGGTCCTGATCTGGTCGAGATCGTGGAGGATCGTGTTGAGATTGAGCGGCAGGTCGGCGCGCGTGATGTCGGGCGCCTTCTCGTCCAGCCCGGCCGGCCAGTCGAGCGTGTAGGCGGGCTTCGGCCATTCCGCACCGCCGCCCGGCTGGTCGAGCAGCCCCGTCGCAGCCTGCACACGCCGCGCCAGCGCCGACCAGCGCGCCGCGTCCTTCAACAGTCTCTCGAGTGCTCCCGGCTGCGCGCGTTCTTCGGCAGCCGGCCGGCGCGGCGCGTCGCCGGCGATCGAGTCGAGCTCGAACTGGTTGCCGCCTTCGTAGTAGACGACGAGGTCTGGCCTGGTGGGCACCACCTCCTGCCGCACGATGGAGGCAATGCCGGCCGAGCCGATGCTCTCGCGCGCCGCATTCAACACTTCGAAGCGCACGTCGAGCGCACGCGCTTTGGCCCATCGTTCGAGGAAATACCCGACGAATTCCGGAAACGAGTGGGGCATGTGATGACTGCTCACCACCGTCGAGGCACCGACGAACACGATGCGGATGCTGCGCGGGCTGCGCGCGAAGGTCACCGGTCCGCCGCGCCAGCCGAACGCGTTGGTCACCATCGTTTCGGGGTTGGTGACGCTCGGCAGGAAACGGAACGGCGGCAGCGGCTTGCCGTCGGGCGGATCGAAGACGAACAGCGCGCCGGGTGCGTCGCGCAGCATGGCGTGAGCGCAAGGGTCGGGCGCTAGGGCAGTATTCCATACCTTGAACATGTCGCCGCCGCGGAAAATCGATCCGGTCTCGGCGTGCTTGCGCTCCAGGTCGTCATACCAGCGCTGCCATTGTTCGGGCACTGGCTGGCGCGGCGGCGGTGGCACCTTGTCGTAGAACCAGGCGCGCTCGACTCCGGCGACGCGCGGCAGGGAATCGACATGCGAGGCCGCCGTATCGCGGCCGACCGCCAGGGGCAGGGGGAAGGAGAAAATCGGCATGTCGTCCATCCAGCGGACGGTTGCCTCGGCAACGGCCAGGCCGAGGCCCAGGGAGCCCAGCAGGAGCAGCCCGTTACCCAAAAGTTTCCTCGCCAGCCCCGCTTTTGCCACGCTTTGCCGCGTCTTCCCTTTGTCATCCACAAGGCTTAAAATGCCTCGCTTTCCCGGCTTTTGGCATCTGGAAAGCACATGGCTCACATCAGACTGAATACCCACCCCTCCCAGGGCGGCCAGGCGGCTCCCCCGGTGATCTGGGGTGCGCCCGATCCCAAGATCCGGGGGCCCGTTGTGGGCACCGTCGGTGATGCAGCCAAGCGCAACGCCATCGGCGTGCATTCCGGGTCCTATGGCATCTATCGGGCGCTGGCGATCGCGGCGCAGGAGCTGAAGCCCGGCCATCGTCCCGACTTTACCAACACCTCGCCGGCCGAGCCGATCGGGCCGTTCGAGAGCTGGTTCGATCCCAGGAAGATCGTCTCGCTCGATCCGTGGGGCCACATGGTGGCCGAGGTGTTCGCCGACAAGCTGGTGGCCGGCTGGGACATCCGGCCGACCATCGCCGTCACCAAGGCGCATGTGA
>Ga0126307_10003389_pt1 | contig 10892 bp, 14 predicted proteins | sample Plot28_FD_89955 | JGI IMG/M metagenome (GOLD analysis project Ga0126307, IMG submission 89955) | Serpentine soil microbial communities from UC McLaughlin Reserve, CA, USA - Plot28 | ecosystem: Environmental > Terrestrial > Soil > Grasslands | place: USA: UC McLaughlin Reserve, Lake County...
GAGTTTGATTTGCCATTGGTGTTGTAGTAGTTTGATTACCTTCTTGAGCAAATGATGGTATATTATTAAAAAGTCCTGCTACAATTGATAGAGTTAAAATTGCAACAATACTGTATTTTTGTAAATTTTGCATTTAACTTTTCTAGAGTAAATTTACTTTTATACTTTATAGTACATTCTTCGAATAATTCCTTATTAAATGGTTATTTTCAATTATATGGTAAATTACTTATTCAAAGGTTGTACCATAATATATTTATGATATCTATTGATAGTGCTTGTTGTTGTTAAGGAATTACAATAACCCTGATGCTTTTTACAATAAGCCAAGACTATTTGTATTAATTGCAAGTATTATTATTTCATTATCTGTAGTTCCATTTATTCTTCCCCATGTTTTTCATCCTGAAATGATATATCATATTCTTTTGCATCTTGTTGCTTTGATAATATCTCAATTCCTTGCTGTTGTTTCTATCTTAGCATATGTTAAATCCAGATCTAGCCGCATTTTATTTATGATGTTGGGCTTCATGACATTAGTTGTTGCTGAATATGTTTATCTATTAAGTTCAACAGAAAATTTTCATGTAATGTATATTCCTCAAGTTAATATTGAGGTATCTCATGTTATTTTATTGTTAATGGTCATGTTTTTTGGTATTTCTTTCTTAAAAAACCCACGGTGAAATTTGGTATGAATAAGAATAAATATGAAAATAGAATAAATTCATTCCAAGAAAAAATAATTAAATGTGTTAATGAGAGACCAGGAATAAGATATCGAGAACTTTTAAGGATAACTGGAGTATCTAATGGTGTTTTGTCTTATCATTTAAATTGCTTGAATAGTTCTGGAAGAGTTCAAGTGCATAGAGTTAACAATAGAGTCACAAGATATTTTTCTCATGATGTTTCCACTATTGAATCTAATTCAATAGGACTTTTACGTCAAAGCACTACTAGAAAAATTATTCTATATATTTTAGAATATGGACCTTGTGGATTCAATGATATCGTGATTCATGCAAAGAAGGTCCCTTCCACGGTATCATGGCATTTGTCACGATTAAAAGATGCAAATATTATCAATGTACGTAAACAAAATGAACTTTATTGTTATGAGATTAAAATAAACAAAGTAGGACTTCAAAAGCTCTTAAATAAATATAATAGTAGTTTTACAGAAAAAATTGTTGATGATTATACAAATATGATTAATGAATTCTGATTGATGTCTTTTTTAAACTTATTCTCTCTTATTCTAGTAGATCTATTTAATAATTTGAAAAAGAAAATGATGACCTTTGCAGGTCACCAATGAAATGAAACTACTAGACAATCCGTTTGTAACTTTACTGCACGTTTTGTCCATTTCACTTTATTAATTGAATATTAAATAACCTTATGGTACATTCGTTGAATGTACCTTATTATTACTAATAATAAGAATGATAATACTAATAAGCTTAAAAATAGAATTTCATTTATCATTTGATAATAATAAAAAATTTGTTCATTTTCTAGTTATATTATATGTAACCTGAAATCAAGTTTATTTTACTCTGCTAATTTTATAAAATATGAAAAATAATAACATTAAGGAGAAGTATGATTTGTTTAAACTATATTTATCTATAATTCCAATATTTCTATTAATAGCATGTTTAATTCCGGATAGTACTTATGGACACAGCTTTACTACTGATGATTCTACATATCTTTTAACTATGGTAGAAAAATTGAAAACCGAACTAGAGCTTGCAAATAAAAACTATCCATCTAATATCACTCTTTCAATGGATCATAGCTATAATGCTCCCAGGTTAGTTTATGAAACATTTTATGCAGATGAAGATGTGGCTAACGATGATGACTTTACTAAAAGATATAATCAAGAAATAACAAGAGCCAATAGCACTGCTAATGCTCTAGTAGTTGTCAGTCTTATGGATGAAGTTTTAAGAAATTATGCAGATTCAATAAACCTAAACTTTGAACTTACAAATATGTCAAAATTATTATATGTATTACCTACAACAAATTCTAATAATAAGCCAGATTTGAGTGAATTAGAAAGTTCTTATTTTATAGATACATTTAACGATTCAGAAATTAATCATGTTAATACAGATGAAGATAAGAATAATAACTCTTTATTTTTATCAAATCAGACTATCACTAATTATGCATATTATGAAACTGCTAAATTACTTGCAATGAAAATTAATACATTATTTCAATTATATTTGAAATCCTTTATTGGATTGGACAAAACTAAATTAAATGATATAACAAAATTAAGATTACTATCATGAATTTTATTCTATGATTAATAATAATTCATCCCCTGCTGATATAATGAAAAAAGTTCATATAGATATTCAACCGACTATGCAAAAAATATACAATTTGAAAACTAATTTACCACAAACATAAGTTGAATAATTATATAGAAATTTTATTTGTATTTTAATATATTAATAGAATTAAAATCATTTAACCCTTAATTTCTTATGATAGAGTATTTCTTATTAATAAAAATAAAAATAATAAAATCTAATTTTGATTAATTATTATTAAAATTATTGCAATACAGAATTATTACTATCAATAGTTACAAATAGGATTTAGTTCTTTAATTATATAATTAACAATTAGGTGATGCTAAAAAGCCATATTTGGCACAATATTCTGCAGATTGAGAAGATGTACCAGTGAAAGTATCATGTTCTGTCATAAAAAAACAAATCGGAATAAAAAATATCTTGAAACCAATAAAGACAAACTTCAATACTTTTTTGATTGTATTTTTTTATTCATTATTCAAATATCTACAATAAAATAATAATTCTTTTATTTAATTTTGTAGTGCATTTATCGAAATAAAAATTTAAAGAATAAATAATTAACAATTTTGTAATACTTGGAGCTATATTGTTAATAGAACAATATTAGATAAATTCCAATGATATAATTTTGAATTGCTTAAAAAAAAGGGAAGAAACGGTTTTTGAATAGATTAAACTAGGATAGACTTGTCTTCATGTCCCAAGCCATCATTAGCTGTATCATCATCATTCAAATCAAAAATTGGATTATTTCCACCTGCTAGATCTGCTGGCAATTGCTGATTTCCTTCATAGAAATCGTCTATTGAACCAAGAGTTCGTTGAACATTCATATCTACTACATCTCCAGGGTTAAATGTGACAGGTTCCCCAGAGAAGTTTATCAAATCAACATCTGTATTTCTGGGTGAACCACCGTTAAGAGGATCAGGAATATGTGCATGATAAACACAGCTGCCAGCAGTTGATGCATGGTTAATGTAGTATAATGGTATAAAGTCAACGTGAGTCATTTCTTCAGATTCATCAATATGACCTGCAATTGCTGAAACGAATGGTTCATGTGTCACAGGATCACACGGTCCTCGATACAAGAAGTGTCCTGAAATAAAGTTTGGACTAGAATCATATAATGGCACAGCTCCCAATGGTGGAAGAGTTATTCCATTTAAGTTGACGTGTGTATTGTCTGGTATATTATCACCTGAAACTCCTGCTTCGAAGCTATGGCTTGCATATACATTTAAAGGCATCAAAGATAAAGATCCTAAGCTCATCAGTGTTGCCATAATAACTGCAAATATCTTAGTTTTTTGTGGTAACATTAGTTTGGAAATACTAATGAACTATAAAAAAGATTTGATACACTCATCGAACACTATATCTATTTTAATTAAAAAGATTAATTAATTTTATTTAAAAAAATTTCTCTTTAATATTTATATGTTCTATTTAATTAGAAAATATTTTATATTCGACGAATGTACCAATGTATTTTTATTATTGTTATGAACTACTTTTTGTATGAAGAAAGTATCTAAGTCTTCATCAGCCATATTCATAATTCTTGTTGCAGGTATCGCTATAATTTCCGCTAGTTCTTATTCTATAAATGAAGCTATGGCATTTCCTCATTCAAATCTTATAATAGTGCCTGATGAAAACGATCCCAATCAAGAGCATGCAAATCCCATTCAATTAGTATTAGGTCACACAAATGAACCCGCCTTTGGCAAACTTCCTGGTATCCATGATGGTAAACATTACCTCGAAGTAGATTTAACAGACCAAGCAACTGCATTACCAATTCAAGGTAGTAATGAGACATTTCCAAAAACCGAAATATTTGCAGATAAATACTATTTTAGAGATAGAACAAGTTTTGAAAATGCACAAAGTCTAGAAGATGCAGATGCTATTGAACGAAATGTGCTTTTGACTCCAGTATTTGGTCAGCCTGGTCTCTTTTACAATAGGCAAGTAGTTGATGAAGGTATTTACGGATATATCATAAGAGGTGCAATTAATTATTACAGTGTTGCTCTTGTTCCAATAGAACCGACTACAATATTTTGTAGTAGTCAAGAAGGTGATACATCCAGATTTAACAGTGAAGGTTGGACAGGAAGCTTTGGGTGTGTAGAAAATATAAAAGATATATTCTTCCCACGGGATAGCAAAAAGCCTGACTATAACAATAGCGGAGGATATGAAAACCCAAAGGAACAATATCAGTCATAATGATAACAAAAAAAGAGATAGACTATATTAAATAGTAAATTTTCTATCTTTATTATTTCTTTTTTATTTATTTTTAGAAAATTAAAATTTTAAAAATTTATTGCAGTTTAGATTTACAAAATAATTATTTATTCCTTTAAAAAATATATTATTAACTATTTTTGATTTATCATAGAAGATGTAATATTTTTCTATTCAATTAAATAAAAAATAAACTATAACTTAATATCAAAACATATATCATAAATATAAATCTAAAGAAAAGAAATAAATTCATAGATTATTTTTCATTCTCTTTTTTATTTTTTTCTCAAGTTTGTTTTATTAAAATTATTAGAATCTTATTAATAAAAATAAAATACTACAACTAACATAAGATAGATAGTTAATAATAAAGCATTCGTCGAACACTCCATAAATTTTATTGCTATTCAATTATACTATGTATCTGTTGTTATATTGGTAGCACCCCCTCCAATATGAGACGTAATAGTCAGACAAACATTAACTCCCCAATAGATGTACTAGTTGAGTAGTAAAATATTAAATATATTAGGAGATCTACTCAACTAGTACATAATTTAAACAAAAATAAATATTCTCTTTTTTATAGAAATTTATTTACTGTGAATGTGGGATAAGTCAACTAATATGGTTAAGATATATGTATATCCCTTTCTTATTCTTCTTTTTATTTATGTCTATGAAGTATAGAAAATAAAATTAGAATATTAACCAGATAAAAATACAAAATTAAAATTTTTATTCGAGGAGTGTATCATAAATTTTATTTATATGATTGAGTAGAAATTTTATTATTGATTAAAATGTTCAATAGTATTAAATAAGCTGAGTATGTTATTAGACTTATTCAAAAGTTATAAAGTAATGATTAAAATAAAAATAATAATAAGTGGAATTTAGTTCTGCTTGTTATTAATTCTCTTCGCATGGGATTGACATAGATACAACAAATTCCTTTTTACCGGGATCTGGATTACCATCGGTATCTTCATCATCAAAGAATTGAATATCGTATTTTCCTTCTTTTAATCCCTCATCTTCAATAACTGAAGGTTCAGAAAAACCACCTGTACTATTTGTTGAAAAGTAACCATACTCTGAACTTGTTTGAGTTTCTGGATTAACTAATTTCCAACCAACTGTACTATCAGGCTCAAATCCATTTACATGTAGAGTCATTTTATATTCAGTAGTATCTCCACATGTAGGTGTGACTAGAGCATTTGGTTTTAATTGTTGGGCATTTGCATCATTAACAAACAATAGCGATAGTGAGGAGAAGGATGAGGAAAGAATAAGCATTATTATTGCAACAAATAGAAAACTAGGGACTGTAATTATTCTCATATTCTATCATCACATTTAAATTATTTAATTCTGTTATACCTATTTTAAATAGCAGAAAAATAGAACAATGTAATAGAAAAGTTGACACTATTCGAACTACTGATATAGAAGATGTGTCTTGTTTTGATACTATACAAGATTATTCTAAAGATGCATGCAATGACAACAGATTATGACTTAAATCACACTGAAAGTTTCACGCATAAGAAGATAATAATAAAGAAGAATCTACGTAGAGAATCATTATATAAATTTCCATCTGTGATACTTGTTAAACCTTTATTTTTACTTGATTGTATTTTTAGATTGATATAATAATGTATGTCAACGATGATAATAATAATACTACTACAAGATACAAAGTTTTTTCTAGTATAGTATGGATGGCGATTATACTACCAATAAAGGGAATATTAAATCCTCTATGGTTTTTAGATTCCTCGTTTCCAGATAAATTTGATAACAATAAAAAAATAATATCAAAAACTATTGTCAATAAGTTATTTCCATCAAGATATTAATATAGAAGATTCTTTTAATAGTAATTAAAAATAAATAATTAGGGAGATCTCATATGTCAATGGTAAATTAGAATTACCTCATTTTCAAGAAGAAGAATGAACAAAATGTATCTTGTAGTAATAGCATAGAATGAGAAATAACGAATAATTAATAAATTGGATTTGTATCAAGCATGTATTACGATATACTTTCTTAAAAAAACCATAGGTATCTAGACAAATCAATTAACCTATGAAATATAGGAGTCATAGGCTGAACCAACAAATCATCTTTCAACCCTGCCAAAGACTGTTCGTATTTATTGTTTGTTCAGGCTATGGCAATTATTATTGTATTAACTTTGTTCGCTGATTTCTAAAATTTAATAGAATTAATAAATAATTGCACGTAAGCACCAAAGATAAATTTCTGAAGTTAGCCATGGCCTTCTATATCTATGATTCATAGTCACCATTTTGAAAGGGGGCTATGACTTTTTTATATACCAATTCTTGTTAAAAATTATTATTTACTTATATACGGCAGTTTAACTAACCGTTAATTTATTATTATGGAAACAATATTTTTATTTATATGATAAAAAAAGTAGCACTACTATTTTTATTGATTCTTGTTATGCCAATTATAAATAGTGAAATATATGGTCACAGTTTTACAACAGATGAAAGTGTATTATATTTAACTTTAGTTGATAAATTAAAGGCTCATGCTAAATTAATTGAACAATTTATTTTAGAAAATAATTATGAATCAGCAATTCAGCATTCTAAATTATTAAAGCAGATTTACACTAAAGAAATAAATGACGAGATTCAATAAATCTTTCTTTTGATATGATTAATATGTCTAATCTATTGTATATACTTCCACGAAATGGAGACACACAAACAACAAATAAAAATAGTTTAGAAGATAGCAATATGTTAAAAGAGTTTCTTCATTCTGGAAAAGAAAGTGTTAAAGATTACCTGAATAATGGAAAAGAAGATATTGATTACAATGAAATTAACAAAATTTTTTCATCAGGTAATACAGTTAAGCAAGATAGTAATTATCAGAGAGCAGTGACATTGCTTTAGAAATTAGTGAGCTTTTCAAACTACGTTAAAATATTTTGAAGGACTAAATAAAAGCAATATTAAAGATATTACAAAATTAGAAAAGATTTAAATTATTTTTATTCTTTGATAAATAATAAATCACCACCAGCAGATGTGATGAATATAGTACATTTGGAAATACAGCCAACATTGCAAAAAGTATTTAATCTAAATACAATATATGATACTAACCTTAAATCATAACTTTCAAAATTAAAATGTCATTAATTTGAATATATATAGTAGAAATCGTTATGTTCAAAAAAAAGAATCAAATTCATATCTTTAGATAATAGATCTTAAAAAATATATACTTGAACTTTTTTGTTACTAAATTTCATATATAGGATTAAGTACCATATTAACGAAAGAAATTAATCTAATAAGAAATACTAATTTTAAGATGAAGGAAATAATAAATATTGATGAAGGTATTTGGGAAAAAGCAAAAATTGAAGCAGAAAAAAGAGGTATAACTACTGATGAGATAGTAAAACAAGCTTTAGAGACATTTCTTGGTCGTGATACAAAAAAGATATCATTGAATAATGACTAATTGCTATACAACATGCAGTTGTATTAGTATTAGTAGAAGGAACAATATTTTAATATAAGATACAGATATCAAAAAAAATGCAATACGCAGCAATGATAATTCAAGAATTTTTAGAACCACTACTTATGTTAATTGTTGTTTAACTTTTGGAATAGATATAGATGTAGGCTTAATAATGGGAATTTCAGCTATCACTATATTACTTTCATTTAGATAGAAAAAAATCTATAAAAGAGTAAACAATAGATAAAGAAACCATTAGACTTTTTAGCTAAAGGTATTGTTAGCATTAGACTGTAGGATTTATATTCTAAAAACAATTTTACTCCCTAATAATTGAAAAAAATTTCTTTTAGTGATTATTGTAAGCATAAGAAAGTACATAGTCAATATCTCTCAAATAAAATATAGACACAATAATTGCATAATAAAAAAATAATAGCAAAAAAAAGGTTAATTACTTAAGTTGCATATTAAGAAATGTAAATATATCAACGATTGTGAATTCTCATTTACATTATATTAGGAATAAAATATTCGGAATCAGAAATTATTTGTTAAATCAAGACTTTAATTTATACTATCTAAGACTTTAACCCAGCAGCAGCAGTAACTTCTGCAGAATTCTGATATTCTTTATCCTCAATATTTTGTAATTGTTGTAAGATATTCTGATCGACATTATGTGATTTGATAAATTCTACAATTTGATTTTTATTTGCTGGAAATTCTATATCTTTAAGAATTTGTCCTAATGATGCAAGTTGGCTATAATCTCCTTGGACTTCTTTTCTTTGACCTGGTATATTACTTTGTTCATCTGAATTCATCCTTTCATTACTCATTATTTATATTAAACTAACAATGTATATAACGATTTAGTTTTACTATTTAATATAATGATTATAACATGATTACTTGAATTTGTTCTAAATAGTTTATTCCTAATATTAAATTATATAGATTAATTTTTTTATTATTTATGATATTTATGTTTCTTCATGACAATAAAATGAGTTTATCAAAATATGTTTAGGAAAATACTGTATTTAAATTCTTTACTTATAATCTATTAAATTAATTTATTGAAAGTATTAATTGTTTTTAGTTTTAAAAAAATATTAATAAATAAGCAATAAAACTAAATTAAAATGATATTAATTTTAATTCATCATTATGACATGGTCATCTAATGATCTTTCTAAAATTAATAAATTTTCTTGAATTTACAAATTTACATAGTAGAACAAATATCTAATAATACATTGTCATTACAAGATAAAATTGTACTAATTAGCGGATCTTCCAGGGGAATAGGATATAACATGGCAAAATACTTTGCTGAAAATTGTGGTTCTACGGTAATTGTTTGTTCTAGATATATAGAAAATGCTATAAGAGTATCTAAAATTATTAATGGAAAAACTTATTCCATAGAATTGGATGTAACCAATACAAATAACATATATAATGGTATAGAAGATATATTAAATAAATTTGGTAAAATAGATATATTGGTTAACAATGCAGGATATAGATTTGACAAAGAATTATGGTATAAGAAATTTCATGAAGTTGAAATTGACCAATTTAGGGAAATTATTAATGTAGATTTAATTGGTTCAATAAGACTTTCCAAATTAGTTATTCCCCATATGATAAAAAATAATATCAAAAATAATAATAAAACTGGAGGAGTTATTATTAATATTGCTTCTACACCTGCTATTAATGGTCATAATGAAGGTTCACCCTATACAATAGCAAAATCAGGAATAATCGGTCTAACGAAACACATAGCAAGAGAATATGGAATATACAATATACGTGCTTATACTTTGGCTTTAGGGAATATTTCTACAGATGCAACATATTACTCAATGGACCAAATACATAGATCTTTAGCAGAAGAAGAAACATCTCTAAAAAGATGGGGAAAGCCAGAAGAAGTAGCAAAAATAACAGCACATGTAGCAAGCGATGATTTTTCTTATACTACAGGAAATACCATTATTATTGATGGTGGAACTATAATGATATGAATTTAACAATTTGTAGTGAGATAAAGAAATGATAATTATAATGATGAATGATGTCTATGATAATAAATAAATTTTATTACAATAAGAATAAGTATATTTATCATTTATAGTATTATTAAAAAGAAATTTCACTTCAACATATTTTGATATTGAGGCAATTAAAGTATTTAGAAAATATCAATTCAATTATTGTTTGAAAAGTTAGACATATCAATAAAAAATAAATAGATAAGATTAAAAGTTGTTCAAAAAGATTTTAATAAATATGCTCTCTCTCCTACCCTACTTGAGGTAATTCAATTATTATAAGTATGATATCAAAGGTTTTTCTGATGTCTACATATAAAGCGGAAGCATCTCAACCGCAAAAAAAGATGCATGAATGTACACGATGTAAATCTGCTGGTTTTCCAGAGCAGATGATATGGTTCAAAAAGGTAGAAAATGGATACGACGATAAAATTTTTTGGAAGTTAATGGACGGAAGTGGCTTAGAGCATATACATAAATATAAAACACAAGATATAGTTAAAGATGAAATAACAGAACCAAAAATAAGGCGGAAAAAGGTTATCGACATATTTACAGTTAGTGACATAGACGAAGCAAGAAGATTACTAAGAGAAGGTTGGGAATACAAGACGTCTTATCCAGCAACATTGTCAAATATTCCTCATTATGTATTAGTAAAAAGGGAGTAAGTTATAGA
>Ga0126307_10003390_pt1 | contig 10891 bp, 10 predicted proteins | sample Plot28_FD_89955 | JGI IMG/M metagenome (GOLD analysis project Ga0126307, IMG submission 89955) | Serpentine soil microbial communities from UC McLaughlin Reserve, CA, USA - Plot28 | ecosystem: Environmental > Terrestrial > Soil > Grasslands | place: USA: UC McLaughlin Reserve, Lake County...
CCGCGCCTCCAGTCCGAAAGCGGGCCACCCAACCCAGGCGGACTTGTAGCGGTGCCGTTCGGTGTAGCCTGCGCGGCCGCATGAATCGCGTGCTCGTCACCGGTGGCGCCGGAACGATCGGTCGGGCGGTCGTCCGCCGCCTCGTGCGCGACCCCGACTGGGAGGTGCGCGTCTCCGACCAGCGTGACGCGCCGAGCTGGATGCGCGAGGCGTGCGGGGTCCACACCGGCGACCTGCGCGTGCTCGATGAGGCGCGGACCGCCGCGGACGGCTGCACCCACGTGATCCATCTGGCGGCGATCGTGGGCGGCATCGGGAACTTCCACAAGCTGCCGCACACGCTCACGGAGGTGAACAACGCGCTCTACAACGCGGTCTTCCGCGCCGCGCTCGACGAGCACGTGGAGCGGCTCGTGTACGTGTCCTCGTCGATGGTGTTCGAGCGGGCCACGGAGTTCCCCACGACCGAGGCGCACATCCGCGACACGCCGATCCCGCAGTCTGCGTACGGCTTCTCGAAGCTGACCGGCGAGGTCTACTGCCGTGCGCTGCACGATGAGCACGGCCTGCCCTACACGATCTGCCGTCCGTTCAACGCGTACGGGCCGGGCGAGATCCCCGAGGACGAGCCCGGGATCGCGCACATGGTCCCGGATGTCATTCGCAAGGTCCTCTCCGGACAGCGGCCGCTCCAGATCTTCGGCTCCGGCGAGCAGACGCGTACGCTCACCCACGTGGACGACATCGCCGACGGCGTCGTCACCGCGATGGCGCACCCGGCGGGCGAGAACGAGGACTTCAACATCTCCGCGCGCGACGAGCGTACGGTGGCCGAGATCGCGCGCATCATCTGGGAGGCGTGCGACGAGGATCCCGCGCGGTTCGAGCTCGAGCACCTGCCGACCTTCGAGGTCGACGTCCAGCGGCGCTGGCCGTCGGTCGAGAAGGCCGAGCGACTGCTCGGCTGGCGCGCGCGGATCGACATCCGCGACGGAATCGCCGACACCGTTCGCTGGTTGCGCGAGCAGGAGCTCGTGACCCCGTCCACGGGCGGGGGCGCGTAGTCGCGTGGCCCGGCGCGCGCTCGTCACCGGCATCACGGGGCAGGACGGCTCATACCTCGCCGAGCTGCTGCTCGACAAGGGCTACGAGGTGCACGGCATGGTTCGCCGGTCGTCGACCGAGACGTTCCAGCGGCTCGAGTCTATCCGCGACGACATCGTGCTCCACACCGGCGATCTGCTCGACCAGCGCTCGCTCGTCGACGTGCTGCGCGCGTGCGATCCGGACGAGATCTACAACCTCGCCGCGATGTCGTTCGTGGCCGCCTCCTGGTCGCAGCCGGTGCTGACGGCGGAGTTCACGGCCTTGGGGGTAACCCGCATGCTCGAGGCGATGCGCGAAGTGCGCCCGGACGCCCGCTTCTACCAGGCCTCCTCATCCGAGATGTTCGGCAAGGTCCTCGAGGTTCCCCAGCGCGAGTCGACCCCGTTCTACCCGCGCTCGCCCTACGGCGTGGCCAAGTGCTATGGCCACTTCATCACGGTCAACTACCGCGAGTCGTACGACCTGTTCGCGTGCTCGGGAATCCTCTTCAACCACGAAGGCGAACGTCGGGGGCTCGAGTTCGTGACCCGCAAGGTCACCCACGGCGCCGCAGCGATCAAGCTCGGGCTGCAGGAAGAGCTGTTGCTCGGCAACCTCGACGCCGAGCGCGACTGGGGCTACGCCAAGGACTACGTCGAGGCGATGTGGCTGATGCTCCAGCAGGACGAGCCGGACGACTACGTGATCGCCACGGGCAAGGCGCACAGCGTGCGCGAGCTCGTGCAGGTCGCGTTCGAGCGCGCGGGAATCGACCCCGACAAGCACGTCCGCCTCGACCCGCGCTTCCTGCGCCCCGCCGAGGTCGAGCACCTGATCGGCGACGCCTCCAAGGCGCGCGAGAAGCTCGGCTGGGAGCCGCGTACGAGCTTCGAAGAGATGGTGCGACTCATGGTCGACGCGGACATCGAGCTGCTCGAGCGCGGCGTCCCGCGAAAGCAGGCCGGCTGAGGAGTGACGCATGGGGCTGTCGCGCCCGGTGAGGTCGAGATGGTGGTGGTGGGCGCCGGCATCGTCGGGCTCGCCGTAGCGCGCGAGCTGAGCATGCGCCGGGCCGGCCGCAAGCTCGCGGTGCTGGAGGGCGCCGGCGACGTCGGAAGCGGGCAGACGCGTGCCAACAGCGGCGTGGTGCACGCGGGCATCTACTACGCGCCGGGCTCGCTCAAGGCGCGCACGTGCGTGACCGGCGCGCGCGAGCTGCTCTCCTACTGCGAGCGGCATGCCGTGCCGCACGAGCGTTGCGGAAAGCTGATCGTGGCGCGCAACGAGGCCGAGCTGCCGCGGCTCGAGCAGCTCGAACAGCGCGGCCGCGCCAACGGCGTGTCGGGGCTTCGGATGCTCTACGGCGACGAGCTGCGCGAGCTCGAGCCGCACTGCCGCGGCGTCGCCGCCCTGCACTCGCCGAACACGGCGATCGTCGACTTCTCGGCGGTTGCGCGCACGCTCGCCGGCGAGCTGGAGCGCGCGACGGTGCCGGTTGTAACCGGCTGCGGCGTGCGCGACGTCGGGCAGGGCCGCGGGCGAATCGTGCTGCGCCACGCGCACGGTGAGACCCGCGCGCGCTTCGCGGTGTTCTGCGCGGGGACGGCGGCCGACCTGCTGGCGCGGAAGGCGGGCGCCTCTTCGAACCCGCGGATCGTGCCGTTCCGAGGCAGCTACCTGCGCGTGCGCAGCGAGCGCGCGCACCTCGTGCGGGGGCTGATCTACCCCGTCCCGGACCCCGAGCTGCCGTTCCTCGGCGTTCACCTCAGCCGTCACGTCGACGGCACGGTCACGCTCGGGCCGGGCGCGCTCCTGTGGCCGCGCGGGCCGCTCGACGTCGTCTGGCCCGGCACGCTGCGGCTGGTGCGGCGCTGGTGGCGTACGGGTCTTCGCGAGCTGCGCCGGGCGCTGTCGCGCCGCGCGTTCGCCGCCGCGGCGTCCGAATACGTGCCGGAGCTGCGACCGCGAGACCTCGTGCCGGGCTTCCAGGGCGTGCGGGCGCAGGCGGTGGCGCGCGACGGGACGCTCGTGGACGACTTCGTCGTGTCGGAGACCGAGCGCGCGCTGCACGTGCGCAACGCGCCCTCGCCGGCGGCCACCTCGTCGCTCGCGCTCGCTCGCCTGATCGCCGACCGCGTGGAGCAGCGACTCGCGTAGGGTGATCAACCCCGCCAATTAGGATCGGGCCGGCCGTGAAGGTCCTTCGCACAGCCCTCGACGGCCCGATTCTGCTCGAGCCAGTGGTTCACGGCGATGCCCGCGGGTTCTTCCTCGAGACGTTTCGCGCGAACGCGCTGCGCGAGCTCGGCGTGGGCGAGGAGTGGGTCCAGGACAACCATTCGCGCTCGACCGCGCGCGTGGTGCGCGGGATGCACTTCCAGCATGGGATGGCGAAGCTCGTGCGCTGTGCGCGTGGGGCGATCCTCGACGTGGTGGTCGATATCCGGCCGGGCTCGTCCGCGTTCGGTCGCTGGGAGGCCCACCGACTCGACGACGAGAACCACCATCAGCTCTACGTGCCGGACCGCTTCGCGCACGGCTTCTGCGTGCTGAGCGAGTTCGCGGACGTGATCTACAAGACTTCGACGTACTACGACCCGGAGCTCGAGGGCGGCTTCCGCTACGACGACCCGGAGGTCGGCATCGACTGGCCCACCGATCGCGGGCTGCGCGGCTCGGCGCGCGACACGAACGCGCCGCTTCTCAGCGAGCTCGGGCTCTCCTGACGAGCGCCCGGTCCGAGGGCTCGATGCCGAACGCCCAGAAGCCGGCCCAGTAGCAGGCGAGTCCCGCGGCGGCGAGTCCGAGCACGGCGGGCAGCGTGTCCGGCTCGAACGCCAGCCGCGCGAGCACGAGTGCCGCGGCGAGCGCCGCGGCCGCGGGATACACGGGCGCCCAGGCTCGCCGCGCCAGCTCAGTGAGGCTCGCGCCCGAGGCGTGGAGACCCGCGCGCACCAGGAGCGGCCAGGCGGCGAACAGCGGCACGGCGGTGGCGAGCGCCACGCCCTCGACCCCGAGCTCCGGCGTGAGGACGAGCGCGATCGCCAGATTCGCCGCCGCGGCGCAAGCGGTCACGACCGCCGCCGTCCGCGCCCTGCCGGCGCCCACGAGGAAGCCCGGCGTGGACACGAGCCCGCCGTACACGAGCCAGTAGGAGACGATGATCGTGAGCGCCGCGGCGCCGCCGTCGTAGCGATCGCCGAGCCATACCGACAGGATCGGCTCGGCCAGCGCCATCAGCGTCACGCAGACGGGCACGAACAGGGCGAGCGTGTAGCGCGTGCCTCGAAGCGCGAGCTCGCGCAGTCGGCGCGCGTCATCCTCCGCCTGGTAGCGGGACGCGGTGGGCACGACCGGCACCGCGAGCGCGCCCGCCAGGGCGTAGAAGAGGTTGTGGGCACGAACCGGGCCCTCGAAGAGGCCGACGCTGACGGGCGAGCGGTAGGCGCCCAGCACGATCCGGCTCGAGCCGTACATCGCCAGGTTGGAGAGCTCGATCACGAGCAGCCAGCCGGCGGTCGGCGCGATCTCGCCCGCGCGCTCGCGAGTGAGGCTGCCGCGGCGCAGGCGCACTGGCAGGCCGCTGCGGCGTACCACGAGCGCCGACAGCGTGCCGCTCAGGAGCGGCAGCGCGCCGCTCAGCGCCATCACGAGCGCGAGGTCGGCCCCGCCGAGGATCAGCGCGAGCATCAGGCAGAGGTACAGGCCCACGGCCGCGATCTCGGTCGCGGCCGACAGGACGAAGCGCCGCTCGGCCCTCAGCGCGTCGAGCCAGACGCTCATCGCGATCCCCACCGCCATGACGGCGCCGAGGCCGACGCCACCGGCACGGGCGTCCGAGGCCAGTTCGCCGTCGAGGATCGCTGCCGCGATCGCGATCGCGGCGACGGCAATCAGCGCGCCCGTGGCGAGGCCCACCGCGACGTAGAGGACGGCCGCCGCCGAGAACATGCGCGCGCGCTCTTCGCGGTCGAGCACTGCCGCCATCGCGCGCACGGCCGAGCTCGCCACGCTGTTGCGCAGCACGAGCAGGTAGCCCGACAGCGACGCCACGAGCCCATAGGCGCCGAGCTGCGCGACGGACAGCCGTCGCGCCAGCAGCGTCACGATCACGAGCAGGACGACGAGCCCGAGTCCCTGCGCAAGCTGCTGGAGGAGCGCGCCGGAGGCCAGCAGGCGGGCCTCGCCGGGTTCCGGCGCACCCTGATCGGATCGCGCAACCCCGGCTGGAGGCACGTGTTGGACTGTACGGACACCCGCGGCGGCGATGGCTTCCCGGCTCCCCGGGTACGCTCCCGGTCAGCGTCATGCAGACACCCCGACCCGAACCACATCCGAGCGCGGGTGCACCCTCTCCCGCGGCGGAGGTGGCGACCCACTCGCTGGTCGGCGTCGACGTGGCGATGATCGACTACGCGGGCGCCATGCGCGTGATGGACGACCTGATCGCGCGGCGTGAGCGCGGCTACATCTGCGCCGCGCCCGTGCACGCGCTGATGAAGGCCCGGGACGATCCCGAGATGCGCGCCGCGCTCCATGGCTCAACCCTCGTGGTGCCCGACGGCATGCCGCTCGTCTGGGCGGCCAACCTGCTCGGCGAGCGGCTCGAGGACCGCGTGTACGGGCCGGAGCTGATGCTGCGCTACACCGAGCGCTGCGTGGAGCGCGGCTACCGCGTCTGGCTCTACGGCGGTCGCGACCAGGGCTCACTCGTCCAGCTCGCGCTGTCGATGCGCCGGCGCCACCCTGGCATCCAGATCGTGGGTGGCTACTCGCCCCCGTTCCGCGCGCTCACGGCCGAGGAGGAGGGCGAGGTGGCGCAGCAGATCAACGACGCCCATCCCGACGTGCTGTGGGTCGGCATCGGCGTGCCCAAGCAGGAGAAGTGGATGGCGCGCATGCGCCACCGCCTCGAAGTGCCCGTGATGTGCGGCGTCGGCGCTGCCTTCGACTTCCATGCCGGACGCATCTCGATGGCGCCCAGCTGGATGCAGGAGCGCGGGCTCGAGTGGATCTACCGGATCGCCCAGGAGCCGCGTCGCCTGCTCCCGCGCTACCTCTACACGAACCCGCGCTTCGTGGTCGCCTTCGCGCGCCAGTATGCGGCGGAGCGCCGGTTCGCTCGGCGCTGACGGCACCGGCATTCGTCACCGGCGGCTCCGGCTTCGCCGGCAGGCACCTCCTGGCGGCGCTCGGCGGCGGGGCCGTGTCCCCCGCGCACCCGGAGCTCGACCTGCGCGACGCCGCCGCCACGCGCGCCGCGATCGCCGCCACGCGGCCGGGAGCGGTCTTCCACCTGGCGGCCGCGGCATCGGTCGATCGCTCTTGGCGGGAGCCGGGCGCGGTGCTGATGACCAACCTCGAGACGACCGTCAACGTGCTCGAGGCGGTGCGGCTCGAGGCGCCCGACGCGGTCGTCGTGATCGCCTGCTCCGGCGAGGAGTACGGGCCGCCCGAGCGGCTTCCGGTGGACGAGCGCGCGCTGCTTCGCCCGCAGAACCCGTACGCGACGTCCAAGGCGGCCTGCGACCTGCTCGCCGGCCAGTACGCCGACGGTCACGGACTCCACGTGCTGCGCCTGCGGGCGTTCAACCACGCCGGGCCCGGCCAGTCGGACGCCTACGTGGTGGGCACGCTCACCCGCCAGGTGGCCGAGGCGGAAGCCGCCGGCGCACCCGAGCTGCTGTTGCACACCGGGAACCCCGACTCGGCGCGCGACTTCACCGACGTGCGCGACGTGGTACGCGGTTATGTGCTTGCGGCCGAGCGGCGGCTCGAGCCTGGCGCCTACAACGTCTGCAGCGGCCGCGCGCGCAGCGTGCGTGAGCTCGTCGAGCTCGTCGCCGCGGCCGCACACGTTCCGGTCCGACACGAGGTCGACCCTGCGCGGGTGCGAGCGCACGACGTGCCGGAGGTCCGCGGCTCGGCCGCACGCTTCTCCGCCGCCACCGGCTGGCGGCCGGAGATCCCCATGGAGCGCACGGTCGCGGATGCGCTCGAGGCCTGGCGGACGGCTCAGCCGAGACGCTCGTAGAGGTCCAGCAGGGCGCGAGTGAATGGCTCGCGGCCGTGGCGCTCGCGCACGCGGGCGATGAGCTCGCCGCCCTCGCGCTCGCGCCGCACGGGGTCCTCCCAGAGCGCCGCCATGCGGGCGGCCAGCGCATCCGCGTCGTTCGGCGGCACGCATCGTTCGGCGCCGAGCAGCTCAGGCGGCGCGCCCAGCGAGCTCGCGATGACCGGCACGCCGGCCGCCGCCGCCTCGAGCGCGGCGTAGCCCGCGAACTCGTGATAGCGCGAGGGCATGAGGAGCATCGCCGCGCTCTCGAGCTCACGACGAATGCCTCCCCGGTCGAGCCGGCCGAGCAGCTCCACCGGCGCCGCTCGAGAGCGCGCCAGCGCCGCGAGCTCGTCGCCGGCTGGGCCCTCGCCCGCGACCCGCAGCGGCACACTTGCCCGTGCGGCCGCCTCGATCGCCGTGTCGATCCCCTTCTCCGGCGACAGCCGCGCGGCCACGAGCGCGTACGCGCCCGCCGCCGCGGAGCTGCGCTCGGCGAACGCCTCGTCCGGCAGGTAGTGGGGCAGCACCTCGACCCGCTCCGCCGGCAGGCCGAGCTTCGCCACCTGGCCCGCGGCGTAGCGGCTCGGCACGAGGAAGCGGTCGACGGCGGCGATCGTCGCCGGCTGGTGGCGCCAGAGCGCGGCCGCGTAGACCGCCGCCTCTGGCCAGGAGCCGCGGCAGTTGAGGGCGAACCCGGGCAGCGTCAGCCGGTGGTGGCACCGAAAGCATGGCCCGCCGTCGCGCGCCGCCACCGCGATCGCGCAGAACAGGCGCAGGTTGTGGAGATGCGCGACGACGCGCGCGCCGGACTCGCGCGCCGCGGCCAGGCCGCGCGGGCCCACGAGCGGCAGCAGGTTGTGGAAGTGCGCGACGTTTGCGTCGAGAAGGCGCACGGCCGCGGCGACGTCGGTGGACCTGCTGCCGCCGCGCAGGAGCGCTCCCGCCGCGCCGGGGCGCGACGCCTCCGCCGAGCGCCGCTCGAGCAGCGCATGCTCCACGCGAGCCTCGCGAAGCGCCCGCAGATGCAGCTCGACCGAGCGCTCCTCGCCCCCCTCCAGGCGGTAGCGGTTGTGGACGACAAGGACGCGCGGGGGGCCCATGGGGCGCGGCTAACCTACCGGCCTGTGGGGGAACCGACCGTCGCCGTCGTCGTCCCGACCCGGGGCCGCGCGGACTACCTCGCCGTCGCGCTGCCGTCGATCCTCGGGCAGCAGGCGGGCGTCGACTTCGAGGTCATCGTGGTCGACGATTCGTCCTCTGATGACAGCGCCGAGCTCGCCGAGCGGCTCGGCGCGCGCGTGGTGCGGCTGGACGAGCAGCGCAGCGGACCAAACGCCGGTCGCAACGCGGGCGCGGCAGCCACCGCCGCCGAGCTGATCGTGTACGTAGACGACGACGTGCGTGCCGACCCCGGCTGGCTGCGCGAGCTGCTCGAGGGCGCCGCCCGCTATCCGACCGCGGACGTCTACGGCGGGCCGATCCGGGCATCGCTCGAGGGCCCCGCGCCGCACGGCTGTGGGCGCGAGCCGCCGCCGATCACGACGCTCGACCTCGGGCCGGCCGATGGAGCCGCTGAGCTCGTCTGGAGCGCCAACATGATGATCCGCCGACGCGCGCTCGAGCTCGCCGGCCCGTTCGACGAGAGCATGGGCGTCGGCGGCGACGAGGAGGAATGGCTCGAGCGCGTGAAGGCGCGCGGGGGCGGCATCTTCTACCTCTCCGCGGCCGGGCTTGACCACCGCCGACGCGGCGACGACGCCCGGCTTCGCTCGCTCGCGCGCTCGGCCTTCCGCCGCGGCCGCGCGATGCGCCGCTTCGACGAGCGCCGCGGCAGCCAGCCGAGCCTCGCCCGCGAGCTGCGCGTGCTCGCCGGCTGCGGCTGGCACACCGTGCGCCGCGGCTGCCCGTACGGGCTCGTGATGGGAGCGCACTCGCTCGGCCGGACGGTCGAGAGCGTGGCGCGCGGATGACTGGCGCCCTCGCGCCCCATCCGGACGAGTTCCTCTCCGGGCACGTCGGGCACGTCGGCCCGCGTCGCGCTCCGCTGCTGCGTGCCGCCGATCGCGTGCTCGACGCGTCGCTGCGCCTGCGCGGCGTGCCGCGCGCGCTCGATCGTCTCGCCGCGGCCACGACGGCGCGCTCGGTGCTGGCGCTCTGCGTCTATCGGGAGAGCTCCGAGCGCGCCGACCTCCTGCCGCAGCGGCTCGCCTCGGAGCGCCACGACGTGGAGCTCGCCTTCGGCGCGATGGGCGAAGCGCGCCCGGCGCTCGGGGCCGCCACGCGCATCGCTCGGCTCGCGGGCGGGAAGTTCGAGAACCTGAACGCGCTGCTCGAGAGCGCGCACCCGCGCGACGTCGACTGGCTCCTCTGCCTGGACGACGACGTGCTTCTGCCGAGCGGCTTCCTCGACCGCATGATCGGCGTCTGCGAGCAGCTCGGATTCGCGATCGCCCAGCCCGCGCAGACGCTCGCGAGCCACGCCGCCTGGCCGGTCACCCGCCGCCGGGCGCGCACGTTCGCGCGGCGCACGTCGTTCGTCGAGATCGGGCCCGTGGTCGCGTTCAGGGCCGATGCCGTACGCGAGCTCACGCCGTTCCCGGCGCTTCGGTACGGCTGGGGCCTCGATCTCCACTGGGCGGCGATCGCCGCCGACCGCGGCTGGGCGCTCGGCGTGGTCGACGTCCTCCCGGTGCGCCACGACGCCGGCGCGATCGCGAGCAGCTACCGCTTCGACGACGCCGTGGCCGAGACGCGCGAGTTCCTCTCGCGGCAGCCGTTCCTGCCGAGCACCGCGGCGCACCGCTCGCTCGCGTCGTACCGCCGGCTCTAGCGATGCGCGTTGCGGTCGTAGCCGAGTGGTATCCGTCGCCCGTCGACCCGGTTCACGGGATCTGGGCGCACCGGCAGGCGCTGGCCGCCGCAAGCGCGGGCGCGGAGGTGCGGGTGCTGGCGCTGCGGCGTCCGGTTCCGCCGCTCTCCACACTGCGCGCCCTCGCGGCGAGGCCCGCGGATCCCGGCCCCCTACGGCGCTGGGCGGGCGGGGTGCGCTCGACGCTCGCAGCCTTCGAGCTCGACGGGATCAGCGTGACGCCGGTGCCGTTCGCCGCTCCTCCGCGGCCCTGGTCCTACGGCGCGTGGGGGTACTGGGTGGCTCCACCGCTCGGCCGCGCGCTCGACCGGCTGCGGCGCGACTGGCCCTTCGACGTGGTCCACGCCCACTGCATCACGCCACCCGGCTACGCGGTCACGCGCTGGGACGGCGTCCCGTCGGCGGTGTCGGCCCACGGCCCCGACATGATCAAGGTTCCGGAGCGGAGCGCGGCGGCGCGCCATGCGTCGCGTGCGGCGCTCGCGGGCGCGGCTCTCGTGGTGGCGAACAGCCGCTGGGCCGAGCGGCGCTGCGAAGAGATAGCCGGCCGGCCGCTTCGCTCGACCGTGGTGCACCTCGGCGCCGACGTGCCGTCCGAGCTGCCGCCGAAGCGCAAGCGGCCGACGATCGTCACGGTCGCCCATCTGGTCTCGCGCAAGCGGCACGCGGCGGTCCTTCACGCGCTCGCCGAGCTGCGCGGCCGGCTCGAGCTCGACTACCTCGTGATCGGCGACGGTCCCGGCCGCCGGCCGCTCGAGCGGCTGGCCCGCGAGCTCGGCCTCGGCGAGCGAGTGCTGTTCGCCGGACAGCTCCCGAACGACGAGGCGCTGGCGGAGGCCCATCGCTGCCACGTGTTCGTGATGCCGGGCGTGGAAGAG
>Ga0126307_10003391_pt1 | contig 10891 bp, 7 predicted proteins | sample Plot28_FD_89955 | JGI IMG/M metagenome (GOLD analysis project Ga0126307, IMG submission 89955) | Serpentine soil microbial communities from UC McLaughlin Reserve, CA, USA - Plot28 | ecosystem: Environmental > Terrestrial > Soil > Grasslands | place: USA: UC McLaughlin Reserve, Lake County...
ACCGCCACAATATCTGGAAGACCTGTACTGCTACCGCCCAATCGCCGGGCACGCCACTGTCCGTTATTAAGCCTCTGAACAAGAGTATGCTCATAGTTGTAGCCTCGGCTGCGGCGGATGTTTGTCAATTAGCTATAGCGATAATTATGCCGTATCTTTAAATTTATCTCTGGCAAGTGTTTTTATTTGAAATTGCCGTCAACAAGATTAACGGTGTTTGTGTATATAGATGTCATCATCAGATATGCAGAGTTCGCTAGAAGAGATAGATAAGACCCTCAAGGATGTGCAAGATCGGCGCGAGAAATTGATCAAGGGCACCCGGGATGTTGTTATGCTATGCAGCAAATCAATAGTAGCCATGCATCATAGTGAGCTTGAAGATGCAAAGAACAAGATGGATCAGGCAAAGACAATGCTTGAAGAGTTTAGAAAGTATGCACGGCAAGATCTGTATCGATATATCACGGTGGCTGAGCAGGAGCTTGTGGAAGCCTATGCGTTGAAATCGGTGATGGATAACAAGCCAATGCCATCTATGAGAGAGCTCGACGTCACAGGTGAGTCATATCTAACAGGGCTGCTTGACTGTGTAGGCGAGATAAAGCGCCTTGTATACGATAGGATGCGCTCAGGGAAAGGAAAAGATGCCGAGAAACTATTTGCAACAATGGAAGAGATCTATAATGCTATTTACCCATTTGCAGTTTATGATAATATTGTGTCCGGGCTCCGCAAGAAGCTTGATGTTGCAAGGATACTAATTGAAGACATAAGGGCGACTGTGACTGAGGAAAGCAGAAGAAAGGCGTTGATAGAAGCAGTTGGGGGTTTTGAAAAGAGGATATCAGAAGAAAAATAAGATTGTAAGTTTTGGAATAGCCTATTATACGCTTAAGTTTGACGTTCTTACTATTTATATATGCGTTACCAGTGGAAGTATCATTAGCTCAATGAAAGAGACATCGCGACACTAATCCAATTTGAACGGACGTTTTTATCATCTTGAATGATCCTTAAGCTCAGCCCGCCCCTTCTTATAAGTGAAACCAGGGTCCCAAGAGGTATTCGAGAGAAAACCTTTCACAATCCAAAGGCGAGTTAGGCGTAACCTAGAACCATATCGATTCTTTCTATGGTTTCTATTATAGAAAAGGGCTAAAGCGTAAGGTTTTGTGCTCTCCATGCTGATATTATACCAGTTTTTTCCAATCTCGGTCGTTAACAGAACATGCAGAAATCAAATGTGCCGATTGCGGCTATCTGCTATTGGACTATAAAGCGAATCCTTGTCCGCCAGAATGCCCCTATTGCACAGGGGCAGAATGTTGCTGCAGAGCTCTGCGGTGGATCGCTAGCGTTGTAGCGAAGGACAGTCGAATGTGACCTTTTTCCTGGGATTATTAAACTTCTCAAGAAAGAAAAAGAGCTGAAGGCATTAGCAACGAGCGGACAACGCTTCTTTCGCAAGGCTCTTCCTTAAGGTGGATAATTGAGCTATTCGTCCACATATAAAGTGAAATCAATGAGAAAAAGAAATCAACTTCGTTCATATATAAGGGAGACGTAGTTGTTAAACAGCGATATTTCATTTCTGGATTCCATGTTTGGATAATCTATAAATATTATTCTTCTGGTCATATCTGTCAGTGCCTGAAGGTAGCATAGATGCTGACGCTATAAGCCGCATACTTAGTGAGCTGCAAGGAGAGATAGATAGAATCGAGCGTTCGCTTAAGGAATTAACCAACGACGGTGAGAGGAAAACAGGCTTCACAGAAGAAGAGGAAGAGAAACTAACAAGTCTTCGGGGTGATCTTATAGGAGTGGTTTATCGGATAGGCTTTCCTGCCTCTAACTTCTTTACAAGAATCGAGAGTACAATTTCTGAGGAGGTAAAGGGACTATGGGGGCAATTCAGCCGGCTCATCCAAATATGCACGAGACTAATAACCAAGTATATCATTCAACTTAAGCTTGGTTCTATTGCCATCACATTAGGTATTCCTCCTTCTATTACTGTGACTCTAGTACCATAACCTCCAGCATTTTTAAAGGTACAATAGCGCGTAGCAAAAGATATAGCCATACTAATCAATTGTTCTACTCTCGGTACTTGAAGAAAAGACACGTATTTGCAATATAATATGCATCTCTTGGTTTCAATCAAGTAATACAGGACAATCTATCAATTGGAGCAGTGAGGTTTGCAGTCCAGAGCCTGCTGTTTTTTGCAACACAAGGTAATAATCAAAGATAGCAAATGAGATAGAGCGGATGAAATCATGAGAAGGAATGGCGCCATCCTAGGTGACGAGCAGCGGGAAACTTCGATACCAAGCAAAGTCCAGAGGGGACAAGTTCTTCAATCTAATCGCTGACATTATCAATGGCGGCCTTCTGGAAGACAGAGAACTGGCTGCGAAGGAAAATGAAATTAGAAATACCAAACACGAAATGGGGCTGATTGAGTCAACTACAAATTTTCGTTGTTTACGGATTCGGTGACTGAGGCTGTATATTTGGTAACATTACTGCCGTTAACAAGGCAAAAAGAGGGCTTCTATTGATGTAGGCAAGGACTCTTGCTAACGCATGGTTAATCCCATAATATCTTCTTCCCGAATTGGCAAAGGCCAGTCATCTATGGACTCTATCGTTAGATAATGAGGGCTCACGAGGGATTCGAGAGAAAAACCTTCAGAATAAGACTCGATGAATCAATAGTACAGAGTGTAAACTGAGGTGATCTACAAATAGAAGTAGGGCTACCAACTGGCTGTAAACGCGAACGTCGCACATTTTCCTTCCATAAGGTTGTTTACTTGCTCCCCCTCATGCAGCTATTCCGAGTATATAGAGTAGCTTTGTATATGTATATGATTTGACATTCTTCCCTCTTCCAAACTGAGTACGTCAATTTTCGTCAAGAAAAGAATCAGGTCATTTTTGAACTATCCTTGGAATGAGAAGTGGACCTGTCGAGACTGGAGATGATATTGCTCGGAAAATTTGATTTTGTGGGTGTACTTTATCACAGAACTTTCCATTATGAATTTCGGAGTTGATGATATTGCATCGATAATCTAAACCATCAAATGTATTGTTAAAATGATGAACTCCTTTTCAACACTAATGGATTCACACAACTGCGACCCTACTCGTACCTCGTACTGCAGCTTTACTATAAATAGGAGCCCTCCATCAATGAACATTTGACTCTCAATACTCATGCACGAGAGTATTCATGGTGATTAAGAGTAAGATTATCTACTGCGCAATAGAGTTTGAGTCCTGACAGATAAAAGAATGAAAAGGGTTTGCTTATGGCAGGTTTATCACCAAATAATTAAGCACATCTCATGGCTAACTGTTTTCGTTGCAGTCTAAAACTTTCCTTGTTTTCATCAGTAACGAAGCAATTGTAACCGACAATTCTGTTAGCATTTCAAATTGAATGTAATACTGAGCTTATCCTATCATCGAATTATTGTCAAGGAAGCTGGGATTATGGAATCTCAGAATCTTGAGTTTCAGCAAAGCATGTAGACGCCATTCTAAAACCTCAACTGCTAAATAGTTCAAAGTGCGGAAAGAAAGAGTGGCTCACAAGCCTCTGGTTCAAAAAAAGGTACCTACAAAGCTGCCTCATGATAAAGAGGGATTATTTCCAGAAAGGGCACGAGTCGTCATAAAATTTCGGGATGAGATAGAGGTTCCATATGAGGATGGGATTGAGAAACAAGCAGACAAATTTCAGCTTGGCCCATTCAAGGATTTGGCTAAGAGGTATGCTGGAATCAAACTTCTCAGAACGTTTCGAAGGCATACACCCGAAAAACTTCGAAAACTAACCGAACGAGCGTCTCAGCTGGATCCCACTTACCGACCAGTAAACTTTGCCACCTACTTCTATATTGAGATTGATGAAATAGACAAGCTTGAAGAGCTTGCCAAGGAACTTCGATCTTGGCCTACTATCGAGAGTGCATATGTAGATAGAGCAGGACCTGACCCCTACGTAAACCCGGCTGACGATGATCGCTCGGCCAGTCAAGGTTACCTCGATCCTTCCCCAGACGGTATTGATGCGGAGTATGCCTGGGGCTTTGCGGGAGGCGATGGAACGGGCCAGAGTATAATTGATCTTGAAAGGGGCTGGACACTCTCTCACGAGGATTTAGCATCTCATGGAGCTACATGTCTACATGGGACTCCATCAGATTCCTCGCGTGCACACGGGACTGCTGTACTGGGGGAACTTTGTGCTGCAGATAACACGGTGGGCTGCGTCGGTATTGCTCCAAATATCGATACTCTAAATGTTGTCTCCTTTAACGGTAGTGCTCGCGTAGATGCAATTATCTCTGCCATAGACAATCTGTCATTTGGTGATGTGTTGTTGCTTGAGGCACAGGTCTTTCCCAATGCCACGTCCTATCCAAACTTGCTTGGCCCAATTGAAGCATATGATGCAGATTTTGATGCCATCCGACTTGCAACTGCGCTAGGAATTATTGTAGTCGAGGTAGGAGGGAATGGTACCTATAATGGCCCCACCCTACCTACCTCCCCACCTGCCATGAATATGGATACCTACGTCAATCCCTCTGGTCTGCATATACTAAACCGGGATCCTGCAAACCCTGATTTCCGAGATTCAGGTGCCATCATAGTAACCGCTGCCACCTCGATAGCTCCTCATACCAGACTTGCATATGCGCCACATGGCCGTCGCATTGATTGTTACGCGTGGGGAGAAAATATCGAGACATGCTCATCAAATCCAAGCGGCTCTACCACAGATTATACCTCTAGCTTCAGCGGGACATCAGGAGCTTCTCCGATCATAGCGGGAGCTGCACTTCTTGTGCAAGGGATTGCAGAGGCTGCTGCTTTAGGCTTTCGCTTTAACCCCCGCCAAATGCGAGCTATTTTGAGCAACGTAACAACGGGTACACGTCCTGCTACCACTGAGACTACCAAAATTGGTGTAATGCCAAATCTTCGTGCGATTATTGATGGCCACATAATTGGTCTATCCCCAGATGTCTACATACGCGATTTTGTGGGTGATAGTGGGGAGCCTCATTCAGGACCTATTTCAGCTAGTCCAGACATAATTCTTCTACCAACTTCAGTAGCAAACCCTCAAGCCTCTTTTGGAGCAGGAAGTGGAACTGAAAACAGCTCAACCCTAGGGTCTACTGCAGAGATCGGGCATGACAACTTCATTTATACTCGTGTGTTAAATCAGGGCGGATCAGCTGCAACAAATGTAGAGGCAAGAGTGTACTGGTCAGAAGTTGCCACGTTGGTCACTCCAGATCTTTGGCACGTGATTGGCTCTGCTACCATTCCCAATGTACTAACAGGCGATGTACTTACTGTATCTCCTGCAATTGTATGGCCTGCGGCTCAGATTCCGGCCGAAGGACATTATTGTTTTGTTGGTCTGATCGGAAATGGACGAGACCCTGTACCTGATCCTGCAGATTTCTTGGACTGGGACAACTTTACTCGCTTTATCCGGGAAAATAACAATGTTACCTGGCGAAATTTTAATGTGGAGAATAATGATCCTGCTCCTGATCCTAACACGCCCAAGGGTTTTGTACAGCTTAGATTCTTGGTCCCTGGTGCCCCCGACAAAGCCCGCATGATGGGTCTAGAACTGATAAGCAGACTGCCAAAAGAGTCAAAGGTAATTTTAGAAATGTCACTTGCAGCGGATCGCCTGCTGTCTGAATGGCTTCCCAATGCGAAGATTGACAAGGAACGAGGGGTGATTTTGCTACCATTGAAATCTACAGGGAGGCAGATCTTATTCAACAGCATACTATTGCCTGCCAAGTCACGCTATAGGATGCGCTTGCTTGTTCATATACCTGAGAAGTTGCGCAAGCATACTTATTCGGTAGCCCTACGTCAAATCTGGGAAAAGATGGAAGTTGGCCGTGTGACTTGGAATCTTGTCCCTAATCCCACACAAGACTCTAAAGAGTCGGTGTAGGCTATTGGCTGAAACCCTCGCTTCTTGAAGAAGTCTATTGATAGACATTTCCTTTGCTTCGCCGCTAAATGAGCGCATTGGCAGAGCTTGGATTGGGAGAAAAAAGCATTCAACAAGAGACACAAAGACACGTTAACAGCTACTATTCTATTCCGCATTATCGACCTTCAAAGGCTGATCGTATTACTGAGGTAGGAGGCTAGAAGTGACTGAAGCAATTGCAATGGTCGTAGTTTGGGACATCTTTGTTACTGTCTTAGCTGTTGTCACGCCTAGTTTGGTTAAAATATTTCAAACCGCTCAATGCATCCTAGTGATGAGCACGGGATGACGCATTCGTACCGCTCATGTTTGAATTCGATCGCCTGCTCTCACTAAATCGCCTTTGAGATAAAATTGCGCATAGAAGTTCACTTGGAAGCAATGCTCGAACATTGTAGGATATTAGAGATCCATTAATGCTCAAACAGCTGTATTTTTCCTTCACTCTTAGAGACACGGATAAGAAGTCGCATTTTTGACTCCTTAAATCTCATGTATGATGTATACATTCTTGCAGTCAGCAGCTAGTAAGGGTTAGTCATGTTTCCTTCATTTGAAGTAATGTTCAGAGCCCTGAACTATGGCTTGTGTTTTACAAGCATTATGTGGAATGTTCCTATTATGCTATTAGTCAAAAAACTACCCTACTCGCACCTTGGCTGAATCGTTTCTGGGATGCCATCGAATATGCACAATATATCTGGAACTCATAGAAGCAATCGGTATTTATCGACTATAAGTTTTCCAAGACTTAAATAATAAGGGGCATTACAGTGTTATGAACATTTGCGTAAGCAGATTGTCTCTTAGCTAAGGCGATGCGATAAGAAATCATAAATAATTCCAACTGTATAATAACAGGACCAGGGCTATTGGCTCATTCAAATGCTAAAGGCGTCTTTCGTATCCATGTATTTGACAATCGTAAGCTATTTCCAATATTTGTAATCATGGTGATTGTCCAGGCTATAGAGCTTACTATCAGCGTCGCTCCTGCAGATTTTAAAGAATTCACCATTTCATTAGGCGGAATATCCCTCTTTGTCGCGATATCTGCGATTTACATTTTTGGACAATTCGTTATACTTAGAATGGTTAAAGCAAAAAATTTGGAAGGCCAAACAAAGAGATTCTCTTTCAAGATAATTGAAAAAGTCATAACTGTCATTCAGTATTTTCTCGTTGCAGTAGTATTAACAATAATAGTACAAATAATCTACTCTTCCCAATACAACACCGGACTGCTTGCAGTTAACGCTACAATTAGCTATGGACTTGCCGGTTGCTTGACAGGTTTGCTTGCCTATTGGCTATTTTCTTGGTTCAAATTAACCAGAAGTCTTGTAGTCCTACTGTACGGTTTGGCCGCTACTATGATTGCCATCAATTCCTTTGATTCTCTCATTTTTTTTGATGTCGTTCTTATTAACAAACCACCCTTAACCACTCCACAATCTGAAACAGTAACGGTAGGAAGTTTTCCGATTGACGACCCAATGTATCTTGTTGCCACTGTACAGGCCATTTCTCTAAATGCATATTATCTTTTAACGTGGGGTGGGACTATCATACTTTTGTATCACAATATTGGAAGGATAGGGAAGGTAAGATTTTGGATTCTTGTAACTGCTCCTATTCTGTTTTTCATGAGTTTTTATATCGCATTCTATCAGGCTCTGAATCCACCCGCCCCAGCACAAACTTTAGCTCCTTCAATGATTCCTCTGCTGATCATTATTTTTTCTGCTTTAGCAGCCTGGATACTCTTCGGTATTGCCTTTTACTCTGTTGCAAGATCCATTGACGAGAAAACCAGAATAAGAGATTATATGATAATTACAGCGTATGGTATCACCCTTTTCTTTATCGCAGCAGGTGCTACAATAACTGGAGCAGGCTACCCACCATTTGGAATAGTAAATGTGTCTCTGGTGGGCCCCCTTTCTTTCTTGATACTTATTGGATTATCCAGATCGGCGATCTCTATAGCCGAAGATGCGAAATTGCGCAAATCAATAAGAGGATCGCAATTACTTGAAAGTATTGGCTCTGCAGAAATGCAGCGTGAAATAGAAAAGAAGGTTACGGCCATTATAAGAGCAAATGCAGATGACCTCACTAGACAAAGTGGTATAGAACCTTCATTAACACATCAAGAAATAAGTTCTATAGCGGAGCATGCAGCAAAAGAAATTCAGGAAAAAAGAAAAAACAGTCCTGCCGAAGGCAGGTAAAGAATAAAGCTTGTTGTGAGCAACTACACAACAATAAAGATATTATGATTATGCTAGATATTGGGCATCCGAAGAATACATATGACAAGCAAAATTTGACGTTGTCAAATAATTTTGACACACAAGAGTATGAAAGTATATTTTTAGATATAGAAGAAGCCAAATATTTTTGTCGGTGTACTTACATTTGGTTCAAATAATTTTCTCTATTAAATCTGCTATTGACTTAGTTATAGGCAGCCCCGTCTTACTTTCAATCCAATACCAATCGCCAACAGGATTAACTTCCAAGAAAATAGGATGATTACTTTCATCAATAACAAAGTCAATCGCAGCATATTTTAGACCTAGCAGCTTAACTAACTTAATGCAGCGATCGCTTATTGAATTATCTAAATTTTTATAGACAGTTATTCGAAAATTAGACGACGATAATAACCGATGAATATCGTCATAGCCTCCTGGATTATTTGGCATATTAAGTTGTGCAGCAAAAACCTGATCTCCAACTACCGTAACTCTTAATTCGGATTTCTTAGTCAATCTTTGCTGTAGTATGCATGGAGCATACACAAGATCGTCTAATTTTGAAAGCTCCTGTTCGGTGACTCTGTGGGTGTATATTGAGTATAATTTACGTCCGACTTCGACTCCATGATGATGAAGTGCTTTCAAAATAATATTCCGATTATGCATGTAATAAAATTCACGTGCTGCACTAGAGTCATTTGTAATTAAAGTTGCAGGTATATCGAGATCCAATTTTTGAGCAAATTGCAGCTGTCTAATTCGATCGCTTGCCTCCTTTATTGAATCAGGATTGCTGATCCATTGGCATTTTAAGTTATGCTGTAACATCTGAAGAGCATCCTCCCATTGCTCTAACGCAAATGTGCGATCTAGATTATTTCCGCTAAATTTTAGCAGTTTTGGTTCAAATTGACGTAATACAACAGCAGAAATCCTTGCCACATCCAATTTCTGACCTCTTATTGAGAATTCAATATTGAGATCGGAATTTTGATTTAGAGTATAAGCTAATTGTATAAGTCTAGGTACATCATCTATATTCAATCGAACATAATCAATTTGCCTACTCCAAAGTTCAGCTCCGATAAGCCCTGTCTCACGATCGAGCTTTCTTGTAAATATTAGAATTTGCTTCGTAAAAAGATGTTCCTGACCAGATAATATCTTATGCTTTTCTGTGAAAAAGTATTTCGGATCAATAGGATCAGTAGAGGCTGTGCTTCTAATATAGTCTACAAATTGACACAAAAAAGGCCTTCCAGACAAACCTGGAACTACCAATTTCTTCAATCAAAATATTAACAACATATTTTTGGATCAGGAGCGTCATCATCTTTTAAAGAATCCTTAGCACGCTCGAGAAGTTTGATAATATTCCGGCCTTGTTTTGTTCTACCTTTAAGAAGGGCATCTAAGTCGCTATCATTTAACGCAATACCTGCTTTATCCTTAGATATATTGTATAAATCATCTCTGTTATCTTTTGCATTCAAAAGTGCTTGTAAAATTTCTTGGTCATTCAATGCCTTTCCCATTATGGCCATTAATCCAAGGCTGGGACCATGTTCCTGATTTTTGGCACTGGAGCCTGTTTCAACCACATTTGGAAGATAGCATAGTTTTATTTAAGTATTAGCTTAGGTATTTTCAATAATGATTCAAATCTTTCGCAAAAATGAAACACTGTTACTTAGTTTTTGTTCTTGTCTACATGACAGTCTAATACAACATGACAATAATGCGCAACTACTTCAAAATCTCACCGTACGATGAAAGCTGATTGGTATCTCTTCTCTTCTTAAGAAAGAGCTTGTTTGATAGTGTAAATCTCGATGACAAAACAAATCCTCATGCAGATTGTGGGTAAAAATCAATGACATGTAACAAAAATGTTAGTATTCTATCTCAGTCCGCCAACTGCACCAAAATACTGAGGTAGTGAGGGTAACGCGGGCCATCAAAAATGCTAAGAAGAAACTATAACCTGAATTCGCTTCCTCTAAAACCAGAAGCCGCTGTTACATTCCCTCAGGAATAGAATTTGCTTGAATATTCTCAATTCAAAACATTAAAAATACATTCTTTTACACCAGCCGGAAAATGTAAAATTCCGAGAGGGACATGGACCAGCCCATTGCATTGCATTACTATAAGCATGAGCACGAAAAACAACAAACACTTCTAAATTTGTTGCAATGTTGTTGACAGCAAGGATATAATGTCTCATTCCTAAGTTTGAATACGAATATCTATTCTATTTTACATTGAAACCCATTTATTCTTAAATTGCCATTTTTCAAAATGATATGACAGATTTTTCAAAGGCCGTTATCAACTGCATAGCCGACTGGGGAAAGAGGTCTGCATCCTGCAACGGCAACACAGAGTGCTTGGAACAGTCTGCAAGACAGCTAAGGGAATGTCTCGATGCTGCATTTCCGGAATCTAAAAAGATTGAGCTTGAAAGCGATAAGGTAAACTATATGTTATCATCAGTATTCTTCCTTGCAAACAGGCTTTCAAAGGCCACAGAGGGTCTAGCCGAATTTGATAGAGTTATGAACAGCACCGA